>ENA-OWNT01000425-OWNT01000425.1-seawater-metagenome-genome-assembly--contig:-NODE-425-length-102369-cov-9.629854_pt1 | contig 102369 bp, 74 predicted proteins | sample MGYA00238136_ERZ651165 | MGnify/ENA primary metagenome ERZ651165 (study PRJEB26861, sample SAMN08777766) | seawater metagenome | isolation source: coastal seawater | place: USA: Florida | collected...
CGTCTTCTTGCTCATCCCTGGATCCTACGGGGGCTCTCACCCCAAATGAGTGTCCAGGTCAACTGGGGTGCATGCCAGGAGGAGGCGCGGCAGGCCTACCACCTGCTGGTGGAGCTCCACGCGGCAGCGCTCGCTCTGCCCGTGCGCCTCGAAAGCGCGTTTGACCCGCGAGAAATGCGCATGGAGGAAGCGCAGTGGAAGCGCGCCTATCAGCGTTTCGGCGCACTGCCTGTTGGGCTCTACGGAGTAGCGGTTGCGCCTGGGACTGACCTCGTCGCAGAGCAGGGTGTTGGCGACCTCGCGGATGACCTTGCCGACATCTATCGCGATGTCAGCGAGGGGCTGTCTCTGTGGGACGCGGGACACCTGCGTGAAGCCCTCTGGACCTGGGTGTTCAGCTTCGAGACCCACTGGGGGCAGCACCTCGTGGACGCTCAGCGCGTACTGCACTGGTGGCTGTTCACCCGCCATAGCAACTCGGCCCCAGAGACCTTCTTGAGAGGCCCGGTGTCGGTCCCTGGGGAGAGTCCCCAACTCCCGGAGCTTCGTGTCGGAACCTGGAACGTGCAGTACGCCGCTGGGAAAGAGCGCAACGTGCTGCGGCGTGAGCGCCTGCAGCGAGACCCAGCCGACATCTGGGTCCTCACCGAGACACACGATGACCTGGACCTGTCGGAGACGCATACGGCGGTCTCGACACCTCAGAGACCGACAGGGCGAGCCGGCGGAAGGTGGACCACCATCTGGAGCCGTTGGCCGGTCCTTGAGCAGATCGAGGTGGAGGACCCGATCCGTACGGTGGCGGCGCTCATTGACGCCCCAATGGGTCGGGTCGCGGTCTACGGGACGGTGCTTCCCTGGCACTCAGACCCGGGTCCGTCTGGTGAGCCAGTCAAGAACTGGTCGGAGCAGGACCGAGTTCTCCCGGTCCAGATTGCTGAGTGGAAGGCGATTCGCGCGAAGTACCCAGAGGCCTCCCTGGTAGTGGCCGGCGACCTGAACATGAATCTCGGCGGCAAGCACTACTACGGAACTCGGCGAGGGCGGCTGGCCCTCCGGGAGGGGATGGCGGAGCTAGGCCTCGGATGTGCGACGGAGTGGGACCGAATCCCAGAGGGCTTGCTGCAACACTCACCGATCGACCACGTGCTGGTTCCTTCGTCTTGGATGGGCCGCGCTTCTGTGGTCGACGCATGGCCTGGGACGGATGCGCGTGGACTGAAGCTGAGTGACCACAGCGGATTGCTGATCAGAGTCCTCGGCGAGTAGCCCTGCTGCGCAGCTGAGTACACGTATTCTGGTTCCATGGCATTCGAGGACTGGGTTCGTCAGGTCAACACCACAGGCAACATCAGTCCCGTCCGCCTGGGCTGGAGTCGCCGGCAGCTTCGAGAGCTGTTCGGGGAGCCGACAGACGTGGGCCTCGCGCGCTTTGAGGGCAAGCCGATGATCCTCAGGTACTCAGACACCGAGTTTCACTTCGGTCCCGAGGGCCTGTTCCTCATCTACAGAGAGGATCCACTCACCATCCCTCAACTGGTGATTCAGAGGGTCGTCACCGGGTAGCTGAGGCCGTCGGGCCGGGGCGCCTCCCCAGCCCGGGCCCTGGACGGGCCCAAGGGCGCGCGCAGGCTCCAATCAGCGTCGCTGGCGGAATTGCGCACAACACTCCTATATCCGAACCCACACAGCCCGTTCTGGTTCGCAGTCTCCTCCACAACCCGCCATGGCGGCCCAGCCAAGGCAAGCACTTCCGCGTCGCGAGCCGCAGCGCGCCCGACGTGCCCGCACTCCTCGACTTCGTCGCCCCTCCGGAGCCAGCGCAGCAAGACGCCACCCGCTGGGCGGCAATTCAAACCAACCGCCACCAGCCCCAACCGGCTCCTGCTGTCCCCCTACGCCCCCCTACAGCGCCGTCTTCGCCGGAGGCGTGAGCCCGCGCTCCTCCAGCAGGGGATAGAGCGCCGTCGCCGCTGTGTCCGGGTCGGGCGCGGTCAGGTCCGGCGCCACCACGTCCGGGTGGGCGCGGGTCCAGGCCTCGAGGCGTTCGTTCGCGGTGCGCTGGGCCTCGCCCGCGCCGGCGTAGGACAGCACCACCAGCGGCGTCTCCGACTCCATCGCCAGCGCCGCCATCGCGTCCAGGGCCTCCGTCAGGGCAGCCGCCGTGGCCGCCGGGTCGGGCGCCTCCGTCGGCGTCGCGGCCTCCACCGCGGTGACGACCCCCTTCGGCCAGATGCGCGTGACCGCGCCGAGCTGCGAGGCGACGTGCTCGTCGGCGAGGGCGTCGAGGGCCTCGCTGTCCGCGCAGTCCAGCAGCCGCGCTGTCACCTCCGCCGCCGTGTAGCCCCCCGCCAGCGCCAGCGTCCCCGCCGCCATGCGCCTCTCGCAGAGCGCGGCGATGTCCCAGTCGGCCTCCACCGACGCGAACGCCGCCAGGGGGATGTCCGCGAACGTCGACTGCGCGAGGGCCTCCAGGCCCGGCCGGTCCGCCGCGTTGGCAGGGGTGGCGCGGATGGCCAGGGCGAGGGCCTCTCCCGCGAGCCAGCGGGGGACGTCGGCCCGGCGGGCGAGGCCGGCGGCGATGTCGTCCACCCCCGGCACAGTGTCCGCCCGGTGCCCCACGATCGTCTCGGTCAGGACCCGCGCCGCGTCGGTCGCGGGCAGCGTGTCGAGGCCGTGCGGCAGCTCCCCCGTCCGCTGGGCCTCGGCCACGAGGAACCAGGGAGTGACCGGGGCCGGCGGCGCTGCGTCGAGCTGGGCGAGCAGGGGCGGATCCTCCACCTCCTCCACCAGCCTCCGGGCAGTCCACCGGGCCTCGGGGTTCTCGGGGGTCGCGTCCAGCGCCGCCTTCACGAGAGGCAGCACCGCCTCGCGGTGGCCCTGATCGATGGCCCAGACGCCGAGCCCCACGTCTCGGAACCAGGAGCGACCAGCCCGGGCGAGGAGCGACAGGGGCACGCTCGCCCGGCAGCCGCGGCCGTAGCGCACCTCCACGAGCCCGGCGACGAACAGCGCCAGCGGGTGCCCCGGCTCCTGGCCCGCACCGAGCAGAGGGCGGGCCACGGTGCCCGCCTGATCGAGGTCGCCGCTCTGGTACAGGAACAAGGCGCGCCAGGCCTCCCGGTCCGCCGCGGGCGCCTCGTCGAGCGAGGCGAGGCCCTCGCTCCAGGCGCCGGTCCGCCAGTGGGCGAACAACGGCGAGGTGGAGAGGCCGTCCACGTAGGGCCCGCTCACCTGACCGTCGGAGGCGCCGACGGTCACGAACACCACGTCGGGATCGAGCGCCGGGATGGCCCGCTCGAGCGCGGACAGAGCGCGGGCGGAGGTGACGCCCTGGGCCCGGTAGTCGCGCACCGCGACCGTCAGCTGCGTCCGGTCCGTCCCGAGGCGCGCCAGGGCGTCGAGCACCGTGTCCCCGTCCGCGTGCCGGGGCTCGCCGACGCCCACGACCACCCAGCCGGCCTCGTTCGGATCCACCTCCGGCTCGGAGGGGGTGGGCACCGCAGCCACTGGCGCGGGCGTTGGCGCCTCGCCGGGCTCGGGCTCCGGGAGCGCGTCGTCGAAGGCGGTGGGCGGGGCGTCGGGCAGGGGGAGGGCGTCGGGCGCGTCCGGGCTGGGGCGACTCCACCAGGAGACGAGCCAGGCGAGGGCGGCGAAGCCGAAGAGCGCCGCGACCGCGATGAGGGCCCAGGTGGGAGGATCGCCCGGAGGTGGCGCATCGCTGGGGGCGGGCTCGTCGGTGTCGGAAGCGGCGTCGGTCACGCAGGCGACGCTACCCCGGGTAGACTCCCGGCGCATGGGCGCGAGCGAGCAGGACCGGCTTCCCCGCCCCGATCTTCTCGACCTCCTCGTGCTCCTGTTTCTCGTCGCGGCCGAGGGCGTCGCGCTCTACGAGTGGCTCCGCGCGGACGCCGTCCCCAACGGCTTCCAGAACGAGTTCCATCACCTGCTCTCGGCCCAGGAGGCGTGGGCCCTCCTCGCCGAGGGGCGCATCGGCGCCCTCGTCCCCGCCCTGTTCGCGGACTACTACCCGCCGCTCCTCGACGCGGTGGGCATGGTCGCGCTGACGCTCGGGCGGGGAGCCGAGGACCTGCTCGCCGGGACGAACCTGCTGTGGCTCGCGCTCCTCCTCGGCTCGACCTGGGGCCTCGCCGAGCTCGTCGTGGGCCGGCGCGCCGGGATCGCCGCCGCGGCCCTCGTCGCCGCCTTCCCCGCGATCGTCGGCAACGCTCGGTACTACGAGCCGAACACCGCGCTCCCGGCGGCCTGCACGGCGACCCTCCTCGCCCTCGCCGTCTCCGGGGACTCTGCCCGGCGCTGGTCGGTGGCGGGTCTCCTCGCGGGCCTCGCCCTACTCGCGGACCGCCTCACCGCCGCCCCCGTCCTCGCCGGCGCCGTCGCGTGGACGCTGTGGCCCTCCATCGTGGGCGCCACGGCCGACGCCGCCTCCCGCCGCCGCGCGCTCCATCTCTTCCTCCGCCTCGCCCTCCCCGCCGCGGTGCTCTTCCTCCCCTGGCTCGTCTGCTGGCTGGTGCGATTCCTGCCGGAGATCGCGGCCCAGCTCGGCGGCGAGATCACCTACGGCGGGGTCCAGACCGAGCAGCGCTCCCTCGTCGATCCCCTCACCTGGACCTGGTACCCGCTGACCCTCGTCCAGGCCCAGGCGGGCCTGCTCGCGGGCGCCCTCGCCATCGTCGGCGGCCTCGGGTTCGTGGCCCGGGAGCGGGGGGCCGTCGCGCGACCCGTCCTCGGCGCCCTGGTCCTGACCCTCGTCCTGCTGTCCGTCGTCCTCAAGAAGCAGGCCTACTACAGCCAGCCCATCGTCCCCCTCGCCGCCGTCTGTGGAGTGTGGCTGCTGTGGCGGATCCCGCTGGCTCCCGCCCGCTGGCTCCTCCTCGCCCCGATCCTGGCGAGCACGGTCCTCTTCACTGCCGAGGGGTCCACCGGCGTCCCCCTGCACCCGGACACCCGGGCCTGGGAGCGCTGGGCGCGGCCGGTGCCCGAGGCGTGGATCGAGCCCCAGTACCCCCAGCTGGACATCCCGGATGGCGAGGCGGTGTCCCTCGACGCCGTGGTCGATGCCCTCGCCGCGGCCGGGCTCCGAGACGACGACGTCGTCCTCTTCTACTCCGAAGGGCAGCTGCTCTACGAGTACGCCGCCCTCGCCATGCTCCGCCTGAGGCTCCGCGGAGTCCGCGTCGAGGCCGCCGCCGCCAGCGCCGATGGCTTCTCCGCCGCCGTGCCTGCCGCGAGCTGGTTCGTCTATGTTTCGGCGGCCCCCGAGCGGACCTGGCCGGACGAGGAGTCGGTGACGGCGATGATGATCCAGCAGCAACTGGTCGACGAGCGCCTCGCCACCCTGCTCACCGACCTCGATTCCCTCGCCGCCCGTGCCCGCCACGTGGCGTCCTGGAGCCAGAACGACCAGGAGCGGGTCCACCTCCATGCCCTCCGATGACCGGGGCGCCGTGCGCTGGAGCCGCCTGAGCCTCGGGTTGCTGATCGCGGCCGCTCTGGCCTTCGTCCTCGCTCTCGTCGACCGACCGGGGGCCAATCCCTGGCCTCTCGCCCCGATCACCGTCCTCCGCGCCCTCGTCGGGCTGCCGGTGTTGCTCCTCGTCCCGGGAGTGGCGCTGGCGCGGGCCGTCTTCGGCGAGGAGCTGAACGCGCGGGACGGCGGGGAGCCGAGCCTCGTCTGGACCCTGACGTCGGGGGCGGCGCTGGCCCTGCCCATCGCCGTCGTCCACCTCATCGCCATCCGCGCCCTCGGGGTCGCCGCCACCGGGCCCGTGCTCTCGGGGGTGCTCCTCGTGGAGGCGGCCGTCATCGCCTGGCGCGCCCGCGGCGACGCCACCTTCGCGCTGCCACCCCGGTCCGTGCGCAGGGCCTGGCTCCTGGGCCTCGTCGGGCTCGCGATCGCGGTCGTCGCCTACGGCCGGGTGATGGTGATCGACAGCACCTTGCAGATCGACTACTTCGGCTTCGACGCCCTCATGGAGCGGTGGCCGCAGGAGCGCGCCCCCGACCTCGCCGTCACCCGCGACCACCCCGAAGCGGTCCGCTTCCACGCCGACGGGCCGGTGACGGTGCAGCTGACCAACCGCGGCGCCGAGACGGCCGTGGCTCCCGTCCTCTTCTTCGTCCACGGGCCTCGCGGCTTCACCCTGGAGCTCGCCGTCGGCGACCGCCCGCCGGTCCGCGTGGCGAAGGCGCCCGAGGCCATGAACTGGTGGAACGCGCCGCTCGGCGTGCTCACCATCGGCGACGCCGTCGACCTCGCCCCCGGGACCGAGGTGGCCGCGACCCTGACCGCCACCCTCCCCGACGGCGCCTCGGGCCCGCTGACCGTCCTCGACCTCACCGGCCACGCGGCCCCCGAGGTCTACCGGCGCGTGTCCGGCGAGGGCGTCTACACCGGCTCGCTCATGACCATCGCCGAGTTCGAGGCCCTGGCGCGCGAGCTCGTCCACCCCCGAGGGCACCCCGAGTGGTCGCTGGTGGGGCGCGACCTGGGGATCCCGCCGGGGTACGTCCACCTGGCGACCGTGGTGCGGGAGGTCGCGGCCCCGCACACGGCGACGATGTCTCTCTTCCTCCTGCTCCAGATGGCGACGCTCCTCGCCCTGGCGCTGCGGGCGCTGACCGAGCTGCACGGCCCCCTCGACCCCCTGGTGGGCCTGGGCCTCGGCGCCGTCGTCCTCCAACACATGCACGCCGTCCACGACGCGGTCCAATGGAACTTCGCGGACAACTGGTACACGGTGACCATGTGCGCGGCGCTCCTCGCCCTGGCGACCCGGCGCCCGCGGCTCTTCGCCACCTGGGCCCTGGTGGGCCTCGGCACCCGCTACCCCGGCGCCGTGGTGGCGGGGGCTCCGGCTGCGCTCTTCTTCCTCCTCGACCGCGAGGATCGCCCGTGGACCCGGTCCGGGCTCATGTGGCTCGGCTTCGGCGTCGTCGGGCTCGCGGGGCTCCTCATCCTCCTCGGCCTCGTCACCGGCGAGACGTCGCGCTGGCTGGGGATGATCAACCACGAGATCTACGCCGAGCACTTCGACCAGAACCCCCACGTGCCCCTGGGGGACCGGCTCCGGGAGTTCTTCGCGAAGTGGGCGTGCTACGGCGGGCTCGGCCTCGTCTTCCTCGCGCCGCTGCGTCCGAAGGTGTCCCGGCTCCTCATGGCGGCGGTGGCCATCTACACGCCGATGCTCATGCTCATCGACCACTTCGCCAACCACTACATCCTGCCGCTCATGGCGATGTCGGGGATCGCGGTGGCGGCGAACCTGGCGGTGATCCGCAACGTGGCGCTGCGACGCGCTCTCCTGGTGCTGTGGACGGTGGTCGTGGCGGCGCTGGCCCATCCGCTGGTGTGGGGTCGGGTCTGGGAGGCGCTGAGCACCGGTGGCTGACTCCCCCCTGCGGACGCCGGCCGCGCGTCGAACGATGGCCCTGGCCGCCGGCATCTGCGCCTCCGTCGCGGTCGTCGTCCAGGCGCGCCTCAGCCGGGTCGGGATCCAGCCGTACGGCTACGACGGCGCCGAGTTCATCGAGCACCGGGAGCGCCTCGCAGTGGCCCTGGCCCTGCGGGACGTGGGCGAGACGGGGCTGCGGACCGCGATCATCGACGCCGACCGGGACTTCCCCCCGCTCCTGCACTGGATCACCACGGTCCTCGTCGCGCCGCTCGGCCAGGACGCCGTCTCGGCGACGCGGACCGGCGTCCTCTGGCTGGCCCTGCTCGGGCTCGCCGCCGGCGTCGTCACCTGGGCGCTCGCGGAGCGTCGCGTCTCGGTGGCGTCTGCGGCCGCGGTGGGCTGCTTCCTCGTCCCGGCGCTGCACGGCTTCACCACCCGCTACTACTACGACCTGCCCCTGATGGCCCTGCTCTGGTGCGTGGTCGCGTTCGGCCTCGCCATGCGGGGACGGGGCGTCGCGGTCCTCGGGATCGGGCTCGGAGGGCTGTGGTTCCTCGCGTGCCTCATCAAGTGGACGGCGCTGCCTCTCGGCCCCGTGTCGATCGGAGCCGTGCTGCTGGCGGCCGGCCTCGGCTCGTGGCGGCGGCGGGCGGCGATCGGCGGGACCGCGGTCGTCGTGTGGGCGCTGCTCCTGGGCGGCTGGGTCGCGCTGCTGGGCGCCGCGGGCTCCCTCGGCGGCATGCTCGCCAACTGGCTGGGGCAGATGGACGCGGACCAGGCGGGCGCGGCGGCGGAGCTCGGGGGCCTGGTGGGGTCCGCGCTGGGGGTGATCGGCCGCGTCGATCCCCTCGCGCGCCTCCAGTTCTACCTTCTGGGGACTGCGTTCTCGGTGTTCTCCCCGCTGCTGTTCGCGGCGACCGTGGCCCTCGGCGTCCAGTGGCTGCGCACGGGACGGGCGGGCGCGGCGCTGCTCGCGGTCATGGTCGCGGGGCACGGACTGTTCGTCTGCTTCGGGGTCGCGGTGTTCGACGAGCGGTTCATCCTCGGCGTGGCTCCTGCGCTCGTGATCGCGGGGGCGCTCGGCTGGGGCGCCCTGCCGACGAGGCTCAGGTCGATCGTTGGCGTCGCCCTCGTCGTCCTGGGGCTCGTCCTCGCGGTGGAGCACCACCACGTGGGCCAGCGGGTGGGGGAGGCGCGCATCGAGAACCGCGCGCCCGACTCGTTCGCGAACCACGTCCGGGGGCCCTGGGTCGCGGATCCTGTCGAGCGGAGGGGCTGGGGCCACCACGACGGGGAGACCGGGCGGGGCCACCTCGAGCTCGAGGCGCTGTGGGGCGCCGTCGTCGCCGCGCAGCCGCAGGCCGTCCTCGTGGTGGGGGATCCGGACCTGGACCAGGCGGCGCTGCCGTCGTCGTGGCTGGACTATCGGCGCCGTCTCGACGCGCTCCAGCGCGGGGGCGCGCCCATCGAGGTCCGCTACGGCAGCGACTGCGACGGGGTCGATCTGGCCGTGACCCGAGGCGACGGGATCGCGCCGGCACCTCCGCCCTGCGCCGGCGACTGGACTGCCCGCGTGACCCTGGCCCGCCCCGGGGATCGGTCGCAGGCCTCCGTCTGGGTGCTCCGGTGAGCCCGTCGGAGCGGCGCGCCCGGGTCGCGACGCTGACCGCCGTCCTCGCCGCGAGCGCCGTCAGCGCCCTGTGGGGCCTGACCGCGCGCGACCTCACCGGCGACGAGCAGGCCCTGGGCGAGCACATCGCCGGCGTCCTCTCCCACTGCTACATGCCCGGCTCCCCCGCCGACTTCTCGGCCCGCCTGCCGCTGTTCGGGGTGCTGCGGGCTCTGTGCATGAAGGCGATGCCCGAGGCCGTCGCTCTGGCCCGCCGTCTCCCGGCGGCGCTGTGTGTCATCGGGTGCGCGGCGGCTCACTGGTGGCTCTTCGCCCGGGAGCGCCGCTGGGGCGCGGCGTTGTTCGCAGGGCTCGCCCTCGCGCTGCACCCCCTCGCGAGCTTCTACGCCCACGACTCGTCGAACTACGCCCTGTCGCCGTTGGGCACGGTCTTCGTCATCGCGGGGCTCGCGGACCTGCGCGCGGGACGTGAGGCCGGCGCCCGCTGGCTCGGGGTGGGCCTGATCCTCGGCACCTTCACCGACTTCTTCTTCCTGTTCGTCCTGAGCTCCGCCGCGGGGCTCACCTGGTGGGTCACCCGAGGCTCGATCGGGTTGCGCCGGGCGGGGCTTCGCGCCTGGGCGGTGCTCCTCGCGGTCCAGGCGCTGCCGGCCATCGTGCTCATCCGCCACCTCACGCGCTTCCCGGCGGAGGACTTCGTGGCGCCCCACGCCGACGCCGCGGACGTGCGCCTCGATCCGCTGGAGGGCCTCGCAGACCACGCCTCGCGGATCACGAGCAGCTTCTTCGAGGGGTACCACCTGGCCGGCGAGGCGGATCCCGTCCTCTTCCTCGTGGCCCTGGTCCTCGCGGGGGTCGGGGTGGTGCGGGGCCTGCGTGCCGCGCCTCCCGAGCACGTGGGCGCGGGGCTGCTGGTGGCGGCGCTCGGCCAGATGCTCCTCGTGGGGTTCGTGTTCACCGCTGTCACCGGGCGGTTCGCGCCGCTGGCAGTGCGGTCCCACATGGTGCTGCTGTCTCCGCTGGTGGTCGTCTGGGCGGCCGCGGTGGGAGAGCCGGGGCGGGGCCGGACCCTCGCCACGGTGGGCGCGGTGGCCCTGCTCGGCGCGCTGGGGGTGCGCACCGGCCATCAGCTCGCCCACCCCGCGGCCACCCGCCAGCCCGTCGCCGACCGCATCGTCGACGAGTGGCAGGAAGGCGACGAGCTCGTCTCTCTGTTCTCGCTCCACCACCACCTGCCGGCCGGCTTCCCCGGGCGGTCGGACGTGGACCCGTGCCTGCCCGACGACGCCGAGCCCCGGCGCCTGTGGCTGGTCGGCGACCCCGGCTCCACCTGGCCCGACACCATCACCCGCTGCGGGGGAGGGGAGCCGCTGCTGAGCACGGGCTGGGCGCTGCGCTCCATGGAGCATCGGCCCTTGCCGTTCTACGAGTGGGACTCGGGCTCGTTCCTGGTGGGGACTGCGCTCTACCTGTTCGAGCGCGGGAGCCCGGCGGCGGCGCACTGGCCGACGACGACGCTCGCGGCGCCCGATGCCCCGGCGGGCCACGAGGTCTCCGTCCGCTGGCGTGTCCCCGAGGGAGACGACGACGACGGCACCATCCTTCCCCTCGCGGCGGCGATGGAGCTCCCGGCGCCGCCTCCGGGCGCCGAGGCGCTCGAACTCGCCCTGCGCGGGCCGGACGGGGTGGCACGGGACTGGCTGGTCCTGGCGCCCGCTGCCCCCGGGAGCGTCCGCCTCACGACCGGTCGCGCCGCGGGCCCCGTGGTGTGGACCGACGCGCCGTCCCTGACTGCGTCCGTGCTCGGGGACGGCTCCGTCGTCTCGGCCGCCCGACGCGCGCTCGCGCTCCTCGCCGCGATCTCCGCAGGCGTCGGCCTCGCGCTCGGGCTGAGGAGGACCCCGTGAGCCCCCGCCGGGACCTCGCCGTCGACGGCCTCATCGCGGCGGCGCTCTTCGTCCTCGCCGTCGTCGTCCGTCAGGGCGTCCTCACCGTCGCCCAGGTCACCCCGGACTGCGTCGGTCCGTACCTTGGCGCCTGGGAGATGCTCACCACGGGCGACTTCGTTGGACCGAGCCACTTCCCGGAGTCCGGTCCCGGCCTCTACTGGATGTACATCCCGTTCCTCCTCGGGGCGGACGGCCTGGAGTCCGCGCTGTGGCGGCGCTTCCTGCTCCAGGCGCTGTGGGCTCCGGCGCTGTACCTGGGGCTGCGCGTCGCGTTCGCCGCGATGGAGCAGGACCGCCGCGTCGGCACCGCGCGCCTCGGCGCCGCCGTCGCCGCCTCCGCCCTCGTGTTCTCCGAGGGACCCCTCAGCTCGCTGCTGTCCGGCGCGGAGACCTTCGTCGCCCCGGATCTGGGGCTGCTCATGACGCTGTCGGGGGCGATGGTGCTCCTCGCGGGGCGCGCCCGTTGGCTCCTCGTGGGGTGGGCGGCCCTACCCGTCGCGATGATGGTCCACGGCATGGCCGCCGCCTACGGACCCGTCCTCCTCTGGTTGGCCGTCCGCACCTTCCGAGAAGGGCAGCGGGGCCTCGCCGTGGGCGCCGTGTCCCTCGGAGCTGTCGGCTTCCTCCCGCGCGCGCTCCAGCTCCTGCAGCGCGTCCGCGACGACGGCTTCGCCAGCGCGAGCGAGCTCGGCACCTACAACTCCGAAGGAGACGCGTTCCTCGCCGTGCTGCTCGAGCGGACCGCGGACCACCTCTTCGGGAGGGACCTGCCCTGGGGGCCGCTGTTGGCCCTCTCCCCGCTGTTCCTCGCAGCCGCGATCCTCCTCGTCCCGCGCTGGCGCCCCGTCCCCGGCGCCGTCCTCCGGCGGGCCTGGTGGATGCTGCTCTGGCTGCTGGGGACGGTGGCCGGGATCCTCGCCGTCGCCACGGCCATCCGGTACATGCAGGGCTACCACTGGCGCGTCGTCTTCCCCGCGGCGGCGACCTGCCTCGGCCTCGCCGTCCACCTCGCCGCCCCCCGCCGCCCCCTCCTCCTCGCCGCCCTCGGCGCGGCGGTCGCCCTCGGCTCCTTCGGCCTCGCGAGGGGGCGCTGGCCCATGACGCCCTGGCCGGACTCCGACGTCCGCATCACCGCCCGCTTTGCCGCCCTGAGCGCGGACGCCACCCCCCGCTGGCACGAGCGCGGGGGCCTCGGCTGGGACCCCTGGGGCTACGCGCCCGCCATCTACCTGGAGGAGCGCCTCGCGGGTGCGGCGGCTGGCGACTACCGCCTCGACGGTGCGATGACGCTGCTCTTCAGCGCCGACCACGACATCGCCGAGGCGATCGAGGAGGCCACCGGCTGGGCGGGCCGTCCTCCGCCCCTGGAGACGCTGCCCGGCGCCACCCTCCTCGCCCGCGCGACCCCGACGGGTGGGCCGCGCGTGTACCTCCTACGCTTCGCCACTCCTTCGGCCTCGGTCGCGTTCCACGAGCGGTTCGCGTTGCCCCACCGCAGCGACGAGCAGCCCGTGCGGATGAAGGCCGAGTCGGGGGAGTACCTGCCCGCGGTGCCCACCCCCTTCGACTACGCTGACGCGGATGCCTGGTTCCCCCCCGGCCTCGAGCGGTGATCGCGAGTGGCGGGGTGGCCTGGCCCTGCTGCTCCTGCTGTCCGCCGGCTCGCTCATCACGTGGGCCGCGCTCGATCGGCGCCCGCCCGATGACCACGACTTCTGGTACACGCACCACGTCGTCGGGCTCCTGAACGACCTGCGCGGCGCCGAGCTCCGCTCCGCCCTCTCCCGCATCGGACAGTTCGTCTGGCGTGAGTCCGACCATCCGCCCCTGGCCTCCGTCTCCACCTGGCTGACGCTGGAGGCCCTCGGACCGTCCCGCGTCGGGTTCCGCCTCGTCCTGTTGCCGTTCCTGCTGCTCCTCGTGGCGGGGGCGGCCGCGACCGGGCGGGAGCTGCTGGACACCCGGGGCGGGCTGCTCGTGGGGGCCGCGGTGGCGGGGATGCCCAGCGTGGTCAACGCCTCGCGCAAGGCCGACTACGTCATGCACGCGGCCGGCATCGGCTCGGTGACGGTGGCGCTCGCGGTCGCGTTGGCCCTGCGGGGGCCGCGGGTGGGCCTCCTCGTGGCGTTGGGCTTCGCGGCGGGGATCCAGCTCTGCACGCACGGGTTGTCCGTCGTCCACGTGGGCGCGCTCCTCGCGGGGCTCGGGCTCGTCGCCTGGCGTCGGTGGCCCCGACCGCTCCCCCGGCAGGGAATCGCACTGGCCGCGGCGCCGTTCCTGCTGCTGGCGGCCCCGCTGATCGGCCTCCCCTGGCCCGGTGCGGGCGTCGCCGAATACGCGCTCTTCAAGTACTGGCACTTCGGCGGCCAGTACGTGGTCGGCTCCGAGGGGTCCGCCCTCGACGTCGCTGCGCTCCTCCGGGCGGCGGGCCACGCAGGCCCGGGGCTCCTGCGGCACCACTGGATGCCCGTCCCCGCGCTGCTCGTGTTCGTCCCCGGTCTGCTCGCGGCGTTTTGGGCCTGCCTCGCCCCGCCCGACGGCGCCGAGGACGGTCGGCTGCGCGATGGCCTCCAGCTCCTCGGCGTGACCGTCGCGCTCCAGCTGCCCGTCACCCTGCTCACCCTGTCGCACGGGGCGGTGCTGCGGGACTGGATCGGGCTCGCGGTCCCGGCGAGCGCCCTCGCGGTGGGCAGCCTCACGCGCCTCGCCCGCCGCCGCGCCGCGCCCGCGGGCCTCGTCCGGGGCTGGGTCGCGCTCGTCGCCGCCCACGCCGCCTTCGTGGCCTGGGTCCCCGCCCTCGTCTCCTCCGTGGGCCCCGATCCGCTCGTGGAACGCGGCGCATACGACGGACTCGTCGTCGGTCCCTTCGCCACGTTCGATGGCCGGAACCGGGAGCTCACCCACCACCTGGTCAGCCGCACCCCGCCCCCGTCGGACGCGATCCTCCGGGCGGTCCGAGCCATCACCCCCGACGGCGCGATCCCCGAAGACCGGCGGCCACCGTGGCTCCTCCTCTCCCGCGGGGAGCTCCGCCTCGACGTCTCGGCGCCGGGGTGCGCGCCGCCCGCGTCCGGGGACTGCTGCCGCTGGCAGTGGCAGGACGAGCCGACGGCCTTCGGCGGCACCCAGTGGCCCTTCGTCTTCGACGGCCTCGCCGGGTTCATCGAGGACGAGGCCGCGCGCTTCGTCGTGGTGCTCCTCACCCTCGACGGCATCGACGGGGCGCACCCCTGGGACGACCCGACCCCCCTTCGGGAGTGGGTGGACGACCGGTGCGCCGCCCAAGCGGGTCCGCTCGCGGCCATCCGGCTGGGCCTGCGCACGGCGGCGGTCGAGCCCCTCGGGGACGCCGGCCGCTGGCTCCTCCCGGACACGGACGACGCCTCGACCTTCGTGGGCCGCGCGGTGCTCGTGGACCGGGGGACCGGCGAGGTCTTCCGGTGGTGATCCCCGCCCTGACCCCCCCGCGCCGCACGCCCCGCGAGCTGCTGCCCGATCTCCCCTGGCTCGGCGTGCTGGGCCTCGCCGTCGGCCTCGGCCTCGCCTGGCTCCTCGGGTGGCTCCCCCACGACGGGACGATCCAGGTGGGCAAGTCCGCCGACTGGGACTGGCACCTCACGGAGGTCGAGGCGTGCGCGATCCACTGGCGTCACGGCTGGCTTCCCTCCTGGAATCCCTGGACCGCGGGCGGGATCCCGCTGCTGGGGAGCCCGGAGGTCCCGGCCTTCTACCCGCTGTCCTGGCTCGCGGCGGTCATCGGGTCGGTCGAGGCGGTCCGGGTCGGGTTCGTCGCGCACTTCTGGCTCCTCGCGGTGGGCATCGGAGCGCTGGTGCGGGTGCTCGGAGGCTCGCGGATCGCTGCGTTCATTGCCGTCGTCGGGGTCGTCTCGTGCGACTTTCTGCTCGTTCGGGTCGCCCACGGGCACTTCATCCACCTGACGCTGGCCTGGATGCCCCTGGCCCTGCTCGGGGTCGCGGGCCGGTGGAGCCCCGGGCTCACCGGCGTCCTTGCGGGGATCGGGGTGGCCATGCCGGCGCTGGGGGGCGGGCCGTACCCCACCTGGTTCACCTTCACCGCGTTCTTCGCCTGGGGGGTCTTCCGGCTCCTGGCGGGGCGCGGCGTCCTCGGGCCCATCGGTGCGCTGCTCGGCGTCTGGCTGGTGCTCGTGGGGGTGACGCCCTGGGTCGCCGGGCCCGCGGGCCTGGTCGCCGCGGGGGCGTGGTGGTGGACGCGTCGAGGGGCCCCTCGGAGCTCCGTCGAGGTCGAGCCGGTCCGCCCGGTCCTCGCCTCGCTCGCCTGGGGCACGCTCTTCATCGCCACCTTCGCCGCGCCCAAGTGGCTCACCGTCGCCGCCGCCACCCGAGACAGCCCCCGGCTGGCGCGCCTCGGCGGGTTCGACCCCATCTCCGGCTTCGACGTGGACGGCTGGACGGTGGTCCGGACCATGTTCGTCCACTCGGACGAGTTCTTCGCCGTCGGCGCGATGCCCGGCGCTCACGAGGCGCTGCCCCAGTGGTACACGCCCTTGTTCCTGCTCCTCGGGATCGTGGGCCTCGTCGCCCTGCGGCGGCGCCCGGCGCTGGGGATGCTCGCCGCGGTCGCGGCCGCCTTCACCCTGGGGCCGAACCTGCCGGTGGACGCCTTCGAACTCCTCACCGCCGTGCCCCCGTTCGACCGCTTCAACCAGCCCGAGCGCTGGGTGTTCGTCCTCGTCCCCTCGCTGTCGCTCCTCGCGGGGTTCGGGTTCGACGGCCTCACCGCCGGGCGGGGGCGCTGGGTCCTGGGCGGCCTCGCGGGGGTGCTGGTCCTCGCCCACGGGGCGTACTGCCTGGCGAACCTCCAGTACCGGGGGCGCATCGGTTGGGAGACGGGTGGCGAGCTGACGCGAGAGCCCCTCGGGCCGCCCACCGCGGTGATGGGCGGCGCGCGCCCCAACTTCGTCGGCATGTTCGCGAACGTGGACTGCCTCGACTGCGGCGACCCCCTCGGCCAGAACCCGCCGCCGGAGCTCGTGCCCCTCGCGGACGACGAGCTCGTGCGGGACGACGGCTGGACCCTGCGGCCCGTGGAGCGCTACTCGGCCAACGGGGAGCTGGGGCAGTGGCCGGAGGCGAGCAAGCCGTTCGCCGTCGAGCCCGCAGTGAGGGAGCTGGACTGGCAGCCGAGCCGCGTCCGCTTCGTGGCGGACGCCTCGGGCCCCCATCGCCTCCCCATCGCGGCGCGCCCCGGTTGGCGGGTCACCGGCGACGGCCGCCCGCTGCCTCTGCTCGACGGCGAGCCCATCCCCGACTGGCTCGAGGGCTCCGCGCCTCTGATGATCGTCGGCGAGGTGGAGCCGGGGATGACCGTGGAGCTGCGGTATCGGGCTCCGGGGTTCACGCTGTCGGTCCTACTCTTCGTCCTCGGGGTCGGTCTGGCCCCGGTGGCCGTGCGGAGGAGCCGATGAGCGCAGGGACGATCCGGGTGGTCTTGCCCGCCCACGACGAGGCGCCGAACATCGGAGGGCTCCTCGCCGACATCCTGCGGACCCGCGAGGAGGTGATGCCCCACCGAGCGTTCGCGATCCTCGTCGTCGACGACGGGAGCACGGACGACACGGCGGCGGTGGTCGAGCGCTTCATCGCCAGCCACGAAGCAGACCCCGCCTGCGTCATCGAGCTCCTGCGGCACCCGACGAACCGGGGCCTCGCCGAAGCGATCCGCACCGGCCTCACGACCGCGGCCGAGCGGTCGGGTCAGCACGACGTGATCCTGACGATGGACGCGGACAACTCCCACGTCGCCGGCCTGATCCCGTCGATGGTGCGGGTGGTCTCGGAGGGGTACGACCTCGCCATCGCGTCGCGGTACCGCCCCGGCGCCCAGATCCTCGGGGTGCCGCTCCACCGCCGGTTCCTCAGCTTCGGCGCGAGCCTGCTGTTCCAGGCCCTCTTCCCCATCCCCGGCGTCCGGGACTACACCTGCGGCTTTCGGGCGTACCGCGCCAGGCTCGTGCGCGATGTGTTCGCCGAGAACCCCCACTTCATCACCCAGGACGGCTTCTCCTGCATGGTGGACATCCTGCTCAAGCTGCGGACCCGGCGCCCGCCGGTCACGATGGCCGAGGTCCCGCTGCTCCTCCGCTACGACAAGAAGGAGGGGGCGAGCAAGATGAACGTGCCGAAGACCCTCGCGGACACGATGGTGCTCGTGGTGCGGCGCCGGCTGGGGATGAAGGACTGACGTGCGCACCTCGCTCCTCCCTCTGCTCCTCCTCCTCGCCGGCTGCGAGACCGGGATCGTCGGGCAGACCATCGGCGGGAGCGACCGGAACCGCCCCGCGCCGCCCGCCACGGAGGCGACCCCGGCGCCGCCTCAGGTGATCGTCCCTCTCTTCGACGAGACCACGGAGCTCGAGCCCGACTGGATCGTCGAGACCGACGACGCCGTGATCACGCGCTTCGCCGACCGCGGTCGGGACCGCCACGCCCGCGAGGACCAGTTCCAGAGCTACGACCACTTCCTCGCCCACTACTGGCACCACCGGACGGCGCGGATGCGCTTCGTGGACTTCGTGGCGAAGGGCGGCGACACCATCGAGGTCTCGATGGTCACCGAGTGGCGCCTGACCATCCCCGAGTTCCGGGCCTGGTACCTCGGCCTCGGCACCGTGGCGACGTACTCCGGCAACTACGCCCCCACGCTGAACGAGGAGGGGCCCGGCACCTTCGACATCGACCACGAGCTCGTCAGCTCCACCGGGACCCAATACAAGTACAGCTTCTCCATGGACCAGGGCTTCGAGCTCGGCGCGCCCATGCCCCTCGCCGTCGGGCAATACATGGAGTTCGAGGCGAGCCAGTTCCTGGCGGGCGCCCCGGGGGAGCGCCAGAACTACTACGGGACGACGGGGCTGTACGCGGTGGGCGTAGGCGGCGTGGTCCCCTGGCAGGCCGTGGGGGACATCGCGGACCCGGGCTCCCAGCGGGAGGACAGCCAGCCCATCGACGAGCGCGGCTGGCTCGGAGGCCGCACCACCCTGCCGTACCAATACTCCGACGAGCCCGACAACCACTTCATGCAGATGGCGACGAACCTGGGCTCCGAGAACGGCCAGCCCTTCGTCCGGGGCCGCCGCGTCCACCACACGGACATGGCCGACGGGAGCCACGACGAGAGCCCCGCCAACGGCACCTTCGGGGAGCTCGTGGGGCTCGCGGGGCCGAACTACATCCACGCCTCCTGCGACGGATGCCACCGGAGGAACGGCCGCGCTGCGGTGGCTCCGGTGGGCGAGCCACTCGACGCCTGGGTGTTCAAGATCGGAGACGAGGATGGCGCCCCGGAGCCCGACCGCGGCGCGGTGCTCCAGCCTTTGGGGATCAGCATCCCGGGGGAGGGGACCGTCTCCATCGCCGAGTGGGTGGAGGACGACGGCCTGCGCTCCCCCGTCTACCACTTCGGCGGCGGCGAGCCGGCGCGGTACTCGGGCCGGCTGGCGCCCCAGCTCGTGGGGATGGGGCTGCTCGAGGCCATCGACGAGGCCGACGTCCTCGCCTGGGAGGATCCGAACGACGAAGACGGGGACGGGATCTCCGGGCGGGCTCAGCGCATCGCCGACCCGCTGACCGGCGAGCTGCGCCTGGGGCGGTTCGGGTGGAAGGCGGGCACCACGAGCCTGCTCCACCAGGTCGCCGCGGCCCTGAATACGGACATGGGGGTGATGACGACGGTCCTGCCGGAGCCGGACTGCGGGAGCACCCAGCACGGCTGCGGCGAGGGCGGAGCCGAGCTCGCGGACGAGCACCTGGAGGATCTCGTCAAGTACGTCTCGCTCCTCGGGGTGAGAGCGCGCCGGGACCTCGACGACGCCGAGGCCCTCGCCGGGGAGGAGCTCTTCGCGGACATCGGGTGCGCCGACTGCCACCGGGCGGAGATCACGACGAGCCCCTTCCACCCCCTCGCCGAGGTGCGGGACCAGGACATCGCGCCGTACACCGACCTGCTGCTCCACGACATGGGTCCGGGCCTCGCCGACGACCTGGGTGAGGGGGACGCGAGCGGCGCCGAGTGGCGGACGCCGCCCTTGTGGGGGATCGGGCTCGGGGCCTGCGTCACCGGGGGGGTGGCGGGGCCGAACCAGGCCCAGACCTGCACCCCCCACGAGAGCTACCTGCACGACGGGCGGGCGCGGACCCTGACCGAGGCGATCCGCTGGCACGGCGGTGAGGGAGCGGCCTCGCGGGATGCCTTCGAGGCGCTCGACGGTCCGGAGCGGGCGGCGCTCCTTCGCTTCCTCGGCACGCTGTAGCCTCGGGATCCAGCCAGGAGCGACCGTGGCCTTTCCCTTGCAGTCCGTCACCCCCATCCCGCCGGTCAAGGTGATCGACGTGGGGGCGAGCCCCATCGACGGCGACCCGCCCTACGCCGCGATGCGCGGCCACGGCGATGTGGCGGTGGTGGGCTTCGAGCCGAGCCCCTCCCAGTTCGCGGCGCTCCAGGCGCGGCCGATCCCCGGCTGCACGTTCCTCCCCCACGCCGTCGGCGACGGCACGGACGGGACGCTCCGGGTCTGCCGGGCCCCGGGGATGACCTCGCTGCTCGAGCCCCACCGGGCGGTCCTCGAGAGGTTCCACCTCCTCGCCGAGTGCGCCGAGGTGCTCGAGACCATCCCCATGCCGACGGTGCGTCTCGACGACGTCCCCGAGGCGGCGGACAGCGACTACATCAAGATCGACGTCCAGGGCAGCGAGGGTGCGGTCCTCGCCGGGGCGCCGCGGGTGCTGAGCGAGCTCACGGTGGTGCACATCGAGGTGAACTTCGTGCCGTTCTACGAAGGGCAGCCGCTCTTCGCCGAGCTCGACCAGCAGCTGCGGGCGGCGGGGTTCCTGTTCCACAAGTTCACGCCGCTCGTGTCCCGGGTGTTCAAGCCCCTGCTCCTCAACAACGACGTGTACGCGGGGCTGAGCCAGGTGCTCTGGTCCGATGCGGTCTACGTGAAGTCGTTCACGAATCTCGAAGCGTACGAGGACGCTCAGCTCCTCAAGACCGCGCGGGTCGCCCACGAGGTCTACGGCAGCTTCGACCTCTGCGGGATGCTGCTCGCCCACCACGACCGCCGCTGCGGTGGGACGCTGTACAGCGAGTACCTGAGTCGGTTCGGGTGAGGGCCCATCCAGGCCCTACCGGTTCTTCACCACCAGCCCGCGCAGCAGGCACCAGACGTAGCGGGCTGCCACCCGGCGCAGGACGATCGTGCTGCGTCCGTGGGTCCGCGCGTACTCGTGCGCCGGCACCTCCCGGCAGCGGTAGCCCCGGTGGAGCGCCTGCATGAGCATCTCCTGCTCGATCGTCGTCGAGTCCTCCCGGAGGCGGAGGTCGCGGGCCATGTCGGTCCTCAGGGCCCGGAAGCCGTTCTGGGAGTCCGACAGACGCACGTCGAAGCGGTAGTTGATCGCGAGCGTGATGATGTCCGAGCCGATCATCCGGGCGAACTTCTCCAAGTCGCCGTGGAGCTCGTCGCTGCCGCCCTTGGGCCGCGAGCCCACCACCATGTCCGCCTCGCCCGCCTGGATCGGCGCCAGGAGCTTGGGGATGTCGGCGGGGTCGTGGGAGCCGTCCGCGTCGATGAACACGATGATGTCGGATCGGGCCTCGTCGATGGCGAGCCGCAGCCCGTCGCCCTTGCCCCGCCCCCGGTCCAGCAGGAACCGCGCCCCCGCCGCCTCGGCGATCTGCCGGGTGTCGTCGGTGCTGTGGCCGTCCACGACCATCAGCTCGTCCGCGTACGGCGCGACCTGCTCGAGGATCCCCCCCAGGGAGGGGGCCTCGTTCTTCGTGGGCACCACGACGGTCACGGTCTGCGGCATGGCGGGCAGGGTAACCGGGGCCTCGCGCGCCTGCTGACGCCCCGGGACGCCGTATCCTGCCGCCGTGGCCGCTGACCCCAACGCCCGCTCCCTCGGCGGGCCCCTCGCCATCCTGCTCGTGGGGGTCGTTTGGATCGCCGGCCTCGCCCTGCGCCTCCACACCTTCGAGACCCACTCCCTCGACCAGGCGGTCATCCACCCGCACTTCTACGCCGCCCTGATGGGTCGCGGCGAGCCCTGGCCGTTCGTCGGCCCGCCCGCCGCGTTCTTCCTGCGCCACGGGACCGTGAACGCGCTCCTCCTGACGCTCGCCCAACCCTTCGTCGACCACCTCGCGGACTCCGCCCGCTTCGCGGTGGTGATCCGGTCCCTGGGGATCCCCCTCGTCTTCCTGGTGGGCCGGGCGGTCGGGGCCCCGTCCCTCGGCCTCATCGCGGCGGTGTGCCGCGCCTTCGCCCCGGAGACCGTCCACCTCGACCGCCACTTCGGCGGCACCTACTTCCTCGACACCGCCCTCCTCCTGGCGATGTGGGGCGTGGCGGCCGGGCGCGCCGCCTCCACCGCCCGCCTCGCCGCCACGGGCTTCGTGACCGCGTGCCTGCCGCTGATCCACCCCATGGGGCTGCCCTCGGGCTGCGGCATCGCCCTGGCCGGCGTCCTCCTTCTTCGGGAACGCACCCCCCGGGAGCGCGCCGTCATCCTGGGAGTCGCCTTCCTCCCACTCCTCCCCTACGCCGTGGCCGAGGTCGTCTCGGGCTTCGGCGCCACGCGCTCGGTGCTCCTCATGTTGACGGGGGGACTCGTCTTCGAGGCGCCCGGCGCGGACGACGTGGGGCTCGGCTGGACCGTCCGCCACCTCCTGCAGGCCCCGGCCCCCGCCGGCGTCGCCCTCCTCGCGACCCTGGGGTTCCTCGCGGGGCTGCCGCTGGCGGTGGGGTGGTTCGCGGTCCCCCGGATTCGCGCCGCGCTCGGAGTCCCCGGGCTCGCCTACGCCACGTCGTCCGCCGCGCTCCTCGGGCTGCTCCTCGCGGTGCAGGGGGGAGCGGGCTACGGCCACGGCCACCACGTGTTCTCGGCCTTCCTCCTCGGCATCGCGACGCTCGCGTGCCTATGGGGGCACTGGCAGGCGGCCGCTCCCGCGCAGCGCCCGCGCCGGGAGGGGATCCTCGCGATCGCCCTCGCCGTCCTGGTGGCCCCGTCCCTGCCGGGGCGGATCGAGGTGGCGGTAGGAGCCACCGAGTACTGGACGCCGGCGCTGGCGTCCTACGGGAGCGCCGCCGCCATGGCGGATCTGGTGGCCGCCGAGCGAGGCGGGGGGCCCATGCACCTCCTCCTCGTCCACGGCCCCGACGCGCGCGGCTCGGCGGTGGCGTTGTCGGCGGTGGTCGTGGATCTGCTCGAGGCGGGGCTCCCCCTGGACGACCTGCCCCAGCAGCCCCCCGGCGTGCCCGTGGAGGGCTGGCTCATCATGGTGGGGACCCCGCCTCCGACTGCGCCCGGCCGCTCCGTGCCCTTCGTGGACCCGGACCCCCACGCGGAGCAGCTCCCGGTCACGGTCCGCGTGGCCCCGGAGTTCATGGACGTGCGGGACTGGGCGGCGGGCCTCCCGGACGACTGGGAGGTCTTCGGGACGGAGGAGTACCAGGACTTGATCGAGTACTACTTCGCCCGCCCGCGGTGGCCGGGGAACGACGGGATGCTCCCGGTGATGGACACCCCCTACCGGAGCGCCGCGCTCTGATCGCGGCCCACGTCGCACCCAAGCGCGCCGCGCGGGCGCGAACGTCGCGGCGACGCCCCCTGGTACGTTGGCGCACACCGAGGCCCACGCCGGGCCCGACGGGGAGGCAGCCGTGGCGCAGTACGACGCGAAGATCATCCAGGACCACGCAGATCAGCTCTATGCCCAGGCGGACAAGGCCCCGCTCCTGACGGCCTACTCGGGCGCCCTCATCGGGCTCGTCATCGGCCTCGGCTGGGCGATGGGCCTCGGGGTGGGGACGGTCGGCGGCGTGGTCTCCGGCGTGATCCTGGCGTTGGTCGCCGGGAGCATCGGGTACAGCGTCGGACGCTCCCTGGCCACCCGCATGCGCGTCGATGCGCAGACGGCCCTGTGTCAGGTGGCCATCGAGCAGGCCATCCGCCGGGACGACTGAGCCCGCCCGGGCGGTCCGCGTCGCTCAGCGGCGCCGGCGCCCGAGCAGGACCCCGAGACCGAGGACCGCCCAGAGCGATCCGCCAGGCGCGCTCTGCTCGCAGGTGCAGCCGAGGCTGCTCTCCCGGCCGTCGTCATCGTCGTCGTCGGCTCCCGAGTCGTCGTCGTCGGCCGCGTCGTCGTCGTCGGCCCCCGAGTCGTCGTCGTCGGCTCCCGAGTCGTCGTCATCAGCCGCGTCGTCGTCATCGGCCGCGTCGTCGTCATCGGCTGCGTCGTCGTCATCGGCTGCGTCGTCGTCGTCCCCCGTGGCGCAGTCAGGGTCGTCCCCGTCCACCAGCCCGTCGCAGTCCTCGTCCGCGCCGTTCGCGCAGACCTCGGCCGCGTCGGGGTTCACCGCCGGGTTCCCGTCGTCGCAGTCGCCCTCGCACACGAGCCAGGTGTCGAGGTCGCCGTCCGCCTCGTCCGCGGGGGTCGCGCCGTCGCAGTCCGTGTCGACCCCGTCGCAGGTCTCGGGGAGGCCGGGATTCACGGCGGCGTCGTTGTCGTCGCAGTCCCCGTCGCACAGCGTGAAGAAGTCGGTGTCGTTGTCCTGAAGCTCGGTGGACGCGTCCGTGCCGTCGCAGTCGTTGTCGAGGTTGTCGCAGACCTCGGTGGCGCCGGGGAACACGGCCGGGTTGCCGTCGATGCAGTCGCCCTCGCAGATCAGGTACCCGTCTCCGTCTCCGTCCGCCTCGGCCGCGGGGATCGAGCCGTCGCAGTTGTTGTCGACGCCGTCGCACTGCTCGGCGGCGCCCGGGTACGTGTTCGCGTCGTTGTCGTCGCAGTCCCCGCCGCACCCCGGCAGACCGTCGCCATCCGAGTCGAACTCGCCGGGGGCCGAGGTGGTGGCGTCGCAGTCGTCGTCGATCCCGTTGCACAGCTCGGTGGCCCCCGGGTAGACGGCCGCGTTGGTGTCGTCGCAGTCCGTGCAGCCGGAGACGCCGTCGTTGTCCACGTCGTCCTCGGCCGGCGGGATCAGGCCGTTGCAGTCGTTGTCGAGGCCGTCGCAGACCTCGGTGGCGCCCGGGTAGACCGTGGGGTCCGCGTCGTCGCAGTCGACGCACGACCAGGAGCCGTCCAGATCCCCGTCGACCTCCGTGTCGCCGCCCACGCTGCCGGTCCCGATCTCCACGTCGTACGCCCCGCTGGGCAGGTTCCCCGGGCTCAAGGCCGTCGTGGGGGCGGTGGAGGTCTGCGCCCACATGCCGCTGTGGAAGCTGCCCCAGGACGGGTCCGGTGGGTTCGTCCCGTAGTAGTGGGTCGTGTTCGAGGTCCAGTGGGCGCCGAAGTAGTAGTACATCCCCGGTGTGAGGGTGACGCTCAGGCCCGTCACCGTGACCATCGACTGGCCCCCGGTGGTCGGTGCGGTCTCCGAAGAGACGATGGTGTAGCTGCCATTGGGGCTCGACGCCTCGCCGATCAGCATCGTCACGTCGGCGCCGGAGGGCCCGCTCAGCAGCATCCCCTGGCTGGTCACCGTCACCGCGGACGACGCCAGGACCACGGTCCCCTTCGTGTAGTTGCTCTGTCCCGTGATCGCCCCGCCGCCGGAGACCGTCCAGGTGGTGGCCGGGCCGCCGCCGCCGCCGAAGTCCGCGAAGCCGTTGCAGTCGTTGTCGTTCCCGTCGCACTGCTCGGGCGCGCCGGGGAAGCTGTTCGGGTTGGTGTCGTCGCAGTCGGCGGGCGGGCTGAAGCCGTCGCCGTCGGCGTCCTGGGAGAGGGCGAGGCCAGGGACGGCGAGCATCGAACAGAGGGCAACGAGGAACAACGGGCGCATGAGACCTCCCCAGAGAGAGGGTTCAAGCTAGCGGAGCGAGCGGGCCCTGGCCCGGGCAGGTGGCAAGGAGCGGCGCTTCGGTCGCCGGGGGGAGGCAGCGGGCGCGGGCGGCGGCGGGCTCGGTCGGCCGGCGGGCCTCAGTCGCGGGCGCCCTGAGCCCAGAGGTCCGCCGGGAGCTGCCCCGGGTTCGGGGGAGCCAGGATCACCGTCCACTGCTCCCGCGCCCGCGCATCGAGGGTGGGCGACCGGCGCCGGGCGGCCTCGGTGGCTTCCCGGTCCTGGCTCGATGGCCGGTATCGGTTCCAGGCGGCCTCGTGCGCGGCCGCTGCCTCGACGTCCCCCTGGCTGGCCCGGATCCGGGCGAGGAGCGCGTGGGCCGCCAGGTGCTCCGGGTCGATGGCGAGGACCCGCTCCAGATCCGCGGCCGCCTCCTCGTCCCGCTCCAGCTCGAAGAGGCTCTCGGCCCGGAGGGCGAGGACGACCCGATCCTCGGGGAACGCCTCGATCGCGACCCCGAACGCGCCGATCGCGTCCTCGTGGCGCCCCTGCCCGGCCCGGATCCTGCCCAGGAGCCAGCCGCCGGTGGGGTGTCCCGGCGCCAGGGCGTCGGCGGCCCGCACCGCGGCCTCGGCGGCGGCCAGGTTGCCGTCCCGCAGGGCGATGCGCGCGAGATCGTGTTGGGGCAGGGGAGAGTCCGGGAGGCGGACGGCGGCGGCCTCGGCGGCATCGCGGGCGGAGACGGTGTCGCCGTGGAGGAGGTGGGCGATGCCGAGGCGTCGGAGGCGCGGACCGGCGTCCGGGCCGGGCGGATCGGGGTCCCAGTCCCCAGGGGTCAGCGCGAGCTCGGCGGTGGCGAGGACATGGACGGGCATGGCCGGCGCGTCGGCGCCGAGGGCGAAGGTCACGAAGTCCCGGGGGAACTTGCGATGCATCACGCGGGCGACCAGCCGCGCCGGGCGGGTCGGCATCTCGAAGGCGACGGGCACGACGTCGGAGGTCCCGAGGAAGATGCGACGGCTCGTCAGCACCACGTGGGTCTGCTCCACCTCGTGCCGGCGGAGGTGGTTGCCCTCGGCGTCGAGCAGCACTGTGTTCCAGCGAAAGGCAGACGCATCGAGGTGCCCGTCGTCGCCCACGAGCCCGCTCGCGGCCAGCGTGGTGCCTTCCTCGTCCACGAGGACCACCTCGAGCCAGGCTTCGCGCAGGTCGGCGACGCCTCCGGGGAACCGATGCCCCGAGTCGAGGTTGGTGACCACGATCTCCGCGGTCACGGTGCTCCGCCGGGGGACCGTGAGCTCCCCCGCGGGCGCCAGGGCCTCTCCCTGGTCGGTGCGCACGGCCGCCACGTCCGCCACCAACACCCCCTCGAGGAACTCCGCGTTGCGCTCTGCCCACTCGTCCATCCCCAGGACCGCCGGCAGCGCCGTGTTCGCCCCGGGGAACGCGTGGTCGGCGATGGTCCCGTTCTTGGCGCCCGGGTCGTCTGCGGCGATCCGCGGCATGTGGCACTCCTGGCACCGCTGCTGGGGCTGCCGCGGAGGCCCGAAGGTCCGCGCCGACTTGCCGCCCGCGACGCTGTCGTGCCAGGGGTCGAAGTCGTTCTGCCCCCCGATCCAGCGATGCCGGTTCAGCTCGGGGTCCAGGTGGGCCTTGTGGCAGCTCATGCAGAGCTCGGTGCTCCGCAGGTGCGGTGGCATGAAGCTCGCCCGGTGCTTGTCGGGCTTGCTGCGGATGAGCGCTCGGTTCTGCTCCTGCTCGTCGGGGTCGTCGCTGCCGTAGAACGGGTAGTGGTCCGGCGCCTGGAGCACGTAGGACGCGTTGCCGAACCGCGTCGTCTCCACCACGTTGTGGCAGACGAGGCAGGTGATCCCGGCCTCGGCGTCGGGTTGGTCGGGCTGGAGGTGCTCCCGGGCCCGGCCGGTCAGGAGCAGCACGGGGTCGTGGCAGCCGGCGCAGAACGCGAGTTCGTCGGGGCTCCGGCGCGTCTGGGCGTCCGCGAGGTTCGCGGCGTAGAAGGGGTCGTTCAAGCTGGAGAACCGATGGGCCGACTGCTCCCAGCGCTCGGCGATCCCGGTGTGGCACTGGATGCAGTAGTCCACGTCGTTCAGATCGGAGGGCGTGAGCACGTGTCCGCCGGTGGTGGTCGCCTGGGACAGCCCCGAGACCAGCGCCTCCTCCTGGGCCGGTGGTTCCCCCTCGTCCCCCAGCTGGAGCGCCCAGGTCGCGGCCACGAGCAGCACCGCCGCTCCCGCCGCCCCTCGCTCCGCGCCGAGCGCCGGCGTGACCACCGCTCGGAGCCGGTGCACGAGGTAGGCGACCACCGCCGCGACGAACGCCGCCTCGTGGAGCAGCACCAGCCACCGCAGCGCCGACTGCTTCCCCAGCCCCCACAGCGCGAGGCCGGCCACCGCGCCGAGCCCTCCGAGCCCGGCCACGAACCGCCCCACCCGCATCGCGCGCTCGTTCCGATGCCCGGTGTGCAGCCGCACGTGCACGGCGACGAACACCGGCAGGACGACGAGCAGCCCCAGGCCCAGCCCCACGTGGGCCCGCACCATCCACGCCACCAGCTCGCTGGCGGACGCGGTGGCGAGGAACGCGGAGTTGGCCAGCAGGAGGACGACGATGGTCGCCAGAAGCCCCCCGGCGGCCCGCTGGAGGCCGCGCGCGGTCACGGAGGGAGCACCGCCGCGCCAGGGGCGTAGGGCGCGAGCTCTCCGCCCTGGACGAGGCGCAGGAAGCGGTCGCCGGCCACAGTGGTGAAGCGCTGCACGTCACCGCCCGGCCAGCGGACCTCGAGCTCGTCGACCGTCGCCGCGTCGCCGAGTCCGAGGTGGACGCGGCGATCGCTGACCGACAGGTACGAGGTCGCGCCCCGCACCTCCCGGGTCACGGTCCGCTCGCCGACCCGCGCGGAGACCACCGCCCCGATGGCGTCCCGGGCCGGCGCCCCCTCGAGCCACAGCGACAGCCAGTGGCCGCGCGAGCCCCGGTTGGCTCCGACGATCGCCGGGCCCTCGTTGTTCACGACGACGACATCGAGGCCGCCGTCGCTGTCCAGGTCGCCGATGGCGAGCCCTCGGGACACGCCGCGGTGGGCGAGGGCGGACCCGGCCTGCGCGGACACGTCGGTGAACCGGCCCCCGTCGTTCATCAGCAGCGAGTTGAGCTGGGCCGGCACGACGCCGTCGCGGTACTCGGCGACGTTGTCCGCGATGTGCCCGTTGGCCGTGATCAGCTCGTCGTCGCCGTCGTTGTCGGCGTCGAAGAACTCGATCCCGAAGGACAGGCGCGCCCGGGACGACGTCCCCACCCCCGCCCGGTCCGACTGCTCGCGGAAGGTCGTCCCGCTCCGGCCGAAGTACACGGACGTGGGCTCGCTCTGGAAGTTGGTGACCGCCATGTCCCAGTGGCCGTCCTGGTCCGCGTCGGTGATGGCGACGCCCATGGACGACTCCTCGCGCCCGAGCGCCGAGTACGCCACGCCGGCGAGGAGCCCCCGCTCTTCGAAGCGCATGCCGCCTTCGTTCATGAGCAGCAGGTTCCGGGTGGTGTCCGTGGCGACGTACAGATCGGTGTCCCCGTCCCCGTCGAGGTCGCCGGTCCCCAGCGCCAGGCCCTTCGTCAGGTGCTCCGCCACCCCCGACGCGGCCGACACGTCGGTGAAGCGGCCGCCGTCGTTGCGGTAGAGCAGGTCCGACTGGGCCGGATACATGGTCGGGGTGCAGTAGATGTGGATGGTGCGGAACCAGCACTTGATGGCGTCGGCGAGGGTGTAGTCCACGTACCGGACGACGTAGAGATCGAGGTCGCCGTCCCCGTCGGCGTCGAAGAACGCGGCGCTCGACCCCCAGCCGGTCTGCCCGAGTCCCCACGCGTCCGTGACGTCCTCGAAGCGCTCACCGCCCATGTTGCGCAGCAGCCGGTCCCCGCTGCCCCACGTGGTCAGGTAGACGTCCGTCCAGCCGTCCCCGTCGACGTCGCCGGTGGCGACGCCCATGCCGTAGCCCGACGTCGTGAGGCCCCAGGCGTCCGTCACGTCGCGGAAGCCTCCCTTGCCGTCTCCCAGGAAGAGGGTGTGCCGGGAGGCGTCGGCCGCGTCGGACAGCTCGCCCCCGTCGACGTAGAGCACGTCCGGCGCGCCGTTCCGGTCGAAGTCGGTGACCGCGACGCCGCCGCCCATCGTCTCGGGCAGCCACCGCTCCGCGTTGCGGCCGGCGTGGTGGGTCCACGCGAGGCCCCAGGACGCGGTGACGTCGTCGAAGCGGAGGGGGCCCGCGGGGGGCTCGGCGGTGACCGGGGTCGGCGCCTCGGGCGTGCCCGTCGGCTCCGTGCCGGCCTCCGTCGGCGCCTCGTCCGCGAACAGCGACGCCGGCTCCTCCGACGGGCAGCCGACCATGAGGGCCCCCAGGAGGAGCGCGACACGCCGCTCCATCAACGGTCCCCCGTGAGCGCCGCCTTCATGGCGTCGAGCTCGTCCTTCGCGGCGCGGGCCGCGGGCAGCCGGTCCGTCTTGGCCAGGACCTCGACCCGATACTCCTGCAGCGTCACCCGCAGTCGAGGCGGGGCCAGGGGCCAGGCGTCCGCGATGGCGTCCTCCACCTCGGAGTACCGCTCCTCCGCCCAGGCAGCCTTCAGACGCGTCAGCGTCGCCGACAGTGCCACCGTCGTCCGCTCGCGCTGCTCCTGAGCGGCGTTCGCGGCGAGGGCGGCCTGCTCCGCGGCCTTCGCCTCATCCAGGCGGCCGAGCTCGGCGTAGCCCCGGGCGAGGGCCGGGAGCACGGAGTGGGGGTTGGCTCCCTCCGCGCGGGCCGCTTCCAGGTAGGAGACGGCATCGCTCGTGGCGCCGTTCGCGAGGTACGCGAGGCCGAGGATCATCGCCCGGTCGCCGGGCGTGGCGGTGTCGGCCCCATCGAGCAGGCGGGGGAGCGCGTCCTCGGGGCGCCCGGTGTGGAGCAACGCCATCCCCGCCAGCCACTGGAGGCGGTCGCCGGGGCCTGCGGCGTCGGCCAGCGGCACGAAGACGGCGGCGGCCTCGTCGTAGCGCGCTGCCTCGAACAGAGCCTGGCCGACCTCGGCTCGCTGCGCCGCCGTGGGGGATGCAGGCAGGGTCTCCGCCAGCAGGTCCGCCTTCGCCGAGTCGGCGGCGCAGGCCTCGAAGGCCGGGAGCAGGGCGTCCCGGGCGAACGCGCTGCCGAAGCGGGTCCGCAGGTCCCGGAGCTCGGCGAGGGCGAACTGGTCGCAGCGGGTGTCCGCGAAGCGCGCGGCGAGGCTGGTCAAGCGGGCGCGATCGGCGTCCGTCGGGCCGGCGGGAGGAGCTTCGAGGGGCGGGGGAGGGGGCGTCGTGGGCGCGTCGGGCCCGCACCCGAGGGCGAGGGCCAGCGCCGAGGCAGCCACCAGTTGGGAGATCGCCCGCATGGGGCGTGAGGATACACAGGGCGAGCCAATGCCCGATCGATCTTGGGCGCTGGCGGCACAGACCCCCGGAGACCCAGGGGTGGGCTACTTCGCCGCGAGCCCCGCCTGGTCCAGCAGGAAGGCGTACTCCAGCGCCACCTCGTGGAACCGCGCGAAGCGCCCCGACTTGCCGCCGTGTCCCGCGTCCATGTTCGTGTGGAGCAGGATCGGGTCTGCGCCCGTGTTCACCGCCCGCAGCTTCGCCACCCACTTCGTGGGCTCCCAGTACTGCACCTGCGAGTCGTGGAGCCCCGACGTCACGAGCATCGCCGGGTAGGCCTGGGCGCTGACCTGGTCGTAGGGCGAGTAGCTGAGCATGTACTCGTAGTAGGCCTGCTCGTTGGGGTTGCCCCACTCGTCGTACTCGCCGGTGGTCAGGGGGATGCTGTCGTCGAGCATGGTGGTCACCACATCGACGAAGGGCACCGCCGCGATCACCCCGTCCCAGAGGTCGGGGCGCATGTTCACGGCGGCCCCGACGAGCAGCCCGCCCGCGCTGCCGCCCATGGCGTACAGGCGGCTTCCGTCGGCCCAGCCCTCGCTCACCAGGTGCTCACCGGCGGCGATGAAGTCGGTGAAGGTGTTCTTCTTGTTGAGGAGCTTGCCGTCCTCGTACCAGGCGCGGCCGAGCTCCTCGCCACCCCGGATGTTGGCCACGGCCCACACGAAGCCCCGGTCCAGCAGGGACAGGCGGGCGGAGCTGAAGGTCGCGTCCAGCGAGTACCCGTAGCTGCCGTAGCCGTAGAGGACGGTGGGGCGCTTGCTCTTGGGTCCGAGGTCCTTGCGGTAGACCAGGGCGATGGGGACCTTCGTGCCGTCCTTCGCCGTCGCCCAGACCCGATCCGAGGCGTAGTTCCCCTTGTCGAAGTCGCCGAGGACGGGCTGCTCCTTGCGCAGGACCCGCTCCCGGCTCGTCATGTCGTAGTCGTAGACCGACGCCGGCGTGGTCATCGACGTGTAGGTGAAGCGCAGGGTCTTCGTGTCCATCGTCGAGTTCGTGCCGAAGCCCGCGAGCCAGGCGGGCTCGTCGAAGTCCACGTAGTGGTCGTCGCTGCCGTCGTAGCCCCGGACCCGCAGGCGCACGAGCCCGTTGCTCCGCTCGGCCACGGCGAGGCGGTCCGCGAAGACCTCGACGTTCTCGAGCAGCACGTCGTCCCGGTGCCCGATGACCTCCTCCCAGTGCTCCCGCCCCGGCGTCGCTTCCTTCGTCCGCATGAGGCGGAAGTTCTTCGCTTCGTGGTTCGTGCGCATGTACAGGTGCTCGCCCGCGTGGGTGACCGTGTACTCGTGGTCGCGCTCCCGGGGCTCGACCACCGTCCAGCGGCCGTCGGGCTGATCCGCCGCCAGGATGCGCATCTCGGTCGAGACGGTCTGGAAGCTCCCCATCACGAGGTACTTCTTGCTCTTTGTGCGCCACACGTAGACCGAGAACGTGTCGTCCTCCTCCTCGTAGACCACCGGATCGTTCGCCGGGTCGGTGCCGAGGACGTGCTTGTAGATGCGGAAGCTGCGGAGGGTCTCCGGGTCCTGGCGAGCGTAGAAGAGGGTCTTGCCGTCCATGGCCCAGGCCATGTTCCCGGTGACCTCGGGGATCGTCTCGTCCTTCAGCTCTCCCGTGGCCAGATCCTTGAAGAAGATGGTGTAGATCCGGCGGCCCACGTGGTCCTCGGCCCAGGCGGCGACGGCGTCGTCGGAGCTGATCTCGGGCTCCCGCGCGTTGAAGTAGTCCTTGCCCTCGGCGCGGGCGTTGCCGTCCACGAGGACCTGCTCCTCGCCGTCGGCCGAGCCCTTCGTGCGCACGTAGAGCGGGTACTCCCCGCCCTCGACGTAGCGGCGGGAGTACCACCAGCCGTCGAGCTCGTAGGGGACGGTGCTGTCGTCCTGCTTGATGCGTCCGGTGATCTCGGAGAAGAGGGTCTCCTGGAGATCCTTCGTCGGCGCCATGACCGCCTGGGTGTAGGCGTTCTCGGCGTTGAGGTAGGCGAGCACCTCTTCGGACTCCCGATCCTTCATCCAGTAGTACGGATCGACGCGCTCGTGGCCGTGGGGGGCGCGCAGGACGTGGTCCTCGACGCGGGCGACGGGCGGGGTGGGCAGCTCGGTCACGGTGGCGGGCTCCTCAGGGGTGGGGGCGGCGGTGGGCTCGGGCGCGGGGGTGGTGGCGTCGTCGTCGTCGCCGCCGGGGCAGCCGAGGACGAGGACGAGGGCGAGCAGAGGCAGGCGGCGCATGGCGACTCCAAAGACGGGCGGGGCGCGGAGCGGCGCCGAGTATACGGGCGCCCTGCGCGCGGGAACGTTCCGTGCATGATCGGCGGGCGAACCCTGGAGGTCCCCGTGCTCCGTCTTCTGGTCCTGCTCCTCGCGCTGGCGCTCGCCGGTTGCCCGCCCGTCCTGAACAACGCGGACGACGACGATCTCGTCGCCGACGACGACGACGCCACGATGGGTGACGACGACGACGCGACCTGGGGGGACGACGACGACGACGACGCGACCTGGGGGGACGACGACGACGACATCTCCAGCGAGTGCCAGGACCCCGGCTTCGTCTCCACCTACGTCACGGGCGTGCCCGCCAATCAGCCCACCTGGTACACGGGTGAGGGGACGATCGACGGGGACATCCTCGTCCTGAACACCCCCGACGGCGACACCCTGGAGTGGACCCTCGGCGACGACGCGGGCTGGTTCCCCCAGGGCGCGCTCGGGACGACCTCGGTCTACTGGTGGACGCCGGGGATGGCGCCCTGGGGCGGTGACTTCCTCTTCGCGGTCGAGTTCGACGGAGGGTTCCAGCGCTTCGTCAGCGGCTTCATCAACGCCCTCGACTACGTCGAGATCCCCGAGTTCGGGGTCTACGCCTGGGCCAGCAACGACCGCTGCGCGGGCGAGTGGATGGAGGACGGCTGCGGGCTGTGGAGTGTGGTCACGATGGAGGTCGAAGTCGCCACCGCCGAGGGCGTCGCGCTGCTCGAGCTCGCGCCCACATCGGGGCAGGGGAGCCCGAACCTGTCCGCCGAGGGCCGCCTCGGCCGGCAGTACGCGAAGGTGTGGTGCGACGATGTCCCCGAGCTGGAGTGGGCGTTCGCGCTGATGATCAACATGCTCACCTGGGACGGTTGAGCGCAGGCGGGCCTCTCGGAGCTCGGTGCTCCTCTCTCGTCAGCGCTCCTGGCGCCGCCGTCGCAGGGACCAGTCGCCGACGCGTACCTCCTCTACGAAGTGGTCCTCGAGCCAGCGGGCGACCGGGGGCGCAGCCACGGCCAGACGCCGGGTCGGGCCCTCCATGGTCGTGTCCTTCACGATCGCCAGGTCCGGCTGCACCCGCTCGAGGCGGGCGATGAGGTCCGCCTGGCGGGCCGGCTCCCCCGCCACGTAGAGCACCCCGACGACGCCCACTCGGTCATGCCGGCCGCTCAGTGCGTAGAGCAGCGGCTCGTTCGCCGGGATCCAGAGGGTCCCTTCTCGGTCGTCGACCCAGGCGAGGATCCGCCGCAGCGCCTCGGCCTCTCCCTCCGCCGCCGTCAGCGTCCCCGCCGCGGTCTCCAGGCGGTCGGTGTGCACCGCCGGGATCGTCCAGGCTCCGGTGTAGGGGGAGCCCCGCTGCTCGGTCGCCGTCGCCAGCCCCAGCGCGCCAGCGAGCCCCAGCAGGACCAGCGGCCCGCCGCGCCCCAGGCGCGTCGCGAGGAGGGCCGCGCAGGTCCACAGGATCGGTCCCGTCTGGAGGAGGTGTCCGAAGTCCGGCTTCATGCGCACCTGGTTCGCCACGAGGACGCCGAGGGCGAGGAGCAGCCAGTCGGCCGGGCGGGCGCTGCGGCGCAGGCTCACCGCGAGGCCGCCGAGGACGAGCAGCGGGGCCCACAGGAGCGCCCGGGAGATCGACGGCGCCGTCACCAGCTCGAGGGGGGTGGGGAAGGTGGGCCAGGGGACCCGCTGGTTCACGAGCACGTCGTGGGTCACCTGCTCGACGACCGGCCCGAGGACCCCCAGCGCCGCCGGGACGAGGAAGAGGAGCGCGAGGACGACCGCAGGGATGGCCGCACCGGTCAGCCAGAGGCGCAGGCTGCGCGCGCGCAGCGCAAAGCCGGTCAGGAGAAGGGCGCCGAAGAGTCCCAGATCGAGCCGGAACAGCGCCGCCACGCCGACGACGGCTCCGAACCGCAGCAGGGCGCGCCGGTCCGGGCGGTCGAGCAGCGGCAGGCTCGCCAGGGCGAGGGCGACGGAGCCCACCAGGAAGAACCCCTTGTGTGGCGGGCCCGGCGCCAGGAGCATCAGCCCCACCGGGACCCAGGCGAGGCGCGCCGGCAGGACCCGCCGCCCCAGCTCCCACAGGAGCGACGACAGGGCGACCCGCAGCGCCACGAACACCCCCCAGGCGGCGGCCAGCGGCGACAGCCCGGTGGTGGCGATGATCCCGGCCAGCAGCAGGTACCGACCGGGCCCGTAGCCGTTCACCACCACGTCGACGCCGGGGGTGCGCCCGTCGAGGATCGCCTGGGTGTACAGCAGCAGCTCGCCGAGGTCGTAGTACATGGGCCCCGGTCGCAGCTGGGCCGTGAGCACGACGCAGGTGAGGAACGCGAGGCCCGCGTGGATCCTCCAGTCCGGGCGGCTCACGGCGCCTCCCGCCGGCGGCGCCACCAGAGCCCGCCCCAGAGGAGCGCACACGCCGCCGACCCGCCGAGGCCCGCGATCTGGCCCCAGGGTCGATAGCGGAAGTCCACCCGGTGCATCCCCGCGGGCAGGTCCGCGGCGAGCAGGCCGTCCTCCGGCGCGCCCGGGTGGGTCGACACGAAGCCGCGCCTCCAAGCCTGGTTCACCACCACCCGGCCGGGCCCCTCCAGCCGCGCCTCCACGGACACCGTGTTCACCCCGATCCGCAGCCCCGTGACCTCGCCTTCGCCGAGCACCCAGGCGTCACCGCGCGATCGCGGGTTCGGCAGGACCGTCCCCGTGGGGGTCACGTAGTGGCTGGGGATCGTCGGCTCAGGGAGGGCGAGCGTCCCGTACCAGTCGATGGTGCGCACGCCGCGCAGCGCGTTGTCGTACTCGCGCGCTGCGGGGGGGCGTCGCTGCTCGCGCAGGAACAGCGCCCGGCTCGACCGCTCGATCTCCTCGTCCCCCCAGGGGACCCACGCCGGGTGCCCCACCTGCTTCACCGACAGGCAGCCGTCGCAGCTCCACGCTGGGAGGGGCTCCGCGAAGCGGTCGGCCCAGACGGGCGCGTTCTGGAGCAGCGGCCACAGGAGCAGGAGCCCCAGGGCGGGCGCCCCGCGGCCGAGGCGTCTCCCGAGCTCCTCCGCCCCGACCCCTGCCAGGACCGCGAGGCTGAGCAGGAGGTAGACGTTGTAGTACTTCACGGGCTGGCGGATGCCCTCCGCCAGGGGCAGGCCGCCCGCGACGAGCAGGTAGAGGTCCCCCGGCGCGTGGGGGCCGAGGAGGAACAGGCCGAGCAGGGCGGCCAGGAGAGCGAACGGCCAGCTTCGGCGCCGGACCGCGCCGACGAGGGCGACGACGAGCAGCCCCGGCGTGAAGCCCAGCCACTGGTACTCCCGGGTGGCGAAGCGCCGGTCCGTCTCCTCGATCGGCACGCGGCTCGGCAGCACCTGGCTCGAGGGCTGGTAGGTGCCGACCCGCGGAGCCCGTCCCACGATCCCTTCGAGGAGCTCCCGCGGGCCGTTGTAGAAGTGCTCGTCCCGCTGGCTTGGCGTCAGCGCGCGCCCCGGGCCCTTCCCCACGGGCAGATCCGAGGGCGGCGCGTTGGCGACGTGGGCGTAGGTGGCCTGGCCCATGAGCGGGAGCAGCGCCGTCGCCTTGCCCACCCCGAGGGTGCCGGCCACGACCAGCACACCCCCGAGGACGACCAGCCGAGGTCGGAGCGCGGCCCGAGCCTCCCGGAGCCAGGGGCTCGCCAGGACCAGCACGCCGAGGGCGGGCCCGAGGAGCGCCGGCCAGAGGACGGCGTAGCGCCGGCCCACCGCGAGCCCCGCGGTCGCCAGGAGCGTCCCCCCGACGACGAGCAGCGCGCTCCGCAGGTCCGGCGAGCCCACGACGAGGACCGCGACGAGCACGAAGGCGCTGGCGGCGACGAACGCGTTGCCGCCTTGCTGGAAGAGGAGGAAGAGCAGGAACCCGGCGACGACGGGATCCCCCCGGGTGCGCGGCGCCAGCAGCAGCGCCAGGGCCCCCGGCACCACGAACACCAGGGCTTGGGGGTAGAAGCCGACGAGCATCATCCCCGGCAGCCATCCGGAGAGGGCGAAGGCGAGGGCGGCGAAGGCCGCGGCCGACGGAGTGAGGCCCACCACGTCCCGGGCGAGGCGCCCCGTGCCCCAGGCGCCGAGCAGCGTGAACAGCAGCAGGTTCACCTTCACTCCCCACACGGGCCCGAGGAGCAGGATGGGGAGCAGCGTCGGGGCCCAGGAGCCATCGAAGGGGTGGCCGAGCGTCGGGTAGCCGCCGCCCACCAGGGGCGAGCGGAGGGGGAAGACGCCGTCGCCGAGGATCGCCTGGCGCGCGAGCAGGTCGAAGAGTCGGTCCGTGAGCCAGTCGTTGTCGCGGTAGGCGTCCCCGGAGAGGAACCCGTCGGGCGCAGCCGCCATGGGCGCGCAGAACGCCACGACCACGATCGCGACGGCGATCGCCCAGCGACGCTCAGCCTGTCGCTCGGGCGACGGGGGGACCGCGCGGTCGTTCATCGCCCCAATCAGTAGCAGGGGCGGCGACCCGGCCGCCCCCGTGTGGGATGGTTGAGGGGTGAGCGTCACCACCCTGCACCTCGAGACCGTCCCCAGCCCGATCGGGGACGCCCTGCTCGTTCTCGCCGAGGACGGGGCGCTCGTGGCCCTCGACTGGGCCGACTGCCGCGCGCGGCTCGACGGGTGGCTCTCGGCCCGGTTCGACGGGCACGAGATCGCCCCCCGGGAGGCGGCGAGCGAGGCGGCGGACGCGGTGCGCCGCTTCTTCGCCGGGGAGACCACCGCGCTCGACGCGGTCCCCGTGGACGCGGGCGGCACCGACTTCCAGGCCGCCGTCTGGGCCCACCTGCGGACGATCCCGCCGGGGACGACCACGACGTACGGCGCCATCGCGGACGCCCTCGGCTCGCCGGGCGCCGTGCGTGCGGTGGGGGCGGCGAACGGGCGCAACCCGATCTCGCTGGTCCTGCCCTGCCACCGGGTGATCGGCAGCGATGGCGCGCTGCGGGGCTACGCCGGTGGGGTCGCGCGCAAGCGCTGGCTGCTCCAGCACGAGGGAGCCCACGTCCCCGCCGAGCAGACCTCGCTCTTCGGATGACGGCGTCCCGCGGTCGGCGTGCGGCCCCGGCCTCACGGCCGGCGTGGCTGCTCGGGCTGGGCTTCGCTTCGTTCCTCCTGGCGACGGCTCCGTCTTGCCGCAAGACCGCGGCTCCGCCGCCGCCACCCGACCCGGCGGTGGCGGTCTTCGAGGGACAGCTGGGCTCCCGCTTCTACGGGCTGTACCGAGGCGATCACAAGGTCGGCTGGCTCCGGTCGACCTTCCGGCGCGACACCTTCCGGGGCGAGCCCACCCTCGTCGCCGAGGGCCACGCCGAGGTCGTGGTGAAGGGGGGCGCGGCCATCCACCGCACGGTGTTGGAGACGCGCCACGTCTTCGCCGGTGCGCCGCCCCACGATCTTCTGCGCTACCGCACGAGCACCACCCGCGATGGGCTGACCGAGTGGCGGGAGCTGCGGGCCGGGCCGACGGGCTGGGTGGCCGCCAGCGCCCGCGGCAAGGAGCCCGAGGAGGTGCGGGGCGCGGACATCGGGGAGTACACCCTCGGCGGGTTCCTCGCCCTGGAGCGCTGGGTCGCGGACGGGCCCGCCCTGGGGGACAGCCGCGCAATCCAGCGCCTCGACACGACCTCGCTTCGGGTGACGGCGGGGGAGGCCCAGGTGACCGGGGTGACGCACACGGTCATCGACGCGGTCCCCGGGACGGTCTACTCGGTCGCGACGTTCGACGGCGGCGGGGAGAGCACCACGCGGTACGACGGCGACGGCCGCATCCTCGCGGTGGAGGGCGGGGACGTGGATCTGCGGGCGGAGTCCGAGGACGAGGCGAAGGCGTTGGACGCGCCCCGTGACCTGTTCCTCGACGCGCTCATCACCCCATCGGGGCTCCCCCTGCGGAGCCCGGAGAACCTCGCGCGGATCACCTACGGCATCCCCGCTGCCGCAGCCCCGCTCATCCCCGAGGCCTCGGGGCAGCGGGTCGTGCCGCGGGGGGAGGGGTTCGCCCTGGAGGTGGTGCGCGGGGGGCATGCCCGAGAGGCCACGGAGGCGGAGCAGACCGAGGCGCTGCGAGAAGACGCCGCCCACCCCCGCACGGCGCCACGGGTGGGGAGGCTTCTGGGCCAGGCGGTCCCGCCGCGGACGAACCAGCGGGACACGGTCCGGCTGCTCGCGCAGTACGTGCGGGACTACCTCACGGACGACCGGTCCGCGGAGCCCCTCGATCTGCGCGAGGTGATCGACCGGCGGCGCGGCGACTGCACCGAGCACGCGGCGCTCTTCGTCACGCTGGCGCGCGCGGCGGGGATCCCGGCCAGGGAGGTGGGCGGGCTGCTCTGGGTCGAAGAGCTCGGCGCGTTCGGCGGACATGCCTGGGCCGAGGTCGCGCTGGGGGGGCGCTGGGTGCCGGTGGACCCCACCTGGGGTCAGGTCCCGGCCGATCCCGCCCACGTCCGCCTCGCGGACACGCCCCACCTGGAGGCGGCGGCGCTGTCCGCGCTGCGGGACGGGGGGATCGAGGTCCTCGAGGCGCGCTGAGCGCGCCGGGGACTCAGGCCGGCAAGCGGAGCGGAGCGCAGCGCGCAGCCGTCCCCGCGAGGGGCGGCGGAGTCGGAACTCGTGTCCTGAGTCCCGCGTCTCGTGTCCGTGCCCCGAGACCCGCAGGTTCGCTCGTCGAACCGAGGACGCGAGTGGGTCGGATACGAGACGTCTGGGGACTCAGGACTTCTTGGCGGAGTCGTCCGACTTGATGCTGGCCTTGTAGCCGGCCTTCTTCACCGCATCGATGAGCTGGTCGCCGGTGACCTTGCCCTTCGTGTGGCTGACGTGGACGAGCTTGTAGTCCTCGTCCGAGCCGTTGACCTCGAGCACGCCACTCAGGGCCATCACCTGCTCGCGGATCGGGACCACGCAGCTTCCGCAGCTGGCGTCTTCGATGACGAGGGTGGTGAGCACGGCGTCGGCCGGGGCCTCGGCGGCGGCCATCGTCTCGCCCTTGTCGCCGTCGCAGGCGAGGGCGGTGGAGGCTGCGAGGAGAGAGGCGGCCACGAGGGCCGAGAACAGGGTGATGCGCTTCATGATGTCAGGCTCCTTCCCACAGGGGAGACCGAAGACTAGTGCGTCGTCGGTCCCGTCGCCTCCCCCAATTCGGTCAGGAGGCGGATACCCTCGGCCCGTGGCTGGGACCTCCCCCGATCTCCTCGACCCCTCCGATCTGCCCGTCCGCTTCGGTCGATACGAACTCCTCGCGCTGCTCGGCGAGGGGGGGATGGGGCGCGTCTTCCGGGCCCGCCTCGAGGGCCCCGAGGGGTTCCGCAAGACGCTGGCGCTCAAGGTGGTGCGCTCCCGGGTCGCCGAGCAGCAGGGCGTCCGGGACGCCATCGTCTCCGAGGCCCGCATCGGCGGCCTGCTCTCCCACCCGCACATCGTGGACATCTACGACTTCGGCCTCGAAGGCGGGCAGCCGTGGATCGCCATGGAGCTCGTCCCCGGCGACTCCCTCGCCGACCGGCTCCAGCGCGGCCCGATGCGCCCGCCGGACGTCCTCAGCCTCCTGATCGCCCTCACCCGCGGCCTGGTACACCTGCACGGTCTCGAGGTGGACGGCGCCTCCGCAGCGCTGGTCCACCGGGACCTGAAGCCGGCCAACGTCCTCCTGAGCGAGGACGGTCGGATCAAGATCACCGACTTCGGACTCGCCCGGGCCATGGAGGGCCCCGACGCGGTGACCTGGTCGGACGCGGTGCGCGGGACCCCGGCGTACATGTCCCCCGAGCAGGCCCGCGGACAGCCGCTCGACGGCCGAAGCGACCTCTTCTCCCTGGGAGCCATCGGGTTCGAGGCCGTGAGCGGCGAGCGTCTCCTCCAGGGGGGAGGCCTCATCGAGGTCATGGGTGCGCTCATGCGCATCGAGGACCGCCTCGACGACGTGCGTGACCTCGACGACGTGCTCCCGGGCCTCGGCAGCGTCCTCGTCGGGTGCCTGCGCGACGAGGTGGGGAACCGGCACGCCGACGCCGAAGAGCTCCTCGTCCAGCTCCTCGAACTCCAGCAGCGCGGGATCCAGAGCATCACCCAGACGGCGCCTCGAGTCCGGCCCGTCCGGCCGGCGGCGGTCACCTCTTCGGCGGCCCTCGTAGACGTGGACGGGGTCTTCGTCGGGCGCCGCAACGAGCGCAAGCGCCTCGCGGAGCTCATGGCGAGCGGCCGCCTCGTCACCATCGTGGGGGCCGGGGGCACCGGCAAGACCCGGCTCGCGCGGCGGATCGCGAGTGAGCGCGCCGCCCGCTTCCCGGGCGGGGTGGTGTTCGTGGATCTGACGACGGCGTCCTCGGTGGACGGGATCTGCCACGCGACGAGCCAGGCGCTCGACGTCCCTCTCGTCGGGGCCGACCCCGTCGCGGGCCTCGGCGCGGCCCTCGCCGACCGCGGGCGCTGTCTGCTGCTGATGGACAACTTCGAGCAGGTGGCGGCTCACGCGGGCGCCACGGTGAAGCGTTGGCTGGCCCTCACCTCCGATCTGACGATCCTGGCCACGAGCCGCGCCGTCCTCCGCCTCGCGGGGGAGCGGGTGCTCCGCCTCGGTCCGCTCCCCACGGCGCCGTCGGTCCCCCGTCTGGCGGGCGGCGGCGTCGATCTCGACGCGGCGTCCGGCGTCCCTGCCGTCGAGCTCTTCGTCGTGCGGGCCACCGAGGCGAACCCCGCCTTCGCCCTGCGCGAGGACAACGCCGCGGACGTCGTCGCCCTCGTGGAGGCGCTGGAGGGCATCCCCCTGGCGATCGAGCTCGCCGCGGCCCGGGCGCGGGTCCTGTCACCGGCGCGGATCCTCGCGCGGCTCCCCCGCCGCTTCGATCTGCTGACCACCGGGCGCGCCGACGTGACGGCCCGGCAGGCCACGCTCCGAGCGACCGTCGACTGGTCCTGGGACCTGCTGGAGCCCTGGGAGCAGGCCGCGCTGGCGCAGCTCTCCGTGTTCCGCGGCGGGTTCTCGCTCGAGTCGGCGGAGGAGGTCGTCGATCTGTCCGCGTGGCCCGCCGCGCCGTGGGTGATGGACGTGGTGCAGGCGCTGGCGGACAAGTCGCTGATCCGGGTGTTCGAGCCTCCCGGGCTGCCCGGCGAGACCCGCTTCGCGCCCTACGAGACCATCCGCGAGTACGCCGCCGACAAGCTCGCCCGGGGCGAGCCGGGCGCCGTCCCCGCGATCGAGGCCCGGCACGGCCGCCACTTCGCCGAGCTCCCGGGGCCACCTCGCGCCGCCGCAGCCTTCGGACGGTGGCGCCGCATCCAGGCGCTCGAGCTCGAGAACCTGCTCGCCGCGGCGGAGCGGGCCGCCGACCGGGGCGATGGGGAGGTGCTGGAGGCGGCGGGGGGCGCTGCCCTGGAGCTGATGCTCTCGGGCGGGCCCTACACGGCGGCCGAGCGCTACGCCGCGGCGTGGCGGGAGCGCGCCCAGGACGACACGAGCCGGATCCGGTTCGGGCTTCGCCTCGTCCGCGCCTGGATGAGCCGGGGCCGGATGGACGAGGTGCAGGCTCTCATGGCGGAGCTGCTCACCGAGGCGGAGGCGTCGGGAGACGCGCTGCTGCTCATCGACACCCTCGTGATCCGGGGGCGGCTCCTGGTGGGAACGGCAGAGGCTCCGTCTGCCATCGAGACCACCCAGCGCGCGCGGGATCTGGCCCGGGAACGGCGTGACACCCGCCGGGAGGGCGAGGCCATGGGCGCCCTCGGGACCCTGCTGTCGTCCGTGTCCCGGGTCATGGAGGCGCGCCAGGCGATGGAGGAGGCCCGACGCCTCCTCCGGGCGGCCGGTGAGCACGAAGGCGAGGTCCGCAGCCTCGTGAACCTGAGCGTCATCTACAAGGAGCTCGGCCTCGACATGCTGCTCGAGGGGACGCTTCAGGAGGCGCTGCGCCGCGCGCGGGAGATCAACTTCGATCGCGCGATCACGGTCTCCCTCCTCAACCTCGCGGTCCGATGGCAGGAGACGGGCCGTCTGAACGAGGCGCGGGACGCCTACCTCGAGGCGCTCGCGCTGTCGCGCAAGCACGGGAACGTCCTGACCGCCTCGCTGCTCCACGCGAACCTCGGCGATCTGTACCGGGAGCTCGGCGATCTGGACCGGGCGGTGTCCCACGTCGAGCAGTCCCTCGAGCACGCCGACGGGGTCGGGGAGCGGGTGCGGTCCGGCGTGCTCTACATCCGCGCCGATCTGCAGGTGGCCCTCGGCGAGCTCGACGCGGCCGAGGAGACGCTCCACCAGTCGGTGGCCCTGGCCGAGGCCTCGGGCTCCGAGCAGTACCGCATCAACGGACTCCGGCGGCTCGGGGCCCTGTGCATGCGCCGGGGGGATCTGGACCGGGCCGCCGACTTCCTCGCCCGGGCCCGCGAGGGGGTCCAGACCACCGTGCTCCTCGCGGCGAACGCCCGGATCTTCGCGGACTCCGCCGAGCTCGCTCGGGTGAAGGAGGAGTACGAGGCGGCGGAGCACTACCTCGATCTGGCCGACCAGAACGCGCGGACCTCCGACGACCGCATCTACCAGGCCGTCATCGCCTGCCGTCGCGCCGCGGTGGCTCGTGACCAGGGGACCCTCGACGAGGCCCGCGAGCACCTCGCCGCGGCGACCCACGTGGCGGCGGAGCTCGGCCTGCCGCCGTCGTCCGAGCTGGCGCGGGCCATCGCCGACGTCCGCGTTACCCTGTAGCTTTGGGGAGGGCCTTCGAGGCTCGATGGACGACCACCACTACCGCGCCTTCTACGAGAGCACGCCGATCAAGGGGTACGTCGTAGACGCAGCCTTCTGCATCATCGCCGTCACCGACTCGTTCCTCTCCCACTTCGGCTACACCCGCGACGAGCTCCTGGGGCGGCGCTCGGTGACGCTGCTCAGCCCGATCTCGCAGGAGTACGTCGCCCGGGTGGCGATGCCGCTGTTCACGAAGGAAGGGCGGGTGGACGACGTCCCGCTGGAGTTCGTGTCGAAGGACGGCTCGGCCTGCGAGGTCCTGTTCAGCGCCCGCAAGCTCTACGACGCCGAGGGGAGCGAGATCGGCAGGGTGGTCTCGCTCCGGGACGTGCAGGAGGAGCGCGCAGCCTTCGAGGAGATGCGACGGGAGAGGCTCCGCTTCCAGACGCTCACCGACGCGCTCCCGGTCCTCATCGCTCGGATGGACTCGGAACACCGGTACCGGTTCGTCAACGAGGAGTACGCGCGCATGTTCGGGCTGTCTCGCGAGGAGCTCATCGGCCGGAAGGTCTCGCTCTTCGTCGGGCCGTCGGTGGTGGAGCGCCTCACGCCCATGTACGAGCGGGTCATGGCGGGGGAGACCCTGTCGTTCGAGCGGCCCGCGATCTTCGTGGATGGGCGGGAGCGCCGGATGCGCATGACCTACCTGCCGGACCCCGCCCCCGACGATGGCCCCGGTCTCTTCTTCATCGGCCAGGACGTCACCGACTGGACCCAGGAGCTCGAGGAGCGGGCGGCGCTGGAAGCGCAGGTGCTCAAGGCCCAGCACCTCGAGGCCCTGGGCCTGCTCGCGGGCGGGGTGGCCCATGACTTCAACAACCTCCTCACCGGGATCCTGAGCAACGCCGAGGCAGCGCTGTTCGACGTCGGTGACGGGGCCCCTGCGGCCGAGGCACTTCATGACGTCGTCATCGCCGCGGAGCGCGCCTCGGACCTGACCCGCCAGCTGCTGACCTACGCGGGACGCCACGAGGCGGAGCCGGCGTCCCTCGGCCTCAATCAGCTGGCCGCCGAGGTGCTTCAACTGCTGCGGCACAACCTCGAAGGGGTCGACGTCGTCTCGGAGCTCGACCCCACCGAGCCCAACGTCCTCGCGGATCGCGCCCAGCTCGGGCGCGTCCTGATGAACCTCGTGACCAACGCTGCGGAGGCCATGGGCGGCTCCGGGCGCCTGACGGTGCGGACGGGGACGCTCGAGGCCCCCGCGGGGCACTTCGCGGACGCGGTGGTGGGAGCGGATGTCGGGGCCGGGCCGTTCGCCTGGGTCTCCGTCGCCGACACCGGCGGCGGCATCGCCCAGGAACACCGGGAGCGCATCTTCGAGCCGTTCTTCACGACGAAGGAGACGAACCATGGGCTCGGGCTCGCCGCGCTCACCGGCGCCGTGCGGTCGCACGGTGGGGTCCTGACCGTCGACAGCGAGGTGGGGTGCGGCAGCACCTTTCGGGTCTTCTTGCCGCGGGCGGTCCGCGCCGACCGCCCCACTCCGGTCCCCCGGGCCACCCCGCTGGTCGGCCGCGCGCTGTTGGCCGACGACCAGCCGCTGGTCCTGCGCTCCCTGCAGCGTCAGCTCGAGCGGCTGGGCCTCGACGTCACCACCGCCCGGGACGGCGCAGAGGCCGTCGGCATCTTCGCGGGGGATCCCGGCTTCGACCTCGTCGTCCTCGACGTCGTGATGCCCGTGATGGACGGACCCGAAGCCATGCGCCGCATCCGCGCCCTCCGGGCCGAGGTCCCGGTCGTGCTCCTCAGCGGCTTCCACGATCGGCAGCTCGACGTGGACACGGCGGACGCGTTCCTCCCCAAACCCTGCAGCGCCGGGGCCCTCCGGTCGGTGCTCGTGGACCTGCTCGCCTGACGTGCTCCGACTCCACGAACTGACGAAGCGCTTCGGGGCCGTCGACGCGGTGCGCGGGGTGAGCCTGGAGGTGGCGCGGGGGGAGCTCGTGGCCCTCGTCGGGGCGTCGGGCTGCGGCAAGACCACCACCCTGGAGATGATCAACCGGCTCGTGGAGCCCACCTCGGGGCACGTCGAACTCGACGGGGAGGACACGGCCTCTCTGAACCCGGTCGAGCTGAGGCGCGGGATCGGGTACGTGTTCCAGCGCGTCGGCTTGTTCCCCCACTGGACCGTGGCGCGCAACGTGGGGCTCGTGCCTCGGCTGATCGGCTGGGACGAACCGCGGACCGCCGCCCGGGTGGACGAGGTGCTCGGGGTGGTCGGGCTGCCCCGCGCCGAGTTCGGCGACCGCCTGCCCAGCGCGCTGAGCGGGGGACAGGCCCAGCGGGTCGGGGTGGCGCGGGCCCTCGCGGCCGAGCCGTCCGTCGTGCTCCTCGACGAGCCGTTCGGGGCGCTGGACCCGGTGACCCGTGACCGCATCCAGGCCGAGTACCGGCGCATCCACGACGCCCTCGGGCTCACCTCGATCCTCGTCACCCACGACATGGCCGAGGCGCTGCTCCTCGCGGATCGCATCGCGGTGATGGACGCCGGCCGGATCGTGCAGGTCGGCGCGCCGGCGGAGCTGCTCGCGGCGCCGGCCTCGTCCCTGGTGGAGGAGCTGCTCGAGACGCCGCGGCGCCAGGCCCGCCGCATCGAGGCGCTGCGGTGAACCTGCTCATCGAGGCCCTGCCGGAGAACCTCGGCGGTCACGTGATCGTGACGGTGGTGCCGCTCCTCCTGGCCGTCGTCATCAGCGTCCCCCTCGGCATCCTCGCTACGCGCCGTCCCGCGGTGCGGGGCCCTCTGCTCGGCGTGATCGGGGTGATCCAGACGGTCCCCGGCCTCGCCCTGCTCGCCTTGATGGTCCCCCTCCTGGCCTGGCTCGACGGCGCCCTCGGGGATGCGGTCGTCGTCCCCGTCTTCGGGATGCTCCCGGCCCTCGTCGCGCTGACGCTCTACGGGATGCTGCCCATCGCCCGGAACACGGTCGCGGGGATCGAGGGGGTGGACGAGGGGGTCGTCGTGGCCGCGCGCGGCCTGGGGATGACCGAGGGGCAGATCCTGCGGGAGGTGCAGCTCCCCCTCGCCGCGCCCGTGATCCTCGCCGGCGTCCGGACCGCGACGGTGTGGTGCGTGGGGATGGCGACGCTCGCGACGCCCATCGGGCAGACGTCGCTCGGGAACTACATCTTCGCCGGGCTCCAGACCCGCGACCTGGGCAGCGTGGTCTTCGGGTCGGTGGTGGCGGCGGCGCTGGCCCTCGTCCTCGACGGGCTCCTCGCGGGGATCGAGCGCGGCGTCGCACGGGGAGCGCGGGGGCTGGTGATGGGGTGCGCGCTCGGCCTGGTGGCGGTGCTCGGTGGGGGGCTGGGGGCTTCGCTCGCGCGTCCGCCGGCCGAGGTGACGATCGGGGCGAAGCCGTTCACCGAGCAGTACGTCCTCGCGCACCTGCTGGCCCGGCGGGCGGAGGCGGCGGGCCTGACCGCGTCGCGCCGGGAGGGGCTCGGCTCGACGGTCGCCTTCGAGGCCCTCGTCGCCGGCCAACTGGACGTCTACGTGGAGTACACGGGGACGCTCTGGGCCACGGCGCTGAAGCGGACCGACGCGGCGGACGCCCAGACGGTCCGGCGGGAGGTGTGCGCCTGGGTGGAGCGGGAGCACGCCGCCCGGTGCCTCGGGGCCCTCGGCTTCGCGAACAACTACGCCCTCGCCACGAAGCGGGAGCTCGCCTCGATCGCCGAGCTGGCGGCGGTGTCGGCGGACCTCACCATGGGCGCGGACTACGAGTTCTTCGGGCGCCCCGAGTGGGAGGCGCTCCGCTCCGCCTACGGCCTGCGGTTCGCCGAGCAGCGGACGATGGACCCCACCTTCCTGTACGACGCCGTCGACCGGGGCGACGTGGACGTGATCCCCGCGTACACCTCGGACGGGCGCATCGCGGCCTTCGGGCTGAACGTGCTCGAGGACACCGCCCAGGTGCTGCCGCCCTACGACGCGATCGTGCTCGTGTCGGATGCCGCGCCGGCCGCGCTCGTGGACGCGCTGCGGCCGCTCATCGGCGCGCTGCCGGTCGAGGCGATGCGGGAGGCGAACCGCAAGGTCGACGCCGACGGGGTGGCCCCGGAAGAAGCGGCGGCCTGGCTGGACGGGCGGGTCGGGGGGTAGCCGCTACTGCTCGGGGAAGGGCGGCGGGACGGGCCCCGGGTGGGCCTCCGTCAGATCGAACAGCACGAAGAACAACGCCTCGGCCACGCGGCCCGGCGGGAGCACGTCGAGCGTGCCTGCCTCGGCGACCTGGGCGAAGTCGTCGGCGAAGCCCAGGGCCGCGGCGCGCTCGTCGCCGGTGAGGAGGTCCGAGGAGAGGACGGCGTCGAACATGCCCTTGGCGTCCTCGCCGAACTGGGTGCCCGGGTCCGCCGGTGGGGTGTAGGTGAACGTCCCGTCGTACTCGCCGATGCGGTGGATGAGGTGGGTCATGTACTTCGCGGTGTCGAGCAGCACGCGGTAGTCGATGGTGTCCGCCGTGTCGTCCACGGTGTGGTACCAGCTCATCCCGGGGTTCACGACCCACAGGCCCGGCCGCTCGGGCTCGAAGGACTCGTAGAACTCGTCTTGATCCGAGCTGAAGACCGGGACCACCTCGCGGTGGATCATCACGAGCTCCATGTCGATGACGTCGGTGGACGCGCGGCACAGGGCGTCCAGCTCCGGGGACCGCTCGGTGCCGAGGATGACCGTCATGGCCACGTCCGGCAGCAGGGGGCGCCCCATGGGGTCCAGCGAGAGGCCCAGCAGGATGTCGCCCGGCGGCACGGTGGGGGCGTCCAGCCAGGCCGCCATCCCGGTGTGTCCGTTCTCCTCGCCGTCCGTGAGGACGAACACGACGGACCGCTTCGGGGCCGCGTCGGCCTCGGACAGGACCCGCGCGATCTCCAGCAGGGCTGCGGTGCCGGCGGCGTCGTCCAGCGCCCCGTTGTAGACCCGCCCGTCCGCCTCGACCCCGATGTGGTCGTAGTGGGCGGCGACGACGATGTACTCCGCGGCGAGCACGGGATCCGAGCCGGGCAGGAGCGCGACGAGGTCGTAGCCGGTGTCCGCCGTGTTCTGGACGACGAGCCCGTCCTCGTCGAACTCGAACCGGTCCGTCCGCGACTCGGTCGGGTACTCGTAGACGAAGCTCCCGTCGTCGCCGAGGGGCTCGAGGCCGATCTCGCCCAGGCGCCCCACGAGGTAGTCGCGCGCGGTGATGAGCCCCACGGAGCCGGTGATGCGCCCCCCGAGGGCGTCGTCCGCGAGGAAGTCGACGTCGTCCTTCATCTGGACCGGGTCGATCAGCGCGGGGACGGCCGGGTCGAGGCCGGTCTCCACCGGTGGGTCGGGCTCGCTAGCGGAGGGGCAGCCGACGACGAGGAAGGCGAGGGCGAGGAGGAGGCGTCGCATCGCGAGACGGTACCTGGGTCGCCGACGGTGCGGTCAGCCCAGCGTCGGCGCCACCCGGCGGATGTGCTCCACCAGGGCCGTGGCCGCCGCCGAGCGCACGGCGGGGACGCGGGAGACGACGTAGAACCTGGCGGAGTCGGGGAGCGCGCCCCGCAGGACCTCGACCAGCGAGCCCGCGTCGAGCTCCGCCTGGCAGTTGAACTGGACCAGCGGCGCGATGCCGAGTCCGGAGATCGCGGCCCGGCGGGCGGTGTCGAGGCTGTTCGCTCGCAGGCGGTTGCGGATGTGGACCCGCACGAAGCCTCGATCGCCGTCGAGGCGCCGGATGGCGTTGGGCGCCCACGCGTCCATGCAGACCCCCACGTGGTCCGCCAGGTCCTCCACCTTCGTGGGGGTGCCGTGCAGCTCGAGGTACTCCGGGCTCGCCACGAGCATGAGCCGGGAGTCCCACAGCAGCTGCGCCACGTAGTCCGGGGTGTCCGGGGGCTCGCCGCCACGCAGGGCCACGTCGATGTCTTCGGCCACCAGATCCACATTGGCGAGGCCGTGCCGCAGTTGCAGATCCACGTCCGGGTGGTCCCGGAGGAAGCCCTCGAACAGCGACCAGAGGCAGCCGGTGTCGTCCGGGGGGAGGGTCACACGGAGGCTGCCGGACATGCCCTCGTGGGTGGCCGCGATGGCGGTCTTCGCGTCGGCCACGATGCGGGGAAGCCCGGCGGTCCGCTCGTAGAAGACCCGGCCGGGGGCGGTGAGCCCGACCCGGCGCGTGGTGCGGTGCAGGAGCTTGATGCCCAGGGTCTCCTCGAGGCGGGCGACCCGGCGGGAGACGGCGGAGGCAGGCAGACCCAGCTCCTTGCCTGCGGCCGTGAAGCCCCGGGCGCGGACCACGGCGAGGAAGACGGGGATGTCGTCGAGGTTCACCGTTGCGAATTTAGCAATGGAGAACCACGAATCCGACGTCTACTGCCAGATCCGCATCAATCGTAGGGTGCCCTCAACTCGCTGGAGGTACCTGATGCTGTTCGACTTCTCCGCCATCAACTGGCTCGCCGTCCTCGCTTGCGTGGTCGCCGGGCAGATCGTCCTCACCGTCTGGTTCGTCGCCCTGTTTGGCGAGCCCTGGGCCAAGGCCTACGGCGGCGAGGGGATGACGAAGCAGCAGCACACGAAGGAGGTCCCCGGCTACACGTACGGCATCGGGGCGTTCTGCGTGTTCCTGCTGTCGGTGGGGCTCTCGCTGCTCCAGGCGGCGCTGGGGGTTGACGGGGTCGGGGGCGCGCTCCAGCTCGGGCTGTTCGTGGGGGTCTGCTTCTTCGTGGCGATGGCCATGCCCGCGTATGCGTTCCTGCGGCGGTGGGACGCCTGGCTCATCGGCGCGGGCAGCCAGCTCCTGCTGATCTGCGTGCTGTCGGTGATCCTTGCCCTGTTCTGAGCGCCGCCCGGGGACGACGGCGGGACACGCCGTCCGGGTCTACGCCCGGGGCCGCGTCAGCCAGGTCCGCAGCTCGGCCAGGGGCAGGCAGTTGAGGACGTCCTCGGCCCGCAGCCCCGCCCGCCGCGCCTGGTCGACTCCGTAGTCCACGTGGGCCAGCGCGAACGTGCTGTGAGCGTCGGCGGCGATGGACACGGGGATGCCCCGGGCCTTGCACTCCTGCAGGTAGCGCACGGAGAGATCGAGGCGCTGGGGGTTCGCGTTGAGCTCCATGGCGCACCCGCCCTCGGCAGCGCTGTCGAGCATCGCGAGGACGTCGAAGTCCGTCGGGGGACGCCCCGAGAGCAGGCGCCCCGTCGGGTGGCCGATGACGTGGACCCGCGGGTCGGCCGCAGCGCGCACCATCCGCGCCGTCGCTTCGTCGTGGCCCAGGCCGTGACGGGTGTGGACCGAGGCGACGATCACGTCGAGGGCGCCGAGGACGTCGTCGTCGTAGTCGAGGTCCCCGTCCCGGAGGATGTCGCTCTCGATCCCGGAGAGCACCGCGCAGCCACCGTTCGGAAGGCCGGCGATCTCGGACACCTGAGCGAGCAGCCGCTCCGCCGTGAGCCCGCCGGCGTACATCGCCGTCTCGCTGTGCTCGCTGATCCCCAGGTACTCGAGGCCCAGCGCGGTGGCCGCGGCCCGCATCTCCTCCAGGCTGTGGATCCCGTCGGAGCTCGTGGTGTGGTTGTGGAGGAGCCCGCGGATGTCCTCGCGCCGCACGAGGTCGGGCCGCGGCGAGCCCCGCTCCGTCAGCGGAACGCCGTCCTCGCGGCGCTCCGGCGTCGTCGGCAGCAGTCCCAGCTCGGCGTAGACGTCCGTCTCCTCCCAGCACGGCACCTCCTGACCGTCGACGACGAGCCCCCCGGCGTCCAGCGCCTCGGCGCGGCCACGCAGCAGCCCCACGTGCGCTGCGCTCCCGGTGGCCAGGACCTGCCAGGCCCCGAACAGCTCCGCGTCGGGGCACAGGGCGATGGACACCCGCCCGTCGTCCGTGTCGATGTCCGCCCAGCGGAGGCCGTCCTCCTCCCGAGCCGTCCCCCCGAGGAGCTCGGCGTTCAGGCCCTCCTGGACCACCAGGAGCTCCACCCGCTCGACGGTCTCGGTGCGCCGTCGCAGATCCCCCGTCACGACGGCCCGCTCGATCCCGTCCCGCTCCTGCAGATCCTCGATCCAACGCTGGGCGAGGCGATCCGCGTGGTCCAGGCGCAGCGTCGAGGCCCGGGCTCGCAGCGCGGCGATGGCCTCGAGGACCTTCGCCTGCGTCCCCGCCCCGAACCCGTCGAGCTCCACCAGGCGGTTCTCGTTGCAGGCGTACTCGAGCTCGCCGATGGACGTGATGTCGAGGCCCTGCCAGAGCTTGCGCAGGCGCTTCGGCCCGAGGCCCTTGAGGTGCCGCGCCGCGAAGAGCCCCTCGGGGATGCGCTCCTTGAGCTCTTCGAGCTTCGGGACGGTCTGGCCCGCGTGGACCTGGTCGACGATCTGGAGGATCCCCTTGCCGATCCCCTTGAGCTTGCTGAGCTCGCCGCTCGCCCGGGCGGCGCGCAGGTCCGGGATCTTCTTGAGCGTCCTCGCCGCGCCCGTGTACGCCCGAGCGCGCATGGGGTTGCCCCCGTCGAGCTCGATGGCGAAGCCGATGGTCTTGAGGACGTCGGGGACGGAGGTCTCACTCATCGGAGCGAGTATGGCCCATGCGCCGCTGGGGTAGCGTGCGCCGATGAGGACGCGACGAGCAGGAGCATGGTCGACGGTGGTGGGCGCGGTGCTGCTGGTGGGCTGCCCGAGCGCGGACCCTGACGACCCCTACGCCGCCTGGCCCGATCCCGCCACGGTCTTCCCCTGGGCCTACACCCCCGAGGTGGGCCTCACCGCCTACGAGGAGCTTCGCTGGGAGACCGAGACCTGGGACCCCTACGAGGACACGGCGGCGGCCGGGCAGTACCTCCTCAAGGCGAGCAACCACCGGCCGTCCGCGCCCGACGACGTGCTCGCCCACCACGCCGCCATGACCCCGGAGATCCCGGCGCTGACCGGTGGCGGCGTCCGCCTCACCTTCGTCGGCGACGTGATGTGGCTCGGCGACTCCTGGGACACCTTCGCCCTGCCGGTGAACCACCTCCTCGACGGCGACCTGCGCATCGGCAACCTCGAGACGCCCACGGACCCGAACCAGACCCAGGACATCGACGAGCTCGGCCTGTTCACGTTCAACGCGCCGCCGGAGATCCTCGACGGCCTCGACCTCGACGTGCTCCAGCTCAACAACAACCACTCCATGGACGTGGGCGAGGCGGGCCTGGACGCGACGGTGGTGGAGGTCGAGGCGCGTGGCTTCGTGCCCACCGGGGTGGATGAGCATGCGGTGGTCGAGGTCGGCGGCCTGACGGTGGCGCTCCTCTCCTACACCTGGGGGCTCAACGGCAAGCCCGACTCCGAGGAGCACGAGCTCTTCGTCGTGCCCTTCGGGCATGTGCAGGCAGGGGCCATCGATCTCGCCGCGGTGGAGTCCGATGTGGCCGCGGCGCGCTCGGTGGCCGATGTGGTCGTGGTCCTACCGCACTGGGGCTTCGAGTACGAGTACTACGCGGATCCGTGGTTCATGCAGATCGGCCGGGAGCTGGTGCGCTTCGGGGCGGACGTGGTGGTGGGGCATGGGCCCCACGTGGTGCAGCCGGCGGAGGTGTGCGCGGTGAACGACCCCGGCATGGTGCCGGGTGTGGGGACGTGCTCCGTGCGGGATGACGGAGCGCCGCGGACGGCCCTGCTGCTCCCCTCGTTGGGGAACTTCTCCACGATCCAGCCCACGGTCGAGGTCCAGACGGGGCTCGTGGCGACGGTCGAGGTGGGCGGCGGCGGCGTCACCGGAGCCGGGTGGCGCGCGGTGGCGACGATCACGGGCGGCGACGGACACGAGGTGCATCCCTTGCGGGACCTCGTCGGTGGGTCGTCAGAGCACGCGGGCGAGCTCGGTCGCCTGCGCGCCCACCTCGGCGGGCACTGGGAGCGCGAGTAGGAGCGGGCGGGGCCGCGAGCCCTGGCGCTGCCGGGCCGACTCAGGCGCGACGGCGCCTCACCCCGAGGAGGAAGCCGACCAGGGCGAGGAGACCCACGCCGCTCGCGCTGGAGCCCTCCGTGGAGCAGCCCGACGCGCAGCCCCGCGCTGTGGACCAGTCGGCGATGCGGTTCGCGGGGTACACGGTGAGCACCTCCGAGCAGGTCGGGGACCCAGCGCCGGTCGGGACCGCGGCGAAGCCTTCATCGCAGGCGCAGGTGGGGAAGCCGTTCACGGCCTGGCAGGACCCGGGGCCGCACTCGACGTTGGCGCAGACGTCTGCCGAGGACGGTCCGAACTCCGCGAGGAAGTCGAGGGAGGCGTCCTGGCAGACCACGGTCTCGCGCTCGGGCTGGCCGGGCCGCGTGGGCTGGCGGACGCTCCGGGCGACGAAGCCCTCGTCGCAGACACACCCGTCGAACCGCGCCACCGTCTCCGCGCAGGAGCCGCCGACGCCGCAGTAGGTCTCGGCGCAGTCGAGCGGGTTGCGCTGCGCGCCCTGGCAGAGCTCGACGGCCGGCCGGTCCGACAGGTCGAAGACCCCGTTGAAGGCGAAGGGCTCGGGCACGAACACGGGATCGCTCACCATCTCCTCGGGGTGCGCGCGCCCGTGGAGGCGGGTGATGACGTCGTGGCGATCGAGGATGGCCTGGAGCTCGACGGCGCTGGCCCCCGTAACGTTGACCGAGTCGGTGGCCCCGGCGCGCTCGACGACGAAGCCCTGGCCCCCGACCTGGTCGAGGGTGTAGCCGAGCAGACCCTGGTAGTTGGTCTGGTTGCGCGCCTGGTGCCACTTCAGGTCCGACTCGGGGAGCTCCATCGTCGTCCAGTTGTCCGACGCGTAGGCGTTGTCGCCGACCACGAAGACGAGCAGGCCCATGTCCGGCTCGGCGGACACGGAGGTGAGGCGCAGGGGGATCATGGGCTCGGAGCCGGGCCAGGTGATGGACAGGGGGGCGATCTCGGACGTCTCGGCGTCCGGGAGCAGCTTGACGCCGAGGAAGGCGAGGCCGCCGGCGACGTAGTCCGCCAGGACGGGCTCCATGGCCGGGGTGACCAGGTAGCCGTTCGTGTCGAGCCACTCGATGAGGGCGTCGGGGTCGGTGGCCTCGATGAGCTCGTTGTCGAACGGGCCCACGTTGGGGAGGTCGGTCACGTCCACGCCGCCGTCGAACTCGTCGTCGGCCGCGTCGTCGTCGTCGCCGAAGGCGCCTGCGCTGGGGCTGCCGGGAGGGGCCGGCGCGGACGTGCACTTCACGGGCGGCGGGATGAGCTGAGGCTGGGTCGCGAGCTCCAGGTCCCGGAGCAGCGACTCGGGTCCGATGGACAGGTCGGGGACGGGCATCGCGTCGGAGACGGGGATCGGCAGGATCCAGGAGAAGGCGTCGGGCTCACCGCCGTAGACGATGTCCACGGTGGTGGTGACGGTCCCGTCGATGGGGTTCACCTCGAAGAGTATGCGCTCCCCGGACTGCTCCACGGGCGCGGGCGTGCCTCCGTCGCAGAAGAGCCCGCCTCAAGCGAGGGCGACGGACGGGGTGAGCAACAGCGCGAGGGAGGTCGCGAGGGCAGGGGAGAAGGAGGGGCGCATTCGGTCCTCGGAGTGGGCGCGTCCAGTGACGCGCGGGTTGCCGTCCTGAGTGGGGCCATGAAGTGCAACGGATGGTCCGCGTCGCGGGGGCAAAGGGCTGCCCGGGGCGGCCGACGCCCGGGTCACCTGTCAGACGGCCTCCACGTGCCCTCGAGGACGAAGGTGCAGACCTGGCCTTCGGGTTGAGCGCACTCGCCGTAGCAGACTGTCTCGGCAATCACGCCGGCTGCGAGCGTGGACGGGGTGCTGAACGTTCCGGTGGCTGAGTAGTTGGTGGTACGGGAGACCTTCGCGTCTCCGTCCTCCCAGACCGTGGGAGGACAGTCGAGCTCGCCGCGTTCGATGACACAGTCGACGAACGTCCACGCGGGCTGAAGCGTCGCGGTCTCGGCGTCGTGGACATCGAGGCGGATGGTCTCGAAGGAGCCGAACGCGCAGGAGTCTTCGGTCAAGACGGTCTCGTCTTCGACCCAGAGGCCCCGCTCCGGCACTACTGGCGGTGGGTCGGTGGAGTCGTCGTCGTTGGCCGCGTCGTCGTCGTCGGCTGCATCGTCGTCGTCGAGGGCGGTCGACGGGCAGCCGAGGAAGACGAGAGCGGGCGCCAGCAAGACCAGCGCGAGTTGGGCATGTGAAGGTGCTGCCATGATCTCCGTCCCCTCGGTCTCGAGTCCGGGGAGAGCGTGGCAGCCAGAGCTTACGGCTCTGTAACAGGTGTCTCGGTCGTTCGGCTCCGTCGCCGAGCGAGGCCGACAAAGAGCAGCAGGACCGCGGCGCTCGGGGCTCCGCGGGCGTCCTGGGCGCAGCCGGTGCAGGTGGTGTTGGTCCAGCTGACGATGCGGTCGCGGGGCCAGGTCTTCGTCACTTCGGAGCAGGTGAGGAAGTCGAAGGTGGGGACGGCGGCGAAGCCTGCGTCGCAGGCGCAAGTGGGGAAGCCGTTCACGACCACGCACTCGCCGTTGGGGCCGCAGCCCTCCGAGGGGCACACCTCCTCAGGCGACGGGCCCAGCTCGGCGAGGAAGTCGAGGGAGTCCTCCTGGCAGACGACGGTCGAGGCCTCGGGGGTACCGGGACGGGGGGCGCGCCTGACCAGACGGGCGACGAAGCCCGCATCACAGACGCAGCCTTCGAGGCGGGACGTCTCGGCGCACGCGCCGCCCACGCCGCAGTAGGTCTCGGCGCAAGGCAGAGGTGCGTCGCGGGCGCCGTCGCACCGCTCGAGCTGGGGGCGATCGGACAGGTCGAAGACACCGTCGAAGTCCAGATCCATCGGGCCGAACACAGGGTCGGTGAGCATCTCCTCGGGGTGAGCCCGGGCGTGGAGGCGAGTCACCACGTCGTACTCGAGACCGAGGCGCAGGAGCTCCTCCGTGGGGAGCAGCCCCGGGGGCCAGTCGGACTGGTCGAGTCGCTCGGCCCGCTCCAGGACGAAGCCCTGCCCACCGACCTCGTCGATCTGGAAGCTCAGGAGCCCGTGGTAGTTGGACTGGCCGCGCACCGGGTTCCACTGGAGCCGGTCCACGTCGAGCTCCATGGTCGTCCAGTTCGTGCTGCCGTACGCCTCGTCCGCAGCGATGAAGACGAACAGGCCCATCTCCGGCTCGGCGGAGAGCTGGGTCAGCCGCAGCGGGATCATCGGCTCGTCGCCCGGCCAGGTGATCGACAGCGGCGCGATGTCCGAGACCTCGGCGTCGCCCACGAGCTTGACCCCGAGGAACGACATGCCTTCGCCGACGTAGTCCGCCAGCGCCGGCGCCATCGCGTCGCTGACGAGGTAGCCGTTCGTGTCGAGCCACGCGGTCAAGGCGGCGACGTTCGACGCCTCGATGAGCTCGTTGTCGAAGGGGCCGACAGTAGGGAGGTCCGTGACCGTTAGGGGCGGGCCCCCGCGTCGCCGAGGGAACGGAGGGTAGCCATGTCCGCAAACACGAACGGAGGAGGCGGAGGCCGCGTACATCGCGTCGGCGGTGGCGTGATCGTGGGGCGCGTCGCCAGCTCCAGATCCCGGAGCAGGTTCTGGGGGGCGACGGCGAGCTCGGGCACCGGCATCGCGTCGGACGTGGGAATGGGGAGGAGCCAGGAGAACGCCTGGGGATCGCCGCTGTACTGGATGTCGACCGTGGTGGTCACCGTGCCGGCGACCGGGTCCACCTCGAACAAGACACGCTCGCCGCTCTGCTCGACGGGGATCGGCCTGGCCGCGCTGCAGAACAGTCCCCCGCAGGCGAGTGCGGGCAGGGGCAGCCCGAGCAGGGCGGCGAGCGCGAGTCGCGGCAGGCGTTTCATGGCTCCTCCAACCGGGCAGTGCCCGGACCGGGGAGAGTCGATCAGCCGTTCGCTCGCCCCGCCGCCCCTCCCAGGGTCTTCGCCAGGGCCCACAGGAGCATCCACAGGGGGAAGGTCGCCCAGATCGTCACCGTGCGCGCGAGCCCCGGCTCGCTCCAGAACCAGAACCAGTAGATCGGCGCCGGGTACCTCCGCTGGTACGCCGCCTGCTCGTCCGGGGGCATCGCCTCGTACGCCGCGCGCCAGGCCTGCATCGACGCCGCCCCCGCCCCGCTGCGCCAGCCGCCGCTCCTCGGGGAGAGCTCCGGCTGCTGCTTCCAGGGAGGCAGCGGCCGCGCGTCCCGGTCCAGACGCAGCGCGCCCCCACCCGACGTCTCCAGCGTGCCTCCACCGCGCTCCGCGAGCTCGTTCTTCGTTCCGTCGTCCGTCATGACCCGCACGATAGACTCCGCGCCATGGCCTCCCCCGAACGCGTCGTCCTCGTCGATGGCTCCGCCATCGTCTTCCGCGCCTGGTTCGCGCTCCCCGGCAGCCTCCAGAACAGCGACGGTCTCAAGACCAACGCCATCTACGGCTTCGCGAACATGTTCCGCAAGATGTTCGCCGGCAAGACGCCGAGCCGCGGCGTCGTGGTGTTCGATGCCCCCGGCAAGACCTTCCGCGACGAGAAGTACCCCGAGTACAAGGCCGACCGCCCCCGGATGGACCCGGAGCTCAAGCTCCAGCTGCCCTACATCGACGAGGTCGTGCGCACCAACGGGTTCCCCATCCTCAAGGTGCCCGGCTACGAGGCGGACGACGTCATCGGCACGCTCGCGAAGCAGGCCTCCGCCCTGGGCCACGAGGTCCACATCTACTCGGGCGACAAGGACTTCTGCCAGCTCATCGACGACAACATCAAGATGATCGACGCCATCCGCGACATCACCTACGACAGCGAGCTGGTGCGCAAGAAGTGGGGTGTGCCGCCCAGCAAGTTCGTGGACCTGCTCGCGCTCATGGGCGACTCCATCGACAACATCCCCGGCGTCCCGGGCATCGGCAAGAAGGGCGCGTCCACCCTCCTCGAGCGCTTCGGCGATCTCGACACCATCCTCGCCTCCACCGACGAGCTGAAGGGCCGCCAGCAGACCAACCTGCGCGAGTTCGCGGACCAGGCCCGCCTCTCCCAGGAGCTCGCCACCATCGACGTGGCCGTCCCTCTGGACAAGACCGTCGAGGACCTCGTCCTGCCGCCCTGGCCCGAGGCGGACGTGAACGCGCTCTACACCAAGCTCCAGTTCTACTCCCTCATCACCGAGCAGGCCCGCGAGGAGCTCGCCGGCGACGTGTCCGAGGCCGACTACGGGACCGTCTGGGTCAAGCCCGCCCTGGAGAACCTCGTCGAGTGGCTCACGGGGACCGACGAGGCCGTCGCCGTCCACCCGATCTTCGACGTGGAGAACGTCCCCTGGAGCGCTCTCGTGGGGCTCGCCGTCACCCGCGAAGCGCGCAAGGGCTGGTTCATCCCGCTCCGGGGTCCGAAGGAGCACCTGGGCATCGACGCCCTGGAGATCCTCCGCCCTTGGCTCGAGGACGCCGCGGCCCCGAAGGTCGCCCACGACTGGAAGCGCCTGTGGGTCGCGCTCCAGCGCCACGGCATCGACGCCGACGGCTGCGTGTTCGATCTGCGCCTCGCCAGCTTCCTCACGGACCCCACGCGCCTCATCCCCCACCGCCTCGAGCAGCTCACGAAGGACACGCTCCACCGGGTCCTCATCCCCGCGAAGAACCTTGTCGGCAGCGGCAAGAAGCTCATCCCCTTCGCCGAGGCGGACACCGAGGAGCTGACGGGCTGGGCGGGCCACCTCGTCAGCGCCGTCCACGAGATGCGGGAGCCCCTGGCGAAGCGCCTGGACGAGGCCGGCTACACCGACTTCCTCCGGGACCACGAGCTGCCCCTGTCGCGTGTCCTCGGGGAGATGGAGGTGCGGGGCATCCGCGTGGACGCCGCCGATCTGGACGTCCTCGGGCAGGAGTTCCGCGCCGAGCGGAGCAAGCAGGAGGGCACCGTCTACGAGCTCGCCGGGCGCGAGTTCAACCTCGGCAGCCCGAAGCAGCTCGGCGAGGTCCTGTTCGACGAGCTCGGCCTGCCGGTCATCAAGCGCACCAAGACGGGCTACTCCACGAACGCCGAGGTCATGGAGCGCCTCAGCAAGCAGGGCCACGCCATCGCGGATGCGGTCCTCGCCTGGCGCGCGGTCGACAAGCTCATCAACACCTACACCGACGTGCTCAGCGCGGCGGTGCAGGACGACGGGCGCATCCACACGCGGTTCCAGCAGACCACCGGCGCGACGGGGCGGCTCATCACCACCGACCCGGATCTCCAGCGCACGCCCATCACGACCCCGGAGGGGCGCCGCATCCGCAAGGCGTTCATCACGGACCCGGGCTGGCGCATCATCTCCGCCGACTGGTCCCAGATCGAGCTGCGCATCCTCGCCCATGTCTCCGGCGACGCGCGGCTCATCGAGGCCTTCACCAACGGGTGGGACATCCATGCCCGCACCGCGTCCGGGCTCTTCGACGTGCCCCGGGACGCCGTCACCCGCGAGCAGCGCAACGTGGGCAAGACCGTGAACTTCGCGACGATCTACGGCCAGGGAGCCACCGCGCTCGGGCAGATCCTCGACATCGACCGCAAGGCGGCGAAGGGCTTCATCGACCGCTACTTCGCCACCTACTCCGGCGTCCACGAGTGGCTGGAGCGCACGAAGGAGGAGGCGCTGCGGGACGGCTCGGTCGTGACGATGCTCGGGCGACGGCGCACCATCCCCGAGCTCACGAGCAACAGCCAGATGGCCCGCATGACCGGCCTGCGCATGGCCGCGAACACGCCGATCCAGGGCAGCGCCGCCGATCTCTGCAAGATGGTCATGCTCGCCCTGCCGGACCGCCTGCGCGCCGCGAACCTGGACACGGCGATGCTGCTCCAGATCCACGACGAGCTCGTGTTCGAGGCGCCCGAGGACCAGGTGGACGCCTCGGTGGACGTCATTCGGACGGCAATGGAGACGGTTGTGGGGCTGAAGGTGCCCCTCGTGGTGGACGTGGGCGTCGGCGCATCTTGGAGCGAAGCTCACTGAGGGTGGGGAGGGGCTCGAAGGTGCCCCGGAGGCCGAACTGGGCGGACCAGCGGGAGCCGGGGTCCTTCCAGGTGGCGTCCGGGTCCTCGAGCTCGCGCCCGGTGACGGTACTGATCTGCAAGAAGGGCTCGAAGGGGAAGTCCGGATGGAGGCGGACGGACAGCCCCGCCGACGGCATGACCCACAGGTACTCGACCACCGTGAGGTTGTTCTCGAAGATCGGGTAGCTCGTGACCAGCCGGATCCCCGCCGAGAAGGTCACCGGCCCGGCCGTGCCCGACGTGCCGACCTCCGTGTCGAGGGCGATGGACATGATGTCCCACTCACCGTGGAAGACCGGGGTGGCGCCGAACCCGAACCAGAGCTTGCTCCCCACGCGCCCGCGCATGCCCACGCGCCACGCGGAGATGGGGTACCGAGTGTCTCCGCTCAGGACGAGGGACACCCCAGGAGGCCCCCCGAGCTCGAGGGTCCCTCCCTGGCTCGAGGCTCTCGTGAAGAAGGCGTCCTGGCCCATCCGCCGGAACGAGCTCACCGTGGAGCCGCCTTCGGGCGGTCCGTCCGGATCCACGAAGTCGAGCCCCATCGGTGGAGGGGAGGGGACCCGCGTGACGATGGGGCACCCGGCGAGCGGCGCCAGAGCCAGGGCGACGATCAAGGCTCGGCAGGCTCCCCCCACGCCGCCACCCTACCGAGGGCGCCGCGCGTCGCTCCGGGTCCCCCTGCGCCCGTCGACCGGAACCCCCTCTCGGTCCGGTCCAGGGGAGTACCCTGCCTGCGCTCAGACCCCTGGAGTCCCCATGCGCCTCACCCTCGCTGCCCTCCTGCTCTCCCTCGCGCTCCCGTCTGCCGCCCTCGCGGGCAAGGCCTTCGACCCGGACACCACCTCGGGCAACCAGCTCGTCGAGTACCTGGACCACGACTCGTGGGACTTCCGGCTCGACGCGGCCAAGGAGATCAAGTCGCGCTGCATCCGCGACGCCGACGAGAAGCTCCTCGCCCTCGTTGAGAACGACCCGAACACGAAGGTCCGGCTCGCGGCGTTGCACGCGCTGGACGCCTGCAACATGGAGTCGACGGTCGTCGCCGCGGAGATGGCGTCGCTCGTGGACGGTGAGGCGGCTCACCGGCGCAAGGCCATCGGGATCCTCGAGAAGAAGGGCAACGAGCGGTCGGGCCCCGTGCTCGCCCAGGTCCTGCGGGGCGACCCCGACGACGACACGAAGCTCAAGGCGGCGAAGGTCCTGCGGAAGCGCGCGTGGAAGGGGGCGGAGCCGGTGCAGGAGGACCTCGCGCGGCACGCGACCGCGTTTCCGGAGCTGCGGAACGAGTGTGTGCGGGGGCTCCTCGCGGTGGACGGGGCCCGCTACCGCCCGCTCCTGCACGAGATCACGCGGAGCGAGACGAACGACAAGTCCCGCCTGGCCTTCGTCAAGATCATGGAGGACCGGCCGCAGAAGGCTGACCGCGACGTCCTCATCGAGCTCCTCGACGACCCCTACAGCCACGTCGCCCGCCACGCGGCCCGCGCGCTGGGCAACCTCGGCGACCGCTCGGTGGCGCCGGTGCTGCGGGACAAGTCCATGTCGGTCACCGACCGCAAGGTGGCCGAGGAGTTCGCCGAGGTGGCCACGCGCCTCGGGGGCTGACACCCGAAGCCCCCTGCGCGGTGCTAGGACTCCCGACCTCGACAGTTCACGGGCGCGCGGCGCCCCAGGGAGTGCGACATGGCGCTGACGCGTGACGAGATCAAGCGGCTGCGGGGTGAGGCCCACGGCCTCGCGCCGGTGGTGCGCATCGGGGACAACGGCCTCACCGACGGCGTGCACGGCGCCATCGACGACGCCCTGGAGGCCCACGAGCTCATCAAGGTGCGGATGCTGACGGACGACCGCGACCAGCGGGCCGACTGGCAGGACGAGATCCTCGCTCGCCACCGCGCCGAGAAGGTCCAGTCCATCGGCAAGATGCTCGTGATGTGGCGCAAGCGCCGCCCGAAGAAGGAGCGCAACCCGTGAGCCGCCTCGACGAGACCCACGATCCCGCCCGCACCTCCTGGGTCGCCTCGGCCCAGGGCTCGGACTTCCCCATCCAGAACCTGCCGTTCGGGGTGTTCCGTCGCCGGGGCACCGACGAGGCGTTCCGGGGCGGGGTCGCCATCGGGGACCAGATCCTGGACGTGGTCGCGGTCGCCGATGCGCTGGCCGACGACGCACAGTCCGCTGCGCGCGCGTGCGGCGAGCCGACCCTGAACCGGCTGATGGGCCTGGGACGCAGCGCCCACCAGGCCCTGCGTCGCGCGCTGAGCGCCGGCCTCGCCGAAGGCTCCGACCTCGAAGACACCTTCACCCGGGCCCTCGTGGCCCAGGGCTCGGCGGAGATGGCCCTGCCCGCCGCCATCGGCGACTACACGGACTTCTACTCGTCGATCCACCACGCGACGAACATCGGCCGCCTCTTCCGGCCGGACAACCCGCTCCTGCCCAACTACCGCTGGATCCCCATCGGCTACCACGGCCGCAGCAGCTCCATCGCCATCGGCCCCGAGTCGTTCCCGCGGCCCCGCGGGCAGCAGCGCCCCGGCGAGGACGGCGTGCCGCCCTTTGGCCCGTCGAGCCGGATGGACTACGAGCTGGAGCTCGGCGTGTACGTGGGCCGGGGGAACCGGCGCGGCCACGGCATCCCCATCGACGCCGCCGAGGACCACGTCTTCGGCATCTGCGTGCTCAACGACTGGTCGGCTCGGGACATCCAGGCCTGGGAGTACCAGCCCCTGGGGCCGTTCCTGGGCAAGAGCTTCGCGACGACCGTGTCGCCGTGGATCGTGACCATCGACGCCCTGGAGCCCTTCCGCGCGCCGCTCGTGCGCGACGAAGGGGAGCCGGAGCCGCTGCCCTACCTCACCTCGGACGCCACGCTGGACGAGGGCGCCCTGGACATCACGGTGGAGGCGCTCCTGCAGACGCGGACGATGCGCCGCAACGCCCATGCTCCGGAGCGCTTGTCCCTGGGGAGCTACCGCCACGCCTACTGGACGGTGGGGCAGCTCGTGACCCACCACGCGGTGAACGGCTGCAACCTGTCGCCCGGCGATCTGCTCGCCACGGGCACGCTCAGCGGCCCCGAGCCCGGGATGGAGGGCGCGCTCATCGAGATCACCCGGGGCGGCAAGGCGCCGAAGACGCTGGCGAACGGCGAAGTGCGCACGTTCCTCGAGGACGGCGACACCGTCGTGCTGCGCGCGTGGTGCGAGGCCGAGGGCGCAATCCGCATCGGGTTCGGCGAGGCCACCGGTACAGTGGAGGCCGCACTGGACTGACCGACGGGGGGCGGTCGCACCTGGAGGTCCCCATGTCCCGCGTCGCCCTGCTCGGTCTGTTCTGCGTCGTCCTCGTCGGCTGCCCTCCGGGGCAGCGGGTGAACAACATCCCCGGCTTCGAGAAATACGACGGGGAGCTGCCCGCCGAGACGTCCAACGGCGACGAGCCCCAGCTGCTCGTGGCGAACATCGTCACCGGGCGCCCCGGCTACTTCGAGTTCCACATCGACGGGCCCGCGATGCCCACCCACATCTTCATCGCGGTGGACGACGACGTGTACGTGGCCGACGTGGACGACCTGGAGCTCATCGGCGCGTGCGCCTGGATCGACGCCGCGAACAGCGGGAGCATCGACGCGCAGCTCATGGGGATGCTCACCGACTGCACGCCCGAGTGCGAAGAGGCGTGCGACTGCTTCCAGGAGTGCAACGAGCTGCCCACGGACCTGGGCATCGTCGGGTCGCCGTCGGCGCTGTGCACCGCGTCCTGCAGTCAGTCGGGTGGGGCGATCGACCCCATCGAGTTCGGAGAGACGTTCAGTGACATCTATGGGTGCCAGCCCACGAGCTGCGCATCCCGGCCCCAGTGGATCGGGATGATCGAGGTGAACTACCCGGAGATCCAGAGCGAGGCGATCATGGCCCAGCCGGTGCGCTCGGAGACGCGCGGCAGCCTGTCGCCGGGGAACTTCGAGGCGGGGACGATCTCGACCGGGCGGCCCCAGATGTGCCGGCCGTTCTGACCGCCCGCCGGCTCACACCCCCTCGATCAGCCTCCGCAGGAGCCGCCGGCCCTGGTCGGTGTCGGCGGCGTGCAGGGTGTCCGAGCTCACGTCCGGGTCCGGGTCCTCGGCGAACTTCGCCGCCTTCTCCTCGGCGACCTCCCGCTGCTCCGTCGTCCCGTGCGCCCGTGCCTCCGCGAGGCGCACCCCGGCGGCGCAGAGCTCGGCGAGGGCCTTGCCCTTCACGTCGCCGAAGGAGCTGAGCGTCTCCGCGGCTCCGTCCACCAGCTCCCGGGCGTGGGCCAGCTCGCCCCGCTCGGCGAACAGCAGGCCGCCGTACGCCATGAAGTAGCCCTCGGCGCGCTTGAGCCCCAGCTCTTCGAGGGCGTCCAGCGCCTCGGTGTTCATCGAGGCGGCCTCGTCCAGCTCCCCCCGCTGGTGGTGGAGCACGGCGAGGTTGCCGCGCACGATGGCCGCGTTGCGGTGGTCGCCCACCTCCTCGGCCTTGCTCAGCGCCTCGCGGTAGCGGACCTCCGCCTCCTCGTGGCGCCCCTCGTGCATCAGCACCTCGCCCAGGTCCGAGAGCACGTTGCCCACGTTCCACTGGTCGTCCGTCTCCCGCGAGATGGCCAGGGCGAGCCGGAACTGCTCCTCCGCCTGTCGGGTCAGCCCCTTGCTCATGGCGAGCACGCCGAGGTTGCGGGTCACGACCCCCTCGAGGCGCCGATCGCCCATCGCCCGCAAGCCGAGCAGGCACTCCTGGTACCAGGCCCGCGCCTTCTTCACGAGGCCCCGGTTCGCGGCCAGTCGCGCCAGGTTGCCCGCCGCCACCGCGGCTCCGCGCCGGTCCTGGATCGTCTTGTGGAGCTCGAGCGACTCCGTCATGGACGCCTCGGCGTCCTTCGTGCGGCCCTGATCCAGCTGCACGAGGCCCAGCGACGTGAGCGCCGTGGCCGCGCCCGCTTGATCGCCATCGGCCCGGGCGTCCGCGAGGACGTCGCTGTAGAGCTCCTCGGCTTCGCGGAACCGGCCCTGCTTCCAGGCGGTGAATGCGAGCGCCGAGCGCGCTCGCCGCGCCTGGAGTCGGAACCCGTGCTCCGTGAGGAGGCTGACGGCCTCGCGGGACAGGCGGTTGCTCTCGTCCGTGCGGCCGCGGTTCCGCTGGAGCGCGGCGAGGGCGACCAGGGTCTCGCCGGTGGTGCGCGGATCGTCTGCGCCGCGGGCCAGAGTGAGAGCCAGATCGCCGGCCGCCTTCGCCTCCTCGGCGCGCCCCTGGTGCCGGAGCGCCACGCAGCGCTTGAGGTGTACGCGCGCGAGGAGCGACTCTGACAGGTGGGCCTCCTCCGCGATGGTCTGGGCCCGGTCCAGGACCTCCTGGTGGGTGCGCATCGGCCCCTGGCGGTAGAGCCAGGCGACCGTGGCCAGCGCCGCCCGGACCGCCATCTCCGGCGAGTCCTCGGCGTGCCGGTCCACCACCGCGAGCACGTCGTCCAGGAGCAGGCCGAGACGGGCCATGGCCCGGTCGCCGCCCGTGTGATCGACGGCGGTGGCGAGCTCCTCGGCGCGGCGCACCATCCAGTCCCGGTGCCGGGCCATCGCGGCGGGGGCTTCGCCCGACTCCTCGAGCTTCTCCTCCGCGTACGCCCGCACCGACTCGAAGAGGCGCAGGCGCGGCGTCTCCGGGTCCTCGGGGGCGGCGTGAGCGCGGATCAGGGAGCGCTCCCGGAGCGTCTCGAGCAGGTCGAGGACGAAGTCGTCGTCGGGGTTCGCGCCGAGGAGCACGCTCTCGGCTGCTTCGACGGGGAACGCGCCACGGAACACCGCGCACCAGCTCAGCGCCTTGCGCTCGTCGTCGTTCAGCAGGTCCCAGGACCAGTCGATCGTGGCCCGCAGCGTGCGGTGGCGCGGCGCCGCGTCCCGCCGGCCCCGGCTCAGCAGACGGAACCGCTCTTCGAGGCGCTCCAGCAGGCGGTCCGGCGCGAGGAGCCCCGAGCGGGCAGCGGCCAGCTCGAGGGCGAGGGGGAGTCGATCGAGGGCGTCGACGAGGCGCCCGAGGAGCCCCGGGTCCTCCACCCGGAAGTCGGGACGGACCGCCCGGGCCCGGATCGCGAACAGCTCGATGGCCTCCTCCCGGGTCATGGGTCCGAGGGCGAGGATCTGCTCGCCCTGGACGCGCAGTGCTTCCCGGGACGTCGCGATGATCCGCAGGTCGGGGGCGACGTCGAGGAGCCTGCCCGCCACGTGGGCGGCGGGGCCGACCACCTGCTCGCAGTTGTCGAAGACCATGATCAGCGCGCCGCGGCCCGCGATGGCGTGGCCGATCTGGCTGATCGCGTCGTGACGGCGGTGGTCCAGGACCAGGGAGAGCGCGATGGCGCCGGCCACCTGACGCACGACGTCGTCTTCGGTCGTCGCCGGAGCGAGGTCGACGAAGTAGGCGCCGCCGGTCAGGTTCTCCCCGGCGAGTCCGTCCCGCAGGCCGTCGAGGGCGGCCCGGCGGGCGAGGCGGGTCTTGCCGGCGCCCCCGGGCCCTCGCAACGTGACGAGCCGGTCCGCGCCGAGGCGCTCGGCCACCTTCGCCAGATCCCGCTCGCGTCCGACGAACGGCGTGGGGTCCGGGCGGAAGTTCGTGCGGACGGTCTCCGCGACCTTCGGCTGGGGGAGGGGAGGGACGCTGCCCTCGGCGAGGGGCTCGAAGCGGTAGCCGTGGCCGTGCTCGGTGAGGATGTGCTCCGGCTGGCGCGGGTTCCGCTCGATCTTGCTCCGCAGCCGCTGGACGGTCGTGTCCGCGGTGCGGGAGACGACGGACGGGTCGTACCCCCACACCTCCTGGAGCAGCTCTTCGCGGGAGATCGGGCGCTGCGGGTTGGAGACGAAGTACTCGAGGAGCTCGGCCTCCTTCGTGCTCAGCCTCGCCCCGCGATCCTCGCGGAGGACGGACCGGGTGCGCAGGTCGACGCGGCAGGCGCGGAGCTGGAGCAAGGTGATTTCCCGTTCGGGCACGGCGCCATCCTACATAGGAGTGGGGGAGGGGTCGGGGCCGCGCCGCGGGATGCCCGGTGGGGTCCCGGAGGCGCGGCGGACGCGCGGGCGGATGCCCGGTCCGGGCGGTCCGTTGCGTGTAACGCTGCGCAGGCGATGGTGACGGTGTCTGCGATGCATGGGTGGCGCGAGCGGTGGTGGCGGGCAGCGGTGGGGGGCGTCGCCCTCGCGGCGGGCGCGCATGGCGGCTGCGCGGCGAAGCAGCCCAGCTCCGCGTGCGGCAACGCCGCCGAGCCCGCCAGCGCGTGGGCGGATCCGGTGACCCTCCTCGATCGCTACGACGGCCCCTCGTTCTCCGAGCTCCTCGACGTCGAGGTCGACGGCGACCGCGTCTGGTTCTGCACCGGGGTCCTGGGCCTGAACGTCTATGACGCGGCCGACCCCGCGAACCTGCGCTTCCTCGACCGCGTCTCACCCACCGCGGGCAACCAGACCTACCCGCGCTGTCAGCACCTCGCCGTCGCCCCTGGAGGGCGGGTGTACGCGACGAACCTCGCCAACTCGATCTCCCGCGAGTCATTCATCACGGTGGTGGACGGCTCGGTGCCCGGGTCGCTCCAGGAGCTGGGGACGGTGTTCGTCGACGACGAGATCCAGGGAATCACGGTGCGGGGTGATCACCTCGTCGCGGCGGCGCACGAGGCCCTCGTGATCTACGAGCGCGGCCCCGGCGCCGAGCTCACCGAGGTGGGGCGCGTCGGGGAGCTCGGCAACGCCTGGACCGTGCGCACCGCGGGGGACCTGGCCTACGTGGCCGACGCAGCCGGGGGCCTCGTCGTGGTCGACATCGCGGACGTGAGCGCGCCGACCGTGGTGAGCCGCCTCGACCTGCCGGGGGCCGCGAAGGATCTCGAGCTCGTGGGGGACCGGGCGGTCGTGGCGCTCGGGGCTGCCGGGGTGGCGCTCGTCTCGTTGGACGATCCCCTGACCCCGACGCTCCTCGACACGGAGGACACGCCTGGGTCCGCGCTCGGAGTGGCCGTCGGGGGGGACGCGGTCTACGTCTCCGACTGGAACGATCTGCGGGTCTTCGCGGGCCTCGCCGCCGACGATCTGGTGGCTGTGGGAAGCGAGCCGCTGCCCGAGGGCGGGGGCGAGGAGTCGCGCAGCCTGGGGATCGCAGCGCGGGACGACGTGATCTTCAGCGGGAACTGGACCGAGCTCGTCAGCTACCGGTTCCACTCCGACCGGAGCGCGCCGGACCTCAACGTGCGCCCGCGGGAGCTCCTCCTGCCTCGGCGCGCCGACGGGGAGGAGTCGCGCGCGCTGCTCGAGCTGCGGAACGCGGGGACCGAGCCGCTGCGCATCGACCGGCTGGAGTTCGGCTCCTCCCTCATCTCCGCGGACGACGACCTCGCTGGAGTGGTCATCCCGGCCGGTGACGTGGAGCGGATCACGGTGGCACTGGAGGCGGGGACCACAGACACCGTGTCCTCCTGGATCGACGTGCTCTCCGATGATCCCGACGAGGCGCGCAAGTGCGTCCCGGTCGAGGCGAACCCCAACGGCATCGGGCTCGGCGACGTGGTCCCCGACGTGGCCTACGTGGGCCTCGACGGGGCGACGGTGCGGCTCGGGGAGCTGCTGGAGGAGGGGCCGGTCCTTCTGGCCTACTTCGCCACCTTCTGACCGGCGTGCAGTCTGGAGTTTCCGGACCTCGAGACCAACCTGCACCAGCCCCTGTCCGACGACGGCCTCACCGTGCTCGGGATCAACACCCGCAGCTTCGCGGAGGATCCCGAGACGGTGGAGGCGTTCGTCGAGCAGACGGGGGTCACCTTCCCCGTGGTGTGGGACGACGAGACCTACGGTCGGTTCGGCTGGCCGGACGGACCGTCGCCGTTTCCCCGCCAGGCTCTGGTGGACCGGAGCGGGGTCGTGCGGTACCTCGCCAGCGAGCACCGCGAGGCCGAGCTGCGCGCGGCCGTGGACGAGGTGCTCGCCGAGGACTGATCGCGGCCCGCCGGTCACTCCGCGGTCGCGATGAAGCGGCGCCTGCGCCGCGGGGGTCAGCGCTTGAAGGCCACCCCCTGGACGAGCACGGCGATGGTCAAGCCGACACCGACGACGAGCAAGGCATGGGTGGAGCGTAGGAGCGGTCTCATGGTGGGGTCTCCGGGTGAGGGGTGGTCAAGGGTCATGGCTTCTTCATCGGTAGGACCGAGGGGGCGGCTGAGCGAGGGCATCCAGAAGATCGGGGGCGCATGACCCGAGATCTGAAAGGCGGTGCAAGGGTCCGCGGGGGTGGAACACTCCACGGTTTCGGGTGTCACACCCCAGCGTGTCGCTGGGCGAAATCGAGTGATTTCAGTGCTTTGCAGATGTGGCACGCGGGTTGCTCTCCCTCTGGGCGTCGGTCACTGACGGCCGACCCCACCCGGAGACCCCCATGACCCTGTTCCACTCCCGAACCGCGCGGATCGCCGCATCCCTTGTCACCACCCTCTTCCTGATGGGCAACACCGAGTGCGGTCAGGAGGACCCGCCCAACGGGGGCAACCCCGACGACTCCACGACGGGCATCCCCCTCGCTGAGTTCGGGGACGCCCCCGACGGCTTCCCCACCGGCTACGTCCTGACCTCCGTCGAGGTCGCCGCCCTCGGCGCGTTCCCGAGCGCCTTCTCCACGAGCAACGGGGTTGGTCCCGGCGCCCACACCCTGGACGCGTCCCAGGAGTGGCTCGGCGCCCGGGCGACCCGCGAGCGCGGCGTCCTCGACCCCTACGACGGCGACCTGACCGAGAACATGACGGACGACGACTCCGGCGACGACGGCCTCGTCGGCCTCTGGTCGGAGAACGGGGTCTTCGGCGTGGACCTGAGCGTGAGCCTCGCGTCCTCGGCCCCGGCCGGCACCCGCTACGTGAACATCCTCCTCGACGTGGACGGCAGCGGCACCTGGAACGACGAGTGGATCGTCGTGAACCACGAGGTCACGGTCGACCCCGGCGAGACGGTCGTCGAGCGGGTGCCCGCCACCTGGACCGGGTTCCGCAAGGAGGCCTGGGCTCGCGTGCTCCTCACCCGTGAGCCCCTCGTGGAGACCACCTGGGACGGCTCGGGCGCGTTCGCGTTCGGCGAGGTCGAGGACCACAAGGTCCACCGCCCGGCCGTGTCCTTCGACGAGGACTTCGTCCTGAAGCTCGCGAGCGACATCGACCGGGACTCGGAGGAGGCGACGCTGCTCGCTGAGGCCGTCGCCGAGGTGCGGGCCGAGCTGGAGGCGGAGGCCGAAGCCATCGCGCTGGCTCTCGCCACCGCCGAGGCGTCCGCCGAGGCCGCCGCCAACGCCGCGGCCAGCGCGTCCGCCTCCGCGTCCTCCGCCACCGCGTCGGAGGCCCTCGCCGCCGCCGAGGCCAGCGCCGCCGCGAGCGCGTCCGCGGATGCCTCCACGAGCGCATCGAGCATCGCCACCGGCTCCGCGTCCTCCGGGTGCGCCACCGCAGACGCGTCGGCTGAGGCGTCCGTGACCGCGTCCGCGTCGGCCGCCGCCGAGGCCGAGGCGATGGCCAGCGCGCTCGCCTCGTCCGCCGCCACCGCGGCTGCCGACGCCGCCGCCGAGGCCAGCGCCGCCGCGAGCGCGTCCGCCGCCGCCACCGCCGCCGTCGAGGCCTACGCCGCCGCCCTCGCCGCCGTGGAGGCCGAGCTCGAGGCGGTCGTGAGCGCCGAGGCCACCATCGAGGTCGAGATGCAGGCCCTCGGAGTCGCCCGCGCCTCCGCCGGCGCCCTCGCCCTCTCCATCGCCGAGGCCTTCGCGCTCGGTGGGTGGGCCAGCGCCGACACCGCCGTCCTCGTGGATGCCTTCGCCGACGCCTACGCCGATGTGCGCCTCCGCTACACCGCGGTGGTCACCGCCGCCACGAGCGCCCAGACCGCGGCCAGCGCTGCCTGGATCGCCGTGACCGACACGGACACCGCGTTCCAGACCGTCACCGTCTCCACCCAGACGGCGACCTCGTCCGCGTCGGCTGCCGCGAACTCCGCCTCCACCGCGACCTCCGCCGCCGACAACGCCGACGACGCGTCCACCCTGGCCGAGGCCTCCGCCGACGCTGCCGCCGAGGCCGTCGCCGTCGCCGTCGCGGTGTCCACGAACGCCTGCGAGCAGGAGGTCTGCTCCACCTGGATCGACGACGTGAACGACCTGACGAACGACCTCGCCGCCGCCACCGCGGACCTGTCGACCTGCACGACGGACCTCGCGACGACGACGAGCGACCTGTCGACCTGCACGACGGACCTCGCGACGACGACCTCGGACCTCGCGACGACGACCACGGACCTCGCGACCTGCACGAGCGACCTGGGCCAGGCCAACGCCGACCTCGCGGCGGCCGCGGCGGACATCGCGGCCCTCGACGGCCAGCTGAACCAGTGCACCACGGACCTCGCCACGGCCGCGGCGGACATCGCCGCCCTCGACGGCCAGCTCCAGCAGTGCAACGCCGACCTGGGTGCCCTCGACGGCCAGCTGATGCAGTGCGACGCGGACCTCGCCACCCTCGACGGCCAGCTGATGCAGTGCGACGCCGACCTGCAGGCCTGCCAGCAGAACCAGGGCAGCCCCGCCGGTCAGGCCTGCCTCGACTGGATGGACGCCATCGGCGTGAGCGTGAGCGACGCCGAGATGTTCGACCTGAGCGGAGCCAACCTGCAGGGCGTCGACCTCACGAGCGCCAACCTCCAGGGCGCCATCCTCTGCGGCTCGGACCTGCAGGGCGCGGACTTCACCGGCGCGAACCTGGCCGGAGCGAACCTGAACGGGGTCCTCATCCCCGGCTGCGGTGACGGGGGAACGTTCAGCAACTAGCCAGACGCTGCTGTCCAGACGGCGCGGCCCGCGGGGAGACTCCTCGCGGGCCGCGCTCGCTCACGCCCCTCCCTATCGCGGGAAGGCGTAGTCCCGCAGCAGCCGCCCCCGGGTCTCGATCGCCGCGACCCGCACCGCCCGGGTGGGGTGCTCCAACAGCGCCGTCACCGGCTCCAGCGCGCCCGCCCGCTCGTAGCCGTCGATGAGGTGGACGAGCCAGCCGTCGCCGCAGCGCCGCTCCACCGCCGGGTGCCTCGCCGCGGCGTCTTCGGGGGCGACCTGGGCGAGGCCGGTGGCCGTCCCGGTGAGGAACGGGCAGTCCATCCCTGCGGACGCCAGCGTGTGGTCCAGGAGCCGCGCCAGCGCCGCGCCACCGGGAGCACCCCCGTGGCGCAGGGCGTATCGCGCCGACTCGTCCCAGGGCGCGCGGCCTTCCAGCTCATGGATGGCGCGGGCGTCCCGGGTCTCGGCGAGGGCCCGGAACAGCTCGCCCTGCTCGTAGCCGCCGTCGGCGTCGTCGGCGGGGTGGGGGAGCTGCGCGAGGAGGGCGTCCACCGCGTCTGGGGTCCGGTGCCGGGCGAGCTGTCGGGAGGCCGTCGTGCGCACCCAGTCGACCTCGTCGGTGAGGAGGGTGACCAGCGCCGCGCGCGAGGCGGCGTCGGGGAAGGCACCGAGGATCTCGCTCGACCGCTGTCGCACTCGCCCCCGCTCGTCTCGGCTCCAGGCGATGGCCAGGTCCCGCACGGCGCGCCACTCGGCGCCCAGAGGCTCGCGACCGAGCATCCGCGACGCGTAGGGCTGCAGGTCGTCGTCGCCGGCGACCTGGGAGAGTCCGACCAGCCACACCGCGGGCTCCGCGCTCCCCGCGAACCAGAAGTGGGCCTCGCGCTGGACCCCCAGGCTCGTCGCGAACAGCCCCCGCGCCGCTGTCGGCTCCGTCGGCCCCGACCGCGGCAGGCTCCCCACGAGCCGTCTCCGCACGAAGTGGTCAGGCTCCGCGAGCGCCCGCCGCACGAGCTCCGCCTCCCCCGGGAGCGACCCGTGCGCGGCCAGGAGATCGAGCCCCGCGACCCGCTGCGCCGGGAGCCTCTCGTCGAGAAGCGTCCGCCCCAGCTCCGCGTCCAGCGCTCCGTGGAACCCCGCCGGGTCCGGTGCGAAGGGCCCCGCGCAGCGTCCGATGCCGTTCGCCGCCGCCCGCGCCACCTCGTCGTCCTCGCTGCCCGCGAGCCGTGCCAGGGTCGGCGCCCCGCGAGGGTCCAGGGGCAGCACCCAGAAGGCGAGGTCTGCGCGGAGCGCAGCGCCGCGGGTCTCATCGATCGCCAGGGCGGCAACACGCTCCATCAGGCGCCCATCGCCCCGCTCCCGGAAGCCCACGGCCGCCCCCTCGCCGAGGGCTCGCGCGGCGTCGGCGTCGCCGTCCATCGCCTCCCCGACCGCCCGAAGCACCGCCCTCGCGCTCTCCTCGTCCCCGCTCGCCCCGAGCACCCGCGCGATCGTCTGGAGCGGCTCATCGCCGACCAGCTTCTCCTCGAGGAACCGGCGCCCGTCGCGGCTGAGCCCCAGCAGCCCGACGAGATCGCTCCGCTCCCACTCGGGCGTCGTCGACCACCGCGCCCGCAGCGAATCCGTGGCCCCACCGCTCGGCACATCGCCCGCGTCCTTCATCGCCAGCCCGAGCCCTTCGAGGACGTGCTTGTGGGGCGTCCCCGCCAGCACCACGTCGAGCACCCCACCCAGCACTCCGCGGACCTCCGTCGCCCGCGGCCGCAGGAACCCGTCGTCCCCCAGCCCCAGGACGACCACGCCGCCGCCCCACGCCCCCGGCAACCCCACGATCTCCGCGCGCCCGTCGCCGTCCACGTCCGCAACCGCATAGGCGGGGGCAGGGTCCGCGCCCCACACCATCTCCACGAAGGCGGCGCCGTCCCACCGCACGACCGACAGATCCGCGGGCACCGCCCCGTCCGTGTCGCCGACGAGGACGAGCTCCTGGCGCCCGTCGCCGTCCAGGTCCACCGGCTCCACGTACCCCATCTCCATGTACCCGCCGGCGCGGAGACGCGGCAGCCCGACCCAGTCGGCCCCGTCGTGGCGGTAGGGGTGGATCCGCAGCTCGGCGGCGGCCTCGGGCACCGGGTGCACCGTGAGGATCAGCTGCTCCGCGGGAGCAGCGCCGTCCAGCTCCACCGCGACCGTTCCGGCGAGGGAAGGCACGTACGGCTCCCACCAGCTCCCGTCTTCGAAGAGATCGTCGCGGGCGACGAGGGCTGCGGCGTCCAGAGGAGGGCCCGCGGCGTGGGCCGGGGAGGCAGCGGGAGGCGAGGGCGATGGGGGAGGTGCCTCCTCCGACATCGCAAAGGAGGGGAGGGCGAGGAAGCTCGCCAGCAGGGGAAGGCAGGGGCGCATGCTCCCATGACCCCGCCAAGCGCCTCGTGTTCCCGGGACCCGCGCGGCTACCCCAGCTCGAGCTGCAGGTCCTCGCGCGCCCCGAAGACCGACAGGTTCGCCCCCACCCGCGTCGCCCGCTCCCGGGCCCGCCGCAGCTTGTGCTCCACCTCGGGGTCGCTCTCGGAGGGATCGTGGTGGGTGACGGCGAGCTGGCCCACCCCCGCCGCGATCGCGAGGTCCACCATCGTGGTGATGCGAGGGTGCCCCCACCCCTGGTGCGCTGCGTACGTCGCGTCGGTGTACTGCCCGTCGCCGATGAGCAGGTCGGCCCCGCGCACGAACTCCACGAGCGACGCCGGCAGCGAGCGCGGGGCGTCAGGGTCGGCGAAGGTGGCGTCCACGTCGTCGAGGAGCGCGTCGATCTCCGCGTCGGTCATGTAGACGACCTTGTGGCCATCGGCGGAGAAGCTGAACGCCGAGCAGCCGCCAGGGTGGGGGACGGGGTGATGCCCCACGACCACTCCGCCGATCTCCACCGGGTCCGCCGGCAGCTCCGCCGTCTCGATGGCCGCGCCCAGCTGCGTGAACGCGACCGGGAAGTACTCCTCCTGCATCTGCTCGGAGAGGAGCCGCTCCACCCGCTCGCCCCAGCCGGGGACCGCCCACAGGTGCACGGTGCGGCCGGCCTCGTACGCCGGGGCGAAGAAGGGGAATCCCTGGATGTGGTCCCAGTGGGTGTGGCTGAAGAGGATGTGCAGGCCCACGCCGTCGAGGCCGCGCCGCACGAGCTCGTCGCCGGCGTTGCGGATCCCCGTCCCCGCGTCGCAGAGGAACACGGAGTCGCCGCGTCGGATCTCGACGCAGGTCGTGTTCCCGCCGTAGTGGCGGGTGCTCCGGCCGGGGGTGGGGACCGATCCCCGGGTGCCCCAGAAGCGGACGTGCAGGCTCATCGACCCTCCCTGACCCCCGAAGTGTACGCCCTCGCGTCGATTGTCTCGACTGTCCCGGCGTGGGCCCGGTCCCGGCGGCCTCCCCTGGGGCCCTCACGCGCGTGAGCCAGGCTACGCGGTGTAGGCTGCGCCGCTGGAGGAGCTCGATGGCGGAAGACAGCACCCACGCGACCACCGCGGACGCGACGGCGATCCTGGACGCGACCGTCGGGGAGCTGCCGTCGGTGGCGCCCGTCAAGGACGTCCTCGTCCTGGCGTGGTCCGAGGCCCAGGGGCGAGGTCCCGAGGTCATGAAGATCCCGCGCGGGGGCGTGATCCTGGGGCGCGGCATGGAGCGCTTCCCCGGCGGCCGCCTCATCGATCCGCGCATGTCCCGCGAGCACGTCGAGGTCCGGCGGGATCGGGGCAAGTGGGTCGCCCGGGACATGGGGAGCCGCAACGGAACGCGGCTGGACGGCCGGCCTCTCGACGGCTCGGCGGTGCTCGAGCCGGGCACGGTGCTGCGCCTGGGCGGCACCATCGTCGTCTTCGGGGTCTACAAGGAGTCGCAGGCGGGGGCGGACATCGCGACGCTCGTGGGCAGCTCGTCCGCGATGGACGACGTCCGCGCGGCCATCGCGGCGGTGGCCGGTCACGACGCCTCGGTGCTCGTCACCGGCGAGACCGGGACCGGCAAGGAGGTCGTCGCCAGCGCGATCCACACCGCGAGCGGCCGCCGGGGCGAGTTCGTCGCCGTGAACTGCGGGGCGATGTCCGAGGGCGTCCTCGAGTCGGAGCTGTTCGGACACAAGAAGGGCGCGTTCACCGGTGCGACCGGGGACAAGCGTGGTCTCTTCGAGGCCGCGGACGGCGGCACGATCTTCCTCGATGAGGTGGGCGAGATGCCCGAGGCGCTCCAGGTGAAGCTGCTGCGGGTGCTGGAGACGCGCAAGGTGCGTCCGGTGGGCGCGACGGCGGAGCGCCCCATCGACGCGCGGGTGGTCGCCGCGACGAACCGGGACCTCGTGGACCGGGTGCGGTCGGGCGACTTCCGGTCGGATCTGTACGCCCGCCTCGCCCAGTGGCCCATCTCCCTGCCGCCCCTGCGGGAGCGGCGCGAGGACATCCCCGAGCTCTGCCGGGCGCTGCTCCGGCGGCGGGGTGAGGGGTGGCGCGAGCCGGCGCTGAACCTCCTCGAGGCGCTCATGGTCCACACCTGGCCCCTGAACGTCCGCGGTCTGAACAACGTCCTCGGGGCGGCCGTCATCGGCGCCGGCGACGAGGAGGAGCTCACCATGACCGCCCGCATCGAGGAGATGCTCGAGGCGGAGAAGGCGATGGCTGAGGCGCCGCCGGACATGGCCTCGCTCCAGAGGACGATGCCGACCGTGGCCGCCCTGAAGCCCCCCGCCCCCACCCCGGAGGTGGACGACGTCCGCCGCGCGCTCGCCGAGACCAAGGGGTCGGTGGCCGCCGCGGCGCGGGTCCTCGGCGCCTCGCGTCAGCAGATCTATCGGATCGTCGAGGCCGAGGGCATCGATCTGTCCGCCTTCCGAGGCTGAGGAGCAGCGCGTGGCCAGGGGCAGCAACGGGACGATGCGGGCGATGGAGTTCTCGGGCCAGCGGGTGCTGGTCACGGGGGCGAGCTCGGGCCTCGGCGCCGAGATGGCGCGGCAGCTCGGCCGGCAGGGGGCGCATCTGGTGCTCGCGGCGCGGCGGGCGGAGCGCCTCGAGGCCCTCGCGGACGAGCTGCGGGGCGGCGGCAGCGAGGTGGAGATCGTCGCCGTCGATCTCACGAAGGACGACGACGTCGCGACCCTCATCTCCGCGTGCACCAGCAAGCCGCTCTTCGGCGCAATCCTCAACGCCGGCGTCACCCACTTCGGGTACTGGGACGAGCTGAGCTGGGAGGGGTTCGAGCGGATGCTGAACCTCAACGTGCGCAGCGTGGTGCGCCTCGTGACCGAGCTCGTGCCGCACATCGAGGGGACGCAGGGCGGGATCCTGCTCGTGAGCTCGATGGCCGGCCTGGCGCCGGTGCCCTACCAGGCCGCCTACTCCGGCACGAAGGCGTTCCTCGTCCACTACGGCTGCGGCCTCTACCACGAGCTCGAGGGGCGGGACCTGTCGCTGACGGTCTTCGCGCCCGGCGGCATCCAGACGGAGATGACCGAAGGCAAGAGCTTCGACAGCCTCCGCGGCTGGCTCATGCCGGTGGACGCGTGCGCGAAGTCGGCGATCAGCGGCTTCCGAAAGCGCAAGTACGTCCACGTCCCGGGCTTCCTCTACCGGCTCATGGCCTGGGGGAACAACCTCGCGCCCGAGCCGTTCACGAGCTCGCGGGTCGCGGCCCAGTACCGGACCTCGCTCGAGGCGAACAAGGAGTAGGCGGGCTCTCTTCGGGGCGGGATCGACGAAGCACGGTGCGCGCGCCGACGTCTCGGTAGTATCCCGGGACCCCGGAGACCCGATGCGCACGACCCTTCGCTTTCTGCCCCTCCTCGCTGCCGCGCTGTTCGCGGCCCCCGCCTCCGCCGAGCTGCCCATGCCGTTGTACGAGGAGTGCGGGATCGGCGGCGCTTGCCCCGGCGACTACGACCCCTCTGGCGAGTGGCACCTCAGCTCGCTCATCCCGCTGGGGACGAGCGGGGACATCCCACCGGAGCAGGTCGCCCTCGGCTCGGGCATGTGGCTCGACCGCGCGTGGAGCATCAGCACCGGGCGGACCGACGTGCTCATCGCCGGGTTCGACAGCGGCGTGGACTGGGACAACGGCGACCTGCTGAACAAGTGGTTCCTGAACACGGGCGAGCTGCCCGCGCCGGACGGCTACCCCCAGGACACGAACGGCGACCACCGCGGGACCTGGGACTTCAACGGGGACGGGGTGTTCAACATGGCCGACTGGGCCGAGGACCCCCGCATCACTCCGGATCTCGCGCCCTCGGCGAACGGCCGCAACCAGAACGTGAAGGACCCGTCCGACCTCATCTTCTACTTCTCCGACGGGGTGGACGACGACGGCAACGGCTACGTGGACGACGTCTCCGGCTGGGACTTCTTCTGGAACGACAACAACGCCGAGGACGAGGTCCGCCACGACGGGTACAGCCACGGCACGAAGGAGGGGCGCTGGTCGGTGGCCGAGGGCAACGGAGCCGGCGGCGACATCGGGACCTGCCCCAACTGCATGTTCCTCCCCATCCGGGCGGGCGACGGCTTCGTGACGGACGTGAACAACTTCGCCTTCGGGACCATCTATGCGGTGGACATGGGAGCGTCGGTGCTCCAGTGCGCCCTGGGGACGCTGAACAACACGGCGCTCATGAAGGAGGCGATCGACTACGCCTGGGAGAACGGCGTCACCACGATCGGCTCCTCCGCGGACGAGACGGCCTGGCACGCGAACGCGCCCGGGGCGAACCACCACTCGATCTACGTGAGCGCCATCCGCCACAGCCACAGCGTCCCCGAGGTCTCGGACACCTTCCTGGCGAACAGCAACTGCACGAACCACGGCGCGCGCATGGACCTGAGCGTGAGCGGCGAGGGGTGCGCGTCGGCCGCGGTGGGCCTGTCCGCGGGGATCACGGGCCTCATCTACTCGACGATGAAGGACATGCTCGACGACGGCTCCCTCACGGAGCCGCTCACGGCGGGCGAGATCCGGTCCCTGATGCTCACGGGCGTGGACGACATCGACCACAACCCGAACGACAGCATCGCGACGGAGTACCCGAGCCGGCCCGGTTGGGACGCCTACTTCGGCTACGGGCGGCTCAACGCGTACAAGGTGCTCACGGCGCTGACCAACGGGGACATCCCGCCCGAGGCGGACATCCTCACGCCCGAGTGGTTCGCGTTCATGGACCCTGCCGCGGACTCGGTGATCGAGGTGACGGGGCTCGCGGCGGCGCGACGCAGCAGCGGGTACACCTGGGTGCTCGAGGTGGGCGGGGGCGTGGACCCCACCGAGTGGACCGAGGTGGACAGCGGCGCGGGGAGCCAGGCGTTCGAAGGCGTGCTCGGGAGCGTGAGCGTGAGCGAGCTGCCCATCGACCCGGAGGCGGACTTCCGAGCCTGGGAGCCCTTCGACACGAACGTGCGCAAGCTGCACGAGGTCCACAAGCACATGGTCACGTTCCGGCTCACGGTGACGGACGCGGACGGGCTGGCGGCCGAGCAGCGCAAGGCGGTGTGGGTGCGGCGGGACCCGGATCTCATGGCCGGGATGCCGATGCGGATCGGGACGAGCCTCGAGGCGAGCCCGAAGCTGGCGGACGTGGACGGCGACGGCGTCGACGACATCGTGACGGTGAACAGCGACGGCGAGATCGCCGTGCGGGGTGGAGACGGAGCGCTGAAGCCGGGCTGGCCCCAGATGTTCCCGCGCGTGCGTGAACTCGACCCCCAGTTCGACGACAACCACCTCGGCGCGCCTGCCTGGGCCGCGGAGATGGTGGGGGACGACTTCCGGCACACGAGCCTGTCGGCGCCGGCGATCGGTGACCTCGACGGCGACGGGGTGATCGAGGTGGTGGCGGCGTCCCTCAAGGGGCAGATCGTGGTGTTCCACGGGGACGGCACGGTGGCGGACGGTTGGCCCTACGTGCTCGAGCGCGAGCTGGTGTGGGGGCTGTCCAACAGCGACAACGTCTACGACTACGGATTCTTCGGCTCGCCGGCGCTGGCGGACCTCGACGGCGACGGGGATCTCGAGATCATCGCGGGGGCCATGGACGCGCGGGTGTACGTCTGGCACCACGACGGCACGTTCCTCGACGGCTGGCCCCTCGAGCTGCGCCACGAGTACGACTTCTTCGGGGAGCTCGTGAGCAACGGGGCGCGGATCATCAGCTCACCGGCGGTCGGCGACATCGACGGCGACGGGCAGCTCGAGATCGCCATCGGGACGAACCAGAAGCAGGGCGGGACCTACGGCCTCGGGTACGTGCTCAGCCACGACGGGCAGATCGAGCCCGGTTGGCCCATCTCGGCGTTCGGGGCGTACACGAACGCGCTGCCCTTCGTGGGGGAGGGGATCCCCGGCTCGCCGGCCATCTGTGATGTCGACGGGGACGGGACGATGGAGGTGGCCATGCACACCATCGCGGACCCGGGCCGCATCTACACGGCGGCGGGGGAGGAGTACGCGCGGCTCGACTCGGTGGGGAGCAAGTTCGGGTCGAACACGAACGCCGGGGAGGAGGCCGCCTCGATCATCATGATCCAGAGCGGCGCCTGGGGGGACGTGGACGGCGACGGCACGAAGGACTACGCGATCGGCGGCTCGGCGTTCGAGTACGCGGCGGGCCTGCTGGACGACGGGCGCCGGCACGACCACGAGCACCTGATGAACGTGTGGAGCGGCGCGACGTACGAGGAGAACGGGCTGCAGCGGCTCGGGCTCCTGGACGCGTACCCGCGGGTGATGGAGGACCTGCAGTTCTTCCTGAACCCGGGCATCGCGGACGTGAACGGCGACGGCCAGGCCGAGGTGATCCAGGGGAGCGCGGGGACGCTGATCCACGCGTTCGACGTGGACGGTGCGGAGCCGGATGGCTGGCCGAAGAACGCCGGCGGCTGGGTGCTCGGCAGCGCGGCGGTGGGGGATGCGAACGGCGATGGCTGGCTCGACGTGTGGACGGCCACCCGGGAGGGGTACCTCGTGGGCTGGACGACGACGGCGCCGGCTGATGTGGCGGTCCGCGAGTGGGTCGGCTTCCGCAACGACCCCCACAACACGGGCAACTGCCACACGGAGCTGCGGGCCTACGCGGGTCCGGTGATCGACGAGCCGCCGCCCATCGAGGAGCCGCCGTCCTGCGAGGGCTGCGGGTCGAGCCAGGGCGGCGCCGCCGGTGGCTGGTGGGCCGCGCTGGGGCTGCTCGGGGTGGTGGGGTTGCGTCGGCGGCGCTGAGGGGCGCTGCGGCGGTCATTCCTACGGCACCTGCTGCGCAGGTGGGTGTTCGTTGCGCGGGTCGGCGGTCGTTCCGGGGGGACCTGCTGAGCAGGCCTCTGCCCTTGGCGCGGGTTGACGCTCGTTCCGGGGGTACCTGCTGCGCAGGACTCTTCCCTTTGCGCGCGAGGCGCTCAATCCTGCGGCACCTGTTGAGCGGTCCTCTGACCTTTGCACGCGATGGCGCTCATTCCGGCCGCACCTGCTGAGCAGGTGCCCATCGTTTGCGCGCGACCAGCTGTTCGGACGTGTCCGAAGTGTCCGCGGACGTCCGCGGACAGGTGAACCTCGGGGCCATCGAGGCCGCGGTCGCGAGTCGGTGGGTGGTACTTGTGCTGTAAATATCTAGTGATTGCAGCGATCTTCAACTTTCTTGCAGCCGCCCGATCCAAGTTGGCACGCCTCCCGCAATCCCTCTCTACGAACCCGGCCACACTGGCCAACTTCTTCGAGGAGAGCGACCGGGCGTTCCCACCAAACCCACCCACGTGCGCCCTTTTGCGCCCGGTCACCGTTCACCCCGAGCCCGGAATTCGCTGGGCTCGGGGTGACCTCTACTTGGGGAGGGGGTCGTGGCTCCTCGGCCGGGAGCGCGGTGGGCATCTCGGGGAGCTTCGTCGGACCAGCTGAAGGGTGCTGGGGCTCCTACCCGAGCTTCGGCTCCACGCGGCCGACCGTCTGGTCCACCATCTGCGACCGCCAGCCCGTCAGGCCGTTGCTCTCATCCCATCCCCACCGACCGGCGCGGAGGAACGGCTTCCGCCACGCGAATCGGTGCGTGTGCCCCGCGAGCGTGACGACGAGGATGTCACCCGCTTCCGGCGTGTACTCGAAGTCGAAGGCGCCGCCCTCACGGTTCAGGCCCTCGAGGAGCGCCGCGCTCGTGGTGAGGACGTCATCGGGGACCTTGCTCCTGATGACTCGGCCCCGCCGACCCTGGAGGGGGAGCGATCGGTCACGCCGCTGCAGGACCCAGTCGAACGGCTCGCCGGGTTCACAGGTACAGAGGCGGAAGCCTTCGGACACGTCGCACATGGGGTCTCCGGAGAAAGACGGTACGCCACCGCGCCGACGGGCGAGACCGGAATCCACTGGGCTCTGTTGAGCCTCTACTCGGGGGAGGGGATGGTGGCTCGCTGCCGCAGGAGCGCGAGCTCGGCGTCGTTCACCGCCGCCATCCGTCGCGCGCCGCCCTCGTGGGTGATGCGGACGAACCGCTGCCCCATCATCTCCTCCAGCTCGACCCGGCTGGCGGCGCGGATCTCCTGGAGGAGCCCGAGCAGCCGCGGGGGGAGCGGGTCGTCCTCGGGCACGGGCTCGAATCCGAGCAGGAGCGTCGCGCCCCCGTCCACGAGCTCACCGTCCACCGCCGCATGCAGGCGCTGGGCGTTCTGCTCCCACGCGTCGCCGCTGAAGGCTTCGTCGTCGAGGTCGTCCAACTCGGGGAAGCCCGCGGGCGTCACGGTCCCATCGGCTCGGACCCGGAACGCGCGGGCGTCGAAGGTGGGGCGAGAACTCGGCGAGTGACAGACCGCGAGATAGCCACGGAGCGGCGCCCCGAGGGCGCGCGCCAGCCGGGACGCGAGCGTTTGCCCATCCACCGGGAGGTCTTCGCAGACGCACCACTGCCCGCCGTCGTCGCGCGCGAACATGCGGACGCGGATCGGGACGAGACCCTCGGAGCGGCGGAACCCGAGCCTCTCGAGCTCGGAGCTCAGGGCGTCCTCCAGGCGAAGCGCCGGGTCGACGGCCGCGATCGCGAGACCGTTCAGCTTCTTGGACACGATGACCCCTCCCCCGGTGCCCGCCCTCAGTACACCCGCGGGAACAGTCGCCAGGTGGACTCCATGTACGGGCCGTAGTCGGCGTACTCCTCGCTGAGCATGCGCTCTTCGGTGCCCATGCGGGCCCGGACGATGAGGAAGTAGATGGGCGCGAACACGAGCGCTTCGTACGTGCAGGTGATGAGGGGGACGGCGATCTGGAAGAGCAGGTCGCCGGTGTACACCGGGTGCCGGACCCAGCGGTACGGGCCGCTGGTCACCAGCTGGTGGCCCTCGCCCTGGTCGGTGGTGAGGTGGATCGAGAAGTGCCGCCCGAGCGTGCGTCGGGCCCACATGCCGATCCCGCAGGCGGTCACCATCAGGACGTTCCCGCCGACCATGACGGCCATTGACGGCTCCCGCAGGTCGAGGAACGCGCCGGTCACGGCGACGATGGAGAGCAGGAACGTCTCGATCACGACGGCCCAGGTGGTGAACGGCGAGGTCCCCTTGCGCGCGTCGAACAGATCCCGCACGCCGCCGTGGACGGCGATGCGGTGGAAGATCAGCCAGGCGATGAGGATCGCCGCGGATGGCGGGAAGGCAGGCACGGGCGCGCGAGTCTAAACGGTCGCGGGAGTCGGTGGGTCGCGGGGGCGCCGGGCCCCAGGAACTACCAGAGACTGCCCCGCAGCCCGGGTCGTGTCCGCTGAGGTCCCACAGAAAGCTCTCACCCCTGCGACGCAGCCCGGGCCGGATTCTGTGATCAGGGCCAGGAAGTGCGGGTGGCTGCTGCGCAGCCCCGGCCGGATCCTGTGGTCCAGCCCAGAAAGTGCCGCCCCCTGCTGCGCAGCCCCGGCCGGATCCTGTGGTCCAGCCCAGAAAGTGCCGCCCCCTGCGGCGCAGCCCCGCCTCGATCCTGTGGTTCGAGCCAGAAAGTGCGGGTGGCTGCGCGGCAGCCCGGTCCACTTCCTGTGTCTCCAGCCAGCATCCTCCCAACCCTGCGGCGCAGGCCCAGCGAGATCCTGTTCTCCCAGCGCCGCCCCTCGGGCCCCCGCCCCCCGCAGAGCCCTCCCCCCAAGCCGCCGCCCCCGTCAGAACCCCTTGCCCTCGCCGTCGGCGATCAGCGCCAGGAACTTCTCCCGCAGCGCGCCGCGCTCGCCGCGGAGGAACGAGACGAACGACTTCCAGCGCCAGAGTTGCAGCGTCGCGTGCGCCGTCCTCCGCAGCGCGGACTGCCGCTCCAGCACCCGGATCGTCGCCCATCCGCTCAGCATCAGGAACACCAGCCCCCACCCCGCCGCCAGCACGTTCGTCCACCACGGAAGCCCGAAGAACACCACCAGCGTCACTACCAGGTAGCTCAGCAGCACCCCCATCGTCACCAGCAGCATCCGGGTGAACGCGAGCACGTCGTCCCGCGGCGACAGCTTCCTCCCGAGCACCACCGCCGTCGCCAGCGCCGGCGCGTGCAGCACCAACCCTGGCAGCGCCAGCGGGAGCCACAGCAGCAACAGCACCCAGTGCTTCGCCAACCGCAGCAGCCAGTCCCGCCGGCTCGGCTCCAGCCGCAGCTGCTCGTCCGTCACGTCGAGCTCCTCGAGCACGTCCGCGTACGCCGCCGCCTCCGTCAGCAACGCCTGCATCTCCGGCTGCTCCCGCCGGTCCTCCCACGCCTGGGCCACCAACCGCGACAGCTCCGCCCGCTCGGCCAGCTCGGTGTCCTCCTGCACCAGCGACGACCGCAGCACCTCCAGCGCCCGGGCCGTCTCGAAGTCCGGCGCGTTCACCGTGACCTCGCGCAGGGCTGTGTCGAACACCTCCGTCAGGTCCCGCCCTTGCTGCCGCAGGCTCTCGTCCGGGTCTTCCCCGTCCAAGGGCGCCCGCGGCGGCGGGATCCGGATCGGCGCTCCGTAGTGCACCAGCACCCGGCTCCGCATCCGGTCCTTCGCCCAGTACGTCAGCCCCACCGGCACCACCGAGGGCCGCAGCCCCCGCTGCGCCGCCCCCAGTGCGATGCGCGCCGCCCCCGTCTTCAGGGGCGCGAGCTCCGGGCCCGGATTGCTGATCCCCTCGGGGAAGATCCCGAACGCCTCGCCGCGCTCGAGCACCGCGTCCAGCGCCGCGAACGCCGCGCTGTTGTCCACCGCGCCCCCCTGGTTGTCCATGCGGCGGTGGATGGGCACCCCACCCGCCGTCTTCACCACCCACCCGATCCCGAGCTGGTCGAACAGGGGCGCCTTCGCCGCGAACGCCAGGGGCTTGCCCACCGTGATGGCGATGAGCAGCGGATCGAGCAGGGAGTTCGGGTGGTTGCCGATGAGGATGACCGGGCCGTCGGGCAGCCCGTCCCGCCCGATCACCTCGATGCGTCGGAAGAAGACCCGCCCCACCAGGGTCAGGAACACCATGAGCAGCCGCCGCACCACGGCCCGCACCATACGCCGTCCCCCCCGGCGCGCCCCCGCTCGCCCCCCACAAGCGCCCCCCACAACCGCCCCCAGCGGCCCGACCGAGGGCGCCCGAGCCCCAACGGCCCACGCCGGTCGGGCGGTCCCGAGCCCGCCCCTGGCACGCCCATCCCCGTGCCTTTAGACTGCCGCCGCTCGCGCCAAGGCCCCTTCGGCGCGCACCTGGAGAACGCATGACGCGCACGCTGATCAGCCTCCTCGCCATCGCTCTGCTCGCCACCGGATGTGGCGGGGGAGACGAGGATTCCGCCCCCACCGCCGAGGACGGCGAGTCCGCTGCCAAGGCCGCCGCCGAGGCCGCTCGCGCCGCGTCCGAGGCCGGGCGCCTGGACGGCAGCAAGGTCGCCGAGGCCCGCAAGCCCACCCCGTCGAAGGACCCCATCCCCGCGCCCGACGACGTCGCGGCTCCCCCCGCCGACGCCCAGCGCACCGACAGCGGCCTCGCCTACAAGGTCCTCACCGCTGGCACCGGCACCGAGCACGCCGGCCCGCGCGACACCGTCAAGGTCCACTACACTGGCTGGACGACCGACGGCGAGATGTTCGACAGCTCCGTCCAGCGGGGCAAGGAGGCCACCTTCCCCCTGAACCGCGTCATCGCGGGGTGGACCGAGGGCCTCCAGCTCATGGTCGTGGGCGAGAAGACCCGCTTCTGGATCCCCGAGGAGCTCGCCTACAAGGGCCGCCCCGGCAAGCCCGCCGGCATGCTCGTCTTCGACGTCGAGCTCTTCGAGATCAAGGAGGCGCCGAAGCCCCCGCCCGTCCCCGAGGACGTCGCCGGTCCCCCGGCCGACGCCACGAAGACCGAGTCCGGCCTCGCCATCAAGTTCCTGAAGAAGAGCGACCGCGAGGGTCGCATGCGCCCCGGCCCGATCTCCCTCGTCCAGGTGAACTACACCGGCTGGACCACCGACGGGAAGATGTTCGACAGCTCCGTCACCCGCGGCCGCCCCGCGATGTTCCCGTTGAACCGGGTCATCGAAGGCTGGACCGAGGGTCTGCAGCTCATGACCGAGGACGAGAAGGCCCGCATCTGGGTCCCCGAGGAGCTCGCCTACAAGGGCATGGCCGGCAAGCCCGCCGGGATGCTCGTCTTCGACGTGGAGCTCATCCGCGTCATGCCGACCCCGAAGGGTGGCGGCACCCCGCTGGACAAGAACGGCAAGGAGATGGCGAAGCCGCCTCCGCCGAAGATCGTTCCCGCGTCCGCCCCCGCCGCGTCGGTGAAGAAGGGCGAGACCACCAAGGTCGAGGGCGGCGCCCAGTAGTCGCCGCGCGGGTCACCTCGACCCCTCCGATCGGCTCGACCTCTCCGATCGGCTCGACCCCTCGGATCGGGCCCCCGACGGCCCCCTCCTCCTCGCCGGTGCCCCCAGGTACCGTGCACGCGTGCAGATCCGTGCTCTCCTCGCTGTCCTCGCGGCCCTGACCGCCCTCCTGCTCCCCCGGGCCGCGCAGGCCCAGTGCCCCGGGGCGGTCGTCCCCGTCGCCGACCTGACCTGCAGCTCGGTGATCAGCGGGCAGCTGAGCTCCGGCGGCAGCTCCCTGGGCGGCAGCTGCAACACCCTCGACTGCTACTCCTGCGGGACCCCCTTCGCCCCCCTCACCCAGACCGGGCCCGAGGCCGCGTACACCTTCACGTGCCAGCAGTCGGGCACGGTCCAGATGGAGATCGGCTCGCTCAGCTGCGACCTCGACATCTACGTCCTCGACAGCTCCTGCGACCCCTTCTTCGGCTGCGCCGCTGGCTCCACGTCCGCCTCGACCACCAACGACCTCGTCAGCTTCTCCTGCATCGCCGGGCAGACCTACTACATCGTCGTCGAGGGCTGGGAGTACAGCGTCGGCGGCTGCGGCGGCGCGAACGGGGGCACCTACGACCTGAGCTTCGACGTCTCCGCGTCCACCGGGTGCTCCGAGGACTGCGGCGACGGCATCGACAACGACTTCGACGGCCAGGTGGACTGCCTCGACACGGACTGCTTCGGCGACCCGCTCTGCGGCTGCGACGCGGACGGCGACGGCTCCGACGGCGGACTCCTCCCCGGCTGCTCCGGTCCCGACTGCGACGACACGAACCCGGCGGTCTACCCAGGCGCCACCGAGGTGTGCAACGGCGTCGATGACGACTGCGACGGGCTCCTGGATGAGGGCTACGACCTCGACTTCGACACCTGGTACGTCTGCGACGGCGACTGCGACGACACGAACGGCAACGTGAACCCGGGCGCATTCGAGCTCTGCAACGGGATCGACGACGACTGCGACTCCCAGGTGGACGAGGGCTACGACGTGGACACGGACGGCTGGACCGTCTGCGGCGGCGACTGCAACGACAACAACGGCGCGGTGAACCCGGGCGCCCTCGAGGTGTGCAACGGGATCGACGACGACTGCGACACCCAGATCGACGAGTCCGTCGACGCCGACTTCGACGGCGTCACGGTCTGCGGAGGGGACTGCAACGACAACAACGCCCTCGTCTACCCCGGCGCCATCGAGCTCTGCGACGGGGTAGACAACGACTGCGACACGCTGGTCGACGAGGGCTTCGACGGCGACTCGGACGGCTGGACGATCTGCGCCGGTGACTGCAACGACAGCAACGCGTTCATCAACCCGGGCGCGTCCGAGATCTGCGACGGCGCGGACCAGGACTGCGACAGCCTGATCGACGAGGGCTTCGACAACGACAGCGACGGCTACACGTCCTGCGGGGGCGACTGCAACGACGGCGTCGCCGCGATCAACCCCGGGGCCAACGAGCTGTGCGACGGCCTCGACAACGACTGCGACGGCACGGTCGACCAGGGCTTCGACGGCGACAGCGACGGCTGGACCACCTGCGGCGGCGACTGCAACGACGCGAACCCGGCCATCAACCCCGCGGCCCTCGAGATCTGCAACTTCCTGGACGACAACTGCACCGGCGGCATCGACGAGGGCTTCGACGCGGACGGGGACGGCTACTCCACCTGCGGCGGGGACTGCGACGACGCCGCGGCGGCGGTGAACCCCGGCGCCACCGAGGTGTGCAACGGAGTCGACGACGACTGCGACTCGCTCATCGACGAGAACTCGGACCTCGACGCGGACGGGTTCACCAACTGCGACGGGGACTGCGACGACACAAACGCCGCCATCAACCCCCTGGCGACCGAGGTGTGCAACGGGGTCGATGACGACTGCGACACCCTGGTGGACGAGGGCTTCGATCTGGACGGCGACGGCTTCTCGGGCTGCACGTCCGACTGCGACGACACCGACGCCACCATCTACCCCGGCGCCCCCGAGGTGCCCTACGACGGGGTCGACCAGGACTGCGACGGCGCCGATCTCATCGACGTGGACGGGGACGGCTACCCCGGCGGGCCCGGCGCCACCGGCATCGACTGCGACGACTCGGACCCGCTGGTGAACCCCGTGGCCGCCGAGGTCTGCGACGGCATCGACAACGACTGCGACTCGTTCGTGGACGAGGGCACGGAGTGCTTCGACGACGACGGGGACGGCTACGCCGAGCTCGGCGGCGACTGCGACGACAGCGACAACGCCTCCTACCCCGGAGCCCTGGAGGTCTGCGACCAGACCGACAACGACTGTGACGGGACGGTCGACGAGGGGACCGACTGCTACGACGACGACGGGGACGGCTACACCGAGCTCGATGGCGACTGCAACGACGGCGACGCCGCCGTGCACCCGGGACAGACCGAGGTGGACCTGAACGGCGTCGACGACGACTGCGACGGCGCCACGGATCAGGGCGTCTACGACCCGGACCAGGACGGCTACACCGAGGACGCAGGCGACTGCGGGCCGGAGGACGCGGCCACCTACCCCGGCGCCCCCGAGGTGTGCGACGGCGCCGACAACGACTGCGACGGGGTCGTCGACGAAGGCACCGACTGCTTTGACGACGACGGGGACGGATTCTCGGAGCAGGACGGCGACTGCCACGACGGCGACGACGCCATCCACCCGGACGCCGACGACGTGGCCAACGGCATCGACGACGACTGCGACGGCGCCGTCGACGAGGGCTCGGACCTGACCGACGACGACGGGGACGGCTACAGCGAAGAGCTCGGCGACTGCGACGACGACGACGAGGACGTGCACCCCGGGGCCGACGAGCTGCCCAACGGGATCGACGACGACTGCGACGGCCTCGTCGACGAGGACGCCGGCGACAGCGACGGCGACGGGGTGACCGTCGAGGACGGCGACTGCGACGACGCGAACGGCTGGGTCCGCCCGGGCCTGTCGGAGATGTGCGACGGGATCGACAACGACTGCGACGGGGAGATCGACGAGGGCTGCGCCGACGAACCGGGCGACCTCGTCGTGGACGACCCGGACGTGGGCTGCGCCTGCAGCAGCGGACCCGCCGCGTCGACCGGTGGCCAGGGATGGCTCGCCCTGGGGCTCCTGCTCCTGGGACGGAGGCGCCGGCGCTCCGCACTGCGGCCGCGACTGTCCCCCCGCGCCCTCGCGCCCCTCGCCCTCGCTCTCGCTCTCGTCGCGCTCCCCCTCATCGGCTGCGGCGACACCACCCTGTCCGCCGTCGAGAACGAGCTCGTCCTCGCCCCCCCGCTCACCGACCTCGGTGACGTCCCCGTGGGGGCGTCCGTCCCCTTCACCATCCGCGCCGAGAACATCGGGGGCGGGGACACGGAGATCCGCGCTGTCGACCTGCTCGATCTGGGCGGCGGCGCCTTCGCCTACGTCGGCCCCGATGCCCTGACCGTCGAGCGCGGCCAGGGCGTCGACCTCGAGCTCGTCTACGCCCCCACCTCCGAGGGCTACCACCGCGCCCGCGTCACCGTGACCTCGGACGCCCTGACCGCGACCCTGACCGCGGAGGTGCGCGCGCGGGCGGTGGTGATCGACGCCGAGCTCTCGCCCCTCGCCCTGGACTTCGGCCCCGTCGAGCCCGGTGACAGCAGCGTCCGCGAGGTGCGGGTCCGCAACCTGGGCGCCGAGGCCCTCACGCTCACCGAGGTGGCCAGCTCCCACCCCGCCTTCGCCGCGGACAGCGACGACGCCTTCGTGCTCCAGCCCCAGGTCGAGGCCGCCCTCCTCCTCGCCTTCACCCCCACCGATGAGGACCCGGCCGACGGCACCATCACCCTCCGCTTCGGTGACTTCGTGGTGCTGGGCCCCGTCTCCGTGCGGGGCAACGACTGCGAGGGCGGCCTGCCGTCGGCGTACGACGTGGACGGCGACGGCTGGACCCGCTGCGGGGGCGACTGCGACGACGGCGACGCGGCCGTCCATCCGGGCGCCCTCGAGGACGCGGACGGGGTCGACGAGGACTGCGACGGGGTGACCGACGAGGGCACGGAGGCTTACGACGACGACGGCGACGGCGCCTCGGAGCTCGATGGCGACTGCAACGACGGGGACGCGAGCGTCGGGCCCGGCGCGACCGAGACGATGGGCAATGGGGTCGACGACGACTGCGACGGCGTCGTGGACCAGGGCACGACCGACCTCGACTTCGACGGCCACGCGGTGAGCGGTGGCGACTGCGACGACACGGAGCCGACGGTCTACCCCGGCGCCCCCGAGCTGCCCGACGGGCTCGACAACGACTGCGACTCCGTCACGGACGAGGGCACCACCGCGGTGGACGACGACGGCGACGGCTACAGCGAGGCGGCCGGCGACTGCAACGACGCCGACCCGGCCATCTCCCCCGCAGCCCCGGAGCTACCGAACTGGTTCGACGACGACTGCGACGGGGACGTGGACGAGGGCACCGCGTACGCCGACGACGACGGCGACGGGTTCAGCGAGCAGGGCGGCGACTGCGACGACGCGGACGCGAGCGTGAACCCTGCGATGCCCGAGGTCCCGGGCAACTCCATCGACGAGGACTGCGACGGCGCGGCCCAGTAGGCGCGCCCCTGGCGGCTACATGCCGCCCATGCAGTGCTCGGTGCCGTTGCCCATCGTCATGCAGTTCTGACCCGTGTCGCAGTCGGACTCGACCCAGGCCCCGTTCTCACAGGTCTCGACGACGGCGTCGTTGCCGTCGACGCACCGCTGCTCGCCGTCCTCGCAGACGCTGGACGGGCAGGCGGCCACCGTGAGGCCGGCGGCGAGGAGAACGAGGGAGAGGGCGGAGAACCAGCTGGACTTGTTCATCGGGAGGCTCCTGCGGAGGTGCAGTCAGAAGGACGAGCCGGGCTCGGCGAGGAAGGCGATCTCCTCCTCGGTGCTCGGTCGGCCGAGAATATCGTTGCGATGGGGGAACCTTCCGAACCGCGACACTATGTCGCGGTGCTGCACGGCGTAGTCGTGGTTGCCCGTGTTGCCCGTCTCCTCGCCGTACGCCCGAAACAGGTCGCAGCAGCGGTGCTGGTCGTCGAGGCGCTCGCTGTGCATGAGCGGCATGTACAGGAACATGCGCTCGGGGCCGGCCGGCAGCTCCTCATCGACGCCCTGCGCCAGAGCCGCGTGCACGATCTCCCGGGCCTTCGCGTCGAAGGCCCAGGACCGGGGGTCCCCCCGATGGATGGTGCGGGGCACCTGGTCGAGCAGGATCACGAGGGCGAGGGTGCCCCGCGGCGTGGCGGCCCAGCCGTCGAAGGCGCCCGCGGCTGCCCGGGGCACCGCGTCGGCGAAGAGGTCGGCGATCTGCTGGTCCGTCTCCGGGTTCTTCTTCCACCACCGGGCGTTCCGCGTGGCGTCGTCGCCGGAGAACCAGTAGCCCAGGACGTCGTCGGGGCTCACGACAGCCCCCCGTCCACCAGCGTCAGGCCCTTGCGGTCGGCGACGCGCACGGCGCAGGGCACCACCTGGTTGCCCAGCCAGGCGTCCCACGCCCCGTGGTCGCTCGTGTCCACGCCGTCGGAGGACGCCCGCTCCCGGAGCAGGGCCTGCAGGTCGGAGAGCAGGTCGGCGTCCATCAGCTCGAGCTCCGTCATGAGGCTCTTGTGGAGGACGCGGTAGACGAGCTTGAGCTCGGAGGTCGGGTAGTCGGTCAGCGGTCGCATGGCCGCACCGTAGGCGCGGATCCGGGCGGTCGCATGCCCAGGATGAGGGCTCAGATCTCGTCGATCGTCACGTCCCGCACGTACCAGCCCGAGTCGAGGCGCCGGGTGGGGATCGCCGGGTCGTCGACGCCCATCTCCAGCGAGAAGGTGCCCGTGCTCGGGGGGACCCAGCGGTGCTCCCAGAGGCTCCACGTGGCGTTGGTCTGGTGGTCCTGGTGGCTGACCAGGACCGGGCCGTCGCCCCAGTCGATCGTCAGGGCGTCGGTCAGCTGGGTGCCGCCCCACATGACGCCCACGACCCGGTAGCCGAGGGAGCCGTCGCCGAGCTGGAGCTTCTCCACCCGGATGGGCATCGCGACGAGGTGGATGTCCGCCGGGGTGTAGTCGGCGGCGAGGGCGTGGGTGTTCGTCTGGTGGGTGCGGCCCGCGAACTCCTGCATCTGGGAGGTCGCCGGCTCGGAGTCGTCCACGAAGGTGATGCGCTCCACCCACTTGATGCAGGTGCAGCCGTACCAGCCGGGGATGAGCAGGCGGACGGGGAAGCCGTGGTCCGGCGGGAGCGCCTCTCCGTTCATGCCCGTGGCGAAGAACGCGCCTGCGTCCTCGAGCTGCTGCCGAGTGAACACCCAGGCCGCGCCGGGGATGGAGAAGTTGCTGCCCTGGGAGTGGCCGTCGAAGCCCTCGACGAGGATGCGGGTGGCGCTGCCTCGAGGGGTCGCCAGGTCGAACACGTCGCCTACGGGGACCCCGGACCAGCGCGCGGCCGACAGCAGCCCGAAGCGGCCGCCGCCCCCGTTGCCGGAGCACTCCATCAGGTGCACGCCCTGATCCGTGGCCATGCCGGTCAGGGTCGCGATGTCGATGGAGGTGTCCTGCTGGACGAGGCCGTCGATGACGATCTCCCAGTCGGCGAGATCGATCTGATCGGGCTCCCGCGTGCGGATGTAGAAGTCCTCGTTGCTGAGCACGAGCGTCTCGGCGTCGAGGGTCGCCAGATCCACGTACCGGCGGCCGTCGAGGCCCTCGCCGGTGGTCTGGTCGAGGGGGCGGGTGGCGTCCGGTCCGAGCTCGGCGAGGCCGAGCAGCGTGGCCGCGTCCCAGGGGTCGGCGGACGAGTCGTCGTCGTTGGCGAGGTCGTCGTCGTTGGCCGCGTCGTCGTCGTTAGCGAGGTCGTCGTCGTCGCCGAGCGAGCCGCCCGCGGTGCAGCCGATGGCGAGCGTGCTGGCCCCCAGCCCGCCCAGAAACCCTCGTCGATGCATGTTCATGGCATCCCTCCGCCCGAGCGAAGGCCCGGGAACGCACAATAGAGCCCGTGACCGGCATCGAGGATCCACTCACGCTCTCGGGAACCGCCCTGGCCGGGGCGATCCGCGAGGGACGGACGACGTCGGTGGCGGTGGTGCGGGCCCACTTGGACCGCCTCGACGCGGTGAACCCGGCGATCAACGCGGTGGTGGCCCAGCGCCGGGACGAGGCGCTCGCCGAAGCGGAGGCTGCCGATCACCGGCTCGCCGAGCTCGGAGCGGACGTGGTCCCACCGCTCCACGGGGTCCCCTGCACGATCAAGGAGTGCTTCTCGGTCGAGGGGATGCCCTGGACCGCCGGGTTCGCGCCGCGCGTGGGTCGGGTGGGGGCCTCGGACGCGGTCGCCGTGGGGAGGTTGCGGGAGGCGGGCGCGATCGTCCTCGGGGTCACGAACGTCTCGGAGCTCTGCATGTGGCTCGAGACCAGCAACCGTGTCTACGGCCGCACGAACAACCCCTACGACGTGCGCCGCATGGTCGGCGGGAGCTCCGGCGGGGAGGGCGCGTCCGTCGCGGCCGCCATCGCGCCCTTCGGTCTCGGCGCCGATGTGGGGGGCTCGATCCGCATGCCCGCCTTCTTCAACGGGGTCTTCGGCCACAAGCCGAGCGGGGGCCTGATCCCCAACACCGGCCAGTGGCCCATCGCCGAGAACGAGGCGCTGCGGTACCTCACGACGGGCCCGCTCAGTCGGAGGGCCGAGGACTTGATGCCCCTGGTGCGGATCCTTGCCGGGCCGGATGGCGAGGACACGGGCTGCGAGGAGATCCCCCTCGGCGATCCCGCGGACGTGGACCTCTCGCAGCTGCGCGTCCTCGACATGGCCACCGACGGGCGCGCCCGGGTCCACCCGGAGCTGCGGGCGGCGCAGCAGCGCGCGGCGGATCACCTGGCCAGCCTGGGGGCCACGGTCGTCCGTGAGCCCCTGGCCGGCCTGAAGCACGGGGTGGAGATCTGGTCCGCGATGCTCGACGGGGCCGGCGGCCAGAAGTTCGACATCACGCTCGGCGACGGAGAACCCACGCGGCTCCTGCGCCAGCTGCTCCTGTGGGCCGTCCGTCGGTCGCCCCACACCCTGCCCGCGCTCGGGCTCGCGGGGATCGAGCGGCTCAGCGGTCTCACCGCCGGGCAGCTCGGCAAGTTCGCGGCGATGGGGGCGGAGCTTCGGATCGAGCTCGAGCGGCGCCTCGCCGGCAACACCGTGATGCTCTACCCCACCTTCCCCGTCCCCGCGCCGCGCCACTACGTCCCCCTGCTCCGCCCGCTGCGGTTCGGGTACACGGCGCTGCTCAACGTGCTGCAGGTGCCGTCCACCCAGGTGCCCATGGGTCTGTCCCGCAAGGGGATCCCGCTGGGGTTCCAGATCGTCGGCGCCCACGGACAGGACCACCGGACCATCGCCGTCGCGGTGGAGCTCGAGCGGGCGTTTGGGGGGTGGGTGAAGCCGCGGGTCGACGAACGGCGGCCGCGCCCGCGGTAAAGTAGAGGGGCCCCGGTGAGGCGGGGCAGGGGAGAGCGCATGCCCAAGATGAGGGTGTACCGGGGACGGGTGCACCTCTTCGACACACGGCTCGACGGGATGGAGGCGGTCATCGGCCGCAGCGCCGAGGCCGAGATCCCGCTGGACAGCCCCGCGGCGAGTCGCAAGCACGTGCGCCTCACCCGGCGGAAGTGGAGCTGGTACGCCGAGTCGCTGGGAACGAAGAACCCGGCGCTGCTCAACAAGCGCCCGTTCACCGCCCAGCGCCTCAAGCACGGCGACACCATGGACATCGCCGACCACACCCTGGTCTTCGAGTACCCACGCTCCGAGCAGCGAAAGGAGCAGGCCCTCGTCGAGGGCCGCGCGGGCGCGGGGTTTCGGCTGGACGAGGGGGAGATCCAGAGCGCGCTGGAGAGCGGCAGCCACAACAAGGCGCGGCTCGAAGAGGCGAAGCAGAAGGCCGCGGGGGGCAACAGCACCCAGATCGTCAATCCAGACGATCTCGCCCAGCTGATGGAGGCCACCGCGAAGCGGCGCGCCGCCCACCTCGTCCTGGTCAAGGACGGAGCCAGGCAGGAGTTCGATCTCGCGGCGCGGACCCTGGAGATCGGCTGGGCCGCCGGGGTGCAGGTGCGACTGCCCGGCAAGCGCCTGTTCGGCAAGGTCGGCGCGCGCATCGTGACCACGGGGAACGGGCTGCACCGCATCTCTCCCGTTTCGAAGTGGGTCAAGGTCCTCGTGGAGGGGGAGGCGGTGACGAACGACCGCCTGCTGTCGGATCGGGACACGGTCGAGCTGCGCCACGCCTTCGGGTTCGGGTCCGCGAAGCTCAAGTACGAGGCCGCGGTGGACATCGGTCCCGGTCGGCGGGGCGGTCGGCGCGCGACCCAGATCGGCTGAGGTGGGGGCCGGGGCACCACTCCGCGTCGCGGTCATCGGCGACGTGCACGGCTTCTTCGACGAGGACGATGTCGCCGCCCTGGACGGCGCGGGCTACGACCTCATCGTGTTCGTTGGGGATCTGGCGGGGCTGCGCCTCGAGTCGACGCTGCGCGTGGCGCGGCTGATCGCGACGCTGCGCACCCGGACGCTCGTGGTGCCCGGCAACCACGACGGCCCCAACGCGGTGCAGCTGCTCGCGGAGGTCTTCCACGCCGGGTTGCTGGCGCGCCTGTCGGACTTGGGGACCGAGAAGCGGACCGCGGCCCTGGACGCGGCGCTCGGGCCGGCTCAGCTCGTGGGCTACTCGCTGCACGACGCAGGCGACACCTTGCAGATCCTCGCGGCGCGTCCCCACTCCATGGGTGGGGACGAGCTGAGCTTCGCGCCGTTCCTCTCCCGGGCCTTCGGAGTGGAGAGCCTCGATGACTCGGCGGCGCGGCTGCGGGCGCTGGTGGATGCAGTGACGGCGCCGAACCTGCTCGTGGTGGGACACAACGGGCCGACGGGCCTGGGGGCCCGGCGCACGGACATTTGGGGGTGCGACTTCAAGAAGGAGGAGGGGGACTTCGGGGATCCGGATCTCGCGGAGGCGCTCGCGTACGCGCGCGAGCGGGGCGTGCGCGTCGTGGGGGTGGTCGCGGGGCACATGCACCTGCGGATCCGGGGCGGAGGCGAGCGGGAGCGGCGCGTGGAGCGGGACGGGACGCTGTACCTCAACGCGGCGCGGGTCCCCCGGATCTGGAAGGATGCGGACGGCGAGGTGCGGCACCACCTGGCCCTGTCCTGGGACGGGGAGGCGCTCTCCGCCGACGAGGTGCTCTGGAGGAGCGGGTGACGAAGAAGCGCGCGCCGAAGCTCGCCTGCATGCTGCCCCACGGGCCGATCCTGACGCCCGGGCGGCGCAACGAGCTGTTCGGTCGCGACGCGCCCTCGGGGGCGAGCTACGGCACCGGCGGGCTCGATCTCGGCGTGCCCGTCGTGCCGTTCCTGCCCTTCGGCCTCACCTACGAGCTCGACCTCATCTTCATGACGAAGCACCCGTCGTGGAACATGCACGAGTACGCGCTCGTGCGGTCGTCCGAGGGGCTGATCTGGCTCGCGAAGGACGCCCGCGAGGGCACGATGGAGCAGACCATCATCGCTGGCGTGGACGACATCGACGGCTGGATGCCGGAGGTGCCGGTGCTGCGGCGCCACCAGCCGGTCGAGGTGGTGGAGGCGATCGGCCCGGACTCGGTGGACGTGAGCCTCAGCTACGTGAACTGGGACGGGGACCGCACGGAAGTCCACTACGAGGGGGCCTTCCCGAAGAGCGCGCGGCCGAAGCGCAACGGCTCGACGATGGGGCACAGCGCGAACCAGCTCATGGCGGTGCTCGATCTGCCATTCCAGAACCTGGGGCGTCGGGGGCACGTGACCATCGCGGGGGTGAAGCAGCGGTTCCAGCGGATCTTCGGGATTCCGGTGCGGGCGGCGCTGCAGCAGACGCAGGGCGGGCTCGTGACCGGGTGCTGGGACCTGCGGGCGGACGGCGACGGGATCGTCTCCGACATCCACCTCCGGCGGGAGGAGGGGCAGGGGCCAAAGGCGATCACCCGGCTCTGGCAGGCGGCGGACGGGGGCACCGCGGTGGACTGGCGGCAGCGGGACGCGGAGCGGGAGCTCGGGGCGCGGTTCGCTCGGCGGGGGGAGCGGCTGGAGCTCGAACAGCTGTGGGCGTGGCAGCTCGGGCGGGCGGCGGCGGGGTTCTCGGTGAGCTTCGCGCCGACCCTGCCGGACCTACGGGTGCCGTTCTCCGGCGCGGTGGTCTCGCACTGGGTGGGGGACGTGGCGGGGCAGCTCTCCCACGCGCGGGGGGTGGCGATCAGCCGATGGACGGACGACGGGCCGGAGGTCGAGCTGCGCCCCGAGGAGCCGTGGTGGGTGTGGGATCGGCCCATGCGGAGCGAGGTGCGCGCGCAGGGCGAGGGGGTGCGGGTCACGGTGGCGAGGACGCCGCTGGTGGGCGAACCGCCGTCCCATGGTCGGTGCGTGGCCGCGGGGTGACCTTCGCTCTTTGACCCCCGGCATCGAATAGATCGGTCGCGGGCTTCGTCAGTGGCAATACCGGCTTTTTGGTTGGTGGCCGGCAACACGAAGGAGCCCCACGATGCACCGTTCTCGCCCGAAGTCCCTAGCTTCCTCCTTGTCCTTCCTCGCTACCTGCGCCCTCGGCGCCTTCCTCCTCGCCCCGACCCTGGCGTCGGCGGCCACCGTGACCTCCTTCCCTGGTGACTCTGACGAGCAGCCCGCGGACGACGAGGTCAAGAACGAGCACGGCTCCTCGGGCCAGGCCCAGGTCCGCAAGCGCAAGCGCACCGTGCTCGGCGACCTGAGCAGCCGCTGGTTCCACGTGGGCGGCGGCGCCGGGATGATCGTCGACCCCCTCACCCAGCAGTCCTCGATGGCCGGCCGCTTCGTGCTCGGCGGCGGCGGCTACACGATCGGCCTGTACGGCGGCGGTGGCATGGAAGTGACCGGCTCGGCGATCACCTCGCCCTCGCTGTCGGGCGTCGGGTACTTCGGCGTCGCGATCCCGGTGCCGGTGGTCCACCCGCTGGTGGGCGTCCGCGGGCACGTGGGTCTGCACCCGAAGGTCGCGGGCCTCGCGGCCGGCGGCGCGCCCATGGCGGGTCACGTGGGCGCCGGGCTCCAGGCGGGCTTCATCATCCGCGAGTTCGACGGACGCCCCGGCCTGCGCCTGATGGTCGACGGCGGCGTCGAGTACCGACCGGACACGGGCCAGGTCCTCCCGGACGCGTTCGTGACCCTGGCCGCGGTGTTCTAGAGCCAATGCCGGTCACTTAGGCGACCGGCGGCCCGAAGTCGAGGTCGAAGTCGCGTGTCGACCACGGGTCCGATCGCGCTCGCGAATCGACTTCGACTTCGAGTTCGACTTCGAGAGTGCCGCTGTGACGCCCACCCCCTCCGGCATGTTGCCCGTGGATAGCGGTGGGCCCATCCCGCATCAAGGGGACCGTGAGCCGCTACGCGCCTCCGCACCATCACGGTCCCCCCGCTGCGGGACGGGCAAGCCGGAGGCGATGGACGCCTCCCAGGAGGCCCTCCCAATGAAGCACCCGCTCTCCCACGAAACCCTCGACGTCTACCGCCTGGCGGTCCAGGTCGCCCGCTGGGTACGCGCTGCCCGCTTCCCGGTCGGAGATGCAGACCTCCGCGATCAGGCGCGCCGCGCAGCGCAGAGCGTCGTCCTGAAAATCGCGGAGGGCTGCCACTCCCTCGGGGGCAACCGCCTGCGCCTACCCGTACGCCCCCAGCGCCACGATGCCCTCGTCGGACACGCGCAGGACCTCGGCGGTCAGCGGGTAGCCGCTGGACTCGTACTCCCGGGTCACCACGACCGCGAGCATGGGGATCAGCGTCTCCTTGTCCGCGTCGGGGAAGAGGTAGAGGAAGTCGCGGCACGGCGCGACCGCGCACACCGGCCAGCCGAGGGCGGGCTCGACGACGCTCCGCAGGGACGGCGCCCGGAGCAGGGATGCCTTGAAGACCGAGTCGATCGACAGCATCCCCAGCTTGCAGCCCCGCACGTCCTCGACGACGAGCTCGGCCTCGCCGAGCAGCCGGTCCATGTTCGCCCGGGCGGCCTCCTCGACGTCGTCCGGGCGGGCATGCCACAGGTCGAGGGACGCGGCGGAGAGCCAGGTGATCCGGCGCTCGTCGGGGTCCGTCCAGGCGATGACCTCGTGGGTGCCCGGCGTCAGTGGGCTGTGGAGGGAGGGGCCGAAGTCGGTGGTCGCCGGCTCCAGCGTGATCCGCAGCCCGGACCGCGCGACGAGGTAGGGCGGCAGGCCTCCCGGACCCGACAGGAGCTCGTCGAGCCAGCGGCCCAGGAGCTCGGCGTCGCCGGTGCGCTCCACCTCGGAGAAGATGTTCTCGGGGCTGATGAGCAGCTCGGCGATGGCGGGGCCGGCGACTCGGTAGCGGCCGGCGTCCTCGGCGGGGGACAGCGTGAGGCCCCGCCGGTTGAGGAGCGCGCGGAGCTGATCGAGGAGCGCCTTGCGGCCAGTGGGCGCGGAGTCAGGGGGCTGGGCCATGGCCGCCTGATAGCACCGCCGGCGCGGACCGACGACCAGACCTGAGTCGCGTAGGCTCCGGTCGTGGACTGCGGGCCCTTCACCGTCGACCCCGACCCCTCCGTCGCCCGGACCCCGCCCGGCGCGTTGTACGGAGATGCCGGGCTCTACCGGGCCATGCTCGACCGGGCGTTCGCGCCGTCCTGGCAGCCGCTGCTCGACCTCGGTGAGGTGGCCGCCGGCGAGCTCGTGCCGACGACGCTGCTGCCCGGCTCCCTCGACGAGCCGCTGCTCCTCGTGGCGGACGGTGACGAGCGGGTGCTGTCCAACGTCTGCACCCACCGCGGCGCGACGCTGGTGAAGACCCGGCGGCGGGGGCCGCGGGTCGTGTGCCCGTACCACGGTCGCTGCTTCGGGCGGGACGGTGTGGTGCAGGCGGCGCCGGGGTTCGCGGGGAGGGAGGGGGAGCTGCCGGGGTTGCCCGCAGTGCCGCTGGAGCGGCTCGGTCCGCTGCGGTTCGTGCGGATCGCGGACGGGGTCTCCTTGGGACCGACGGGCGTTCGCGCCTTGCTGGAGACGCGGTCTCCGGGGCTGCCCTGGGACCGGCTGGCGGCGTGTTCCGGCGCCGCGGTGGACTACGACGTGCCGGTCCACTGGGCGCTCTACGTCGAGAACTACCTCGAGGGGCTGCACATCCCCTTTGTCCACCCGAGCCTCGACCGGGCGGTGGGCCGGGACACCTACGTCGTCGAGGCCGTCGACGGCGGGGTGCTGCAGACAGCGCAGCCGCGGCGCGGGGGCGTGACGCTGCCGGGCGGCGCGGCGGCGCTGTACCTGTGGACGTTCCCCAACGTGATGCTGAACGTCTACCCCTGGGGGCTGTCGCTGAACGTGGTGATGCCGCGGGGAGTGGGGGCGTGCCGGGTGGCGTTTCGGACGTTCGTCTGGGACCCGACGCTGCAGGAGCAAGGGGCCGGGGCGGGCCTGGATGCGGTGGAGCGGGAGGACGAGGCGGTGGTCGCGCGGGTGGCGCAGGGGGTGCGGGCGCGCCTGTACGGGCGGGGGCACTACGCGGTGCCGGCGGAGGTGGGGGTGCATCATTTCCATCGGCTGCTGACGGCGGCCTTGTGGGGGTGACCTCGGAGCCTGGAGCGCATCGACTCCCGTCGCCTAGCGGCTGTGACCGTTCTGTTCCCCCCGCGCGCGAGCCCCCCGTGCGACGGTGCGAACATGCGAACCCTGCGCCTCGTCTACGTGCTCCTCTTGCTGCTGATGGCGGGGTGCAAGGGCTGCGACGGCTGCCAGGACCACGCGAACGACGACGACTCGGCGGTGGGGGACGACGACGACATCGTCGGGGCGGACGACGACGACAGCGGAGCCTCGGACGACGACGACGCGTCGGACGATGACGATGCGTCGGACGATGACGACGCGTCGGACGATGACGATGCGTCGGATGACGACGACGACGCGACGCTGGGCGACGACGACGACGCGTCGGACGACGACGACGACGCGACGTTGGGCGACGACGACGACGCGTCGGACGACGACGACGCGTCGGACGATGACGACGACGACGCGTCGGACGATGACGACGACGACGCGTCGGACGATGACGACGACGACGCGACGCTGGGCGACGACGACGACGCGTCGGACGATGACGACGCGACGCTGGGCGATGACGACGACGCATCGGACGATGACGACGATGACTCGTCGGGGGACGACGACGACGACGCCACGGCTGGGGACGACGACGACGACGCCACTGCAGGGGATGACGACGACGATGACGACGCGACCCTGGGCGACGACGACGACGACTCCGCCGGCGACGACGATGACGACGACGACGACTCGGCAGGCGACGACGATGACGACGACGCGACCCTGGGCGACGACGACGACTCCGCGGGCGACGACGATGACGACGCCACCTCCGGGGACGATGACGACGACGCGA
>ENA-OWNT01000426-OWNT01000426.1-seawater-metagenome-genome-assembly--contig:-NODE-426-length-102350-cov-11.435501_pt1 | contig 102350 bp, 79 predicted proteins | sample MGYA00238136_ERZ651165 | MGnify/ENA primary metagenome ERZ651165 (study PRJEB26861, sample SAMN08777766) | seawater metagenome | isolation source: coastal seawater | place: USA: Florida | collected...
GCGGCGTCCGCCTCCACCAGCGTCTCCACGGCCAGGTCCTCTTCCGCTTCCAGCGCGCCATCCGAATCGAGGCCTGCGTTCACCTCGGCCGCTTCTTCGCTGATGCTGGCCGCGGCCCGCTCGAGATCCGAATCGATGGTCAGCTCTTCGGTCTCGGCAAAACCGCTGAGCTCGGCCGCGGGTGCCTCGTCTTCGGTATCCAGCTCGATGTCCGAGGTGTCGTAGTCGATGCTGTTGAACCCTGCCGTGCGGGGGAAGACACTTCCGGCCAGGGTTGTAAGGAGCTTCCCGCCCACGGACAGGGGGCCGAGGGTTTCATCCCGGTTCCATTCGAAGGCGCCGAAGAGCGCGCACCCGGCGGCGAGGAGCGCCAGGGTGCCGAGGCGCGCCGCGCGGCCCAGGGCGCGCAGGACGACGTCGCGGGTGTCTGCTGGTGCCCGGCCGAGGAGCGTCGCGGGGAGGAAGAGGAGGAGCAGGCCGAGGGGCGCCAGCGCGAGGGCGAGGCTCCAGCCGATGCCCCCCGCGAGGGTCTCGACCGGGGCGAGGAGGCGGCCCTGGACCCGCGCCACTGCGACGGTCAGTAGCGAGCGGGGGCGCGGCCGGTCGAGGGTGTCGATCAGCTCCTCCGGCAGGGTGAGGATCCCCGCGACGGGCTGGTCCGCCGCGACGAGTCGACCGCCCAGCTCGGCGATGAACGCACACGAAGCTGCGTCCTGGCAGAGGAGCACCCACGGGGTCCGCGGCTCCCGCGGGAAGCGGTCGTCGACGGCGACGGCGCCGGGGATGGCCGCCGTGAGGGGTCCAGGCGCGCCGAGGACGCTCAGGGAGTCGCTGCGGAGGCCCCGGGCGACCTCGGCGGGGGAGAGCAGGGGCAGGTCCGTCTCCACCCGGGGTCCCCCGTGGGCGAGGGGCGCGTCGCGGTGGGCGCGCTCGTGCAGTGCGCGGTCCAGGAGGAGGCCCGCTGGCCCCGCGAGGCACAGCAGCAGCACCGCGACCGCGACGAGCCGCGGTGGGGCGCGCAGGGGAACGCGCTCAGCGGTCATGGCCCACCTCCACAGCGCGCGGCGAGGTCGAGGCGCTGCCGCGCGGCGGGTGGGAGACGCCCGGGCTCCAGGACAGGGACGGGCTCTGCGAGGGGTCCCCAGGAGTCGAAGGGTGCCTTCGCGAAGACGAAGGAGGCCTCGCGCGCGTCGGCCGGGGGTCGAAGGGGGGCGCAGCCGTGGGACTCGACCCGGTCGCCGTCGCGGGTCCAGCGGCACAGGAGCGGCTCCGCCCAGGGGTACCCCCGCCAGTGCAGGTCGAAGAACCCGTCCTCCACCGGCGCGAGCGCCGTGTTCGAGGTCAGCGGCGCGTCGTGCAAGTAGCGGGAGACGACCTCCACGAACGCCCCCTCGGGCGCGTCGGGGACGGTGCCCTGGATTCCCCAGCCGACGAGGCCGTCCGCGAGCTCGCTCCCGAGGAGCGCGTCGAGCCCGTGGGTCTGGACGAGGGTCGCGTCCGTGGTGTCGAGGACGAGGTTGCCGTAGCGGTGGGGCCAGGGGACGCAGGGACCGGCGGCGGTGCGGGTCCGGTCCCCGACGGCGGCGCCGGGGCGGGTCCGGGGCGCGGCGAGGAGGGACGGGGGCGGGGGCGCCTCCACCAGCGGGCAGAGCCAGCCTCCCTTGGGCGGGCCCGCGATGTGGAACGTGTCCCCGGTGACGACCGCGCTGGAGCGGACGAGGACCGGGGTGTCGTCCCACTCCTCCACCGGGCGGTCCACGAGGAGCACCGCGCGCTGGCGCACCCCGGCGCGGGTGACGGGTCCGGCGAGGCGCCCGGTGACGGCGAGCTCCGGTGGCGGACCGGGGGCGCGCTCGAGGCAGACCGGGATCCCCACGACCTCGGACCGGGCGGGGATCAGCGCCATGAAGACGCCCGCCACCATCAGGCCTCCGAGCCAGGCGGCACGGACCGTCCAGGGCATCACGACCGCTCCCCCGGGGGCGAGGTCGTGATGCCCTCGGGGCCCAGGTGGAGGACGTCGCCGGTGCGCGCGCCGCCGAGGGGGACACCGGACAGCGCGGGGACTCCCCGCTCGCGGCAGACGATGGCGAGGTGGCTCAGGGCGCCGCCCACCTGCACGACCACGGCGGCGGCGCGGTCCAGTCCCTCGGCCCAGCCGATCTCGGCGAAGCGGGCCACGAGGATCTCTCCGGGGAGCAGCGCGTCGAGCTCGTCGGGCGACGCGAGGACCCGGGCGGGGCCCTGCAGGGTGGCCGGAGGCGTGAGCCAGCGGCCCCCGGACGCGGCGGGCGCGGCGCCTCCCCAGGACTCGACGTCCCGGGGGGAGAGGCCGACGGGGAGGAAGGGGCGTCCGAGCCCCGCCGAGTGGGTCGCGCGCTGGGCGGCGAGGGCCCGCATCGCCTCGGGGTCGTCCACCGCGAGGAGCAGCTCGTCCCGCCGGAGCCAGCCGATGCGCCCGCCGAGCCCGAGGCGGGCGTCGAGGCTGGCGAGGGCGGCGCGCAAGGGGTCCGTCGCCCGCTGCACCCAGGCCCGGACCTCCTCGCGGCGGGCGAGGAGACCCGCGAGCGGAGCCTCCGGGTCGACCCGGGCGGAGAGGTCAGGCGCGGGTTCGTCCGTGGTTGGGCCGAGGGTGAGGTCCACGAGCGAGCGCCGGGCGAGCCCCTCGAGCGCGGGCGCGGGCCCTGCTTGCCCCTCCGCGGCGATCGCGATCATGGCCAGCGCGACGTGGTCTTCGGTGGCGAGCTCGTGCCACCAACGCAGGACCGCGTGGGCGTGCTCGGTCGGTGGGTGGTCCACGAGCGCCGCCGCGTCCCGACGGCGGGCGGTGGCCACGAGGCGATCGACCGCATCGGGCAGGACGCGCTCCAGCCGGCCGAGGACGTCGGTGGGGCCGGCGTCCCCGCCGCCCTCCGGGGCCACGAGGACCAGCGTGCCGAGCACGGACTGGAGGCGCGGTGCGTCGTCGACGGGGTCGAGGGCCGCGGGGACGCGCAGCCCGAGGGCCTCGTGGGCGTGGCCCATGGCCCCCTCCCGGCTCCAGATGTCCCGGAGCAGGTCGAGGGCCAGCGGCGTGGGGCGGGGCAGGGCCTCACCGACGCGGTGCTGCCGCCACCGGATCGCGACGGGGTCGACGCCCTCGGGGACGCTGTCGAGCACCCGCCGCCGCTCCGCTTCGAACGCCGGGGCGTCGGTCAGGCCCGCGGTGATGGGCCGGCTCTGCAGCACGGTCAGGCCCTCCGGGGCCAGCGCCCATTCCACGTCCTGCGGTCCGCCGAGCAGCGCCTCGACCCGCCGGGCGACCGCGAGGAGCTCGGCGCCATCCAGCCCGGGGGGCAGCACGCCGTCGAGCAGGTGGCCGTCGAGCCGAGAGAGCCGGGCCCGCTCCGCGGCGCGCCCGGCGGTCACCGCGTCCGTCGCGGAGCCCGACTCGACCGCGAGGAAGGCCGGGGCGCCCGGCGCGCGGGTGAAGAGGACCCCGGCCACCGCGGCCTCGACCATGGGCTGGATGAGCACCGCGCCGCCCGGCCCGATCGAGGCCCGCACCCGAGCGACCGCCGCGGGCACCTCGGCGGGGGCCACCTGGAGCTCGGTGAGGTACCGCCCCGCCGCGCTCTCTTCTGCGTCTTCGTCCAGCGCGGAGCTCCGCACCGCGAAGCGGGCACCAAGCTGCGCCAGGTCCGCCGGGGACGGCAGCGGCTCGCCCGCCGTGACCGCGTACCCGTCCGGCACCCGCAGCCCCGCCACCCGGAGCCGGTCCAGGGTGGCGGCCTTCGCACCGACGTCCGCGCTCCCGGGGAGGGCGCCGCGCCGCCGGACGAGCCCGGCGAGCAGGAAGAGCAGCGCGCCGGTCACCGGCAGGGCCGCCCAGGCGAGGCTGGCGCGTCGACCATCGTCCAGCTCCTCCGGCGCGGTCGTCCTCCCGAGCCAGGTGAGCCCCGTGTCGGTCATCCAGTCCCCGAGGATCTGCGCGTCGTAGCAGGAGCGCCGGTCCCAGCAGAGTCCCAGCCAGTCCACGTCGCGCGGGAGGGCGGCGATGCGGCGCCGCAGCTCCTCCGGCGCGGTGCCGAGGGCGCTGAGGGCGACCGCCTGGGGGAGGCCGTGCCCCGGGTGCTCCCGTTCGCCCGCCGCGACCGCGCGCGCCCCGTTGGCCAGCAGCCGGGCGGCTTCGTCCGGCGGCACGAGTCGGTCGTGGTTGGGGTAGGCGAACCGCTGTCGGCTCCCGGTCTCGGTGGGCAGCGTCGTGAGACCGCCGGCGAGGAACCGCGTCTCGATGCCCTGCCCCCGGAGCGTCCGCGCGAGCTCCGAGCTCGTCTCCCCGGTCCAGCAGACGAGGACCGGCGGCTGGTCGTGCCCGCGGAGGAGGCCGGGGTCGGCGCGCAGCTGCGCGGGGGAGACGTGAAGCACCTCGGCGCGCACCAGGGGGTCGAGGTGCGGCGCGTCGTCGGGGACGGGCTCCTCGCGCTCGAAGCGGAGGTCCACGAGGACCGGCGGGTCGGGGCGGCTCAGCAGCTCGTGGAGGCCCCGGTGGGACACGGCGGTGGGAGGGAGCCCCGGGTCAGCGCCCTCCACCGCGGTGGCGACCGCGCGAAAGAGGGGAGCTTGGAGGCGCTCGCGGTCGATGGCCCGGTGCCGGGCGACGAGGGCCCCCGTGACGACCAGGGAGAGCGCGACCACCCCGCCGAGCTGGCGCCAGGCGCGGCGCGCCGGCCCGTCGGGGTCGCCCCGACGCACCGAGAAGAACCAGGCGATGGCGGCGCTGCCAGCGGCCGCGAGGAGGATGAGGAGGTCGGAGACCACCGCGGCGGCGAGCTCCGGCGGTGGGATCGCGCCTGCGTCCGAGGGGGCGACGCAGAGCCCCAGGATCAGCAGCGCGGCGCCGCGCGAGGAGCTCCCGGTGTGCACGCCGGGCACCGTATCACCGGGTCGGCGGGAGACCGCGTCCGCGGAGGTGGTTGACGACGGCCTCGGCCAGGGCCGCCCCCGCGACGAGGGCGTGCAGGGGAGCGGGCCACCCCGCGAGCCAGGGGAGGGCCAGGACGGCGACGGCGACGGCTCCCCAGCGCCCCGGCGCGCTGCGGGCGGAGACCCAGCCCGCCCCGCCGACGGCGCCCGCGGCGGCGAGCGCGCCTGGGATCGACGGCCTCAGCCCGGTGAGCTCGGGGGACGCCAGGGCGGCGCTCGCCACGAGGGCGAGGACGCCCAGCCGTCCGAGCCGTGCGATCGAGTCCAGCAGGACGTCGGTTGTGGTCCGGTCATGACGGGCGCCCGCGGCGGGGAGGAGGAGCAGGTGGAGGAGGAACGGCAGCAGCGCCATCGCCCCCACCCACCCGACGGCGCGCGCCCCGAGGCGCACGGGGGCGAGGAGGCGACTGCGCGCGCGGCGGGTCACTGGGGCGAGCCCGGCACGCCGCGCCGGGCGGTCGAGGGCGTCCAGGATGGCGTCGGGGAGGGGGGCGAGCCCCATGACCTCGTCGCCCCGCGCGACGAGCCGGTCGCCGATCCGACTCGCCTCCTGGCAGGTCGGAGGGTCGTGGCAGAGCAGCAGCCAGGGCATCTCGGCGGGGGTCTCGGGGAGCTGGAGCCCCGCCACGGCGCCAGGGATGCGGCGCGTCAGGGAGCCCTCCGGCCCGAGGGCGCGGACTCGGTCGGCCCGGATGGCGCGCGCAGCCTCCGCCGCGGGCACCAGCCGGTGGGGGGTGACGAGGGGGCTCGTGTCGACGGTCGGGGCCACGAGCCGCGCCCGCTCGTCCAGGTGTCGCTGGCCGATGATCGTGAGAGGGCCCGCCACCGACAGGACGAACACCACCGCCGCGAAGAGCCGGCCGGGCGGCCGCAAGGGGCGATCAGCGGCCATCGTCGCACCGGGCCGCGAGGTGGAGACGGAGGCGGGCCCGCGGGGGCAGCCGCGAGGGGAGTGAGGCGTCGATGTCCGTCGAGCCCTGCGCCCACGGGCCGGCCGGCACCGAGGCGTGGATTGTGGCTCCCGCTCGCGCACCCGCCCCCGCGGACAGGGGGCCGCACCCCCGCAGAGTCAGGCGGTCGCGGTCTTCCCATCGGCAGAGCACCGGCTCCGCCCAGGGGACGCCGCGCCAGTCGAGGTGGACGCGCCCCTGCCGGACGGGGGCGATCGCCGTGTTCGACTCGAGCGGGTGGTCGTCGAGGAATCGGTCGAGGACCTCGACGAACGCTCCGTCCGGGGCCGCGTCCACGACGCCGTCGATGCGCCACGGCACCCGCCCGTCCTGCAGATCCCCGCCGAGGACCGCGTCGAGGCCGTGCGTCTGGACGAGCACGCCGTCGGTCGTGTCGAGGACGAGGGAGCGGTCGTCGGGGGGCGGCCAGGGGACGCACGGGCCGATCGTCTGGCGCGCGCGGTCTCCGATCCCGCCTTGATCGAACCCCGGTCCCCGAAGCAGGGGGTCGCTCGGCGCTTCGACGACCGGGCACAACCACCCTGGGGACGGGGCATCGGCGACGCGAAAGGCGGTTCCGGAGAACACCGCGTGAGCTCGGACCCGGACCCCCTCGGTGGGCCATGCGGCGACGGGCCGATCGACCACGAGGACCGCGCGCTGTCGGACCCCGGCCCGGGTCACCGGACCCTGGAGCAGCCCGCTGACGGCGTGGGTGCCTACGGCGGGGGCCGCGCTGCCTCCATCGGCAGCTGCGGTGACGCAGGCCCCGAGGCCGACGACCTCCGTCCGCCCGGGGATCACGAGGAACGCGGTCCCGGCGAGGAGCAGCCCGACGAGCCAGGCGGCGCGGAGCAGGCGGCCGGTCACGGCTCTCCCCCGCCCGATCCCCCGGCGGCCGTTCCGAGCCCGTCGGGACCCAGCGTGAGGGGGGCGCCCGTCTCGACCGCGTCGAGACCCTCGACTCCGGCCAGGACCGGCACGCCGCGCTCCCTCGCCACGATCGCCAGGTGGCTCAGCGCTCCGCCGACCTGCACGACCAGCGCGGCCGCCCGGTCCATCGCGGCGACCCAGCCGACCTCCGCGATCGGGGCGACGAGGATCTCCCCCGGCTCGAGGGCGCCGAGCTCGTCCGGGGACCCGAGGACGCGGGCTCGGCCTGAGACCGTGACCGGCGGCGTCAGCCAGCGGCCTCCCCCGGCGTCGCGGTCCACGGGGCGGCCCAGGAGCTCCACGTCGCGAGGAGACAGGGCCGCGGGGAGGAACGGCCGCCGTGCGCCAAGCCACGCGCGCTCCCGGGCCGCGGCGAGGTCCCGCAGGGGACCGGGGTCGGTGACGGCGTCGAGGAGCTCGTCTCGGTGAAGCCAGCGGATCCGGCCATCGAGCCCCAGCCGCGCATCCAGGCTGACCAGCGCCCTCCGCAGCGGCTCAGTGGCCGCCTGGACCTCGGCGCGGACCGACTCCCGCAGCGCGAGGAGGTCTGCGAGCGAGCTCCGTGTCGGCGGCCGGGGAGGGACGTGGGGGGTGGGGCCGGGCCGCAGGTCGACGAGGGACCGGCGCGCCCGCCCCTCGATCGCCGGCAGGTCGGCGCCCGCCCCCCGGGCCGCGAGCCCGAGCGCCACGAGGGCGAGGGGCAGGTGGTCGTCGGCGACGAGCGCGTCCCACCAACTCAGCAGCTGCGCGGCGTGCTCCGCGAGGGGCAGGGGGCTGAGGTCCGGTCGGTCCCGCCCCTGGAGCGCGAGCGCCCGCTCGAGCGCGCGGTCGAGTCGCTGCTGGGAGAGCGTCGTGGGGCCGGCCTGCCCGATCGGCTCGGGCATCACCACGGTCAGCACGCCAAACACGGGCTGAAGGCGCGGCGCCCCGTCCAGCGGCTCCAGGGTCGCGGGCACCGGAAGGCCCAGGGCCGCGTGGGCGCGTCCTATCGCCCCGTCCGCGCTCCAGATGGCGCGCAGCAGGTCGAGCTCGAGCGGAGTCGGCCGCGGCAGCGCTTCGCAGACCCGTTGCTGACGCCAGCGGACGGAGGTGGCCTCCGCCGGCCGAGGCACGGTGTCGAGGACCCGGCGGCGCTCCTCCTCGACCGGTCCGGGGTGAGGCATCGCGGTGATGGGGCGGCTCTGGAGGACCACCGGCCCGTCCGCCGCGAACCCCCACTCGATGTCCTGCGGCCCGCCGAGGAGCTCCTCGACCCACCACGCCACCGACGCGAGGGCCTCGCCGTCGACCCCGGGGGGCAACGCGCCGTCGAGGACTGCGCCGTCGATGCGGGACAGACGGGCGCGCCGCACGTCCCCGCCGGCGGTGACCGCGTCCGCGCGCTCGGCCCACTCCACCTCCATGAACCCAGGGGCTCCTGGGGCGCGCGTGAAGAGGACCCCGCCGGCCTCCATGACCACCATCGGTTGGACCAGCACCGCGCCCCGGCCCATCGACGCGCGCACCCGCGCGATGGCGGCGCCCACGTCTTCGGGCGCCACGTCCAGCAGGCTCAGGTAGCGGCCCGCCGCGCTGACGGTGTCGCCGTCTTCGTCGAGCGCCGAGCTGCGCACCGCGAGCCGGGGGCCGAACGCCGCGAGCGCGTCGGGGTCGGGCAGCGCGTCGTCGACGTGGACCACGAGGCCGGGAGGAACGGGGACCCCCGCCCGTCGGAGCCGGCCCAGGGTCGCCGCCTTGGCCCCCGCACCGTCCGTGGCCTCCACCAGTCGAGGGGAGCGCGGATCGGGAGGGCCCCGCCGCCGCAGCCCGCCGAGGAGGAACAGGACGACGCCAGCCAGGGTCAGCGCGGCGCCCTCCATCCGGCGTCGAGGGCGCGCGAGCCAGTGCCCCACCTCGTCCGGCGCGGTGGCCCGCCCCCGCCAGGTCAGGCCGGCGTCGGTCATCCAGGCGCCGAGGAGCTCGGCGTCGTAGCAGGAGCGCCGGTCCCAGCAGAGCCCGATCCACGGCTGATCCCGGGGGAGGGCGGCGATCTTGGACCTCAGGACCTCGGCGGGCATCGCCAAGGCGCTCAGCGCGACGGCCCCCTCGATCGCGTGCCCGGCGTGGGGGACCTCGCCAGCGGCGACGGCGCGGTGCCCCGACGCCAGCAGCTCCGCGGTCTCCCGCGGGGTGCGCAGCCACTCCTGGTCCTCGTACCGGACCCGCAACGAGGTGACGTCGTCGATGGCGAACGTCAGGCCGCCCGCGAGGTAGCGCGTCGGGACCCCATCGTCGGTCAGCTCGCGGGCGAGGGCGGCGCTCGTCTCCCCGGTCCAGCAGATGAGCACCGGCGCCGGGTCGAGCCCCTCGAGGGCGGAGGGGTCCTCGCGCAGCGCGCCATAGGTCGTGCGGAGGACGCGGGTCGGCACCTGTGCATCCAGGGCCGGGGCGACGTCGGAGTGGCCGCCGCCGGGGCGGATGTCGACGAGCAGCGGCGGGTCCGGGCGCTGCAGCAGGGCCCGGAGCGCGGCGGGGCTCACCGCGGCCGGGGGGAGCCGCGCGTCGTCGGGGAGCGGGAGGGCGCCCACGTCCCGGAACAGCGGCGCGCGCAGCCGCTCGCGGTCGATGGCGCGGTGGCGGGCCACGAGAGCGCCGGTCACGAGCAGCGAGAGGGCCACGACGCCGCCCAGCTGGCGCCAGGCGCGGCGGGCCGGTCCATCGGGATCGTCCCGGCGGACCGCGAAGAACCAGGCGAAGGCGGCGCTGGCGCCAGCACCCACGAGGATGAGCAGGTCGGAGACGACGGCCGCGGCGAGCTCGGGAGGCGGGATGGCGCCGGCGACGGACGGGGAGGCGAAGACCGCCAGGAGGAGCAGCGCGGGAGCTCGGGCGGACGCTGGACAGCGCCGCGAAGACCTCCCCGTACTCACGTGAGGACACTACCACCCGGGAGGTCGCCGGGACCCGGTCCTCGCCACATCCCCAGGGACGGCATCGGGGGACGTCGCCGGCAGCCGCCCACCCCCCTCCACTACGATCCCCGCGGATGACCGCCCCGGCCCCGCGCGCACGCCGCCTCCTCCTCGCTCTGGCCGGCCTCGTCCTGCTCTTCGCGGCGCCCATGTTCTTCGCCCCCGACGGCTTCGTCTCCGGCGACCTCTACCGCGACAACGACTGGCTCACCGACCGCTTCTACGATCTGGTGGCGCGGCAGGCTCTCTTTGAGGACCGCGTCTTCCCCCTCCGCTCGCCGCTGATCGGCGGCGGCTTCCCCACCATCGGCCACCCCTTCGACGGGTCTTGGGCCCCCACGCTCCTCGCCGTCCTCGCCTTCGGCCCCGTCGTGGGCGTGAAGGTGAACCTCGTCCTGCTGCTCCTCCTCGGAGCCGCCGGCGCCTACGCCCTCGGCCGACGTTGGCTCGATCTGCCCCCGGCTGCCGCCGCGTTCGGGGCCGCCGTCTTCGCGCTCTCGGGCTGGCTGCCCAGCGTGATGCTCGTGGGCTTCTGGCCCCAGGCGCTCTACTTCGTCACCCCGGCGGTCCTCGCCTGCCTCTTCGATGAGCGGCTCTCGTCGCGCGTGCTCGGCGGCGCCCTCCTCTTCCTCCTGCTCCAGCAAGCGGGCAACGGCTTCGTCGCCGTCTGCACGTTCCTCGGGCTGACGCTGTGGGTCGCGGGCGCGGTGCGGTCGGGTCCGGCGCGCGGCGCCTGGGAGCCGCTGGCGTTCCTGGTGATGCTGACTGGGTCGCTGGCTCTCGGCGCCCGCTACGGGTGGCGCTGGCTGCCGGTCGTCGCCGTCGTCGTCGCTGCGCTGTGGGCCCGTCGCTCGGGACGGATGCGCGCCACCGCCCGCCGCCTTCGTCGCCCGCTGGCCGGCCTCGCCGTCGTCCTGCTCGTCGCCCTGACGCTCGGCATCGGCAAGCTCGTCCCCCTGTCCCAGGTCCTCGCCGACGCGAAGTACGAGCACGTCGCCAACATCCCGCCGACCCTCTACCCGCTGCCCGGCATCGATGGCGGCCCCGCCCGCATCCTCGACCGCACCGTCCGCAGCGAGGACTACTACAACGGCCCCCTCGACCTGCTCCGCTTCGCCAGCGGACGCGTCCCGTCGCCCGGCCGCTACAAGCCGAGCGGCCTGAAGCCCGTCAGCGAGGTCCCCGTCGAGGACATCGACATCACCGAGGGGACCTTCGAGTACGGCTGGCTCGGGCTCACGCCGCCGCTGCTGCTCCTCGCCTTGCTGGGGTTGGGCTGGGGGCTGCGGGAGCGGCAGGGACGTCTCGAGGTCGCAGTCGTGGCCCTCGGGGCGGCCGCGGTCACCATGGGCCCGTATCTGCCGCCCGACCTGCACTTCCTCCTCGTCAGCGGCGTCCCGATGCTCTCGGACCTCACCCAGCCGCTCAAGTACCACGCCTTCTTCCTGCTCCTGCCGCTGGCGCTGCTCGCCGGGCGCGGCGCCCTGGGGGTCTGGGACCTCGCGCGGCCGCGCCTCGGAGACCGCGCCACCGCCGGCCTCCTCGCCGTCCTGCTCCTCTGGCCGCTCGTCCAGAACGGCGCCGTCTGGGCCGACCGCTTCGCGCACCCCCTTCCTGCGTGGAGCTGCGACGGCTGCGCCCAGGTCGTGCAGGTGGGGCACCCCTCATGGGTCTCCCTCCCCCGCGAGGAGATCGACGCCTTCTCCGACCGCCTCTGGCTGCGGGAACGCCGTCGCCCGCCGATGGCCCGGGAGTACGACAACGCTGTCCGCGGGGTGGGCACCGTCGACTGGTACGGCACGCTGCGCCTCCCCGAGCCCGCCGTGCCCAGCCACTTCGTCTCCCGCACCGGGGTCGTGACCCCCAACCCCGCCTACAAGGGGGAGGCCTGGGTGCATCCCGCGGGCTCCGTCACCTCCGTCGACATCGGCCCCAACGTCGTCGCCGCCTCGGTGACCCTCCCCGAAGACGGCGCCCTCGTCTTCAACCAGGCGTATCTGCGGGGCTTCACGTGGAACGGTGGCGACGTGGGAATCCACGAGGGGCTCCTCGCCGTCCAGCTCCCCGCCGGCCAGCACGACGTCCGCCTCGTCTACCGGCCCCCGGGCGTCGTCCCCGCGCTCCTCGCCTCCGGGCTCTTCGTCCTGCTGTGGACCGCCGCGTTCGTCACGCTGCGCCGCCGCGGTCGATAGGATCCCGCCGATGCCGACGGGCCTGCGCTTGCTGGAGAAGGTCGGCCTCGCGCTGGTGACGGTGTGCGGGGTGCTCGGCTTCTATCTGTGGATCGCGCGCCCCCTGTGGCCCGCGTACTTCCCCGCCCTCGACGTGCACGTGTGGAGCGGGGTCGCGCTGACGGTGCTCTCGGCGCCGCTGCTCGTGGGGCACCTGCGCCGCTACCGGTCCTCGGGCAAGACGCTGCGCATCGCCTCGCTGCTCCTGGCCCCGGCGTCCGTCGCGCTGTTCGTCGTTCGGGATGACACGCCGTTCGAGGGCTACCTGATGTTCGCCCTGTCGATCATCGGGCTGGTCACGGCGTTCCTGCTGGCCTGGATGGGCTTCACGCAGCCCCCGTCGCACCAGCGGGAGGCGAGGCCCCGGGGCGGTCGCCACGGCTCGGTGCTGACCATCGTCACCGCGGCCACGCTCGCCACGGGGATCCTCGCCCTGCTCCTGCGCTCGGACGAGGCCCAGGTCCCGCGCCAGTACCACTCGGCGATCGGGCTCGTCGCGGTGTTCCTGCTCGTGGCGCACCTGCCCTTCAAGGTGCTGCCGGTGAAGACGCCGGCGTGGCTTCTCGCGCTGCTGTGCGGGGTGTCGCTGGCCTTCTGGTCGTGGCAGTACGAGCACGAGCACACCGTGGAGATCTACCGCGAGGGCGTGGTGGAGCGGTGGGAGACGACGACGTCGCCGAAGGATCTGGAGGCCTTCCACGGCGACTGGACGACCTACGGCCTCGACGCCGAAGCGGGGTCCGAGTCGTGCGCCACCGCGGGCTGCCACGAGGCGCTCCACGAGCAGTGGCGGGGCTCGGCGCACCGGTTCTCGGCGGACAACGACTTCTACCGCAAGGTCGTCGCGCTGTACGTGGAGGAGCAGGGCGCTGAGGCCGCGGGGTTCTGCGCGTCCTGCCACGACCCCGTGCGGGTGTTCAACGGGACGGTCGCCGAGGCCTACGCCGACGGGGCGCCGCCGCCGGGGGAGGGGGTGTCCTGCATCGGCTGCCATGTGGCGTTCGATGCCCCGGAGCCCTTCGCCAACGGGGTCGTCGAGTACCGCAAGGACCGGCCGTACCCCGGCGAGGGCGACCGGCAGGCCCACAACATCGCCAACGACCCGCGCTTCCACATGCGCAACTTCCTGGTGGAGAACTTCCACATCCACGGGCCGTCGTGCATCCCGTGCCACCGGCTGTCGCTGGACGGGCTCGGGTCCCACGGGGGGCTGCGGGAGCCGGGGCTCGTGCTCCAGAGCGTCGTGAAGGAGGACTACTCCGGCGCGGACTACGCGCCCGCCGCCCCGGGCGAGGACGACCCGGACCCCGAGGGCATGAACCAGATCGACCGGGAGTACTACGGCTACACGGGCTGCATCGAGTGCCACCTCGTCATCCCGCGCACGCTGCAGGAGAACGTGCAGGCGGAGCACGGCTACGCGGGGGGCTACGGGATCTATCCGCACCACATGGTGGGCCTGAACAGCGATCTGGCCCTGTACGCGTCGCACCCGGAGCGGGACGAGGCGGCGATCAAGGTGGTGTCGGACCGGGTGGAGGCGTTCCTCGACGGCGACGTGCAGCCCGAGTGCCGCCAGCCGACGCTGCGGGAGCGGGAGCCGGGTCCGTCGCTGGCGCGGGACGAGGGGGTGGTGACGCTGGAGCTGGTGACCGCGGACGTGCGTGACGGGACGCTGCACCTGGCGACGAACACCTGGAACGACAAGGCCGCTCACCCCTTCCCCATCGGCCCCTTCGACCTGTTCGAGGTGTGGCAGGAGGTGAAGGTCGTGGATGGGGCCGGCGCGGCGCTGCACCACCAGGGCTTCCTCGATGCGGGCAACCGGGTCGACCCCGAGGCGCACCGGCTGGGGGCGCGGGAGCTCAACGCGGACGGCGAGGAGATCGAGAAGCACCGCATCTGGACGGTGACGCAGATCGCGGACAAGCGGGTCATCCACTCGGGGACGTCGGTGCCAGACAGCTACGCGATTGCGCTGCCGGAGGAGGTGGCGTGGCCCCTGACGGTGGAGGTGGGCTGGCGGTTCCGGCGGGCGAACCAGGACTTCGTCGACTGGGTCTACGACGGCGACGGCCGGACGATGCCGATCCGCGAGCTCGCGCGGGTGAGCGTGGAGGTGGCGCGGTGAGCCCGGGGAGGCGTGGATGCGCCTGAGCCGCTCGCTGGTGGCGGGGGCGTTCCTGCTGGCGCTGGCGCCAGCGCTGGCCCAGGTGGCGGGGGTGCCGAGCGCGGCGGGGACGGCGGAGCTGGTGGGCCTGTGGGGCGCGCTGGACCTCGTGCTGCGGCCCATCGCGGGGACCGAGCTGAACTACCTGCCGGCGGTGTGGCTGTGGGTCCCATTGGTCCTGGCGGGGGCCGCGTTCTGGCTGGAGCGGCAGGAGAAGACGCAGGCGGCGACGGGCCTCGCGGGGGTGGCCGCCGTGCTCGGCTGCGTGCCGGCGGCGTGGTTGGTCATCGGGGCGGCGGCGATGGACCCGGCGGTGTGGGGCGGCGGCGTGGTCGTGGCGGCGCTGCACGGGGTCGGAGCCGACGAAGGGGAGGGGCGGGGGCGCGCGCCGTGGGTGTTCCTCGGGCTGGCGCTGTGGTTGGGACTGTCCGTGGTGGGGGAGACGGGGTCGACGCCGGGCTCGCCGCTGTTCGCGCTGGGCGAGGGGTGGTTGGCCGGTCCGGGCCGGTGGACGTGGGTGAGCGGCGGGCTCTTCTGGCTGCCTGCGGTCGCGCTCGGGGTGCGTGCGTTCCGGGTGGAGCGGCGCGCGGGGCCGCCGATCCCGCTGCGGGAGACGGCGATGTTCGTGGTCATCGCGGCGGTGGTGTGGGCAGTGAAGGCGAAGGGCGGCGGGCACCTCGCGATCGCGGGGGCGGTGTCGGCGCTGGGGTTGCTCGTGGCGGTGGGGATCGAGGCCTGGGGCCGCAAGCTCGGGGTGGTGGCGTTGCTGCTCTGGTCGGCGGTGTGCGTGGGACGGGGCGTCGCGGTGGGGATGTGGACGGCGCCCAGCGGGCTGCCGCCGGGAGTGGAGAAGCTCGCGGACGCCGAGGATCCCTTCGGAGTCGCGGTGGGGGACGGGGTGGTGCTGTGGACGGAGCGGGCGCCGAATCGCATCCGGATGGTGGGGGAGGCCGGCGAGCTTCCGGCTCCGCGGCCGACGGAGGGGGCGGGCCGCTGGTCCCCGGACGACGAGGTGGAGGCGGCGTTCTTCGCGGGCGGGCGCTTCTGGGTCACGGTGTGGACGGCGGAGAACCGGGGCGGGCTGCTGCCGGTGGAGGTGGACGGCTCGACGGGGGCGCTGCTCGACATCGGCGACTGCAACGCGACGTCGTGGACGCCGATCACCGAGGCGCTGGCGCGGTCGCTGGGGACACGGCCGGGGGATGTGATCGTGGGGTGCGAGGGGGTGGGGAGCCAGTGGCGACTCGATCCGGTGGCGAAGACGGCGACAGCGCTGCCGGCGTGGGTCGGGGGGCGGGAGCACCTGGTGGTGTCGGACGACGGGACGCGGTCGTGGGACGTGATCCTCTGGGGCGCGACGGACCTGCTCGAGCGGGCGTTCCCCGGCGGTCAGGTGGTCCGGGAGCTGCCGGTGGGTCCCCTGAACTTCGCGATGACGGAGGTCGGGGATGAGCTCGCATTGGGGCGCTTCGTGGAGGGGTCGGTGCGGTTCGTGGACCCCGAGGCGATGGCCGTGACGCGGACGGTGGAGCTGTCCATGGGGGTGCGCGCGCTGGTGGCGGACGGGGAGAGGCTGTGGGCGAGCGCGGCGGTGTCCGGGCGGCTGTGGCTGGTGGAGGGTGGCGAGACCCGGGCTTGGGGGCTGTGCGGCCAGGGGCGCGGGCTCGCGGTGGACGAGCAAGGCCGGGCCGTGGTGGGGACGAGCTGCGGGATCGTCCGGGTGGACCCGACGGCCGAGGAGATGCCGTGACCGATGGGGGAGGGCTGCCGTCCAACGTCTACCGGCCGTCCGAGGACGACTGGGAGACGAGCACGTGGCCGGCGCCGTTCACGGTGCGGAGCCAGGAGTGGCGGGCGCACCTGCCGCTGCGTCGGCTCGGAGGGCACCTGACGGAGATGCCACCGGGGCACCGGTCGGGGCCGCTGCACGCGCACGCGTTCGAGGAGGAGGTGTTCGTCGTGCTCGATGGGGAGCTGACGGCGCGGGAGCTCGCGGAGGAGGCGGCGCGACGCTTCGCGGTGCGGGCGGGGGAGCTGGTGGTGTACGCGCCGGGGACAGGGATCGGGCACGAGTCGCGGAACGAGAGCGACGAGGTGGTCCGCTACATCGGCCTGTCGGACGAGGCGGCGGGGGAGGTGGCGACGTACCCGGAGTCGGGCAAGGTGCTGGTGCGCGGGCTGGCGACGGTGGGGGTGCTGCTGGGTGGCGCTGGTGGCGCTGGCGACGGGGGACGGGCTCGGCTGGCGGCAGAGGCGATCCAGGCGGCGAACGCGATGGCCGCGGCGCGGTCGGAGGTGCGCCTCGGGGACGAGGAGCGCCCGGCCCACCTGGTGACGGGGGTCGAAGAGCGCGCGCTGGGCGAGGCTCTGTGGGGCTGCCGCCTGAGCGCGGCGGGTGGGGCGACGAAGGTGATGGTGAACCGGGACCGGCTGGGTCCCGGCGGGGTGACGTCGCCGTTGCACTGGCACAGCGGCGACGAGGAGATCGTGGTGGTGCTCGAGGGCACGCCGACGCTGCGCCAGATGCGCGGGACGCCGCCCGAGCCGAGGGACTGGCCGCCGCCGGGCGCGCCGGCGTTCGAGGGTGGTGAGGAGGAGGTGGTGCGCCTGGAGCCCGGCGACGTCGTCTGCTTCGGCCCCCACCTGCCGTTGGCCCACCAGTTCCGCAACGACACCGACGCCGACTGCGTCCTGCTGGTGGTGGGCCTCGACGACCCCCAGGACGTCACGGTCTTCCCCGAGCGCGGCCGCGTCTGGATCAAGGCGCTGGGGAAGGCCGGGGTGCTGGAGCGGGCGGGGTACTTTGAGGGGGAGGGGTGAAGACCCAGGCGCTGACGGCGCTCATCGGGCTCATCACGGGGTTCGCGGTGGGCCATCGCCTGGCTGGAGAGCCGCCGAGAGGCGATGCCGGGCTCGATGCACCGCCTCCGGTCTCCGAGAGCACGCCCCCGAGACGACCGTCTCCGGCGGGACTCAGGTCGTCGCCGCGTGCCAGCGGCGCCTCGCCGTTTCGCACCTGGGTGCATCCGGAGTTCGACGACTTCGAGCTCTGGCGGGCGAAGTACCAGGCCCGCCGTCGGCAGGCAGAGCTGGCGTTTCTCCGCGACCGGGGGCGGTCCACCGGGCCTTTCGATGGCCTGACATTCGACGATCCCGCCTACCCCGAGCACCTGAAGCCTGCCGCGCTTCAGGCGGTGTTCGACGGGATCATGGACAAGGAGAATCCGACGTTCGGTGGGCACGCGCTGGCCGACGTCGAGCTCGTCTGCGACACGGTCCCGTGCAGCGCGGTCCTGACGTTCGGGGGGGACTTCGGTGAGGACGTAGAGCCGCTCCGGGCGGTCGAGTTGGGCGGGCCCCTGTCCCGCTATGGCCTCGACGCCCACACCTGGACCGCGCGAATCGATGAGGGGGTCCTGACCGCCGAGATCATGTGGAACCCCTACGACCGGAAGCGGAACCCGTACCTCGCCGAGAAGGTCAGTGATGCGTGGGAGCTGCGTCGGACGCGGGATCCCGAGAGGTTGCTCGAACGGGAGGCCGAGCTCCTCGACCGGGGGCTGAGCGCAGACATGGTGCGCGAGGCCGTCGACCGGCCGGTGCCGGTGCCCCAATGAGGAGCCATCTGGCCACATTGGGCATCTGCTTCGGTCTGGGTCTGGGGCTCGGCGCTCTGGTCGGGCGGGCCGCAGTGGGGGAGGCGAGCCCGTCGGAGGCTCGGCTGGTCCCTCCGGACCAGTCGACAGACCCTGCGAGGCGCGCAGAGCGGGCACCGTGGATCGAGCTCCGCGACGCGAAACAGGCCGGCATCCGAGCGGAGGTGGAGCGAGCAGGCCCCGGTGTGTGGGACGGCAAGGTGCCTGCGGCCCAGGGTGGCTCGGCCGTGGACCAGCGACTGCAGCAGGTGGATGACCGGATCGGGGGACCGGGTCTGCCGCATGGGGCTCGATTCCTTGACCACGACTGCTCCCGCCTCCCCTGTACCTTCGTGCTCGCCATCCCCGGGGATGGGCTGCCATCGCGGGGGCCGGGCCCGAGGGTCCGGTCCGAGGAAGACCTCGCCGTGAGGCGCGAGGTCGAGCGCGCCTTCAGGGAGTGGCTCGACCTCGGCGAGCTCTTCTACGGGTCCGCCAACTCGGGCCCCACGGGGGAGCGCCTGCTCAGCGGGTTCCTGATGCCCCCCGGCCTGACCCACGAGGAGCGCGCCCAGATCCGCGCCGATCTCCAAGACCGGCAGGCGCGGATGCTCACCCCCTGACGGCGGCGGGGGTGCTGGCGCGGGTACTTCGAAGGGGAGGGAGGGCTAGGGAGTCAGGGGGTCCAGCCGGGGCCGTCCGGGGTGGTTCCGCCGACCGGCTCCCTCTCCCGCCAGCGCCGGTCGTAGGTCGCCCACTCGTCCTCGTCCGTCGTCCAGGATGCGTACAGGGCGATGCCGCGGAACCGCTTCGGCGTGGTCTTCAGCGCGCTGAGGCCGTCGATCACGCCGGCGATTCCGTTCTCCAGGGTCTCTGCCTCCGGGTGGTGGTAGGCGACGCCTTCGTCCTCGTAGGCCGGCACCCCCATGAGCCAGTCGCAGCCGGTCTCCTCGGGCAGATCGAGCGCGCCTGCGAGCTGGACCGTCCAGTCGGCCACGAGCTGCCGGTACTGGCCGCCGTCCTTCAGGGCGGTGTCGTAGGCCATGAACGCCATCTCGTCGCTTCGGAGGCAGACCTCCGTGATGAAGTCGAGGGACCAGTGGACCGAGGGGAACGGGTGCAGGGGCGTCTCGGGGGGATAGGCGGCGATCGCGAGGCGGGGCTCGGGCCCCAGCTCCTCGCGGACGAGCTCGAGGAGCTGCAGGTACGCCCGGGCTCCCGACGGCATGGGCTCGACGTTGATCTGCACCCCCGCCGCGCCAGCGTCCACGACGGCCCGGAGCTGCTTCGCCCAGCGGCGCAGGCGCTCGCCGTCGTCGAAGTCGATGTCCTCGCCCAGGACGCCTCCCGTCCACGGCGTCACCTGGACCTCGGGGGAGTGGGCCCGGAGGCCTTCGAGGAAGCGGGTCGCGGTGGCTGGAGACCAGGGAGTGATGACTCCGTCCTTGCGCCAGCCCGGGCGACCGGCCCCGTCCGGCGGGCCGAGGAACGGGTAGTAGTGGGTGACGCCGCGGGCGCGCAGATCGGCGGCGAGGGCCGCGAAGTCGGTCTGGCCGCCGTGCACCCAGTGGCGCCGGGCCCACAAGCCGTTCTCGCCGCGGTCGAAGTCGTGGGGGGCGGCCGCGTCTGAGGACGACGACGGTGCAGCGACATCGGGGGACGAGCCGGGAGTGATCTCCCGTCCCCCGCAGTCGGCGCAGCCCGAGGCGAAGGTCGCGACCAGGACGAGCAACAGTCGGAGCGCGTGCATGGGCGTGAGACCTCGGTGGGGACCCTGGGGTTCCGCGGGCGGTGGGCTCCGCGCGGTCGCTCGACGCGAGTCGATCGAGTCCGTCAAGAACGTCAACCACCCACCACCCTCTGTCAACGCCGGTCAAGGTCCTGGCAGGTCTTCGTCGCCGCGGGCTGGTTGGTGGCCTGGCTCCCCTAGCGTGGATCGCGTCTGCTCGCCCCGAGCCGGAGGCCCGATGCGCTCCTTCGTCCCCTCGTCGACCGCCCTCAATCCCTCCACGGTCGCCCGCTCTGCTGGGTTCGCCGCCCTCGCCGCCCTGGCCGCCCTCGTCGCTCTCGCCGGCTGCCCGAGCGCGTCCGAGCCCGACCCCACCCCCGCGCCGACCCCCGCCCTCGACTCCTTCGCCGCCGACCCCGAGCGCCCCGTCCCCGCCGACGTCCGCGACGGCCCCTGCATGGACGTGACGCTCGCCGACCTGGACGCTGACGGCGACCTCGACGTCGTCATCGCCAACGAGGGTCCGCGCAACCGCATCCTCTGGAACGAGGAGGGCACCCTCCGCTCCGGCCCCGAGACCCCGCGTCCCCAGACCGACAGCGAGGAAGCCTGGGTCGGCGACCTCGACGGTGACGGCGTCCTCGACGTGCTCTTCGCCGACGAGGACACCATCGACGACGAGTGGTACCGCTGGGCCGACGGCGCCTTCGCCGACCGAAGCGACGATCTGCCCCCGTCCGACACGAGCAACGCTCTCGACGTCGCGGACCTCGACGGCGACGGATGGCTCGACGTCGTCATGGGCAACGGCGGCCCGAACACGCTCTGGCGCGGCTCACCCCAAGGGTTCATGGTCGCCGACGACGTCCCCGTCCGCGACGAGACCACCCAGGACATCGCCATCGCCGACCTGAACGGCGACGGCCTCCTCGATGTGTGGTCCGCCAACGAAGGGCCCGACGCCATCTGGCTCCAGGACGCGGACGGCTCCTTCGTGGACGGCACCGCGGGGCTTCCGGGCGCGAACGTCGAGAGCCGGCAGGTGGCGCTGGCCGATCTCGACGACGACGGGGACGTGGATGCGCTCCAGGGCAACGTCGGCTGGTCGGGGCTGTCCCGGCGGGACCGACTGCTGCTCAACGACGGCACCGGGACCTTCACCGTGGCCACCGATGCCCTCCCTGACGACCAACACCACACCCTGGACGTCCTCCTCGTCGACCTGGACGAGGACGGCGACCTCGACGTGATCCGCTCCACCGTCTCGGTGGGCAACCAGGGCCTCGGCGCGAGCCCCTTCACGGCCTGGGAGAACGACAGCGGCGAGTTCACGGACGCGACGGAGCGCTGGCTGCCCGGCGCGCCCGAGGGCATGGGCCTGGACGCGGAGGTCGGGGACCTCGACGGGGACGGGCTCCTCGACCTGTATCTGTGCAGCCGCGGCGGCGACGACCAGGTGCTCTACGGGCAGGGAGGCTGAGGGCGGCGCGCGAAATCAGCGCCTACCCCGCAGCCGACCGGTACGCCTTCTCGCCCGGGAGGTTCCCCGGGACCGCGCCGGCGACGACCGGGCTGCCGTAGCCCCGCACCCGCCCGAGGTACTCGGCGAAGGCAGGCATCGCCCGCAGCAGGTTCTTGAGCCGACCCTGCCGCCGGTAGCCGTTCAGGGCCTTCAGGAACGCCTGGGGCCGCAGATAGAACTGCATGTTCGCCTTGTAGACGAAGTGGGACAGCTCCTCGGGCGTCACGTGGTCGAGCTCGAGGATGGTGGTGCCGCTGTCCTGGCTGTACGCGTTCAGGTCGAGCGTCTTGATGATGCCGCGCTCCTTCGCGTAGTCGTACAGCGGCGAGCCGGGGTACGGCGTGGCGATGAAGAAGCGGGCGAAGTGGGGGTCGAGGCCGCGCGCGAGGTCGATGGTGTCTTGCAGGTCGCGGTGCGTCTCCCACGGGTAGCCCATGATGAAGTTGCACCAGACGGCCATCCCCGCCTCCTTCGCGTGGCGCACGGAGACGTAGGCCTGCTCGACGGTGATGGCCTTGCGGAGCAGGTCGAAGTTCTTCTGGTTTCCGGCGTCGATGCCGAACACGACGGACTCGCAGCCCGCGCGCTTCATCTTCGTCAGGAGCTCCAGATCCACGAGGTCGACCCGGGTCTGGCACTCCCACTCGATGTCGAGGCCACGCCGGAGCAGCAGGTCGCAGAAATCGTGCGCCCACTGCTTGTTGATCGTGAAGACGTCGTCGTTGAAGTAGAGCTTCTTCTTGCCGTAGCGGCCGAAGAGCTCGGCCACCTCCTCCATCACGTTCTCGGGGGTGCGGAAGCGCACCTTGCGGTGGTCGGCGGAGGCGCCGCAGAAGGTGCAGCGGAAGGGGCAGCCGCGCTTGCCCACGACCTCGTACAGCGAGTAGGCGGCCTGGTGGCGCTCGTTGCGGACGGGGAAGGGCAGGCGGTCGAGGTGGTCGTTGTACTCGCGGCCCTTCGTCTTCACGAAGGCGCCGTCCGCGTCCCGGTAGGCGATGCCGGCGACGTCGTCGAGGGTGCCGGTGCCGTTCCACACGTCGAGGAGCTCGAGGATGGCGTCCTCGCCCTCGCCCACGATGGCCACGTCCACGGCGGGGTTCTGCAGTGTCCAGCGCGGCTCGTAGATGGCGTGTGCGCCGCCCATGACGACGGGGATGTCGGGCGAGATGGCCTTGACCTGCTCGGCGACGGTCCAGGCATTGGGAACGAGGACGGAGGTGGCGGTGATGCCGACCACGTCCGGGGCGAAGTCGCGGATGGACTGCTGGATGTCGGGGAAGTCGAGCCCGTCGACCCACGCATCGACGATGGGCGCCTCGTGCCCCTGCGACCCGAGCATGGCGGCCACGTACTCGAGGCCGATGGGCTCGGCGAAGGAGCCTCCCTTGTTGCGGGTCGCCGCGGGGGGCTGGACGAGGAGGACGCGCGCCATGAGAGAGGGAGGATAGCCAGGGGCGCGTTGGGTCAGCGGGCGAGGGCGTTGGCGACGGTGTGGAGCGCGGACTCCCTCGGGCGCCCCCGACGTTTCTCAGTACACGACGACGCTGCGGATCGACTCGCCCTTCGTCATGAGATCGAAGGCGTCGTTGATGCCGTCGAGGCCCATGCGGTGCGTGATCATGGGGTCGATCTCGATCTTCCCCTCCATGTACCAGTCGACGATCTTCGGCACGTCCGTGCGTCCGCGCGCGCCGCCGAAGGCCGTCCCGCGCCAGGACCGCCCGGTGACGAGCTGGAAGGGGCGCGTGCTGATCTCCTGCCCGGAGGCGGCGACGCCGATGATGATCGACTCGCCCCAGCCCTTGTGGCAGCACTCGAGCGCGGCGCGCATGACCTGCACGCTGCCGACGCACTCGAAGGAGTAGTCCGCGCCGCCGCCGGTGAGGTTCACGATGTAGGCAACGAGCTCGTCGTGGGACATCTCGCTGCTGTTCACGAAGTCGGTCATGCCGAACTGCTCGGCCATGGCCTTGCGCCCGTCGTTGATGTCCACACCGACGATCTGCCGCGCGCCGACCATCCGCGCGCCCTGGATGACGTTCAGCCCGATGCCGCCGAGGCCGAACACGACGACCCGCGAGCCCGCCTCCACCTTGGCGGTGTTGATGACGGCGCCGATGCCGGTGGTCACGCCGCAGCCGACGTAGCAGACCATCTCGAAGGGGGCGTCCTCGCGGATCTTCGCCACCGCGATCTCCGGCACGACGATGTGGTTCGCGAAGGTCGACGTCCCCATGTAGTGGAAGATGGTCTCGCCGCCGACGCTGAAGCGCGAGGTGCCGTCGGGCATGAGGCCCTTGCCCTGCGTGGCGCGTACGGACTGGCAGAGGTTGGTCTTCGGGTTGAGGCAGTACTCGCACTGCCGACACTCGGGGATGTACGTCGGGATGACGTGGTCGCCGGGCTTGACGGTGGTGACGCCCGGGCCGACCTCGAGCACGACGCCCGCGCCCTCGTGCCCGAGGATGGCGGGGAAGATGCCCTCCGGGTCCGCGCCGCTCAGCGTGTACTTGTCGGTGTGGCAGACGCCGGTGGCCTTGACCTCGATGAGGACCTCGCCCGCCTTCGGGCCTTCCAGCTCGACCTCCTCGATGCTCAAGGGTGCTCCGGCCTGGGTCGCGATGGCTGCTCGGGTCTTCATGGGGTCCCTCCCGGGGATGCTGGGTGTGGGCGGGCCGCGCCGGTGGTCCGGGGCCCGCGGACGCGCAGCATACGGGGATGCGTCGCACGAAGGACAGCCGGTGGCGACCAATCGAGCGGACTGCCGTGCGCATCTGGGCGCCTGCCGCAAGCGGCACCGGGTGTCCTCCGGGGTCGCGCAGTCGCGCTCCGTTCTGGGTCGCGGCGCGCTCCGCGCGCCACGCCCCGGGAACCGGCCGCGGAGCGGCCGCCCTCCGGCCCCCCTGGCGCAGGGGCGAGTTGACTACGCAGGCCTGGCGGCCTGCTGCGCGGGCCCGAGGGCCCTTGCGTGGCGGGGCCCCTGATAGATCTCGAAACGCCCGGCAGATCCACCACGAGACGGCGGCAAGCCGCCGCCCTTCGGGTCGCCTACGGCGCTCTCGTTGCGGATCTGACGAGCCTTTCGAGATCCCGGGGCCCCGACGACCCGCGACTTCGCGCGGCGGAGCCGCGCTGCGCGGCGCCTGGGGGGCGCCTTGCGGGGGGCGCGGCCCCGACCCGACACGGCAACCCCGTCGAACACCCCGGGGGTGCGCAGCACCCTCCCACCGTTCGCAGATAGCCCCGTCGAACACCCCGAGGGTGCTGAGCACCCCTCGACCGTTCACCCATGATCACCGGCGAAGACTCCGAGGGTGCTGGGCACCCCTCGACCGTTCACCCAGGATCACCGGCGAAGACTCCGAGGGTGCTGAGCACCCCTCGACCGTTCACCCATGATCACCGGCGAAGACTCCGAGGGTGCTGAGCACCCCTCGACCGTTCACCCATGATCACCGTCGAACACCCCGTGGGTGCTGAGCACCCTTGGACCGTTCACCCATGATCACCGTCGAACACCCCGCGGGTGCTGAGCACCCCTCGACCGTTCACCCATGATCACCGTCGAACACCCCGCGGGTGCTGAGCACCCTCCCGCCGTTCGCCGACAAACCCCGTCGAACACCCCGCGGGTGCTCCGCACCCTCCGGCCGTTCGCCGCACCCACCCCTGGCGCCCCGCCCCCTGCGCTGCCACCCTCCGCCTCCACCGGAGGCCCCATGACGAACCCGACCGACACCGTCGAGACCCTCGAGACCCACGCCTGCGCTGGCGGCACCCAGCTCGTCCTGCGGCACGACTCCGCCGCCACCGGCACCCCGATGACCTTCGGGCTGTACGAGCCCCCCGCGCCGCGCGCGCTCCTCGTCTTCCTCTCGGGCCTCACCTGCACCGAGCAGAACGTCATCACCAAGGGCCACTTCCAGGCCGCCGCCGCGCACCACCACCTCGCCGTGCTCGCCCCCGACACCTCCCCCCGCGGCGAGGGCGTCCCCGACGTCGACGGCTGGGACTTCGGTAAGGGCGCCGGCTTCTACCTCGACGCCACCGAGGACCCCTGGGCGGCCCACTTCCAGATGCGCTCCTACCTGCACGAGGAGCTGCTCCCCGCCGTCCTCGCCCGCCTCGACCTCGACCCGGCCCGCGTCGGCCTCACCGGGCACTCCATGGGCGGCCACGGCGCCCTCGTCCTCGGTCTCTCCGACCCCGACCGCTACCGCTCCGTCTCCGCCTTCTCCCCCATCGCGTCCGCCACCCGCTGCCCCTGGGGCCACAAGGCCCTCGGCGGCTACCTCGGCCCGGACACCGGCCAGTGGGCCGACCACGACGCCTCCCTCCTCCTCGCGAAGGGCTACGACCGAGACCTGCTCGTCGACCAGGGCCTCGCCGATGGCTTCCTCGACGAGCAGCTCAAGCCCCACCTGCTCGAAGAGGCCGGCCACTCCGCCCTCACCCTGCGCCGGCACGCCGGGTACGACCACGGCTACTACTTCGTCTCCACCTTCCTCCCCGAGCACGTCGCCTGGCACGCCGAGCGCCTCCTCGGCTGACACCGCCCGACGCCCCGACCACCGCCCCGCCGCCCGCACGGAGCTGCTCATGGACCGCAAGACCGTCTCCACCGGCGCCGTGTGGGAGGACCTCGTCGGCTACTCCCGCGCCGTCCGCATCGGCGACACCATCGCCGTGACCGGCACCACCGCCATCGACGCCGAGGGCCACCCCGTCGGCGTCGGGGACGCGTACGCCCAGGCGAAGCGCGCCCTGGAGATCATCGCCGACTCCCTCGCCCAGCTCGACGCCTCCCTGGACGACGTCATCCGCACCCGCATCTACGTCACCGACATCCAGCGCGACTGGGAGGCCATCGGCCGCGCCCACGCCGAGGTGCTCGGCCACGTCCGCCCCGCCACCACGATGGTCGAGGTGTCGCGTCTCATCGCCGACTGGATGCTCGTGGAGATCGAGGCCGACGCGGTCGCCCGCTGAGTCCAGGCTCGCCTTGGCCCCTGCCGCGGGCTATCTCGGGAATCGTGCGTGCGCCCGTTTCCTCGTGGGTCTACCTCTTCGGACTGACCCTGCTTGGCGGAGGGTGCGTCGAGGCCGACATCGCCATCGACACTCCTCCCTTGGTGGTCACGGGGAGCCCCTGCAGAACGCTGAGCGTCAACTGGGGGTTCGGACTGGCGTGGGAGCCCACGGAGTCGGACCCGTGTGATGTGCAACCGTCGTCCGTCATCGGAACCGAGGTGGAGGTCCTCGTCGATGGGGTGGTGGCCGTGACCTTCCCCACCTCGCAGTGGTCCCAGAGCGTGGAGTGCGGTTCGAGTGGCTGCAACCCGCCGTTCTTTGGCCTGCGCAATGTCGGCGCCTCCGCGCTCGGGCTCGTAGACGGCAGGACCCATGTGATCACCGCCCGGTTCAGAGATGGCTCGTGGACAGGCCCCGAGTCGGTCGAGACGCGGGTGCTCTGCCACCCCGCCCCCTCACTTCAGCCCGACCCCAGCAACATCCTCCTGTGGCGGAACTCCCTATTCCGCTCCATCACCGTGAGCGGCCCCACCGGAGTCGAGGACGTCGCTGTGCGGGTGGATGTCGTCGAGCGATGGAGCGACCCGGACACTCCGTCGCCCTTCTGCGACACCTACGATCCATGTGATGGCCTAACACCGGCGACGTTCGTGACCACAGCCGTCGACGAGGTGGTGCCTTCGGGCGGCTCCTTGACGTTGCACCGGTCAGATGTCGAGTCCCTGCTCGTTGAGGCTGCCGATGGCCCGCACGGCAGCTGCTACCTCCGCGGCTCCGTCGGCGCCCGCCTCATCGCCGTCGTCGCCGACGACGGGGACCGGTCCGTCCTGCAGGGGACCCGCGAGGCGGGAGGCCCCATCTGCACCGACGTTTTCTGGGAGAACCAGCCGGGCGGCTGCAACGGAGTCCTACGGGAGTACCCGCCCTAGATGCGAGTCCCTGGTTGTCGCATCAGGACCAGCGCGAGCCCTACCCCCGCCTCCGCCGCACCACCCCCAGCGCCACCACCAGCCCGAGCCAGCCGGCCCCGCCGCTCGACCCGCCCGCCGAGCATCCCTCGCAGGCCTGCCCGCCGTCGTCGCCGTCGCCGTCGTCGCCGGTCCCGGGCCGGAGGATTCCCGGCTCGTCGCACCACACGCGGATGCCGTCTTCGCAGGCCCGGATCATCTCGTCCTCGATCCAGTCCAGGTGCCAGCCCACGCGCGTGTCCACTCCGCCCTGGAAGCACTGCTGCTCCGGGTTCTCGGAGCTGTACGCCCGCGAGGTGACGCCGATGACCCGCTGCGTCACGTCCAGGTCCGTCTCCACGTCGGCGTAGCTGGGGCCGCCCGAGTCGCCCTTGCACTTCCGGATCGAGTCCTCGTCGCTCCCGACCTGGAACTCCGCCTCCCCCAGCTCGTTGATGAACGACAGGCCACCGATCCGCTGGTTGATGTCCTCGGGCGGCGGGTCGAACGGACCCCCCGTCTCCGGCGACTGCTGGCCGTAGCCGAGGACGCCGACCTCCATGCCCTCCTCGAGCGAGGCGTCTTCCTCCTCACTCGGCAGATAGGCATGCGGCCGGTCCGTGATCGTCTCCTCGAGGAACACCAACGCGATGTCGTCCAGGGCGTCGAGCCCGCCGAGCTCGCCCTGGAAGTTCTGGATCGAGAACCCGGGATGCATCACGAACCCCACCGAGCTCACCGCGTCGTCCGGCAGCGGCGGGTTCCCCTGGTACTGCTCCTCCGACATCCACTGCAGGTCCTCTTCGAAGGAGATCGCGAAGTTGAGCTCGACCACTTCGAGGATTCCGAACGTGAGCAGGGTCTCGTCCACGCAGTGCGCCGCGGTCAGCAACACGTCTGGCGCGATCAGGGTCGCCGTGCACGACGCCACCTTCGACGCCTGCTCGGGGGACCCACCGAACGCAGAAGCGTCGAGCACCACGTCCGTGATGAGCTGCCCCGCCGACGGGAACTCGTCGGACCCGTAGGCCTCGCCGTTGATGATCGCGTGCTGGCTCGTGCCGGCCGCGCCGAGGAGGAGAGGGAGGAGCGCCAGGGGCGCGAGCGAAGAGCGACGCATCGGGTGGGCCTTTCGGTGGAATCGCGCGGGAGTGTATGGCTCCGACTGCGCCCCCGCACGGGCCGCTCGCGTCCCCGTCAGGCGGGCCGCCACCACCCGTACTTGCGGGACGGCTTCAGCGCCGCCTTCGCCGCCAGCGCCACCCCCTTCGCCGCCGCGTCCCGCGCGCCGCCCCCGCCCATCCGGTCGCCGAAGCGGACCTCGGCCGCGTAGCGGAACAGGCCCTTGAGGTAGTTCACGTAGCTGCGCGGCTGCTCCTCACGCCCGCCGAGCAGGCTCTGCGCCACCCGCGGGATGAGGAAGATGCTCGGCAGCCACAGGCCGTCCATCAGCTTCATCGCCTTGTGCAGGTCCCGCTCCACCGCCCACTTCATGAACGGCGCCGGCACCACCGTGAACAGCGTGAAGAGCTGGTAGTAGCTGCGCCACTCGGGCATGTCGCCCACGCCCTTGAACAGCCAGCTGTCGATGTGTCCGCGCTCGGCCGCCTTGAGCTTCTCGAGCGTCCACTCCCCCGCCTCGATGCCGACCTCGTTCATGTCGGTGCCGGGCAGATAGGTGAGGAAGAACGCCTTGATCACGTCGGGCTCGATCTCGCTGTAGAACAGCAGCGCGTCGTCCTGGTCCTTCTCCGTCTCCCCGGGGATGCCGAGGATGTGGTCGACCACCGTCCAGACCCCGTTCGCCCGCAGCGACGTCACCGCCCGCCGCACGTCCTCGTGGGTCTCCGTGCGGGCGAGCATCTCCCGGCTCGCCTCGTTCACCGTCTGGGTGCCCATGATGCAGTGCACGCAGCCCGCCTTGCCGAGCAGCCCCGCGATCTCCTCGTCCACCAGATCCGGATGGGTGATGATCGAGAACGGCAGACCCACGCGGCTCGGCCAGATCTCCGCGAACTCCCGCAGCCACCGCCGGTTCGCCGTGAACACCTCGTCGTGGAACGTCACGGTGCGGATCGACGGATACCGCGCCATCGCCTCTTCCAGCTCGCGGCAGACGTTCTCCGGCGAGCGCATATTGCGGAAGCGCTGGCCGTAGACCTTCTGGATGGGCTGGTAGAAGCAGAACGAGCACGAGTAGACGCAGCCCCGGCTTGCGTTCGTGTGGTACTCGTAGCTCATCTCGGGGACGAGGTCGTAGTGGATGGACTTGTCGAAGAACGGCAGGTCGTCGAGCGACTTCAGGAGCGGACGCACGTCGTTGCGCACGATCTCGCCGTCGATGCGCGCCCAGATGTTGGGCACCGTGGCCACGTCCCCGCCGGCCTCGATGCGCTCGAGCAGCTCCGGCAGCGCCTCGTCGCCTTCACCGACGCAGAGGAAGTCGAAGCACTCGAACTCCATCACCACGTCCGGGACCGTCGTCGCGTGGACCCCGCCCACCGCGATCGTCAGATCAGGGCGCGCCGTCTTGAGCTTCTGGGCGAACTCCACCGTCCAGGAGAACGTGTTGATCTCCACGTTGAAGCCGACGAAGTCGGCGCCGGTGGCGAGCACGGCCTGCACGCTGCGGTCGTCGGTGTTCAGGTACTTCGGGAGCCACTCGCCAGGGACGATGCCGGCGCTCTCCAGCCCCGGGTCGAAGACATGGCTCACCTGGTGGCCGGCCTCCTTGCAGATGGCCGACAGCAGCTGGATGCCCAGGTGCTCGGTGAGGCGGGTGACGAAGCAGACGTGCATGCGCCGCGGAGTGTAGCCAGCGCGGGCCTGGCTGCTCGCCCTCACGGACCCCAGCACCCCCGGGGCAGGACCTTGAGCAGCGTCCGGTACTCCTCCGCCTGCGACCAGTCCTGCCAGGTGATGGCGACCTCGTCCTCCCCCACGGCGATCTGCGGCTGGAAGGACAGGCTGCGGGGGTTGCCGGACACGCCGATCGCCTCCCCCACCGGAGCGCCGCTCGCGTCGAGCCGCTGGACCATCACGTCCGCCCCCACGACGGTCGAGCCGGGCACGAACTCCTCCGTCGTCTGCTGCCATGCGAGGAGCAGCCCGTCGTCCAGCACATCCATCGCCGGGTAGTAGGCCTCCTCGTCGGCGTCGGTGACGGGCGCCACACCGTCGAGGACCCCTTCCCGCGACACCCGAGCCGCGTGCAGCTGCGCGCCGATGGGCACCCCCGCGTCCTCGGGTTGCTCGACGAACACGAGGGTGAACCCGCCGCCGACCGCCTCGAGGGGGCCGGTCTGGTAGACCCCCAGCGTCGTGAGGGTGCCCGTGTTCCCCAGCTGGGCCCCGGCATCGCTGAGCACCGCCCCCCGGACGGCCCGGTCCACCACCCACGCGGTCGCGAGCCGGTCCCCGTCGCCGGCCACGGCGGGAGCGCGCGCCCCGGTGTCGCCCACGTTCCGCTCGTCGAGGAGGATCGCGTCCACGCTGACCATGGCGACGCGGCTCCGGACCGGGCTGCCGAGGTCGGTCCAGGGCACCAGGAACCGGTCTCCCCAGGCGCGGATCGGGCCGAAGGACACGGCGTTGTCGCTCTCGCCGTGGGGGAGGAGCGTCCGCTCCAGTGCGGGGTCGAGGACCGCCATCCGGCCGCTCTGGCCTTCGTCCTCCACTTCGCTCCAGACGACGAGGCAGTGCCCGTCGGGCCCGGCGCCGATCTGCGGCGCATCTCCGTCTCCATTCGGCGACAGCTGGCTGCTCTCGGTGATCGTCCCCTCGGCGTCGACTCGGCCGAAGCGGACGGTGCTCGTCGACGCGTAGGCGAGGGTCAGCTGGCCATCGCACCAGGCGACGGTGGCGGGTCCGGGCAGCTCGGCGGTGGTCCCGACGCAGTCGAGGGAGGCCCCGGCGCTGTCGTCGTCGTTGGCGGCGCTGTCGTCGTCGTCACGGACGGTGGGACAGCCGACCAGCAGCAGCACGAGGGCGGGGGCGAGGTGGCGAGCGTGCATTGCGTCAGGCTATCGCCGGGCAGACACCGCGTCAGTCCCCGCGCCGCCGCGCACATATCACGCGATCGAGGCGACGAGCTCCTCGGTCCACGCCCAGAGAGCGTCCTCGTCGCCGTCCTGGGCGTTGAGGACCTCGGCCACGGCGCAGTCCGCGAAGTACTCGCCGCTCGTCTCCGCCAGCGACGGGTGGGTCGCCACCATCACCTGGGTCGCGGCCCCCGCGCCCACCGACTTCAGGACGGGCTTCAGGCTCGCGAACATCGGCTCCGGGTTCTCGATGTGGCGGGCGAGGTTCGTGCGGATGACGCCGGGGTGCACCGCGTTCGCGGTCTTGTTCGTGCCGGCGAAGCCCGCGGCGAGCTTGCGGGCGAAGAGGATGTTGGCGAGCTTGCTGCGGCCGTAGAGGCGCCAGGGGTGGTAGTCCGTGGTGCCGTCGATGTTGTCGAGCTCGATGCCGCGCTCGGCCATGCGGTGGGCGCCGGAGCTGAGGATCACCACGCGGCCGGCGTCCGTCAGCTGGCCGAGGATCCCGGTCACCAGCACGAAGTGGCCCACGTGGTTCGTGAAGAGCTGCCGCTCCACCCCGTGGATCTGCTGGTTGGCGGGCAGCGCCATGATCCCGGCGTTGGCGATGATCCCGTCCAGCGGGCCCAGTCCCTTCACCGTCTCCACCGCCGCGCGCACGCTGGTCAGGTCCGACAGCTCGCAGGCCACGCCCACGCCCTCGATCCCGAGCTCGGACAGCGCGTTGTCTGCCTTCTCCTTCGTGCGGGACAGGCCGACGATCCGGCCGCCGCGCAGGGCGAGGACCCGAGCCGTCTCGTATCCGAGCCCTGAGTTCACCCCGGTGACGAGCCAGGTGGTTCCGGACAGATCGAGGCCCTCGGTGACCTCTTCGGCGGTGGTGGACGCTCCGAACGACATGGCGGCTCCTTGCTGGCTTCAGCGGGTTGAGGCGCGCGGGGAGACTCGACGCGCCGTGACGGAGGTGTACCTCGTCTGCGCGCCGCTGGCCCCTGTCCGAAGTGACGAATCCGCGCCCGCGCAGCATTGTTGGGTCATGCGCCCCCCCGCACTCCTCCGCGCTCTGTCCCTCCTCACCCTCCCCCTCCTGGGCTGCGGCGCCGCCGACGTCCCCTGCCCGCGGCCCGAGCTGGGGACCGGGACCCTTGTGATCGAGCAGCTCCACCTCGCCGGGCCGTCCATCGGGATCGCGAAGGTCGTGCACCTCCCCGATGGGCGGCGTTTCCTCGTCGAGGTGGGCAACGACGCCCACGACGGCGCGGTCCGGGACGCCACCGACGGCGCCGTCGACTTCGTCCTCGTCACCCACGACGACCAGGATCACGCGGGGGGACGTGAGCAGCTCGCCGACGTGCTCGAGGACGCGACCGACGTGTCCGCCCTCGGCGTCCACGACCTCGGCGCGGGGGTCACCCTCGATGTCTTCCTCGCCGACGGCGTCCTCGCGCTGCGCGACGGCCCTCCCCCGTTCGCTCCCGGGACCGCTCACGAGCCCCTCGATCTGCGGACCGAGGTCGACGACATCGACGGCGCCGACAACCCCCGCAGCGTCGCCGCGGTGCTTCGGTACGGGGACTTCGCCTGGCTGTTCGCCGGCGACCTGACCGGTGGAGGGAAGGGGACGCCCGACGTGGAGTCGGCGGTGGCTCTCCGTGGGGATCAGCTCGTCGTCCCCGGGGAGATCGACCTCGTCTCCCTCAACCACCACGGGATCCGCAGCAGCAACAACGACGCCTGGCTCGCCTGGCTGCTCCCCGACGACCGGGTCGAGCGCCACGCGCTGGTCGCCACGAGCCCGGCCTACCTCGCCGCGCCCAACGAGGACGTGCTGGACGCCATCGCCCCCCGCCTCCAGGGCGGCGCGGTGTGGACCGGCAAGGCGGGCTCGCTGACCCCAAGCGAGCACGCCGCCCTCCGCGAGACGGGGGACGGCGTGTTCGTCAGGGTCGATGCGACCGGCTGGAGCGTGTGCGGCGAGTGACCACCGCGAGCGCGACTACCAGGAGAGGATGAACTCCTCCACGGACTCGAGCTCGGAGCCATCGTCGCAGAACCCGTCGTTGTCGAGGTCGAAGCAGTAGCCCTGGCCGTTGTTGTCGTCGGTGAAGGAGCCGTTGTAGGCGCCGGAGACCGAGTTGCCCGAGGCGTTTCCGCTGCCGGCGTAGTTCACCCAGCCGTTGCCGTGGTTGATGAGCAGCAGGTCGGCGGAGATGTCCACGCCGAGGCTCACCGTGTTGCCGGAGCTGTCGCCCAGCCAGTTGCTGGGGCAGCCGACGCTCAGGGCCTGCTGCTGGACCTGGCCGGTGATGTCGCAGCCGGGGCAGCCGCCGGGCGCGCTGCCGAAGGTGGCGAGGTTGTAGGTGTTCTGGCAGTCGAAGAACCCGTTGCTCGGGTTCGTGAAGTCGAGCGAGACGATCAGAGTGCCGCCGAGGGTGACCGCGCCGTCGTCGTCGTCATCGTCGTCGTCGTCGTCGTCGTCGTCATCGTCGTCGTCGTCGTCGTCGTCATCGTCGTCGTCGGCCGCGTCGTCATCGTCGACCGCGTCGTCGTCATCGACCGCGTCGTCGTCGTTGGCCGCGTCGTCGTCGTCCGAGCCACCGCCACCGCCACGACCACCACCGCGGGGGGTACATCCGGCGACGCCGAGGGAGAGAGCGAGGAGCAGGAGCATGAAGAACTGGATGAGGCGTCGCATCGTGATTCCTTCGCTGGCGACATGCGGTCCGAGCGTGTCGCAGCGGTGTCAGGGCCGGGGTCCGGCGTGTTCGAGGACTGAACTACCCCTCTGTGATGCCCGAGGCAAGGGTAGTGACATGGTGTGACGGCGGTTTCGCCAGTTTCAAGATGCTGTTGACAGTAACGAGTGGGCCGACAAGCATCCGGTGCATGAGCGGAATCGCCCTGCCATCATCGCCCCTCGAACTCGGCGATCTCGTCACCGAGTCGCGACAGCTTCTCGCACGCCTCGCGTTGCGCCCTCGGGACCGGCGCGCGGCGGTGCTCCCGAGCCCCCGTCTCGTGCGCTACTACGTGTCTCTCGGGGTGGTGGATCCGCCGCTGTCGCACCGGGGTCCCCGGGCGCTCTACGGGGCCCGCCACGTGCTTCAGCTCGTCGCCGCCAAGGTACTCCAGGCCGACGGCATCAGCCTCGCCGAGGTGGCCGACCGCCTCGATGGCCTCGACGATGCCGCTCTCGCCGCGCTCCTCCCCGAGCCCGGCCCCGCCCCGGTCACCGCCCCGACGCTGCCGCTGCCCGCGGGCGCAGAGGTCCGGCTCCAGGTGAGGGTGCAGCCCGGGTTCGACGTCACCATCGACCCGGCGCTCCTCGCGCACGCAGGCAACGTCCCGCTGCTCGCCGATGCGGTGGGCGCCGCCCTCGACCGCGTCGCCCGGGCGCTGGGGGATGGACCCCCGATCCCGGGGCCGCCCGTCGAGGACTGATCGGCGGCTCGGCCGCCCGCTCGGATCAGCTCAAGAACCCCGGCCAGAGGCGGTTGAGCGCCATCTCCCCCGCCTGGGTCACGGTCACCGGGTCCGGGCAGTCCTGGCAGATGGTCAGCGAGTAGGTCCCCGCGTTCATCTCCGCCCGGAGGTCGGCGAAGGTCTTGCCCCGCCACACTGCGTCGAAGTCGCCGCCCTCGATGGTCCCCATCGTGCCCTCGTCCGGGTGCCAGGTGCAGTTGCAGCAGGGCAGGACGGAGCCGTCGACGCGGATGAAGACCGACACCCAGGGGATCATGCAGCGGCCCTCGGGGGGCGGTCGCTCCGAGGGGGGCACCTGCCCGACGCGCCGGATCTCGCGCACCCAGTGGTCGAGGTTCGTGCGGACGCCGTGCTCCTCGGCCCGGCGCGCCCCGTCCTCGACGGCCGCGGTGAGCTCGCCGATGTCGTGCTCCGCGGCGAGGCCCGCGTTGCGGCCCTTGTGGACGAGCGCGCCCTTGAAGTAGACGGCGTCCATGTTCGTGCGCGCGGCGACCTCGACCGCGTCCGGGATCTCCTGGAACGACTGCTCGCTCACCACGTAGTTCATGCGGATCGAGGGCCCCTTGCCGTGCCGGAGCCGGGCCTCGTGCAGCGCGGCGATGCCGTCCTCCACGACCTCGAGCTGCCGCCCCGACGCGAGGCGGGAGAACGTGCGGGGCTTCGCGCCGTGGAAGCTCACCTTCACGAGCCCGACCCCGCTCTTCACGAGGCGGTCGGCCTGGGCGCGGAAGTGGGTGCCCGTGGTCGCCATCCCCACGCGGGCGCCGTGGCGGTCGACGGCGTGCCGAGCGATGGCGTCCCACTCGGGGTGCATGAGCGGCTCGCCGATCCCGTTCAGGCTCAGGAAGGCCGGGCCCACGGAGTCGATGTACTCCTGCGCCTCGGCGACCGGCATGTCCTCCTCGCCGTCGATGCGCACGGCGCGGATGCAGGTGGAGCAGACGTGGTCGCACCGGGTGGTGTGCTCGAGGTGCATGTGCACCGGCCGGGCCCGCGGCGTCTCGCGGCCCAGGAAGGCTTCGGGCAGGACGCGCAGCGCGCGGCTGCGGCGCAGGGTGTTCCTCACGGCCATCGGCCCGGCAGCATAGTCACCGGTTCGCGGGGTCGCGCTTCGCTTCGCCGCGCTTGCGCCCGGGTCACCGTCCAAGGTCACATTGCGACGTGGAGGAGGAGGCCCCCCGCAGCCGCGTGCGCGCTGCCGTCGTGATCGAGGCGCTGCTGACGGTGGCGCTCGTCGCCCTCGTCTCGCCGCTGCTCTACGACGCGGCGACGTCGACGTTCCACGAGCTCGCGGCCCGCATCGAGCACGGCCTCACGCTGGCGGTGATGGGTCCGCTCCGCCCCGCAGCGGCGATCGGTCTCGTCGATCCCACCTGGGGCCGATGGCAGGACCTCCTGCTCCCGGCGGGGATGGTGGCCGGGGCGGCGGCGCTGGTCACGGGGCTGGCGGCGGTGCTCGATCCCCCGGTGGGGACCCCGGCGAGCAGGGCGCGGCGGGTCCTGGCGGTTCCTCTCCAGGTCGGGCTCGGTCTGCCGGCCCTGGTCGCCTCGGTCGTCCTGATCCTCGCCGCCGCGCTGCTCGCGCCCGCGATGTTCGTCCTGTGCCTCGGCGCCTCGCTGTTCGGGGCGGTGCTCGGGGCCCGCCGTCGACGGGAGCTCCTCCCGGACGAGCAGAGCCTGTCGGGCCTGCCGCCGGCGATGTGGGCCACCGACCACATCCTGCGCTTCGTCCTCGTGGCCATCGGCTTCGAGCTGCTCTTCCTCGGCGCGGCCATCGGAGCCGCCGACTCCGACTCGCTGCTGCGCTCGGTGCTCCATGCGGTGGAACAGCGCGGGCTGTTCGGCTCGGCGCTGCTCGGCAACGGCATCACGATGACGGTGGTGCTCCTGCTCCTCGCGGCGCCCATCACCCGGCGCACGCTGGGCACGCTGACCTGGGAGCCGTGGGTCGCGGGCTGCGCGGGGCTGCTGGCGCTCGGGGGCTTCGTGTCCGCCGACGGCGGGTGGTTCGAGATCCGCGTCGGCGCGCCCATGGGGTTCGCGGCGGGCCTCGCGGGGACGCTGCTCGCGGCGGCGGGGATGCCGGCGATCCCGCGCCTGTCGGCGAACCCGGTGCGCTCCATCGGGCGGCTCTATCCGCTGTTGATCGCAGCGCTCATGGCGGTGGGGTACTCGCTCTCGACGGGCTTCCTCGGCTGCGGGACGGTCCTCTCCGACACCCGCATCGCGCCGATCTCCGGCACGGCGGGGGCGGAGGCGCTGGCCTGGGCCGAAGGCGCGGTGGAGGGTGGTGCGCTGGTGGCGGTGCCCCGCGAGCACATCCTGCTCCGAGTGGGGATCCCGTCCGGCGACGTGCGGGTGGTGGATCTCGACACCCTGCCGCTCGAGTCGCTCCGCCTCGACCCGACCGCGGTGGGCGAGGGTCCGCGGGCCGACGGCGGCCTCGAACGACCGACGCCGCTGGAGTTCGGCGGCCCACCCGACGCTCCGCTGGTGACGTTCGCCACGAGCCGGGGCAGCGCGTCCGGCATCGTCGAGCTCGATCCCAACACCGGCGCCGCCCGCGGCCTCGCGGAGGTGGAGGGGGGCTGCGTCCCGGGCGCGTACCTGTGGAATCCCATCCTCAATCTCGGGGTGGTTCCCTGCGCGGACCGGCCGGAGTTCGGCCTCTACGAGCCCAACCTGGGGCGGTTCCTCACCCACACCCCGCTCACGACGGGGACGCCGCTGCGCGCGGCGGCGGTGGACCCCACGAGCGGCGCCCTCCTCGGGCTGGCGGGGGGTGCGTCGCCGTTCTTGCTGCGGCTCGACGTGGAGACGGGGCGGCCGCGAGCGTGGCGCTTCGTGGGGAGCTCGAACGCGGCGGTGACCGTGGATCCGACCGGGACGGTGCACCTGCCCCGGCTCCTGAGCCGTCAGGTGCTGTCCATGGACGCGCGGTCGCTCGGCGAGGTCCTCGTGTCGCCGGCGGGGTTCGGGGCCACCTCGGTGGTGGTGTCGCGCCGGCATGCGCGGGTGCTGACGGCCTCGTCGATCGACGGACACCTCTACGCCGGCCGCCCCGGCGTGCCCGGCGCGGTGCCGCGGATCCGGGTGGGGGGCTGGACCCGCGCGATGGCCCTGTCCGCCGACGAGAGCACCCTGCTCGTGAGCGGGTTCTGCGGGGTCGTGGCCGTCGATCTCGACCGCTGGCTCGGGGAGTGACCGGGCGCCCGATGGGGGAGTGAGGCGGCTGAGCTAGCGGCCCGCTCCGTCCGGTCCTACCGTGACGCCGATGCGATCCCTGCCTCTCCTGCTCGCCCTCCTCCTGCCCGTAGGCGCCTCCGCCCAGGGCTCCCCCGCTCCCGTGGAGGAGGAAGAGGAGAAGGAGGAGGCCCTGTGGGGCTGGGTGGACGACGGCGGGTGGCACTTTGTCGACTCGCTCGACCTCGTGCCCGCGGCCTATCGGTCCACGGCGACGAAGATGCGGGTCACGAGGGAGGCCCCGCCCGTGAATCGGAACCGGCCGCCCACCAGCCCGGCCCCCGGGTACGACCGTCCGCCCACCAAGGAAGAGCTCGAGGCCGCCGAGGAGGAGAAGGCGAAGGCCGAGGCTCCGTCCCGGGAAGAGCGGATCGCGGAGATCGAGGCCCGGCTGCTCGCGGTGCTCGGCGAGATCGCGGCCATGGAGGAGGGCAACGTCCCCGAGTCCTACGTCTCGGCCGCGGGCGGCGAGGAGAAGCTCACGAACGAAGTCCTGGGTCAGCTCATGGAGGGGACCGAGGAGGAGCTCGACCGGCTCGAGGCCGAGCTCGCCCGCCTGAAGGCCGCGCGCTGATCAGCGGAGCTGCACCACCGTCACGCCGTCGCCCCCCTGGGACCGCGTCCCGCGCGCCGACTGCGCGACGTAGGGGCTCTTCTTCACGTGGTCGCGGATGGCGTTGCGCAGCGCGCCCGTCCCGTGGCCGTGAAGGATGAAGGCCCAGCCGTCGCCGCTCAGGGCGCGGGCGTCCAGGAAGCGGTCCACCTCGAACAGGGCCTCGTCGACGCGCTGACCGCGCAGGTCGAGGGTGTTGTCGGGTCCGCGGAAGGCGCTGCCGGGGTCCTGATCGTCGGCCGAGCGAGGTGGTCGTGAAGGCTTCGCCCGCTGGGGCTTCTTCGACGGCGCCTGGGGAGCCCCGCCCCGGATGAGCTCGATGTCGTCGAGCTTCACCTGCACCGGGAGTCCGCGGACGCTGACGGTGACGCGGCCCTTGCTGTCCGGAAGCGCGCTGAGCTCGCCCTTCGTGTCCAGGGACCGGACCCGCACCGCGGCGCCCAGGGTGAGGCTCGATGGGTCGATGCCGGACGGGGCCGGGAGCTCGCCGGGATCGAGGCGGTCCCGCACGGAGTGGGCGCCCTCGGTGATGCGCTGACGCGCGCGCTCGGCGGCCTCGTCGCTGCGCTCCTTCTTGAGCTGCCGCAAGACCCCGCGGACGCTGGCGCGGTAGCCCTCCACCTCCTGCTCGAACTCGGCGCGCACGTCCTTCTCGACACGCTTGACCCGGTTCTCCAGATCCCGGCGCTCCTTGTTCGCGGCGGCGAGCTCGGCCTCGGCGCGGACGCGCAGCTGCTCGGCCTCTTCGCGGGCGGCGCGGGCGCGGGCGAGCTCCCCTTCGAGCCCGGCGAGGAGCTCCTCGACGTTGGCGGCGGTGGGGTCGAGCAGCTCGCGGGCCCGGACGAGGACGGCGGGGTCCATGCCCACCCGCTTCGCCACGTCCAGCGCGTGCGACGAGCCGGGTCGGCCGAGGGCGAGGCGGTAGGTGGGCCTGCCCTCGGTCTCGTCGAACTCCACGCGGCCGCCGAGGAAGCGCTCGTCGTGGGCGGCCAGCGCCTTGAGCTCGCTGTAGTGGGTGGTCGTGGCGAGGACCGAGCCGCGGGAGAGGAAGGCTTCGAGGACCGCGCGTCCCAGGGCGGCGCCCTGGACGGGGTCGGTGCCGACGGCGATCTCGTCGAGGAGGACGAGGGAGGCGGCGCCGTCCGTGCGGCGGTCCAGGCGCTCGAGCATCTCCTGGAGCGCGACGACGTGGCCGGAGAAGGTCGACAGCCCGCCTTCGACGTCCTGGTGGTCGCCGATGTCGGTGAGGACCTCGGGGAACCAGCCGATGGCGGAGCCCGCCTCGCAGGGGAAGGGGAGGGCGGCGCGGGCGAAGAGCGCGGCGAGGCCGAGCGTCTTCAGCGTGATGGTCTTGCCGCCGGTGTTCGGGCCCGAGAGCACGAGGGCGCGCTGGGCCTGGCCGAGGGTCAGGTCGTTGGCGATGACGTCGAGGCCACGCAGGCAGAGGATGGGGTGGCGGGCCTGGGTCAGGCGGAAGGTGGGGGCGTCGACGACGGCGGGGACGGTGCAGTCCAAGTCGACGCCGAGGCGGGCCTTCGCGGTGACGACGTCCAGCTGGACGGCGGACCTCATGGAGCGGGCGATGTCGAAGCCGACGCGGGAGAGCCGCTCGGAGAGGTCGCGGAGGATGCGCCTCTCCTCCCGCTGGAGCTCGGCCTCCGCCATCTTCAGGTCGTTGTTGAGGTCGATGAGCTCGTAGGGCTCGATGTAGACGGTCTGCCCGGTGCCGGAGGCGTCGTGGACGATGCCGAGGCCGGCGCGCTTGTGCCCCGCCTTCACGGGGAGCACGTACCGGTCGTTGCGCAGGGGCGAGAAGTCGTCCATCAGCGCGTCGGCGTACCGGTCCTCGCGGCGGAGCGAGTCCATGGTCTCGCGGATGCGCGAGTGGAGGCGGGCCTTGGCGGAGCGGAGCGAGTTCAGCTGGGGATAGGTGGACGCGGAGAGCTCGCCGCGGGCGTCGAAGCTGGAGACGAGCCAGGCGGCGAGATCCGGCAGCGGGTGCAGCTCGGCGGCGATGGCCCAGGTGGCGGGGACCTCCTCGGCGCGGTCACGCAGGGTGTCCTGCAGGCGCTGGAAGCCTTCGAGGGTGTGGGCGATCTCCAGCAGGGTGGGGCCGTCGAGGACGGCGCCCTTGCGGGCCGACTCCAGATACGGCCGGACCTCGGTGATGCCGCCCAGGTTCGGGGAGACGCCGTCGCGCAGGAGCTCCATGACCTCGCCCACGGCCCGCAGCGCGTCGGTGGCGGCGGCGGGGGAGGCGAGGAACGGGAGCTCGATGCACTCCTCGGCGCCGCTCGATGTGGAGCAGCGCTCGGCGAGGGCCACGAGGATGCGGTCCCAGTCGAGCGAGTCGAGGGCGCGCTGGGCGAGGTCCGTCGGGATGGGGTCGGCGTCGGTCACGGGGGGCGGTGTATAGCGCCGGTCGGGGTGCGGCGCCATGGCCGCCTGTCAGGGTACGAAGACGAGGGGTCCCGCGCCGACGTTGTCCCAGGTGGCGTTGGTGAGCTGCATGTCGATGCAGGTCGCCGACGTGGTGCCCGGGCAGTTCACGCAGGTCACGAGGGAGCAGGCAGTCGTGGCGGCGGTGCCGAGGTCCAGATACCCGGACAGGCTGCTGTTGGTGATGTCGAGGCCCGAGCCCGTGATGGTGCCGTCCACGACGACGTCGTAGGCGTTGAAGGTGCCGGCGGTCAGGGAGAAGCTCAGGTCGACGGGGCCGAGGCCGAAGACCGGGTCGGTCCAGGTGCCCACCTCGTCGATGGTGCCGATGGTCAGGTTCTGGGTGCACGTGTTCGCGATGCCCCCGGAGATGCGCATCTCGAAGGTGGGGTCGACGGTCAGGGGGCTGAGCAGCATCGGCAGGTCGGTCAGGTTCAGGCCGAGGGTGGCGGCGAGGTTCACGAAGGCGGCGCTCGGGTTCACCCAGGTGACCGACGTCCAGTCGAGGCAGTAGATGTCGCCGTCCCAGACGTAGCCGGTCGAGGCGCTGTCGTCGTCGTCGCCGGTGGCGCTGTCGTCGTCGTCACCTGCGGAGTCGTCGTCGTCGGCCATCGTGGCGTCGTCGTCGTCTCCGGTCGCGTCGTCGTCGTCGGCCATCGTGGCGTCGTCGTCGTCTCCGGTCGCATCGTCGTCGTCGCCGGTCGCGTCGTCGTCGTTGGCCATGGTGGAGTCGTCGTCGTCGCCGGAGTCGTCATCGTCGCCTGCGGAGTCGTCGTCGTCGCCTGCGGAGTCGTCGTCGTCGCCTGCGGAGTCGTCGTCGTCGCCCGCGGAGTCGTCGTCGTCCACGACGGAGTCGTCATCGTCGGAGGTGGCGTCGTCGTCGTTCGCGGTGACGTCGTCGTCATCGGCGGCCGAGTCGTCGTCGTTCGCCAGGGTGGGGCACCCGGCGAGGGTCAGGCCGAGGACGGACAGCAGGAGGAGGAGTCGCGTGCGCATGGGCGCGACCCTACCGATCTCGCCTGTCCCCCGTCCGTGCGCCCGGGCGCCCGGCGCCGGTAAGCGCACGCAAGTCCCGGCAAGCCCCTGACAGGCTGCCCCGTGCGATGGTGCAGGCTGGAGGACCCATGCCCCGATTGTCTTTGCTCGCCTTTGTTGCCCTCACCCTGACCGCCTGCCCGTCCGAGCCTGCGGACGACGTGACCTCCCATGAGGAGAACCTCGCTCTGCTCCCTGGTCTGGAGCTGCTCATCGACTTCCCCTCCCTCGACGACGGCGCGCGGGCCGTGGGGGACGAGTCGATGCTCCTCGTCCACACCTCCGAGGCCGCCGACGACGTGGACGACACCCTCGAGCCCTCCTTGTCCATCATCGCGACGATCGAGGTGCTCCCTCCCCAGGAGACGTCCGAGAACCTCGCCCACTGGAGCCAACCAGGCGCGGGCAGCGCGAGCGCCGAGGTCAACGTCTGGGTCGAGGACGAAGGCGCCGGGCTCATCGACTACCTGGTCATGCGTGAGGCGGGCGGTGACGCGACGCTGTCCGTCTGGGGCGAGGTCCAGGACCTCGGCGACGGCAGCACCGAGGGCACCCTCGCCGTGCGCGACGAGCCCATCCCCATGCCCACGATCTCCACCCTCCCCCTCGACGGTCTCCAGGACCCCAACGAGGGCGCGTCGGTCGAGGCCCAGTACGGCCTGACGCCAGACGGAGCGGAGATCCTCGCCTGGTGGGAGCCGGACGAGTCCCTGTGGTCCATCGAGGGCTGCCGCTACATGGAGGCGGCGACGAGCGGGGGCGGCGGGACCATCGACGTGGTCGAGAGCATCGACATCGCGGGAGGGCCCGACCCCGAGCTGCTCGCCGTGCGGGTCCAGTGGGCCGACGACGGCTCCGGCCGCGCCGACGCCGTCGTGTGTGACGAGCCGTGTGAGGACATCGAGGCCGACCGGCTCGGCACCTTCACCGAGTGCTTCGACTCCGAGGGGGTGGTGACGTACGTCAACCGCACGTGGGTCCCGGCGGAGGACGGCGACGCCGCGTCCTGCCCGTTCACCGAGGAAGTGGCGGCCCAGGCGGTGGTCGACACGATGGTCGCCGGCTGCACGCCCGGGAGCTCCGCCGGGGGCTGACTGGGTTCACTCTCCGAGTCGCTCCCGCCGCTCGCTTCTCCGAGTCGCTCCCGCCGCTCGCTTCTCCGAGTCGCTCCCGCCGCTCGCTTCTCAGCCCCGCAGCGCCTCGAGGATCGCCACGCCGTCGTGGTCCCAGTCGAGCGGGGGGCGCTGAAGCCTCCCGGGCGGGGCGATGTACGAGATCCCCGTCGCCCGTAGCGCCGCCTCCTCCGACGGCGTCGTCCCCACGACGACCGCCCCCTGCAGCGACGGCCACCACGCGTCCCCGAACCGCGCCGGCAGGTCCGCCAGCGCATCCACCGGGCAGACGCACACGGTCCGCGGCGTCGTCGGAGGCACCCCGTCCACCGCGACCGCGCACCAGCCCGGCCCCGCCGCGCCGAACCCGTCGAACTCCGCGATGCCCAGGAGCTGCACCCGCGCCGCCGCGTCCGCGTCGCTCATGGGGCGCGCGGGCAGCCGCTCCACCATCGCGGGGCCCAGCGCCGCCGCTCGCTTCGCCAGGGCCACGGCCTCGTCCATCGATCCCTCGACGAACACCCACTTCGGCGTCAGACAGCCCCCGCCGTCGTAGGCGAGGTGGTCCTCCCAGAGGCCGCTCAGCTCCGCGTCCGTCACCTCGCCGCGCACCAGCCCCACCGACACCCGGTGGCCGAAGCCGTGCACGGTCGTCCGGGACGGCGCCGCCTCGCGCACCGCGGCCACGCTCTCGTCGTCGCCGAAGACGAACACCGCGTCGGCGCCCAGCAGCCCCGCCGTCGACCGGGCGTCGTCTCTGGACCACGCCGCCGCCCCCACGCAGGGCCCGAGCTCCGGCGCGTGCTCGGCGAAGGAGCGCGCGAGGAGGGCGGCGAAGGTGGGGTAGGCCGCGGGCGCCTTGATCAGGGCCGGGACCCCGGCGAGCACGGAGCCGACCACCGGAGGGAGCCCCGCCACGAACACGTTCCCCGCCCAGATGTGCCCCGAGAGCCCGAAGGTGCCTGGGTCGTCGGTGGCGTCAGCGACACGCGCCCACCACGCGTGCAGCGCCTCGGCGGTGACCACGTCGAAGGCCGCGTCCAGCGCCCAGGCCACCATCTCCGGGGTGAAGCCGAGCTCGTCGGGGAGGGCCTCCATGGCCTCGCGCCGGAGCGCGTCGTCCGGGTCGCGCCAGGATCGGGCCACCCGCGCGATGCCCGCGATCCGTGCAGGCAGCGGCATCCGCGCCAGCTCCGGCCCGGTCCGTCGCAGGTGCTCCGCGCTCGCGTGCACCGCATACGGGAGAGGCAGCGCCCGGTCCTCGGGCATCCCGTCATCGACGCCGGTGCTCAGCCGCGCCAGGTCCTCGGCCCCCGGCCGCTTGCGGAAGCCGTCGGGGGCGCCGCCCGCTCCGGGCAGCCAACGCGTCGCCGAGGTCCCCTCGAACGGGATCATCGCGCCGCCAGGATCTCGTCGATGGCCAGCGAGCAGCCCCGCGGCGTCGACCCGGGCGCGCGTCCCTCGAGCACCACCCCCTGCGGCAGCACCCGGCCCATGTCCGCGGTCTGCACCGCGACGACCGAGTCCACGTTGCTCAGGTCCCAGAACCGGAGCAGCCCGCGCTCGCCCGGCGGGAGGAGCGCCAGCGTGTCCGGGTCCGTCGCCCCCACGCGACACCACGGCGGGAACACGAGCACCCGAGGGACGCCGTCGGGGTCCACCGTGCCGTCGGGCCACTCGACCAGCGCCGAGCCCAGCTTGCGCGCGAGGCCCCGGTCCGAGAGCGCCCGGAACCCCGGCTGGTACCCCTGGCTGCCGAGCTCGGTCATCCCGTACTCGCTGATGATGGCGAAGGTGGGGACCGCGAGGCCGTCGCCGAGCCGCCGATAGAAGTCGTCGCGCTCCAAGGTTCGCGCCGCGCCCTTGAACCCGCCGGTCTCCATCACCCGCGAGCCCGGGGGCAGGGGGATGCGCTGCTGATCGAGCCGGTCCTCGAGGAGGAACTGCAAGGCGCGGGCGGTCCCCAGGAGGAGCACCGGGCGGTCAGCGCCTGCCGCTGCGTCGGCGAAGGCGTCCAGATCCGGGCCCCCGTCCCAGCAGTGCCGCGACCCGTCGGCGCCCACATGGTCCACCGCCCACTGCACCATGTGGCCCAGCGAGCTGTGGGGGTCCTCGGCGAAGGGGGCCATGAACGCGAGGACCAGGGGGGCGTCGTTGCGGGGCACCAGCCAGCGGCGCAGCCAGGGCGCCAGCGACGCCTCGTAGGTGCGGCCCGTTCGCAGCAGGTGCCGCCCCCGGGTCCCCACGGTCGTCCCGGAGGTGAGGAACTCGAGCTCTGCCTCGGCGGGGTCGAACGTGGCGAGGGGGACCGACTTGAACACGTCGGTGGGGACCGGTGGGATGAGCTCGTAGCTGCGGGGGTGCCCCTGGCGCGCGAGGAAGTCAGGCGTGACCTCGCGCCCCTGGCAGAAGCGGCGGTAGGGGGCGCAGTGGGTGTACTGGTGGGCGAACAGGCGCCGGGCGAGGGCGTCGAAGGCCCCGTCGTCCCAGCCGTACATGCCGGCGCCGCGGGTCGCCGCGATGGCCTCGCCGACGGCGTCGTGCAGGGCGTCGCTCTCGGCGATCGCGCTCGGAGCGGAGGCCATCAGGTGCTCTCCGCCTCGGTCCGCAGCGCGTCCATCGCGCCGCGCCACTGGGTCTCGGTCATCGTCAGGGGAGGGGTGAAGGACAAGGCCTCGCCCTGGGTCCCCGCGGGGAGCACGATCCAGCCGCGCTCGAGCAGCCCCCGGCAGATGGCGAGTCCGCGAGTCACCCCGGCGTCCACTTCCAGCGCCCGCATCGCGCCCCGGCCGCGCACGTCCCCGAAACCCCGGGTGCCGGCGAGCGCCCCGAGCGTCTCCGCCATGAGGTCGCCGAGGGCGCAGGCGCGGGCGAGGAGGTCGTGCTGGTCGAACAGCTCGAGGACGGCGAGGCCGGCGGCGCAGCCCACGGGGTGGCCGAGGAAGGTCGAGGTGTGGATGGCCTCGCCGGAGCTGACGCCCCAGGCGCCCATCACCTCGGGCGTCCCCAAGCAGGCGCTGACCGGGAAGCCCGAGGTCATCCCCTTGCCGAGACAGATCAGGTCCGGGACCACGCCCGCCACGTGCTCGGTGCCGGCCTGGACGAAGGCGCCGGCGCGGCCGAACCCCGTGAAGATCTCGTCGAAGATCAGGAGCGCCCCTCGCGCGGCGCACAGCTCGCTCAGGCCCGCGAACCAGGCGGGGTCCGTGGTGCGGTCGCCCCCGCGGCCCTGGACCGGCTCGACGAGCACGGCGGCGACGGGCTCCCCGTCGTCCAGCGTCGCCGCGATGGCGCCCAGGTCTCCCCCGAAGGGCACCCAGTCCGCGAGGGGCCCGAGGCGTCCGGCGAAGGGGGCCCGGAAGCCTTCCTTGTAGTGGCTCACCGCGAGCGCGCCGAGGGACATGCCGTGGTAGCTGCCCTCGCAGGCGACGACGCGGCTGCGGCCCGTCGCCATGACCGCCGTCTTCAGCGCCGCTTCGACCGCGTCGGACCCGTCGGAGCCGAAGATGACCTGAGACAGCCCGCCGGGGAGGTGATCCGCCAGCGCCGCGGCGAGCTCGATGCGGGCCCGGCCGGGGAAGGCGTCCCCCATGCCGTGGACGTGGCGCCCGAGCTGCTCGGTCACCCGGGCCACCACGAAGGGGTTGCCGTGCCCGGCGGACGCGACCCCGAATCCCGCGGTCAGGTCCACGAAGCGGTTGCCGTCGGGGTCCCAGACGTTCGCGCCGCGCGCGCGCTCCCACACGATGGGGTCCTGCTCGACGCCGGTGCTGTCGGCGCGGCGGGCGCGGCGGGCGGTGATGGCCGGGCACTCGTGGGCGGCGAGCAGATCGACGAGGTCCTTGCCGCGGGGGCCCGGGACGGAGGTGACGAGCCGGGGCAGGGCGGTGCCGGCCTCGGGATCCGGGGCGGCGTCCAGCGGAGGGACCGCGGCGAGAGCGAGAGACATCGGGGGGGCGACTAGAAGCGGAAGGCCCAGGTCACCCCGGAGCCGTTGGGGAGAGGGATGAGCTCGCGCGGGTCGATCTGGACGGGGCGCAGGCGCGGCGGGAGCGCGGCCTGATCCTTGTAGTACGGGTCGACCTCCTTCTTCAGGGCCTCCATGCGCTGATCAGCATCCCGCTGGAGGAGGATGCCGGCGACGATCATCCCCGCGCCGGCCCCGAAGGTCCCGCCGACGCCGGCCCAGGCCTCGGGGCGGTAGAACTCCGTGTCGATGGTGGCCACGACGGCGGCGATGCCCACGACGCCGAGCAGGATGGAGCCCCCACCGCCGACGGTCATCGTCTGTCCTGCCTGGCGCTGACCGTAGAGGGTCCAGTACCGCTGCTCGTTGGCGACGGTGCGGGGTACCTTCTCGGCGCCCTTGATGGTGCGGTTGAGCTGCTTCGTGGTGAACGTGCCGGTGGACATCGTCGGGATGCCGGTGGCGAGGAGCAGCGTGCCGACGCCGAACGTGGCGCCGAGGATGACGCCGGTCTGTTCGGGGGTGCCGAGGCTGATCTCCTCGCGGGCGACCGCCGAGCCGACGAACAGGCCGGTGAGCATCGCGGCCCCGCCGGTGGCGGCCATGGCGAGCCCACCGATGGTCTGCCCCTTCGCTCGCTCGAGGATGAGGGGGTCCGGGAAGGGGCGGCCGAGACCGTCGACGCGCTGGGGCGCGGGGGGAGGCGCCTCGGCCGCTTCGGCTTCCTCGGCCGCTTCGGCCGCTTCGGCTTCCTCGGCTTCCTCGGCTTCTGGCTCCTCGCCCTCAGGCGCTGTCTCCTGCGCCCAAGCCCCCATCGGCGCCAGCGCGAGGACGCAGGCGAGAAGGGACCCGATCAGCAGGCGAAGCGGCGGCACCGGCGGATGATAGTGTCCCGCAATGCGATCTGCCCTTGCCTGCGGCGTTCCGACCGCGCTCCTCGCCCTCGCCACGACCCTCCTCGGCTGCCCCGCGGGCGGTGGCGGCGTCCCCGTCGCGGAGGTGACCCCCACGACCGTGGACTTCGGAACCGTCGAGGTGGGCGACTGGGAGATCCTCGAGGTCACGGTCCGCAACGCCGGCACGACCCAGCTCAACGTGACCGCTGCAGAGCTGTTCGTGGACCAGGACCCCAGCCCGTACACCGCCGGGGGAACGGAGATGGCCCTGCGCCCTGCCGAGTCGGGGACCATCTCGGTGTCGTTCCGCCCGGAGACCCCCGGCACCTTCACCGGCTCGGTCGTCTTCACGACGAACGCGCCCCGGGAGCCGGAGTTCACGATCCCGCTGACCGGAGTCGCCATCGCGTCGGACCTCGTCCTGAGCAGCGAGGGGATCGACTTCGGCTCGCGGCCGGAGGGCTGCACGGAGAGCCAGGTCGTGACCCTGACGAACACGGGGGAGGCGGCCCTGCTCGGCCTCGACGTGACGATCAGCGGGGACGACGAGGGGGTGGAGCTGATCGGCGCGGACGACCCCATCGACATCGGTCCGTCGGAGAGCGTGGACGTGACCGTGCAGTGGACCCCCGTCGGCGACACGGCCCTGGACGCCGTGTTCTCGGTCACCGAGGGCAACGACGAGCTCGCCCGCATCGACGTGATGGGGGGCGGCCTCGCCATCGTCGCCGACCAGAGCGCGAGCTTCACGGTCCCGACCGTCTCGGAGATCGACTTCCTCTGGGTCATCGACACGGGCCTGACGATGGACGTGGTCCAGACGCGCGTCGGCAACGCCGCCGGCGAGCTCATGGCCGAGCTCGAGGACCAGTTCTACGACTGGCGCTTCGCGGTGATCAGCGCCGATGCCGACCTCGGCGGCGAGCTGCTCGCCCCGGTCATCGGGCCCCTGACCCCCGACCGCACCACGGCCTTCGGCGACGCGGTGAGCCAGGCGACCGGCAGCGGCACCCCGGGCTGGGGGATGGAGATGGCCTGGAACGCGATCACGCCGCCGCTGATCGACTCGGGGCAGCCGAACTTCGGGATTCGCCGCGAGGGCGCGGGCCTCGCCATCGTCTTCGTGAGCACGGGCGTGGACCAGAGCACGCTCTATGGCGGCAGCGGCGAGGCGTTCCGGGAGTCCTTCGTGGACCTCGTCGTCCAGGACCCGGCGATGCTCACGATCTCGGTCATCTCGGGGCTCGACACCGGCTGCACCACGAACAACGTGGCCGCCTCCCAGACGCCCGAGTACCTCGCCGCGTCGTGGCGGGGCCAGGAGCAGTCGATCTGCACGAACCCCCTGCCGCTCTGGCCGTTCACCTACTCGGGTCCCCACCAGCGCAGCGCCTGGGAGCTCGACCCGCCGGCCCTGGGCTCGTCCATCGAGGTGACGCTCACCGAGAGCGGCGGGACCGCGACGCCGGTGACGGACGGCTGGAACTACGACGCCGACCGCGACTGGCTCGTCTTCGAGGACGGGGACCTGCCGCCGTTCGACGCCACGCTCGATGTGGCCTGGGCGCCCGCGGACATCTGCGAGTAGCGATTCGTGCGGTCAGGCCCCACGAGCCTCAGATTGCCCCGTCCCTGATCCTCCGGGTGCGTTAGGGTCCCGCGCCATGCTGACCCGCTCCCTCCTCCTGTCCGTCCTGCTTGCCATCACCACCGGTTGCCCCGCCCGCGGAGGCGGCAGCGGCGACGACGACGACGATGACGGGGGTGGGGGCAGCTCGACCGCGTGGCTGGTCATCGACAACCAGGACGACGACGGAGACGGTGGCACCACCTGGGACCAGCAGATCCTGGTCCAGGCGAACTACCCCAACGTCTGTGCCCAGACACGTGCGCTCTACGACCTGTGGGATGAGCTGGATGCGTACGAGCTTCAACAGGAGGCCGCGATCGAGGACGAGTTCGGCAGCCTCGAGGCGCCGGGCGCCCGCCAGGCGGTGTGCGAGCTTCGTGTCGAGGTCACCCGCCGGCTGTTCGAGGCGAACCACCCCGCCTATCGCGAGGGGACCGAGGAGATCACGTTCCAGTTCTACCCCCCGGACGGGGAAGAGCCCTCGGAGCTGCCCCCCGGGGAGTACGCGCACCGCGAGGGCTTCGAGACCCCCGTGCCGAGCTTCTACGGCGGGACCACCCGGGTCCTGGACATGAGCTACTACGAGGCGGGCGGAGAGCTCGACTGCTCCGATCCGGACGCCTACGACGACTGGATCGACGGGGCAGAGGGCATCCAGCTCTGGGAGGACTGGGAGTCCGAGAGCGGCACCGTCTGGGTGTCGGCGCCGGACGACTCGACCCGGGCTCTGACCACTGAGGACCTCGTCTTCCGCAACTGGGAGACGGAGGAGACCGAGAGCGTCAGCTTCGAGTTCGAGGGGTCGGAGTGCTTCATCGACCGGAACACGCGCTGACGGCTTGACCGTCCCCGGGGCGTGCCCGCGTCCCTACCTCCGCTGGGCGAGCAGGTAGCTCCGGCGCGACGGGTACTCCACGTCCTCGCCGTAGGGCGGGCGCTCCAGCGCATCCACCACCCTCCAGCCCGTCTCCCGCAGGATCGCGGCGACGGCGTGGCGGTCGTGGAACACGAAGTCCACGTCCACGTCGAACCCCCACCACTCGTCCAGGTGCCGCACCTGCGTGCCCTGGTGGAAGCTCATGAGCAGCCAGCCGCCCGGCTTGACCACGCGACCCAGCTCGAGGAACGGGCCCGCGAGCGTGTGCGTGGGCAAGTGCACGATGGAGTAGAAGAGGACTGCGCCGTCCCAGGCTCCGTCCGCCGCGTCGAGCGACCGCATGTCCCCGAGCTCGAACCGCAGGTCCGGCTGCGCCGCCCGGGCCACCTCGACCATCGCCGGGCTCAGGTCGACGCCGAAGACCCCGCCCGCGCCTGCGTCATTGAGGAACCGCGTGATGTGGCCCGGCCCGCATCCCACGTCCGCGACCACGCCGTTCCCGACGCGCTCTGCGAACTGCTCCAGGAGCAGTCGGTCGAAGGGCTTGCCGTCGAGCTCCCGGCTCAGGCGCTCCCGGTATTCGTCGGCGACGAGGTCGTAGGTCGCGGCGAGCTTCGCCGTCTCGTCGCCCATCGCCTCAGGCCTGCTGCGCCCGCTTCGCGGCGCGCATCTCCTGCTTGCGCTTGCTGCCGTCGAGCTCCTTCTTCCGCACGCGGATGCGCGACGGCGTCACCTCGACGAGCTCGTCGTCGGCGATCCACTGGAGCGCCTCTTCGAGGGTCATGACCCGCGGCGGCGACAGGATCTGCGCTGCGTCCTTGTTCACGGTGCGGAAGTTCGTCAGCTGCTTCTCGCGGACGGCGTTGACCTCGAGGTCCTGCGCCTTGGCGTGCTCGCCGACGATCTGACCCGAGTACACCTCGTCCTGGGGTCCGAGGAACAGGACGCCGCGGGGCTGCAGGTTGAAGAGGGCGTACGTGGTCGTCTTGCCCCGGCGATCGGAGATCAGCGCCCCGTTCTTGCGGTAGCTGATGTCCCCGGCCCACTCGGTCCACCCCTCGAACAGGGTGTTCATGACGCCGGTGCCGCGGGTGTCGTTCATGAAGTCGCTGCGGTAGCCGATCAGCCCGCGCGACGGCACGAGGAACTCGGCCCGCTGGCGGTCGCCGCCGAGCTGACGCAGGTCGTCCATGCGGCCCTTGCGCAGCGCCAGCTTCTCCGTGACCACCCCCAGGTACTCGCCCGGGATGTCGATGACGACGCGCTCCAGCGGCTCGAGCAGCTTGCCGGCCTCGTTCGTGCGGGTGACGACCTCGGGCTTGCTCACCATGAGCTCGTAGCCCTCGCGGCGCATGTTCTCGATGAGCACGGAGAGCGCGAGCTCACCGCGGCCCACCACCTTGAACTTGTCGGCGGCCTCGGTGTCCTCGACGCGGATGGACACGTTGCCCATGAGCTCCTTGTCCAGGCGCTCGCGGATGTTGCGGGAGGTGACGTACTTGCCCTCGAGCCCGGAGAACGGCCCCGTGTTCGCCATGAAGAACATGGCGATGGTGGGCTCGTCGACGGTGACGCGGGGCAGCGGCTGGGGCGCCTCGACGTCCGCGACGGTGTCGCCGATCTGGATCTCCTCGATGCCGGCCACCGCGAACAGCTCGCCCGCGGGCGCCTCCTTGACGCGGGTCCGCTCCAGTCCCTCGAAGACGTAGAGCTGGCCGAGGCGGACCTTGCGGGTCTCGTCCTCGCCGACGATGGCCACGAAGTCGCCTTCACGCAGCGTCCCGTTGAACACGCGGCCGGTGCCGAGGCGCCCGATGTACTCGTTGTAGTCGAGGTTCGTGACCAGGGCCTGCAGCGGCGCGGTGGGGTCGCCCTCGGGCGCGGGGATGTGGTCGACGATGCAGTCGAGCAGGACGCCCAGATCCGGCCCCTGGGTCTCGGGGTTCGTGCTCGCGGTGCCTTCCTTGGCGTTCGTGTAGAAGACGGGGAACTCGATCTGGTCGTCGTCGGCGCCGAGCTCGATGAACAGGTCGTAGACCTCGTCGAGGACCTCTCCGGGGCGGGCGTCGGGCCGGTCGATCTTGTTGAGGACGACGATGGGCGCGAGGCCCGCCTCCAGCGCCTTGCTGAGCACGAAGCGCGTCTGGGGCAGGGGGCCCTCGGACGCGTCCACGAGCAGGCACACCCCGTCCACCACCTTGAGCATCCGCTCCACCTCGCCGCCGAAGTCGGCGTGCCCGGGGGTGTCGGCGATGTTGATCTTGTGGCCCTTCCAGCGGATGGACGTGGCCTTGCCGAGGATGGTGATCCCCCGCTCGCGCTCGATGTCGTTGCTGTCCATGACCCGCTCGGCCACGTCGCCGCGGACGTCGTCGAAGCGCCCGGACTGGGACAGCATCGCGTCGACGAGGGTGGTCTTGCCGTGGTCGACGTGCGCGATGATCGCGACATTGCGGAAGGTGTCGTTGGTGGACACAGCGGGCTCCTGCGGGCTCAGCGGGGTGGGGGTGCGAAAAGCGGCGGGAGGGTAATGGACTTCGGTCGAGATCTCACCACATGCCTTGCGTTCCGGTTCTATCGTGAGTAGCTGCCCTTGATGCGTCTCCTCCCCATCGTCGCGATCCTCGGTCTCCTCGCGGGCTGCTCGGCCCCCGCCGAGGACCTGCCGATCGACGAGGAGGGGCCGACTCCGGTCTACGACGCGCGCATCTGGGTCACGCCCGCGTCGGCGTCTCCCGGTGTGCCGCGCACCATCGACGTGTGGGGCTCGGGGACCGAGTTCACCTCGGGCTCGACGGTCGACTTCGGCCCTGGCGTCGACGTGCAGGTCCTCCTCGTCGACAGCTCGTTCCACATGCGCGCCCAGGTCCTCGTCGCCGAGACGGCGGAGGTGGGGCTGCGGGACGTCACCGTCACCTGGGACCTCGGCCAGAGCCAGCGGGTCCTGCGGGACGGCTTCGTGGTGGAGACCGGCTCCATCGACCTGTTCCCCCGCGGCGCGGCGCTCGGGGAGAGCGTGACCGTGGACGTGACCGGGTGGGGGACGTCGTTCTCGCCCGGACTCACGGTGGCCACGCTGGGCCCGGGGATCGAGATTCTCGGTGATGTGGACGTCACGAGCAGCAGCCACCTCCGGTTCGACGCGCACGTGGACCCACGAGCCGACGTCGGGCCCCGCGATCTCGTGGTCTACAACGGCCCCGAGGTGTGGACGCTGGCGGACGCCTTCTTCGTGGACCGCGAGGACCGGTCCATGCGCGTCACCCCCGACGAGGCGTGGCAGTCGTCCACGATCGAGGTCCGCATCGAGGCCGACGACGCCGGCTTCGTGGACGGCCAGACCGAAGCGGACCTCGGCACCGGCATCGTCGTCGAAGAAGTCACCGTCATCGACGCCGAGCACCTCGCGGCGCGCCTGCGCATCGGGAACAACGCCCGGATCGGCCTGCGGGACGTGAAGGTGACGACGCCCACGGCCGACGGCCTCCTGACGCGTTTGCTGGTGGACGGCTTCGAGGTCTTCCCGGTCGAGGCCAACCCTCTACGCGCGCGCGTGTCTCTAAATTTCTCCATCGCGCGGCTGTGGGATCCGGAGCTCTGCGCGTGGGACCCGCGGGTGAACGCGACCGCTCTCTTCTACGAGCCGAACGACTTCCCGTGCCCGTCCAACGGGGGCAGCTCGAGCCTCTCGGTCCCCGGTCGCTACGACCTCATCGGCACCGGCTACTCGTCCCCTGCCGCCGGCTCCACGGACTGCCCGGCGGTCAAGACCTTCGATGCAGGGCCCCAGGTCATCTTCTCGAGCGAGGACGGGGACGTCGTGCTCCCCCGGGACTACGACCCGGTCGCGGGGCGGGTGCTCTACCGGGCGCTGGACCTGACGGTCTCCGACTTCATCGAGGACGCGTGGTTCGACCTGCTGACTCCCGGCGGCGACCTCGGCTTTGCCGAGCTGCCTCCCTGGAGCATCGAGGACGCGCTGATCACGATGCCCCGGGACTATCAGCAAACCGGTCCGGACTACTGCGCGCTCATGCATCCGCTGGATCAGCCGCTCCCGATCCGGTGGACTCCTGGGGAGACGTACGACACCGCGGACATGTACCTGTACCTGCTCGGTCCGCCGCAGGACGAGGGCTTCCCGGTGGTCTTCACGTATCCGTGGGATGACGGGTCGTTCGACATCACGGCGGAGCAGCTGGGGTTCTTCACCGCGGGACCGGCGCTGCTCTATCAGGTGGGGACGATCAGGAATCGATTCGAGGTACCCGGCAGCGAATTTCCGCTCGCCGGGATCGCTTCCTCGACGATCAACTGGCGCGGAGAGTTCTTTTTCGAGTAAGTAGACCTGCTGCCCAGCTCGAAACGCGATTGCGATTTGTGCCTGGGTGTGCCTTGAAAGATCCCAAGGCGATTGTTAGGACACGGCGCATGGCTTCGATGAACGACGAACACTCCAACAATTCGCAAGATTCCACCGACGACCCGGGACGCATGGGGGCGATCGTGTCGCTCCTCGTGGACGTCGGGGAGCGGCAGCGCACCCCCAAGCACGAGGACCAGCTCGCGGAGATGCGGCGGCGTCAGCTTGCTGAGCGCACGGAGCAGTTCTTCGGGCGCCGTGAGGAGCCCAGCCAGCCGCGCTCGGGCGTGGACCCCCTGCGCGTGTACCTGTCGGGCATGGGTCGCTACGAGCTCCTCTCCCGCGACGGGGAGGCGCGCATCGCCCGCCGGATCGAGAAGGCCGAGGTCGCCTCGGCCCGCGCCGTGCTCGGGACGAACCTGGGCAAGTCGGAGGCCGAGTCCGTCCTCGGCGAGAGCAAGAAGACCCTGAACGAGGAGGCGCTGACGAAGCTCCTCGGCCTCGTCCCCCAGACGGAGGAGGAGGCGGACGAGATCCACGACCAGGCGTGGGAGGTGCTCGAGAGCCTCGGGATCGCGCGCGGCAAGGTGGTGGACATCATCGAGCGCGTGGCCGAGGAGACGACGGCCTTCATGGAGGTGGACCGGGAGGTCGCCGCCATCGCCCGCCGCTGCGAGATGACGCCGGCCGCCCTGGCCGAGCGGCTGACCCAGCTCGGCGAGGGCAGCAGCGAGCTCGTGGATGACCTGACGAACGAGCTGTACCGCTGCCAGAAGCGGGCCGACGGCATCGCGACGACCCTCGGCATGGGTCCGAACGACGTCCGCGAGCTGCACCAGCTCCTGCGCGGGCTCGACGCCGCGAACCGCGCCGCGAAGGAGGAGATGGCCCAGGCGAACCTCCGCCTCGTCGTCGCCATCGCGAAGAAGTACGTCGGTCGTGGCCTGCCGCTGCCGGACCTCATCCAGGAGGGGAACCTCGGGCTGCTGCGCGCCGTCGACAAGTTCGAGTACCGCCGCGGCTACAAGTTCTCCACCTACGCCACCTGGTGGATCCGCCAGGCGGTGAGCCGCGCGCTCGCCGACCAGGGTCGGACCATCCGCATCCCCGTCCACGCCGTGGAGACGCTGCACAAGATCGTGCGCGCGCGTCGCCAGCTCGAGGCCGAGCTCGGTCGGGAGCCGACGGACGAGGAAGTGGGCGAGCACCTCGACCTCGAGGTCGAGAAGGTGCGGCACCTGCTCCAGGTGCGGCGCAGCCCCGCGTCGCTGGACGCCCCGCTCCAGGACGACAGCGCGAGCACCCTGCGTGACTTCGTTCCGGACGAGGACGGGATCGACCCCGAAGGCGCCTGCGTTGCCGGCGCGCTCAACCGGGAGACGGAGCGCCTGCTGGCGACCCTGACGCCCCGCGAGGAGCGCGTGCTGCGCATGCGGTTCGGCATCGGTGTGGGGGAGACGAGCACGCTCGAGCAGATCGGGCGGGAGTTCGGCGTCACCCGCGAGCGCATCCGCCAGGTGGAGGCGAAGGCCCTGCGCAAGCTGCGGCACGTGTCTCGCCGCGGCCGCCTCGAGCCCTTCTCCGGCGGGCCCTAGCCGCCCGATCTCGGCGTCGGCTTCGGTCGTCGGTCGGTGCGGCGTACTTCAGTACGCCTCCCTGCGCTCCTCCCTTCGCCTCCTTGACCTCGGGCGGCTATGACCCGCCGGCCGGGCTACTTCAGTTCCTTGTCGATCGCCCCGGTCAGCTCCGTGCTGTTCGGGGCGACGTTCGAGGGGAAGCGGGCCTTCACGGCGCCGTCCTTGCCCACCAGGAACTTCTCGAAGTTCCACTTGATGTCCTTGCCGGCGCCGGGCTCGCTGCTCACCAGCCACTGGTAGAGCGCGCTGCGGTCCTTGCCGTTCACCGCCTGCTTCTCCAGCAGCGGGAAGCTGACGCCGTAGTTGCGCTGGCAGAAGGTGGCGATCTCCTCGGCGCTGCCCGGCTCCTGGGCCCCGAACTGGTTGCAGGGCACCCCGACGATGACGAGCCCGTCGTCCTTCTTCGCCTCGTAGAGCGCCTGGAGCCCTTCGTACTGCGGCGTGTATCCGCACCGGCTCGCAACGTTCACGAAGAGCACGGCCTTGCCGTCGAGGGTGGAGGAGTCGAAGGTCGAGCCGTCGAGCGCGGTGAGCTGCATGGAGGAGGGTCCCTTCGGCGCGTCGCCGGCGTGGGCGGGGAGCGCGAGGAGGAGGAGGGCGACGAGGAGGATACGCATGCCAGGAGCATGGCTCGGAGCTGGGCGGTTCGCTCGGTTCGGGCGATCCCTGCTGGGCGATTCGCCCGCGACGCCCAGCCGCAGGTCAGGACGCGCGGAGGAACAGCTTGCGGGCCGTGTCCGTCGCGGGGCTCGGGCGCCCGAAGTGCCAGCCCTGACCGTACTTGCAGCCCAGCTCCAGGAGCAGGTGCCCGGTGCTCGCCGTCTCGATCCCCTCGGCGATGCAGTCCATCCCCAGGCTCGCCGCGAGCGCGATGATCGACCGCACGATGACTGGCGCTTCGCCGTCCGCGTCCATGGGTTTGACGAAGCTCCGGTCGATCTTGATGGCGTTGATCGGCATCTGGTGCAGGTACCCCAGCGAGCTGTACCCCGTGCCGAAGTCGTCCAGCGCCAGGCTGACGCCCATCGCCGAGAGGCGTTCCAGGGTCGCCGTCGCGATCTCCGGGTTCTTCATGATCGCGGTCTCGGTGACCTCCAGCTTCAGGTTCGCTGGCGGGAGCCCCACGTCGTCGAGGATGGCCGCGACGCGGTCCGCGAGCGCCGGCTGCTCCAGCTCCCGGGGGCTCACGTTCACGCTGACCATCAGGCGGCGGGCGTTCGGGTACTCCTCGCGCCACCGCTGCAGCTGACGGACCGAGTCGCGCAGGACGAGCCGGCCGATCTGCAGGATGACGCCGGTCTCCTCGGCGATGGGGATGAAGAGCCCCGGGGACACGAGTCCGCCGCGGGCCTCGTTGCGCCACCTCACGAGGCTCTCGAAGCCGATGACCTCGCCGGTCTGCAGCTCCACGATGGGCTGATAGTGGATCTCGAACGCCTCGTCGATGACGGCGCGGCGCAGATCCGTCTCCAGCTCAAGCCGCTCCCGGGCCTGCCGGTGCATGTCGAGGTCGTAGAACGCGCTGCGCTCCTCGGAGTTACTGCGGGCGCGGCGCATGGCGGTCTCCGCGGCGCTCAGCAGGTCCTCGGAGCTGTCGAGGCCGGGACCGGTGATCGCGATCCCCACGCTCGCGGTGGTGTACACATCGCGGCCGTCGACGCGGATCGGATCCGTCAGCGCATCGTGCAGACGCTCGGCGACGCGTGAGGCCTCGGCGCTCTCGCTCAGCGCGTCGAGGATGAGCCCGAACCGAGCTTCCCCGATGCGGGCGATGGTGTCGCCGGGGCGCAGGGTGCCCTGGAGCCGTTGGCCGATGCTCCGCAGCATGGCGTCGCCGGCCTGGCGGCCGAGGGACTCGCGGACGACGGGGTGTCGGTCGATGTCGAGGACGAGGACGCAGACCTTGACTCCGTCTCGCTGGGACGACGACCACATGTGAGCGAGCCGATCCCGAAACAGCAGGGCGTTCGGGATGCCGGTCACCGGATCCGTGAGCCGGCTCTCGGAGATGTCGGACATCGTCCCGGCCACGAACGTGGCGCGACCCAGGGAGTCGCGGATGGCCGAGCCCATGACCTGGACCCAGCGCCACGTCCCGTCGCCGGAGAGGACCCGGTGTTCGGAGCGCAGGCGCTCGGTCTTGCCGAGGACGTGGTCGCGGATCGCCTGGAGCAGGCGCGGGCGGTCGTCGGGGTGCGCCGACTCGTGCCAGTCCCGGGAGGAGAATCGTCGGTCGGTGTCGACCCACCCGAGCGTCTCCAGCCACTCGGGCGAGAGGTCGAGCCGGTCCTCGGCGACGCTCCACTCCCAATAGCCGTCCGCGGCGAAGCGCGCGGCGCTGGAGAAGGTCCCCGAGTCGTCCAGATCGTGGTCCACCGCCTCCCGCGCGGTCAGGACGAACCCGCCGATCGACGGCGTGGAGCGAGCGTCGTGGAGGTAGGTGTCGATCGGGAGCCAGCCGTCCTCGCGCGTGCGAAGCCGCCAGTGGGCGCGGACGGTGACCTCGTTGCCGGCGCGTACCTCCTGGACCTTGCGGAACACCTCCCGCCGGTCGGAGGGGTGGACCCGATCGATCGTGGCCTCGAGGTTCCGGGGATCGCCCTCCCCGAGGAGCGCGATCGCCGCCGGCGACGCCCACCGGAGATGTCCCGACGGGGAGAAGACGACGATGGCGTCCGGCAGCCGACGGAGAAGCGCGGCTGCGTCCAGGAGTTCAGAGGCGGGCACCCCTCCTGTATCGGAGCGGGGGTCTCACGCTTGAGCGGGCGAGCTGTTGCCTCCTCGGGCGCGGAGCTCGACGTCGGGGCTCAGGCGACCTCGGACTCGGGCGTCGGCGACTGTTCGGGCAGCCACGGGCGCGGCGCGGCGGGGGGCGCGGGCATGCGGCGCACCTCCTCCTTGAGCTTGGAGAAGGTGTCGTTCTTCGCCTTGCCCATGTTGCGCAGGAGGTGGAGGCCGTCGCCCATCTTGATGTAGGCGGCCTGGGCGCTGAGGCGCAGGAAGTGCTTCCACGTCCGGGGCCGAAGCAGGGCCTTGGCGCCGAACGCGGTGACCTGGAACTTCATCCACCACAGAGCGACCATCCAGAACGTCCGGGCGATGGAGCGGAAGACGTTCAGGCGCTGGGGGTCCGACTCGACGTTCTCGAGCCAGTGGTCCGCGTCACCCGGGGGCTCGTAGCCGAAGGCGAGCTGGTCCGCGCGGTAGGGATCCATGAGCGGCAGGGGGTTGCCCTTGCCCTCGACGATCTTGTTGAAGTCGTCGTAGATCTCCTTGAGGAAGTGGCGCTGGCACAGGCCGAGGGTGTCGTCGACGTACTTCGGGTCGAGGAACCACTTGCCGAGGTAGGTGGGGACCCACGCGCCGAACCACCACATGTACTCGAGGTAGACGCGCCAGCTCATCACGCCGGCGTGGCCGAGGTGCCTCGGGTGGTCGCGGTAGAGGTGCACGACGTTGGCGCCCCACCAGAGGTTGAAGCGGTCGTAGGCGTCCCGCTTGCGCTCGAGCTCGGCGGCGGGGATGCCGGCGCGCTCCGAGCGGATCAGCTCGGTGATGCTCTCCGCGGCGAACGCGATGGTGGACGTGCCCTGCGAGTAGAAGGCGTCGCCGAAGTAAGCGGCGTCTCCGAGGGCGTACCAGCGGTCCGGGCTGAACATCTGCTTGCAGTAGTGCGACGGGCGGGCCCAGTGGACGAAGTCCTCGACCTCGCGGTCGTTCACGAGGTCGTAGAGGACCTTGTGGTTGGCCTCGAGGAAGGCCATGAACTTCTCTTCGGTGTCCAGGTCGCGGCCCTTGATCACCGAGTGGTGGTACATGACGCCCACGCTGAGCTGCATCGTGTCCCCCATGGAGATGGGGATCATCCACAGCCAGTGGCCAGGACCGAAGAAGTGGTTCGTGGCGTAGTACTGCGAGGTGACGGTGCGCTCGTGGTCGATGCCGTCGACGAACTTCTTGCGGTCGACGCCCCGGACGCGGACCCAGGCGGTTCCGTTCTTCAGGCCGAACAGGTTCTTCGGGCCGAAGAGCATGTTGTCCTTCGCGCGGCCGGTGAGGAACGCGCGCCCCGCGGCGTCGATGAGGTGGTCGCAGGTGTGGGTCACGGTGCCGCCGCCCACGAGCTCGACGGTCGCGGAGTTCTTCTCCTTGCCCTCGGTCAGATCGAGCTCGGCCACGGTCCCCTGGATCCAGGTGACGCCGGCGTCGAGGTTCATCTGCATCAGATCGGCTTCGAGCTTGCCGCGGTGGACCTGCCAGGACGGCAGCGTGGGGTTGCGGGTGGGCCACAGCGAGGCGTAGTCGCCGATGGAGCCCGTCTTGGCGGTGTCCTTCGGCCAGTGGAACGCGAGGCCGACCTTCGGCTGGTGGTTCTCGATGAGGTAGTCGTACAGCCCCAGCTCGCGGCCCATGAAGGTGGCGGCGATCTCGACGGTGGACTCGCCGATCTTGCGGATCTGGCGGATCTCGTCGGCGGTGCGGGGCTCGATGAGGCCGATGGTCAGGCCAGGCACGTTGCGCAGCAGGTGGCGCGCCTGGCACTGGCCGGCGAAGCCGCCGCCGACGATGAGGACATCCCAGTGCTTGGTCTCGGTCATGACTCTCTCCGTGCGCGACCGGGGGATTCGGGACCCTCGGGATCGCGCGCGGGGGACTCTACAGGCCGATCTCGATTCCCCCAACGATTCTGTTGAGGAAGCGCACGGGAGGTTGCCAGGTGGGCGATTCGGCGAGGGCGTCCTCGATCTCCGTGGCGGAGAGATCGAGGGCGGCGTTCGTGAACGCGGGGACCCAGTGGACCTTGATACCGACCCGCGGGTGGGGGTGGACGGCGACGGAGAGATCCGCGCCGACGGTGCCGAGGAGCCAGGGGGGATAGGGCTGGTCGGCCTGCTCGCGGAGGAGGAGCATCCCGGAGAAGCGGGGCATCACCTGGATGCTCACCGGGCCGAGGGGGACGCGGAAGGTGGGGCCGACGCCGAGGTCGAGGAGGTGGCTCGTGGGGGCGATGGGGTCGCCGGCGTCGTTCGAGGTGGCGGGGAAGCCGCCCCAGGTCAGGTCCACACCCAGGCCGAGGATGCGGGTGAGAGGGGAGCGCCCTGTGGGGCGGAGTCCGTAGCCGATGCGGAGTCCGAAGCCCATGGGCACGGACTCGGACTTGAACTGAGCGCCGGGGAGCCAGGAGTGGGCGTAGCCGACGCTGATGAGGTGGCGGCCCCCGTTGAGTTCCCGGCGGATCTTCGCGACGTCGTACGAAGTCCCCTTGCTGAAGGTCATCCGGCCGGTCTCGATGAGGCGGCCTTGCCGGTTGCGGAAGGCGACGGTGTGCTTTCCGGGCTCCACCGCGACGGTGCGGGGAAACGCCCCCTTCTCCTCCCCGTCGATGACGAGGACCATGCCCTCCTGGGGGCCGGCGTAGCTGGTGATGAGGGCGAGGCGGGCGTCCTGCCGGGCCGTGGGATCGCCGGAGAGGAAGAGCTCCTCGTTGCCGACGATCTTGTAGAAGGCCATGGGGACCTGGACCTCCTGGGTGGTCGACAGCGTGCCGTCGCGGGCGTAGTCGTGGGCCTCGGAGACGGAGACGACCGCGTCCTGGTTGATGTCGGCGGCAGACGCGCCCGAGCCGAGGGCGTCGATGAAGAAGTGGGTGTAGACGCCGTGCTCGAGCTGCTCCAGCTCCAGCGCGGGGCGCCCGTAGGTGGTGGCGAAGAGCTGGGCCTCCTTCTCGGCGACCTTGTCGGAGTAGGGCATGGCCTCGTCGACGAGGGCCTTGCTCACGGCCTCGGCGGACGCGGCGGGGAGCTTGCCGTCGCCGGTGAAGCAGGCGTCGACCACGAGGACCCGGCGCGTCGTGGGCAGGGTCTCCATGAACTCCTGCATCGCGGACAGCGGGATGGCGGTGGAGGCGGGGCTGGCCTTCTTCGTGTTCGTGGTGGCGAGGAAGACGGAGCTGCGGTTGCGCTCGTCCAGCGTGCGGGTGCCGTGGCCGGAGAAGTAGACGAGGGCCAGGTCCTGGGGGCCGAGGGTCTCGGCCCAGGCGTTGAGGCGGCCGACGATGCCCCGGGCGGACAGATCGCCGTCGGTGACGACCTCCACGTCGGTGAACCCGCCGCGCAGGGGGTCGGAGAGGACCTCGGCGAGGCGGCTCGCGTCGCGCTCGGCGTAGCGCAGGGGTCCGAAGCCGGGGTCGTCGTAGGCGTTGATGCCGATGACGAACGCCTTGCGGGCGACGGCGGGCGGGGCGGCCTCCTCGAGCTCTCCGAAGACGCCCTGGGCGAAGGCGGCGGGCGCCGCGAGGAAGGCGGTCAGGACGAGGGGCGCGAGGGAGCGAAGGGTCACGGATCCTCCGGGGGCGGGTCGTCAGGCGATGGGGGCGCGGTCCAGTCGAGCTCGAAGCGGGCGAGGACGAGGGCGCCCTCGTTCGCGGCGAGGAGGTCGGCCTCGTTGATGCGCCGGCCCGGGATGCTCAGCGCGGTGGGACGAGCGACGAGGACGTAGGTGGCGGGGCCGGGACCGGCGGGGCGGTAGTCGGGGGAGGCGCCCGGTGGCTGGAGGAGGTTGGGACCGGCGGTCGCAGTCCAGATCGCGCCCGGGGCAGGCCACACGACGGCGGAGACGTCCCCCTGGACCTCGAGGAGCGCCAGGGATGCCGCGGCGCTCGGGCGCGCGGTGATGCGGACGGGGTCGGTGACGGGGCGCGAGGCGTTCGAGGCGAGGCGCGTGCCGTCGGGGGCCTGGAGGATGAGGGCGCCGGTGAGGGCGGGGCCGTCGTCGTCGTCGCCCTTGATGCCGCCGCCGTAGGGATCGGTGGCGTCGAACAGGCTGCGGGCGACGAGGCCGGCGGCCACGAGGAGGAGGGCGACCAGGGCGATCTGCACGGGGCGCCGGCCGAAGAGGGGCACGACGTTCGAGTCCGCGCCGTGGCGTGCTTCGAGGGGGGCGACCGGCGGTGAGCCCCACGCCTTGGGGGTGTCCGCCGACGTGGCCTTGGCGATGCGGTGTCGGGCGAGATCGGACAGCGCAGGCGGCGTCGTGGGGGCGCCGGCCATGGCGGCGTCGAAGGCGAGGATCGCGTCCATCGCCTCGGCGACGCGCGGGTCCTCGTCCGCCGCGGCGCGCAGGGTGGCGAGCTGGGCGTCGTCGAGCTCGTCGGGGTAGCCGTCGAGCAGGTCGAGGATGGAGTCGGGGAGGGTGCTCACGACGCGACCCCCGGGAGCTCGACGCCGGAGAGACGGGCGGCGAGCAGCGCGCGGGCGCGGCGCAGGGCGCGGTAGGCGGTCGAGGTGGAGAGGCCGAGGCGTTCCGCGACGTCGGGGAGGGGCTGTCCCTCGAGGAGGACCGCGCGGAGGAGGCCTCGGCCGGGCTCGGGCAGGCGGTCGATGTGCTCGTGGATGGAGGCGACGCGCTCGGCGCTCAAGGCGCGCGACTCGGGGGAGGTGAAGGCCGCGATGCGCTCGATGGGGAGGGTGGACCGGTCCGGCTCCCGGGCGGCGAGGTCGGAGGTGCCGAGGAGAGCGAGGTGGGAGTCGCGACGGTCGCGCTTGCGGAGGTGGTCGACAGCGCGGGAGCGGGCGGTGCGACGGGCGTAGGAGATGACGGCGCGGGGCTCGCGGAGGGTGGGGAGCCGGCGGACGACCTCGGTGAGGGTCTCGACGAAGACGTCCTCGGCGGCGGCGGGGTCGCGCAGGATGCCGAGGGCGGGGCCCATGAGGACGGGACGGAGGAGGTCAACGAGGTCGTGCAGGGCGTTGGAGTCGCCGGCGAGGTAGGCCGTGACGGCCGCTCCTGCGCGCTGGTCGAGCTGCTCTGCCACGTGCGACCTCCCCCTCCAGGACATCTCGGATCGTATCGCCATGTTCCGGAGTGACGAAATCGTGGCGCGGAAATGCCAGCTTTCTCGATCGCGGTAGGCTCGCGGGGTCGACGGACCGGGGCGCAGGCCTCGGGTCGGCGGGGGCGAGAGGGCAGGACCCGAGGGATGGCGAAGAAGCGACGCGAGGCGCGGGACACGAGCAAGCCGGGGGATCACCTGGTCGACTGCCTGTTCGCGCCGAAGGCGGCGCTGCGGCGGGCGGGGCGCCGCACGATCCCGTTCCTGGAGACCGCGGCGGTGGCGGCGGTCGGGCTGCTGGGGCTGGGCTGGTCGGTGTCGGGGCTGCTGTTCGGTGGGGAGACGGCCTTCGAACGTGCGGTGCTCGGCGGGCTGGTGGGCCTCGGGTCGGTGGTGCTGGTGGCGCTGTTCACGGCGGCGGCGAATGCGCTGCAGGCGGGCGGGAGCGGGCCCGCGGTGACGTTCAAGCAGAGCGCGGCCATCGTGGCGTCGGGCCTCGTGGCGCCGAGCGTGGTGACGGTGGCCACCGGGGTGGCGGCGCTGACGGTGCCGTTGTTCGTGGAAAGCGACCTGACGGCAACCCTGCCCGCGCTCCTGGGGGTGGGGGTGTGGACGGCGGGCCTCATCGGCATGACGGGCGTGGGCCACGCGACGGCGAGGAACGTGTCGGGCGCGATCGGCGTGGCGAGCGCGCTGGGGGCGGCGCTGGTGGTCGCGTTCGTGGCCGGGCTGGCGGGGTTCGTGTTGCAGGACCCGTTCTGGGCCGACGAGCAGCCGTGGGGGTTCCTGTAGGAGCGAGGCCCCGTTCGCGTCGTGCAGCTCGGTCAGAGCACCGGCGCGATGACGCCCCATCCCATCCCCGGCGCGCAGCCTCCGAATCACGCGCCCGACTCGTCCGCCGTCCCCCACGACGTGTGTCCATCGTCGCCGTCGGGGGCGTGGACGTGGTGGATGGAGACCGCCTCTGAGGGGACGTCGAAGGCGACGCACTCCAGTCGTGTCCCTACGGAGAACGGGACTGCGGGCGCGTCGAACCACATGGTGGGCCAGGCGACGGTGGAGCCCGCGAGGAACACGAGGAGCACGATGCCGGCGATGAGGGTCACGGGCTCGAACAGCGCGACGACGGCGCCGACGAAGAGGAGCAGGAGCCCGAGAACGGAGCCGAGCCGGATGATCCAGTGGACCTGGTTGCCGATCCGGACGTCGGGGGCGTCTGCGCCATCACGGCGGGCGACGCCGGCGGCGAGCTCGAGGAGGTAGCGACCGTTGAGGTTGCGCAGGTAGCCCGAGCGGCGGCGCAGGGTGGGCGGAGCGTCGACGGCGAAGTCGAAGCCCTGAAGGAGGACGGCGGGGGAGGCCGCGGCCGCGGGGCCTGGGGACGAGGGCTCGGTCGTTGGCGGCGGGGCGGGCCACGAGGTCTGGGCGAATGAGGTGGTGGAGGACGCGCGTCCGTCGCTCACGAACGGACGGACGAGGTCGCGCGGGACGGCGAGAAGCGCCCATCCCACGGTGACGTCGTGCACGGCGTCGTCCTCCCAGGACCAGTCGCCGAGGCCGAAGATCCAGGGGTGGGGGGACTCCGCGGGCCGGATGCGCGCGGTGACGACGAGCTGCTCGTCCTCGACGGCCACGGCGAGCCCGAGGCCGCCGAAGTGCCAGCCGGCATCGGAGTCGAGGGCGCGGAGGGAGAAGCCGTCGAGGACGGGGACGAGGGTGTGGGAGGGGGGGAGCGGGGACGGTGTGGGGTCCGCGGTGGATGCGAGGAGTGGACCCAGTGGGAGACGCGCGTGGGCGTAGGCCGGCCAGCCGAGGTGGACGCCGACGGTGAGGTCCGTGCGGCCCCGGTGGACGAGGCGGACGTCGGGGGAGTCGAGGCGGAGGGCGTGGGCGGTCACGTCGGCGGTGTCGGACGGAAAGGCCCCGATGCGCAGGGAGCACTGGTGGCGCGGCGGCGTCGCGTCGTCGATCCAGGAAGAGAACAAGGGGAGGCGATGCGATGTGAACCGCCACCGAAACCCGAACCCGCGCCAGAGGAGCATGAAGAGGAGATGGTAGGGGAGGGCGGGACAGAAGCTGTCCCGGGTAGGGCGATCGGCGGGGGCGAAGGGCGGGCGCGAGGCGGCGGGTGGGGGTGGGCAGACGCGCTCGTCGAGGGGCAGGCGGCGATCGTGCCGAGGTGGCGCCACGGCGAAAGGTGACGGAGGCGAGTTGACACCCCCTGAGCCCAGATCTATATACCCGTCCCGCGCCGCTGAGGGCCCAGACCTTCAGGCCGCGAAAGAGCTTTGAAAAATCAGACCGTTGAGGCGTAGTTCAATCGGCAGAATACCGCGCTCTGAACGCGGGGGTTCCAGGTTCGAGTCCTGGCGCCTCAACCAATTACACCTCGGTACGACCTTGCTCCCATCGTCTATCGGTTAGGACGCTGGCCTCTCACGCCGGAAAGAGGGGTTCGATTCCCCTTGGGAGTACCATTCAGAAGCCCCGGGCGCTCTAAGTGCCCGGGGCTTTTTGCTTTTCGCGCCTTTCTTTTCGTCTTCGGTATTCCCGTGATACGCATCTGATACGCATCCTGCGTATCGCTCCTTGAAGACTCGCTGGAGAGGCGGAATCAGCTTCACAGCCTCACGAAGCCCGTGAGCGTCAGGATCGACGTACGTCCCTCGCTGACCCGCGAGGGTGTGACCGACGAGAAACTCCACAGCCTCGGTGTCGGCCCCGGCCTTCTTGAGACCCGTGACGAGGCCCTTGCGGAACGAGTGGTGGGGCCGGCGGTGCCAGACCTCGGAACGGATCCCGGCTCGCTTCCATGCGCGGTTCATGTCCCGGGTGCGTGCCATCCGCTCGCGCTCTCCACCGCGATGACGCTTGCTCTTGATGAGCCATCCGGTCTGGTCTGGCCAGGTCTCAAGCTCCTGAACCAGGTGCTCGGAGACCGGGACGATGCGCCCCTGGCGCTCCTGCCGGGACTTCCCGAGCTCGCCGCGGATGCGCAGCATCCTCCGCGTAAGGTCGAAGTCGTCCCAGACCAGCAACATCGCCTGCTGAACGCGGAGCCCGGTAAAGCGGAGGACGATGGCGAGCTGGCAATGCCAACCGCTACTCGCCGCGATTGCTCGGTCCATCTCTTCCCACGTGGGTGCCACCGTCGGCTTGCCCGGCTCCGACGGGAACTCCAACTTCCGAGGTGGACGCGGCACAGAAGGCCCAAGGTGCTCATCGTCGTGCGCCCATTCCCACGCGAGCTTCACGTCGAGGGCCATTCGTCGGCGTGTGTCGAGATTGCGCCCCTTGCCCCAGCGGCCGCCGGTAGCGAGCGACCGGTAGTAGTCCACCAGCAACGACTTGGAGAGCAAGCTGACGTACAGCGGCTCTCCGTTCTGCTCCACCTCCCGTAACCACCGCAGGAAGATGTCGAGGTTGATGCCGTAGCGCTCGATCGTCCGCGGAGCGCGCGTCAGGGCTCGGTCTCGGATGTACGCGGCGAAGACTTCTTTGAGGAGAGGGAGCGCGCGAGACCGGCGAGGCTCTGTCCGGGGGCGATGAAGTCCCCGCTCGACGTCGGCGAGGAGCCGCTCAGCCTCGCGTTTGTTCGCGCAGGTCTTCGAACGCGACTTTCCCCCCTCCCGCCAGCGGACGCGCCACTTCCCCCGGAATGAATCGATGAACGCCATCGGTGTACCTCCACCCACCAGTCGTCGATCTCCTCGACGCGCCAGCGGTACTCTGGCCTTTTGTTGCTTCCAATATTAACCCAGGGTCGATCGAGGTGCTCCGGGCTTCCCTGCATCCGATCTCGAAGGGTCCGGGGGTCGACGTCTAGGCGTTCGCAGACCTCTCGATGTCGACACCATGTCGACCCCGTAGAAGGCGCATGAGTCGCACTTCGAACCTCACCGCCCGAGAGAGTCTCAAGGATGTCTCCCCAAAGGTAGACAGCCTCCCCTGATGCCTCTCCGAGAGGCTCTACCCTCGCCCTGAGCCACGCCCGTGAGGCGGCGAGCTCACCGGGCATGGCCTCTGCCGCCTCATCAAGTGAAAGGACAGAACCCTCGTGCAGGGCTGCTCTCCACATGCGCCGGAAATGACTCGCAAGGGTCATTCAAGGTGCGGGCGGACCGGGCCAGCGCCGCCCGGCAGGAGCAGGTTCGGCTGCACACCGTCCAGCCCGCAGCCCACGCCGATGAACTCGACGTAGCTGCCGTGCGCCCCACCGCTGCTTCGAACGTCGGCCGTTGGCCGCACGCACGAGGACGAACCTCGAACGGGACTCGGCGGCGATGCGATGCGGAGTGGCCCGCCCGCAAGACTCAACCGAGCGCCGCTCGACGCAGTGCCCCGAAGGGCAACGCGACTCAGAGGAGTCACGTCGGTGGATGGGCGACGGCGCACGCCGAAGACTCGAACGTGGCCGGAGAAGCCGGAACTGGTTGCAGACGACCCCCACTCCCACCGGGAGGGTGGCCCACGAGCGAGCGAGCTGGGACAACACTCCTAGTCCCGGTTGAGGTCGGCGAGCCTCCAGAGGTCCATACACTCGTCCTGGACGAAGAGCGGGGACCTCTCCAATGCCTCCTCTACGTGAGCGACCAGAATCCAGCACTCCTTCGGCACGCCCCTCCTGTAGTACATCCACTCCCTGAATCTCCAGTAGGCGGTGTAGCGTTCGGAGTAGTCGGGCGTTCCGATCGCCGGCGCTACACCTCGGATGAACTGCAACACTGACTCGGGCGCATCGAACGTCGGCTTCCGCGCCAAGCGGAGCGCCTCGAGAGCGAATTCCGCAGGTTCGTAAGCTGACTTGTCTGAGGTCTGCCGCAGGAGAGCCTCGATCAGCTTCTCCCACGCGTAGAGTTCGGTGGTGGTCATAGAGCTTCTTGGTTATTGACGATGGGGGTCGTCGACATCCCGTCCGCTCCCGCCGACGTTGTCCGAGGCTGGCGCAGGTTCCCGCACCCGCTCTGCTCGTGAAGCTACGCATCCCCGCTCCCTGGCGTGAGGCACCCGGGCGGGCCGGAATGCAGTTGTTCGGAATCACATGGGAATCGCTCCTCCTGCCTGTAATGGCCGGTGTTGCAGGTTGGTGTTACAGGCTCCACGAGTGGTACTTGCTCAAGCCGGGTCGACTCTTCGTCGCTCCTCTGGGTCCACCACAAGGGCTCCAGCACGGTTCGGGGGTCGAGCTCGGTCATCGAGAGAAACAAAAACAGCCCCTCGGGCAACTCGGCCTCGAAGAAGGCCCGGGCAACCCGGTTCCGGCGTCTAATAGACGGCGCCAAGAGCACGACTTTCCACTCGGCTGCGCCCGCGAGCGGCACACCCTGCTGTGACAGCTCTGCGTAGCCCTCGCCCTTGCTGCGGGCCGTGCGTGACGGGTTCTCCGCCCCCGAGTCAGACTCGACCGCGATGGCCTGTCGCCCTGCGGGTGTGTTGAGCAATGCGATTCCATCTGGAACCCGCGAGCCCGGTCCTGCCCCGGTGGCCCGGCGAATCTCGGCCTCGTGGTCGAACCGGATGAGCTCGAACGACCGGGAGCGGGCACAGGCCAACGCGAGTGCGAGATGGAGGTCGACCACCTGTCCATGGTGGGCAAGCTGCACCCTGCCGATGCCCTTTGGCGTGCGGAGCCGGTCGCCCCTTAGGCCGAGCTTCACTTCAAGGAGATGGGCGCCCACCCGGTCGAGGGTGACGAAGTTCTGCCCGGCCATTTGCGGCACCCAGACCCTTAGGCACTGGAGGTCTCGCAGCTTCCGGATCGCCCGCCGCGCGAGCTGCGTCGAGACGCCCATGAACATCGCGCACTGAGCTGTCGAGACAGGCTGGGCCGAGGCGACGAGTTGGAGAAGTAGCAGCTCCCGGGGCATCACCCGGGCACCGGACCTAGGTCGTCGCCGCCTCGTTCGGGAGGGCGCGTCCATCATCGACGGTGGAGCCGGAGCGGGTTGCGGGCGATCTGGCCGCAAGGACAGGCGACGGCGTAGTCGCGGGTCCCACAGTGCCGGCAACGGTGGTAGCCGTGGGTCCAGGGAGCCGACGGCAGTTGGCAGGTCGAGCAGGTCCAACCACCGGGGCTCCGCAGCTGGACGACATGGCCAGCCGAGCAGGTGGTGGTTGTCTCGCGCAAGACGCTGAGCGTCCTGAGCTCGCGGAACGCGGCGACCCCTAGGTCGGCAAGTGCGCAAGCGGGGAGAAGCGCCAGGACCAGAGCTGCAAGAGCGAGCTGGGCAGACAAGGATCCGCGTGTCTCGCCGAGCCAGGTCAGGAGCCTCTTCGTCACGAGGGAATCACCAGTCGAGGCCCGCGTGTTGCCTTGTGCCCCTGGCCCGGTCGCCCTGAGGAGGACTCGGGGAAGGCCAGCCGAGCCTCGACGTCGAGTTCCTTGGCGTCGCAGGCAAGGGAGCCCCTCTCGATGCTGGCGCGCTGCTGGGGAGCCAGCGCGGCCCAGCGGCGGTCGATCTCCGACAGTGGCACGTTTGGAGAGCGGAGCAGTTGCGCGCGACCCCGCGCCACATGGACGAAGTGACGCGGCCCCAGCCGGCTCACCCAGCGGGCCCACTCGCGCCGGGACGCCTCCGCGCTCAGGAGCTTGGACGGCTCCCTCGGGTCGACGAGGTCTAGGGAGGGAGTCAGGTCTCCCAGCTCTCGAAGCAGCTCTGCAGGGTCGGGCTCGAAGAGGAATCGGTGGCGGGCGTTTGTGCGGACAATCGCGGACAGCATCGGGCTCGCGCGGTCTAGCTGACGGGCGTCCTGGCCCATCAGGTGAAGGGACACATTGAGCGCTCGAGCGAGGCTCGAGACCCGCTCGATCTGCTCCGCCGATGCCGCCCGAAGCACCTCAGCCACCTCGTCGATGACGACTGCTACGTGGGCCTCACGTCCTACCTCACGAGCGAAGATGGCCGGGACCAAGACCAGCTCGGCAAGGAGGCCGGCAAAGAAACGCGACAGGCTCTCAGCCCCCGCAGGCGGCCCACCTGTGTTGATGAGCGTCACTCCGCCCAACAACTCGGTGCCGCTCACGCAGCCCTTGGCGCACAACGAGCGTCGAACGGCCCGAAGTCCCAGCAAGTTGTCGAGCCGCGAGAGCAGCGCGATCCTCGCTGTCTTCGACTCTTCAAGATGACCCTGCCGCCAGAACTGACGAGTCCGGGGGTCCACGCACCGCTCGGAGACACGGCGTGCGTACTCGTCCGACTCGAGCATGCGAGCCAGATCCATCAGGCTCCCTCCGAGTCCGATGAGCGCTTCGGCCCCGAGCAGGAAGAAGCGCCGCATCCGCTGACCCAACGGCTCTCCTCCGAAGAGCGACTCGATGTGTCGTGCCGCAACACGGGCTTGAGCTCCGGGCTCCAGCCCTGGCTGAGGATGGAGTGGGTTGAGCCGAACTGGCGCTCCACGAAAGAAGGCGACCTGCTTGAGGGAGCCTGCGGCGCTGCGAGCCGCGAGCATCCTGGTCATTAGCGGGGCTAGGTCGTCCTTCGGGTCGACTACCACCACAGAGAGACCCAGTGAGCTTGCTACGTGGGCAAAACGCAGGGCGGCAAGGACTGACTTCCCGCTTCCCGACCGGCCGAGGGTGAGCGAGTGAGTCTGGAGCGCGGCAAGCTCCTGGTGAACGAGTCGTTGGCCCTCGACAGTTACACCGAGAGGAAGCTGACGAGCGGAGGTCATCGCAGGAACCCGGCTTCGTCAGGGTTTCCCTCGGATGAACGTCGCTCGACAGTCTCTCTCGGTGTAAGTCGGCGCGGAGTGCGAGTCCCCACCTGCCGACGGGCACGGGGCACCGGGGCAGGACGACGGGTGCTTTCTGCCGCAGAGATTAGCCTCGCGGCAACCAGGACCGCCGCCAGCACGAGCCCGAGGGCCGCTAGTCCCGTGAGCATAGAAGTGACGGGTCCCGAAAGGGCCGATTCGTGACCTGGTGCCGTTGTTTCCATGTGGAAAAGGACAGCCGCCCGCAGGCAGGGCCAGAGTGCTGACAGCAGGAGGATGCCCCCGCCGATGCGAGCGACTTCACCCGCGGCCCGCTTCGCTCCGGCCATGAGCAAGACGGCGGCCACCATCAGAGCAAGACAGGCTCCGCTTCCGATGAAGACCTCCAGCGGGACGTCGGCGGCGGTCAGCAGCACTAGGCCGGCCCCGACGGGAAGCGCGAGGTGGGGCCTCTTGATGGTCACGGTGTTGTACTCCTGGGTGCGGTTGTGCCGAGTTCGCTTCTCTGGGTCCGGTCAGTCGGTGAAGAACGAAGTCGAGCTCAACCGCGGGGTCGAGGTGACCCGGGAAGGACGAGCAACCGGCGGGGGCTCTGGCGCCGGAGGGTGGTAGTGAAACCACGCTCTCGCATGAAGCCTTCCGCTCCGGCTGCGCTCGACCATCACGACCGTCACACCGCCATCCGGCCGCAGGAGAGCGACGGCCACGGCCATGCCCGGCGCGGCGACGTCGAACGCCTGCTGCCGATGGTGCGAGACCTCCAGATCGCCGGTGTGGTCGACCGTGACCGGCCAGGGCTGGCCACGCCAGATGAGGGAGGTCAGCTGGCTCTGTTGGCGAGCCCAGTCGAGGTCGAGCAGCTGGGAGACGGTCGCTCGGGCCGCCTCCTGGCGGCTGTGCTGAAGAGACAGCTCCGCCAGTGGCTGGGCGCGAACCAGCGCAGACGAACGCCGGCTCGGGGAGATTTCGGCGAAACGGTCCAGCAGCTTCTGCGCCGCTTGTCGCTCCTGCGGCCGGGCTGGGTCGAGCAAAGAGGTGATGGCCAGGGTGGCGCCCCTCTGCCGACCGTCCGTCTTGGGCTGCGACACGAGCTGCATGAGCGTCGGAGCCCGAGCCGCTCGGTCGCGCGCGGCGGTGGCCGCTGACCCGGGGTTGTCGACGGACAGCACCGTGGGCGCGTCGGGGTCGAGTCGGTCCAGGACATCCTCCACCGGGCGGGCAAAGGTCCTGACGCGGGCACCAGCGGCGCGATAGGAGCCTCCGAGGCGGTCGGCCCGCCCGGGTTCGGGATCGACGAGCTCTACGTGTTGAAGGGAGGGAAGCAGGCCCTTGCGAGCGGCCTCGCTGGTTACGGCACTGCCGCCGCGGTTCGCGCCGACGAGGATGAGGGAGGAGGGGTTCATGAGGCACTCCGGGTCTTGTTGTTGGGGCTGAAGGAGCTCGGTGAGCAATGCTCGAGGACACGGACGGAGGAGGCGCCGGCCTCTTCGCCCAGGGAACGGAAGACGGACCTGAGGCGAACGTCTTGGGCGGGAGTCCAGGCGCGAGAGAGGACGGAGCGGGCATGGACCCCGCAGATGGTCAGGTGAACACCGCGAAGGTCAGGCAGCTCGTGGGTCCGCCGGAGTTCAGTGAGAACGTCATCGGGCTCTGGGACCTCGCGGGCGAACCACCAACCAGACCGGTCAGGGCCGCTGACGCGCAGGTCCCGTCCGTCGCTCAAGACGACCAGCCAGCGCTCCGTGGCGTCGCTCTCTTGAAGCCGACGCGCCGCGCTCCAGATCGCGGCCAGGACGGCGCTCTTCTTGAGTGGCTTGATCTGGAGTTCCGCGAGATCTCGTTCAACGGTCTCGGCGAAGGCACGACGCGCATCGAGAGCGCCCGCGCCGGAGGGCCACCTCCTCGGCGCTGATGCCTGGTAGACGGTCTCGGTCTCGATCCCGTCCGAGACGGTGGTCATCCAGATCGAGGTCTCAGCCGGAAGGCGAGTCTGGTCCACAAAGGCTCGCCACGCGGACGCCAGGGCCGCACTCTCCACGGGGCGGCGCTCCTCGTCCAGGTTTCCATCTGACGCGTCCACGACGACTGCGAGCGCAGCCCCAGACGGTGCCGGCGCGCATGAAGCCATCCACAGCACCATCATGAGGAGTAGAAGGGCGACGACGCCCTGGGCCAGTAGCGTGCCGAGGCCGGGAAGCTGAGACAGTCTTGGGGCGAGAGTCCTGGGTGAAGCCCGGTCCTCAGAGGACCGAGGGCGGGGTCTGGTAGATGCGGCGAAGCTTCGGTCAAATCGAGCGCGGATGGTCTGGCGCTCTTGCCGTACCTCTTCCAGCCGAGCTCTGGCCTCCGCCAGCAACTCATCCAGACCATCTCGGCGTCCGTGAAGCTCAGCGAGGCGGGCGGCTAACTCGCGACGACGCCCTGACTGCTTTCGCGCGGCCTCAATCAGGGCAGCGGCGCCCATGGGGGCGAAGGCCACGAGTACCGACATCACTGTGGTAGCGAGCGCAGGATCTGCGCCCGGGGCGACGTCCGTCAGGCTGTTCCCTTGACTGTCGAGCTGAACTCTGACGGCCGCGAGCGCAACAACGAAAACGAGATAGGTCGCGAGGGCGGCGTAGGTCGGGAGCGCCGCCTGGAGCTCATTCAGTAGGAGCGCACCGTGGTTGTCATGGGAGCCGGGGGCGGAAGGTGGTGGCCTCTGAAGCCGACCGAGCAACCAGTGCGCGACCAGGGTCAGCAGCGCGGTCGTCGAGATCGCGAGAAGGGAGATCTGGGCAACGATGACTCTCCCATCCGTCCACATCGAGATCGCATCGGTGCCCAGGAAGCGGGCTACCAAGGGGAGGACGGCGACAAGGTCCCCGACCAAGACAATCAGCGCCAGAAGCCAGAGGATGGAAGAGCCCCCGGCCAAAGCACGCTGCTCCCTGAGAAGGCTCGGTAGCTCGTCGGTCTCGCTGAGCAGCCGCTGACGTCGCCGCTCCTCGAACTCAGAGACCTGAGAGGCGAGGCCGCTCTCATCGGCCTCAAGGTCGAGGTCACGCCGGAGATCGTGCTCGGCTCTCCATGGCTCGATCTTCGCCCTTGCGGGCACCTCGCTGTCCCGCGCCAACACTTCAGGGCTTCGCCCGTACGGGCTTTCGATCTTCACTGGCATATGCCCTCCGCACGATATGGTATCAAAACCATATCGTGCTCGCGATGGTCGATGTCAATCACAAAATTTCATCGAGCGCGGATCTTGCGACCTACCCCCGATGTTCTAGGCTCGCGGACTGCGGAGGATTCACTGATGGCAGGGAACCGATCGAGCTCGCGAGGACTGGGCCCCGGGTCCCGACTCTCGAGAGGACAGATTCTCGACGCAGCGATGCGACACTTCGATCTAGGAGAGACCCAGGCGAGCATCGCGGCCGACCTGGGCGTGAGCGCAAGTCACCTCGCTCGCCTGTTGAAGAAGGCGAAGGCCGATGGATGGGTGCGGGTGTTCGTTGACGCGGACCGGGAAGCGGAGCTTGCGGCCCAGATCAAGCAGAAGTATCCGAAACTCAAGCGAGTAGAGGTTGTGCCTAGCGGTTCGACCGCCGCGGCGACTGCCCGCGCGCTGGGAACCGTCGCCGCGGACTATCTCAACGAGCTACTCGACCAGGACGAGCTTCTGGATGAGCCGCAGATCCGAAGCATCGCGATCGGCGGCGGCATGGTCCACCAGGAGATGGTCCCGCAGGTCGCCCGCCGCAGGAACCGGGTCAGCGTCGGCCCTACATCTCTCACACCCTCATTGGGCCGAGTAGGCCGTCACACGGCTCCGATGGTGGCGAGAGCCTTGGCGCACCGCCTTGGGGCGCTCGTGCCCGGACAGAGAGCCCCCGGCGCTCTGGGGGGCTCGTACTACGAGGCCTGGGTCCGCCCGCCCCCGCCATCTGAGGGGCTCAAGGGGCTCCGTCGCTGGTACCAGGAGCTAGAGGGCGACCCCGCGTTTGAGGTCGTTCGGGACTTCTGGCGCCGACTGGATGTCGTGTTCGTCGGCGTGGTGGACATCGACTGGCGGTACTCTGACACCGCTGAGCGCTTGGAGGCACTAGGCACGTCGGTACACGCCCTACGTCTGCGCGGAGGGGGCGGGTTCGTGGCGAATAGTTGCTTCGACTCATCCGGCTCTCTAGTACCGCTCGGTCCGGGAGTACCGGGGATTGAGCCAGCGGTTCAGCTGGACGACTTGGCTAGCGGGAACACGGCCTACAGGGTACTCGACGCCTGGGGCCCGCCAAGCGGGTCAGCCGGTGCGCTCGTCAGGGCTGGAATCGTAAACGTCTTGCTGTGCGACACGATCGCGGCGGACCATCTCTTGCGGGGGTAGCTCGTCAGCGACCGGGCTTTTGTGAGGTATCAGTCCAGGCACTCGAACATGGTCCCGTGCCGAGCGATCGCACCCGAAAACTCGCAAACGTCGAGCAACTCTCCGCGGAAGTTGTACCTCCGTACCAGGATCTCGCGAGTCTCGGCTCGACGTTCCGGCTCCCAGAGCCACCCGTTGCCGCGGCATCGCTCCCCTTGGTCTGCCTCCAGATGGCCCCTGCGAGACACGATCGGGAGTCTCTCTCCGCCTACGAAGGCATCGAACATGTCGATCGAGCCGACCCTAAAGACCCTTCTTGGCGAAGGATCCCCATCGTCTTCGAACGAGAACTCCACCATCGGCGCAGTTCCACAGACCAGACCTGGGCGCTCGAGCGGCCTCGGGTCCAGCGCGTCCCGCGTGCGTCCTCGCTCCCCAAAGGAGGGCCTGCCACGGACTTGCGGGCGAGGGGGCTCGGGCGCAGCCTTCCTTGTGGCCGGAGCTCCGCGGAACTGGGCACACTCGCGCAGACTCGGTCCACCGGTCCTACTCAGGAGTGCGCATCGCTCTTCGAGCGTTAGGTCCTCGCTCCCTGGAGCACGCACTGGCAGATCCGGAGCGCGAGTCGCCACGGTTCGCGAGCCCGCTGTCCTGGTGCCTGAGACAACTGGGAACGAAAGCAGGGAACAGTGTCCCAGGCCCAGGGTCGCACCGGCCGCGAGCCCCAAGAGCACGGGCAGCTCACCCTGCTTCGAAAGGCTTGCAAGACATCCGAGAGCGGCGAGTAGCATGCCGCCCACTGCAAGCACTCCGGCGAGTCCTCGACCGTGCTGGGCAGCGTCGAGAAGCGGGACAGAGAGCAGCGCGGCCGGAATTCCCAGTAGAGCCAGCGCCCCAAGAAAGGTCCCCGTCTCAGTACTGGAGCGCGAAGCGACCCGACCCTCTCCAGTCCGCGGGGGCGTTCCTCGTTCTGCCCGAGGCTGCCGTTGGTCTCTTGTACCCGTCGAGCCATTCTGGGTCTCGGCTGGGCTCCCGCTACCCCGGGGCCTCGAGGCGCGGGGAGTCTCGTCCTTTGAGCCACCACCCACCGGCCCCGCGCGAAACGGGCCGTAGTCACGTGAGGTCGGGCCCGAATGACCGCTCCTCGAACGTCTCGGGTCAGAGTCTCTCTTTGCCCTTCGCCTAGCCTTCTTGAGCGCCTTCTCAATTGCGAGCAGGGCCCTCGGCATCTCGGCAAGATGACTGCTCCAGGCCTCGCGCCCGTCGGGAGGCCACTCCCTGTCCAATGCTCTGAACGCCGCGAGAACAGGCGGAGGGGGAAGCCCGAGGTCAGCCTCAGCATAGAGAAGCGACGCCGCTTCCGAAAATGACGAGTACGGCGAAACGAGCCAATTGGCGAGTTCAGCGGAGAGGTATGCCCGAGCGAATAGGCGTGCAGCTTCGGGCGTTCCATTTGGGGAGAGGACCTGCACAATCAGATCCTGGAACAGCTTCTTCTTCTCCTCTCTCTTGCGTGGAATCGAGTCGGCCCAGAGCCTCTGAATCTTGAGGTCTGGCGACATTCCCGGATACCAGCGGACAAAGTCACGAAGAAAAGTCTCCCATCTCTTCAGGGCCGCAAGACTCTCCGTCCGGGTCGGCTCGCCCTGACAGTGCGCGGCCGCGTTCCGCGGATCGGTGTGCGCGCTAACATCGGCCCTGGTTGCCAGACCAAAGCGTCCTGCTCTATCGGTGCCCTCGTAGAGTTTTCCGGCCTGAGGCTTGAAGCCGTGCCGGACGAGCGTCTGCTCAATCGTCCCCTGACCGGCGATCAGCACGTGGAGTCGCTCGAGGAGGTTCCCGCCATGCAGTACCAGCCGCAGGCCCTCGTAGAAGGCCGCGACCTCGACTTCGTCCGTCAAGATCGGCCACTGGTCGCGGAGTGAATCGATCCATCGATCGTGGTCCGGGGTGACGGCATCGCCCACGAGCTGCACAAGTCTTGCCGCGCGGCGGGCCCCGACACTCTCGTCCAGGCGCATACACAGCTTGGCGAGCGGTGTAACCAGGGTGAACGCCGCCCCCGCACTGATCCTGATTGGTCGACTCTGCAACTCTTCGAGGAGACCTCGGACTGCAGCCTCGACACCCTCAGGGCGAGCGGGTCCCAGACTCTCACCTGCCGATACAGCACGTGAGCGCAAGTCCCCCGACCCTCCGAATCCGTGTCGCTCCAGATCTCTCCTTAGTTGGTCTTCCGCCGCGAACAGCCCAAGCCCACGAGTGCGAACGCTAGACGAGTTCGCCTGCTCCCGTATTCTGCGCCACTCTTCCGAATACCCCACCGTCGCCTACCTGGGCCTACGAGTCCACGTCGCCGTGTCGCCGCCCAGCTCGAACATACTCGTTCCAGCGGTCCTGGGAGATGCCGGTGCCTCTCAACGCCAGATCCAGCAGTTCGCCGAACTTTTCGTATGCGTCGAACCAGGCTTCCCTGCCCGACTCCTTACTCAGGCTCAGGAACTCAAGCTGTAGTCTGCTTGCCTCCTCCATGAACATCTGCGCAGCTTGAGCCTCTGAGTCAGTTTCGCGAGCGTCTGCCCGGCTCGCCTTAGCCCTCAGCTCAGAGCTCCGTGGACCTCTTCTTTCTCCCATATGTTCGGTGTTAAATATACTGCCCATAATTGTACTGGAATTCCGTGATTCGAACAAAGCGCCCGGGCAGTTGTCCACAGGGCCCCCCGGGCATTCGATATAATGGCCTTGCATTAAGAAGACGCGTCCAGTCGGCAGGTCTCTCGGTACCCACCGAGGCGACAGGGCCTGCTTGTGGGCGGAGGGGCCCCTTGCTTTGACGTGGGCCTCCTTCGTGCCCACCAACGGCCCGTTCGTACCGGCAGAGCTGTCGCCCTGTCCGCGTTTCGAGCGGGTCGTTTTGGCTCCACTCGCGGCGCGTCATGGCGCACCTCGCACAACGCTATGGAGGTCAGAGGGAGGAACTCGATCCGCCGTCATCGGCGGGCCCGAGACCCAGAGCTCTCCCAGGAGGAACTCGGAAAGCTCGTCGGAGTCTCGCAGAGCAGAGTCTCGGCCTGGGAAGCAGGCAAAGAAGTCCCGAAACTGGAGAACGCGCTCGATCTCGCCAATGCGCTCTTGCGTCCAGTCGAGGTCGTCTTCGAGCAGCTACACCGCGATTCGGCAGACCGGGTCGCGAAGCGAAGAGAGAGCGAAGATCAGAGCGGAGCCTAGCGGCTCCGTTTTGCTTCCCACGAATGGCTGTCACCGTCAAGCCCAGGGCAGGCCGTCGAGGGCAGCTGCCAGGCCAGATACTTGACCGCCTCCCGGCACCCGGGAAACCCTCGTATCATCGGCCGCGAAGCGCTTCCCTAAATCTTCAATCAAAATCTCTATGTATCGATCCGCTCGCCGGACGAACGCGGACGACGTGTTTGTTCTTCTCTCCCGTGAAGGTCTGCGGATGCTCGCCATCGGAGAAGCGGGCATCCGGCCCATGGTCGGAATCCGTCTCTCAGCGGCCTCGTCAAGCAGTCTCGCCCCCATGAAGCGCCTCCTTTCGGCTAGGCGACCGCGCCGCCTTTTCCTCTCTGTCGGCGCCGGCGTCGACTACGGCGCTGTCATCGCCCCTGTCCACAAGTCGCTGGATGCCATCGCAGCTCGGTACAAGATCCCCTTGGTCTGGCTGCCAGACCTCGTTGAGGTGGTCGCGAGCGTCTCTCGGGCGTCCTCGGCACGCACCCGGCGACTCCCATGGTGGCGAATCCGAGGAGGTCGTGGCTCTCGTAGCCTATGACCCAGGCACCAAACCTCTTGGAGCCGCGCCGCGTTCGGAAGCTCGGGGCGTGCCTCGGCCTATGTCTGGGGCCCCGCGAGGTTGGGCGGGCGGTGGTGTCCCTCCACCAGCTCGAAGACCATGGGGTCCTCAACATTCGGAAGATCCCGTCCGCTGAAGGGAAGGAGCGGCGGTTTCGCCAAGTCGTCGAGCGCGCTATTCGACTCAACGAGGTCACGCGGCTGCTCGTTGTGGTGCCATCCGAAACAGCTGCCCGACACCCAACCGTAGTCGCCCAGCGGCTGGTCCTTCAGGACCTTGGCGAGGCCTATCGCCTACAACTGGAGGAAGTCGAGCCCGCCCGGATTCGTGAGGAATACCTCGACGACGACAGCCTGAGACCCTCGAATCGACGGCTCGCCGCAGAGCTCATCCGCCAGTTCCCCGAGCTGGTCCGGCTGCGGGCTGGGAGGTCAGTCGAGCAATCTCCCCAGATCCGAACGGGCAAAGAGCGCTATTGGTCCCGACTCTTCCTGGCCCTGGGAGGTGCCCTTCTGGTTCTTCGGCGGGAACTTGTGTCGAACCACGCCACCACATGAGTTCGGCACTCCGTCCACGCCCCATCCGCCTGACGACTCGGGACCAGTCGCTACTCAAAGCTCTCTCGAGCTACCGCCTCCTGTCGATCAGGCAGCTGGCCACACTCTTCTTCCGAGGAAGCACAAGCGCGGCGTCGACGCGACTTCGTCGACTTCTGTCACATCGACTTGTCGTCCGCGTTCACGCCCCCGTGAGAGCGGGCACGGGCTCCTGCGTCTACGGCCTATCGGCCCGAGGCTCTCATCTGCTGTCTCGGCAGTTCGCGACCCGCCGCCCCCGGTTCTTGAGAGAGCACGAAGCGCGCTCCGGGCTCTTCCTCGACCACACGCTGCGACGAAATGATCTGCGAATCTGTCTAGAACTGGTGGATGAAGGCACTCCTGGGCTCAACCTGGCAAGCTGGATGCAAGAGGTTCCTGATGTAAAGACCGTCGTCAAGCTGCCTCTCCCACGACGTCGGGTGGCCCGTATCCCGCTTGTTCCCGACGGGTTCTTCACTCTGCAAACCACCTGCGCCTATGAGTCATTCGTTGTTGAAGTGGACATGGGAACGGTCCGGCCTGCTCGAATGGCGCTGCGCTACCGCGCCTATTGGCACTGGTGGCAGCGACGGGGGCATCGAAAGCAGTTCGGTCCTGCTCCGCTCCGGGTTCTGACGCTAACGACGAATGCTCGCCGTCTGGAGCAGCTGCACAAGCTCGCCAGTCAGGCGCCGGGGCAGAAGGGCCGCCAAACGCGGCTGTTCTGGTTCGCCCTTCTTGATCAGGTCGATATCGAGCGGCCAGAGCGTCTGCTCGAGGCATGTTGGAGTGTCTCCTGCCGTCCCATCGCTCAACGAACCACCCTCATCAACCCCTAACCTGTATCCACATGGAAACACCGCCTAGCGAGCGCGACTGGCTCCGACTGACGGGAACCGCAATCTGCACCTGCGGACGCAAACTCCAGGCCCCCTATCGGGTCATTGCTGGCGTTCCCAAGTGCTACTGGTGCCATCGCGACGGTCTGTGAGGAGGCGAAATCGCCCTTCCGTACGTGCCCGGGCCCGAGCTTTCAAGCGTTGGCGCCGCATCGGACAGGAGCGCTGCAGCCGCTGTCGCCGGCGGCTTGACCCGGGCTACCGAGTGGCTCGCGCCGACACCTACCTCTGCAGCCGCTGCTGAGCTCCGATCTCCGCAAGGAGGTCGAGGTGCGCCGGACTCACCCAGCGCTCCTCGGCCCCTTTGTCCGGGCCGACGCATCACCTCCGACGCGCCCTGCCAGCCCCCGGGAGTCCCCAGGTGGGCGGCTCCGTCATAGGACGCCGTGCCGCTTCCTCGCGGTCATGCCGACTCTGCGCACGGGCAGGGCGGGTGGGGGCTCCGTCGGGATGCGGACCCTGCTTTTCCATGGGCAGGGTCCGCCTCCTGACTCCCAGGTCCGCGGCAACCACGAGGAACAAGAACATGCTCGAACTCACCCGCAACGGTGTGGTGGAGTACCTCCCTGAGTCCGACCAGGAGGAGGCCATGCGCCTCTTCTGGACGGCCAAGAGGGAGGGCGACACCACCGCCAATCTCAAGCGCGTCCCGGGAGACCCTCCCGAGAACGATCCGCCCGAACCTGACCCGCCCGCTCAAGCAGTCCTGGCCGTGCCGACCGAAGAGACGACCCCCGCGGGGTTGGTGTCCGCGGTCGCGGTCAACCGGATCCAGCTCCAGGAGCAGTGGCTCGAGGAAGCGGGATTTCAGCTCGCGCCACCGCTCTTCGCTCCCGGCACTCGGGTCCTTCCCCTGGGCGACCAGAACTTCCGCATGGAGCGTCGGCGCGTCGGCGCACTTCCGCGCTTCGACGAAGCCGCGGACCAGGTGGTGGCCTCAATCCGGAGCGAAGAGCGCCAGGAGATCATCATGCCGCTCTCCGAGCTCTCCATGGGCGAGCGGGGCGAGCTCCTGATCGACGACCAGCCGTACGGGCTCGAGGCGAGCGCGTTCCATCAGGTCGCCTCGCTGGCCGGGTTCGGGAGCGGTGCGCGCTACCTGGCGCGCATGTGCTCCTCCGAGCTGCGTGCGACCAACGTCAACGAACAGCTGGGGAAGGTCCATCATCGCAAGCAGGTGGTCCTTCGCGCCCGAGCCGACGGCTCGGGGCGTCGCGTGGTCTTCGCTGCGGTGACGCCGACGTACTCGGTCTGCGACACCGACGAGGTCCTTGCAGCTGTAGTCGGAGACCTCGCCGAGGCCCGGACCGAGATGCGCTACGACGGCTCGGGCGTGAGGGCTACGGCCCTCTTCATGCCCGACACCGTCGTGGATCTGGCCGCAGGCGACGTCTTCAAGGCTGGCGTGCGGATCTCGACCGACGACACCGGCCGTGGACGGATTCGGATCACCGCAGTGGTGTTCCGCAATCAGTGCCTGAACCTGATCGTCATCCAGGAGGGCTCGGTCGAGACGGTCTCGCAGGTCCACCGCGGCTCGCCCGAGCGGATCCTCCAGACCGTCCGTACGGGTGTCCAGGAGGCCCGCTCCACGATTGCCAGCTTCCTAGAGGCCTGGGGCCACGCCCGGACCGTGAAGGTGGACCCGGAGAGCCAGTTCAACGCGTGGCTCACGCGAGGACAGGTGAAGCTCCCCATCAAGGAGAAGCGGCAGGACACCCTCGAGGTCCTGATGCGCGCTCTGAGCAAGGAGCCCGGCGACACGCTCGCAGACGCGGTCAACGCCGTGACGCGGGCCGCCCACGAACACCGTCCGTGGGGGCAAGAGGTGCGAGAGACCCTGGAGCGACAGGCGAGCCAGCTCGTCTACGCAGCCGCCTGAATATCTCCATACGACAAGGCCACGACCGCCCTCGGTCGTGGCCTCTTTTTGTCCGCTACTCCTCGGGCGTGAAGCCGGGAACTCTGGTCTTGAGCGCCTCTTGCAGCTGCTCCATTGCCAGCTTCGCGCCGGTGACCTTCTTGTAGAGCGCTTCGATCTCGGCGGTATCCATCGTCTCGAGCTTGTCGAGGTCGTCGACCAGTTCGCCGCTCTCCACGAGCTTGTCGAAACGGTTGATGGCCTTCTGGAACGCCGGAAGTGGGGGTCTCCCACGACCGTCGGACTTGCGCGCCTTCTTGGCCTCCCGCTCGATTTGGGCCACCGTGAGCTGTTTCTCCTCAGCGTTCTGCAGGATTCGAGCTTGCTTCTTCTCCGGGAGGCCCATGACGGCCCGGAAGTGGCTCTTCGTGAGGTGTTGCCAGTCCCAGACCCCAAGCCTGTCACACAGTTCGTAAATGCCGATGGACCGATGCAGGTCCGAGGCGGAGACGCTCAGACTCGGGTGCTCAGCGAGCTTGCGTAGCGAGGCATCCTTGGCCCCGCGCCGCCGGAGGACCTCGAGGTCACCCCGGTAGAACTCTTCAACCACAATCCTCCCGACCTCCTGGGCCAGCTTGAGCGTGGTTTCGCGCGCGAGACGGTTGATTCTGGCGACCGTGCTCTCGATCACATTGTTTGGAACGACCAATGCGGTCTGATCGGCACCGGGCTCGAGATCGCTGCTCATGGGGACTCCGTTCGGAGCCGGGAGGCTACGCCGGTTCGATACGTCCCTCAACAGTCGGCAAATCGCCCGCTTTGATATACTGGCGTCGTATCCCGCGATCTGACATGCGCCGCGGGTCCCCTTGGATCCGAAGCCGACCGCAGCACCGCTGGCGCGGTCCCCCGTGGCTACTTGGCCTCGAAGAGGTAGTGGGTGGTCTCGCCCAGAAGCGTCTGATTGCTCTTGACCTGGACAAGCACCTTGCCGTTGGACTGCGCCGGCTTGCTCCAGGCCAGTTCCCAGGTGTTCCCTGGGTGTCGGATGGCGCTCGCCTTGTCGCTCGGCACCGGCCCAACGCCACGTGCGCACCCCATGACGGTGACCTGGCAGCCGGGACTTCGGCTCCCCAGGTAGAGGCGCTTCGCCTCCGGGGCACCGGCAGAGCCGAAGAAGAACAGAGTGGTGAGGTCGTACTTTGAGACGGACGGGACTTCTCCGGCCTTCGCGTGATAGCCAGAATGGTGATCCCAGACGCTCACTGGCACGCCAGCGAGGCGACCAACCGCGTCGAAGTAGTAGAGGCCGTTCTTGGCCCCTGGGGGCTCCGGAACTGCTCGGATTCGCTCCGCTTGCGTGACGACGCCCTTGCTGACGTTCACGTTCACTGGGTCGTGGCGCTGACCCGGAAGCAGAAGTTCGTAGGAGCCTTCGGCGATCTCGAGGAAGCGGAAGCGACCGAGTTCGTCGGTCGTCGTCGAGTACGCCGTGCCCTTGAGCTTGACCTCCTGACCGACGAGGTTGGCGTTGTCGAAGTCGTTGACGACTTCGCCGCTGATTCCGGTGGGCTTCGAACAGGCGCAGAGTGCGATGCAGAGGAGAAGTGCGAAGGCGCGGATGGAGAGACATGGAACGGACACCGGGGGCTCCTTTTCTATCACTTTATTGATTTCACCGAATCGTACATATGCACCCGTCCCCTCTCCTGCTGATGGAGCTGTTCCCACGTGGAAACACGATGACCCTCGAAGAGGCTCTCGGTTCGTATCTGGACCATCTGGAGCGCGAACGGCACCTCGGTCGCCGCACCATCTACTCCTACGGTCAGGAGCTGGGGCTGCTGCTTCGAGTCCTCGCCGCTAGGCAGGTGGTTGAGGTGGTTCAGGTCACGCGCGGCCAGCTCATCGACTTCTTGAACCGCTCCGGCCCCAAGGGCCCGCTGAGCCCGTCGACTCGCAACAAGAAGCTCATCGTGATGCGAGGGTTCTTCAGGTACCTGAAGGCTCGCGGCGTCGTGGACGACGCCCCCACCAACGGCATCCCCTGGGCTCGCGTACCGCGCCACGAGGCTCCTACCCTCCGTCCGAGGGACGTGGACCGACTTCTAGCGCAGATCGAGGGCGCCAGATGGCGGAGTGTCCGGGACCGCGCGCTCATCTTCTGCCTCTTCCACACAGGGCTGCGCCTCGCTGAGCTGCTCTCGCTACGACGCGCCCAGATCGACTTGAGAAGACGGCAACTGCTGGGCGTCCGCCGGAAGGGTGGTCATGAACAGCCGCTCCCCCTCACACGTGTCGCTTCGGAGAATCTGGAGGCCTGGTTGAATGCCCGAGAGGCGCTTCCCGTCCAGGAGGGCATGGTGTTCGTATCCCGAACCGGCGATGGCTTGAACCACCGCACCGTGCAGACGCGCCTCCGTAACCTCGGTCGGGCAGCGGGGTTTCCGTTCCCGGTCACCCCTCACATGCTTCGGCACGCGTTCGCGACGGAGCTCCTCAGGACCGGGGCGAACCTCGAGGAGGCCCGGCGTCTACTGGGGCACGCCTCCATCGTCACGACCAGCCGCTACCTGCACCCAGACCAGGCGAGCCTGCGCCGAGCGGTGAATCGACTGGACCGGCGCCGGAAGAGAGATACGAACGAAGATAATTGACCCCTGATTTCGCCGTATGTACGAGAGGGCGAAGCGTAGGTCAAGCCGCAGCGGTCGTATCAAACCCCGATCGGCATCTGCTCAACCCCCACAGCCGCACTCGACCATGCGGCCACCCCTCGGGTCATCTCTTTGTTCATGACGGCGGAACGCTACAACTACTCGGTCGTCTCCACCTTCTATTCTCTTCCGCTCGTCTGACCCTGGGCGTCACCGTCAATGGGAGGCGGCGCGCTTCGGGGTCAACTGCTCCTACAGCAGATTCAGCGGTGTTGGGGGGCGGGCGACGGTGTCGTCACCGCAGAGGGCCTGAGAAGAGCCGTCTGAAGGAACAGTGAGTAGCCCGGTCAGATGGAGCCGTGAAGTGTTTCCACGTGGGAACACCTCTGACGCCCGCTCGGGTCCATCGAGTCCGTCCATGAAGGGCGAGTCGGAGTCGAGAGGCTAACGTGGGAGCGATGGAGCTGTAGCGCCGTATCCGCACCACGGCGGTATCCTCCTCGTCCTGGAGGTTCAATGGTCAAGCACAACCCTTTCTCGCCGAATTCTCCCGTCACCCCCGAGAAATTCGCAGGACGCAGTCGCGAGGTTCACATGCTGCGCCGCGCGCTCCAGCAGACGGTTCGGGCGAGTCCACATCATGTCCTCATTGGCGGAGAGCGGGGAATGGGCAAGAGCAGTCTGGCTCTTGCAGCCTCAAGCGCTGCTGCTCGGTTCGAGCAGAATCTCGGCGGTGACGAGGAGAGAGTCGTGCCGGTGATCGTGACGTGCGGGGGCGTGTCAAGCGTCACCGAGTTCGTCGAGACGACGACCGCAGCGATCTTCGACCAAGCGCCCGTCGGGAGAGCTGCGGTGGAGCGCGCGTTAGCGCAGTTTCTGGCGTCCCTAGGAGTGAGGGTCGGTCCGATTGCCGCTGACCTCAGTGCGTTGATTCCACAGTTCACACTCGCCTTTCCACGGGTACTTCGGCGGGTTTGGACCGCCGATCTCGCCGACAAGTTCGGGGCTCTGCAGCTTGTCATTGACGAGACGGATGATCTCAGCCGCGTGTCGTCCTTTCCCGGGTTCTTGAAGTCGACTCTGGAAGAGCTCGCGCGCGAGGGAGATACAAACATTCAGTTCGTGGTCACGGCCACAACGGCGGGTCTCGCTACTCTCGTGGCGTCCCACGCCGCCTTCCCGCGTTCCTTTGACGTTCTGAGACTCTTGCCGCTGTCCACAGAGGGTGAAGGGACCTCTGAACTAGAGCAGGTAGTCCGGCTGGCTCTGCCCGCCAGTCACGGCTATTCAAAGGGGTTTATTCGTTCTCTGGGCATCTACTCTGGTGGAATTCCGAGCTTCGTTCAGCAGATGTGCTTTGACGCCTTCGAGGCCGACGACGACGACCAGTTGGCGGTCGGAGACCTACAAAAGGCGATTCGAGGGACTAGGGTCCGAAGGGGCGCATTTGAGATGCTTTGGGACAAGCACTTCGCCCAGCCCTTCGGCGGATATCCCTCTGATGGGGAAGTCCAGAAGATGCTCTACGCGGCGGTTTCGTTACCAGACGGTGCGACTCGGAGCGCGCTCTTGGAGCGTGGCTCCCAGTTGTTCGAGAGCATGCCGGCCGCGGAACTGGAACGAGCAATCGCCATCGCGTCGGAGCGTAGGCTCGTGACAGTTCGTGCTCTTCATGGGGGTGACCGGGTTTTCATTTCTGACCCGAGGCTGCGGATCCTTCTCCGGTACTTCCCTGATGTCGACCCCGAGAAGCACTTCCGCCTGTCGGAGACGGAAAGGGAACTCGCTCTATTTGACGAGCGGTTCGATCTTGCCTTGCAGGGGCACATCCTTGACGAGCCTGACCGAGCTTGACGCACGGCTGGGTCCCCTGATAGCTAGCGCCCTGCACTCGACCAAAAGGGGGGAGAATGGATCCGGGACTTCAGGTCCTTCATCGGCTTCACTGTCGCGATGTTCTGAGCACCGCGCGGGCTGTTCTCGGGTTTGTCAGGGAAGATCGTCTTTTCGCCCACTACCTCTGTTCTGTCGGCACCTACCTTCGCCAGGACGCCGGGGAGTATCAGAGCCATGCCAGCGCAGTTCAACGGGTTGAGAGGGGACTGCGGGAACTGCTGGAGAGAAGTCAGCCGCCACCGGATCCACAGTCCTTCGGAGACTTCATCAGGTGGAGGATTGAGTTCCAGAGCGAGTTAAACCGACTCGTAAAGTACCATCGTATTATCCACGTCGGGCTTCGGACTGGCTCGGATCAGCTGGGCCTTCTGTCCTCCGCTCCTCAGGCGCTTCACAGGAACCTCCGGCGATCCGTTGCCGTCTCACAACGTGTTCTAGATGATTTTGCGGCCGACGTTGAGTGGACGACGTCTCGGCTGTTTCCCGGCTCGTCGGTTCCGGCCGGGCTGGAGACCGTGGTCAGCTTTGACCACATGGATGGTCCCGAGGTCTCGACTCGGTCGGCAACGGCGGAATCGACAATCTTGATGATCGGTCTGCCGTATTGGTTTGCAGTTCGGCACCGCCACCTAGCAGCTCTGGCCCACGAGTCGTTCTTGGCCTGGCTCAAGCCCGCGTGGGAGAACGGGACCGAAGTCCGGCGACTGGTTCTCACGCCACAGCAAAGCGCAAAGGAAATTATCGAGGAACTGCTCCTCGAGAGCGAGAGCTTTCCAGAAGAGCGGCTCAGCGAGTTCTCGGAGGGCCGGGCTAGGGCGTATGTGCGGAAGATGACTGCAGACGCGCTCTCGTACTGCTGCGCCGGACCGGCGTATCTGTTCTCCCTTCTGACCTACCTCAACGCTGTCCGCGGCCCCGCCGACCCCGTAGATCTCAGGTACCTCCCTCCCTACGTTCGCATTCGCTGCGTTCTTGAGATGCAACGCCGTGATTTCTCCGACGCCCCAGAGGGTTCATGGGAGCATTGCTTTGCTGACATCGCTGACGCGATCGGTCAGCGTCTTCAACAGTATCGGTCACTCCAGATTGAGGCGGGTGCGAGCGCTGAAGCGCGCATTCGGTTCGAGGACGGACTAGTTGAGTCCCTGCTTCCGATCTGTGAGAGAGCCCAGATCTCCTGCGGAGGGGCGTGGTCCGTGGTCGAGTCGGAGCGAAGCGGACTGGAACCGGACGACTTGCAGTGGGAGCATCTCGACGAGCTTCTGGAGAGCCTTGGCCGGTCAGAGAACTGGGCCGGCCTGGCGAACTACCGCCTGGACCACTTTGCCAAGTGGAGGCCGCTCTTTGACAGGACTCATGCCCGCTCGCAGATTGTCCCCTCGTTTCTCTGGGGCCTCGCGTGGGACATCGAAGTCTCAGTCCCTCCTGAGAGCCTACGGCGACCGGTCCCGCTTGGACAGATCGCCCACCGGATCTGGTCGTCCTATCTTCGGCCAGACCGGGATGTAAGGCTTCCAGTGCTGGACTTCTTCGAGCTTCGATTCTTCAGGGCTGGACCGGGGGCAGATTGGGAGTCCTACGAACCCCTTCTCGCTTGCGCCAGCCAACCACCGGTTTCTACCCAGGGTCTCCTTGCGGCGCGTCTTCTCGGCAGTTGGGACTCACTCTCGGTCCACAGGCACTTCTCCTCCAACGTCCGAGCCCCTTTCCCCCCCGTCGTCCCCGAGTCTCCGCTCTACTGTGAGCCGCATATTGCCGGGCGAATTGACCTCTCAGGAACTTCTCTGTATCCTTCAAGGCGAGAGGGTTCCTGGTGGGAGGAGCTCCTCGCGGGGGACAGTCAGCTCGCGATTACCCAGATACTCGTGCCCGCTGAGGGCTCCATTTGGGACGTGTTGCACTGGCTTGGGGATGAACTACAGAAGGAGCCGGCCGAGAGCCGGCCAGAGGTCGTAATTGCCCTTGCGTCGCTTGGGTGGGAGGACCTAATCCTCTTCTGGAAGTTCAGAAACACTGGCGCAGCTGAGACGCTGTCCCGTGTTCTCACAAGGCGCGGTTCCTCAAGTGGGCCGCCCATGAAGTACTCGAGTACCCAGCTACTTCTTACTCCGAAGTTCTGGTGGGGAACGAAGTCGGAAACTCGCGAGGCGGAGCCAAACGTGCCACTCCAACTGCGAGTCCGTCTGACTGGTGTCTCCAGCTACGACGTCGTCGAACAGATTCGCTCTCGCTCCATCGAGATTCCGAGTCTTCCGGCGTTGAGCGTCCAGACGCCGTTCGGCGATGTCGATGTCTTGATTCAAGCAAGCGTTCGGGGCAATGCCGAGCTTGTTGCTGTCCGTAGTCTCCTTGACTACTTCGCTAAAAACTCCGCCGCACTTCGAACCGATGTAGTGTGGCACCCGGTAGCAGGAGACGATAATGAGTAACTGGAATGTAGCAAAGGGAGTCTACAGCCCCGAGCTTCTCGACTGGTTCGACGAGCCCCCTGATGGCTATCCCTCCGAAGGAATGGGAGGAATCGCCCGCCCGATGCAGCTCTACCCGGAGGCAGCGGAGGTCGTCGTTCGCCAGCTACTTCGGGAGAGCTGCGATATCTGGTACCCGGTTGAAGGGCCACTCGCCTCAGGCGATGTGGTCGACACGGCGGGGAGACGACTCGAGTTCAAGAGGGCGGAGGCGCGGGCATGGGTGTTTTTCGCTCGTCGGCGCCGTGATCCGACTAGCGGCGAGTACGTGCTGGTCTATTCTGACGGAACCGAGGAGCGACACCTTAGTCAGACCCCACCGGTCTCGAATGAGAGAGTCCAGTTCGTGCCACCTAGGTGGGAGGCACGCTAACTCAGACCCCCGGCGTTCAGCCGGGGGTCTTTCATGTAGGTGGGCGTCCGGCCTCTATCCGACTAGCCAGCTGAGCAGGAGCTTCCTACCCTCATTGACCACATAGTCAGCTGCCCGGACCTGAGCACCCTCGTCGTAGTTCGCGACGGCGACGACAAGTCCTCGCGGGTCGAAGCTCTCTCCCTGGGCGGGGAATCGCTTGACTCTGCCTCCGATGGAGACGATCAGCTGGGTGCCGTCTAGGGCGCCGGATACGCACTTGTCGAAGGCCTCGTCCAGCCGTCCAGGTACTGGTGCCAGCTGGACATGAACCCGCGTATCCAGCACGAACTTGAGCTCCTCGATGGTCCGTGTGTACTTGGCTCGAGCTCGTTGAACTGCCCAGATGAGATAGCGCCTCAGCCGTCGTTCGGGGAGACGCTCCATGGGGCCGTTTCCTTGCTCCAGCCGGTCGAAGGCGCGGAGCGCCTCAAGATGGGCGTCGAAGTAGTCGAGTGAGATGGCCTGATAGTTCGCCTCTCCCTCCGGACCTCTCCACCTGACCTCATGGCGTACTGCGACCAAGATCGCGAAGGCATCGGCCCAGTAGTCGACCTCCTCGAGGGCGACGCCCGCCCGCCCGATTCCCGCGTAGTTGGCAGAAGTCAGTCCTTGGAGGTCATGAACCAGTTCATGGAGCGTGAAGAGGCGAGCGAGCCTGCGCTGTACGGGCTCGTCGACGCCGACGAGAGCCTGGAGCAGGGCCGCTCCGAACGAGAGCTCGCCCTGGAGCACATTGATGTGAAACTGGTCCGTGTTCGGCTCTCGTGACACCCGGAGGTTCGTTAGCTGGCTCAGGAGCTCAGCCGGCCCCGGGTCGGAGTCCTGAGCCACGGGGTTAAGCCCGGAGGGGATTCTGAGGTCCTCGCTGGTTGCGTGCTCCTGCAACTGCGCAACGCTGGTGAGAAGCGCGTCCAACACCCCCCTCCGCCTGAGCTCCGCCTCTGGCCCGGTAGGAAGCTCTCGTGCTCCCTCGGACGATGGAATCCTTCCGACAACGCTGTAGGCCCCGGCGACGTACTCCGTGAGCTCCAGCGGCCGCGTCGCTGAGATGTGCTGGTTCGGGTTCAGGACGAGGCCCAGCCCAAGAGCAAGTGGGGCAGGCCCGAGAACGAAGGTCGTTAGGCCGGAGGACCGGGGGTAGTTGGCGGCCACTGCGACACCGAGGTCAGCGAGCTGTCTCAGGCACGGCCCCACGTTGTCCGCGGTCAGGGCCGCGTCCTTGGGAGACGTCACCTCTACGAGATTCGCGAGGCCCTCGGGGCGAGCAACCAGAACGTCGGTGGCGGCCGCTGGAGCGGGCTCGGCTCGGGTAGAGACGAAGAGCCCCACACGGCCTGTCGCAGGAGAGACGCCGTCCAGTCCTTCGAGGCGTCCGAAATAGGGCTGTCCGGCCCCGGGCGACAGGTCGAGTACGTCTTCCTGATTTGCGGTTCCATCTCGGCGTCGGTTGATGGAGACCACACGAGCGCGCCGCGTGTCCAAGAACACGCCGATGGCGAGGAAGGCCGAGAGCGGTGCCAGTCCGTACACGTAGATGTTCAACGGATGCCCGTCTTGCCCCAAGGAGTTCGCGTCCGAGGCGACCTTCCGGCAGGCAAGTAGGAGGGACGGCCAGTTGAGCGCAGTCCTCTCGGTCCAGCCGTCGGGTCTTCTATACCCGTAGTTGGTAAGCCGAAGGACTCGTCGTCGGTGGCGTTCCGAGGGCAGCAAAGACGCGACGTCCCCTTCGGATACGTCGGCGTCAGCATCAACCAGAAGGAGGACCTGAATAGGGAGCTTGCTCAAGAATCACCGCCTTCGGCTGGACTTCATGTATTTGTTTCCTACGAAGAGCCTGGCGAGCCTGTTGGTTGCCGCCTCTGCCCTTCCGGAGCTCGCCGATGTGCGGGCTGCATCCATTTCATGGAGTGCCTTACGAGCTGCGAGGATGAGTCTCTTGCGGCTGACGTGGTCGTTCTTCGCCAGGAGATTCTCACCGCTCCAGGGATCCATCAGCACCACCGAGTGGCCGTCATCTCGGTTCCCGAGAACCAGGCGCCGATTCGCTGGCCGCGAAGCGAGGTCCTCAAAGAAGTGGCGCGCGAGTTGAGAGGCGGACCTCCAGGTCCCGGACTCAATCTCCGAGGAGCAGTAGACCTCGATGGCGTAGCTCGGGAGCGAGAAGCCCTTGCTCTTGCCGCGGGCTCGCTTCCATCCCTTAATGAGTCGGATGGCGGCTCGAGCAGCAGGTTGCCGCCGGAGAACCCTCTCAAAGGCCTCCTGAGTCGCCCTTGGACGCGTCAGAATCCACTCGTCGTCAGACCGGGCGGGTATCCGGTAGCGCCCACCTCGCGCCCGAAGTGCAGGCACCAGATCGACGCGGAGATTCCTATTCGGGTAGATGACCCCCACGCTGTGGTTCTGCTTGCGTACGCGGACGACACCCTGGATGACATGACCCTTGCGCCGAGCTTCCAGCCAACGGGCGAGCGAGGCGATCGTCGTGTTCGGCTTCCTCTGGGTCCCAGCCTTCGTTCTCAGGGTGCTCGGGCTCAGGACTAGGAGGAGGTCGATGTCGTCAAACCCGGCGATTGCGGTTCCTCTCGCGAGGGACCCGTGCGGAACCGTCTCAAGTACGCGAAAGTGATTGTCGCCCTTGTCGAGCTCCCGGATGAGCGTCGCCGCCCTCGCCTCTGCGAGGCTGATGCGTTGCGTCGAAGGGGTCAGCGCAGCACTGACCCTTGAGACCGCTCGCTTCCACTCCGAACTCACGTCGCACCTCCCCAGACTGTCCGGTGGTCTAGCGCTAGGTTGAGGGTTCCGCAAGGGTCGCTCTCCGGTGGCTCTTGATACGCCACGGAGCAGGCCCGGCGCGCTGAGCGGGAGCCGTGACACGGAGGTTCGAAGTGACAGGTAAGGACAAGGGCGCTGCACGGTTCCAGGCGGCCCGTCGGGTACTTGAGATGAAGGCGATGGTGGAGTCAGGGCTTGCACTCAGCATCTCTGAGATATCCTCACGCTTCGGAGTCCAGAAGGCCTCCGCCCGCAAGTACCTGGACTTTGCGAAGGGCCAGTGGGACCTGCAGTCGTACAAGCGCGGCCGAGAGCAGCTCTGGGTCTCGCCGGGCACGCAATGGACCCAGGACGACCTCGACAAGGCAGCAGCGCTCGACTTCGCGGTCAACGCTCTCTCCGACCTTGAGGGGACCCGCTATCACAGAGTCCTTCGGGAGGCTGCGGAGGTGGCTCGGCATCGACTGCTCGGAGATACCACCGCACTTGAACGCGTTGCCTCAAGCTTTGTCGCTGTGCGTCCCGAACGCTCAGGCAACCCCAACTACGCCGCCTACATCGAGACCCTTCTCGACGCGATCCGGGAGCGGAAGGCAGTCGAGTTTCGCTACTGCAGGTTGGACGGGTGTGCGGGTCGGTACGAGGTCGAGCCCTGGGCGGTGACATTCCATCGCGGTAGAGCCGCACTAGTCGGGGGCAAGCGCAACGTCCCGGAGGCTCGCTGGCCGCCACGACGCACGTTCGCGATCGACCGGATCACGGAGCTGGCCACTCTCGCTGGGCCGCGCTTTGTCTCTCCATCAGCCCGTCGGTTCCGTGCGACTACCTTCCTGCGCCACAGCTTCGGAATCTACTCCTACAAGCGAAAACGTCCCATCGAGGTGGTGCTTCACGTTCGGGGTGAGGCGGCAGTGCTCCTCCGTGACCGGCATGTCCACGAGAGCCAAACGACGCTCGACCTGGAGGCGGATGTTCTGGAAGTCCGGCTGACCGTCTGCGAGTGCCCGGAGCTGCGCTCCTGGCTCCTGAGCATGGTGCCGGATGTCAGGGTAGTGAGGCCCGTTCGGCTTGCCCGTGAGATTCGTGACACGTGTCGACAGTACGCCGAGGAATCCTGGCCCGACAGCTCGCAATGAGGGATCCCTCAGGGATCCCTCAACCGCGATCTCGCTTGCCGATCTGCGCGGGCGACCCAGACTCCCCACAGCGCCCGCCCTGACCTGAAGCTGCTGTGGAAACCGATGCCCTACCTCACTGACGCGCACATCTCGACATTCATCCAGGACTTCGTAAACCTTCCCAGCGACCGGGAGGCGAAGTACCGGAAGCAGGTGCGACACCTGCGTGATCGGTTCTCGTCCTACGCCGCTGGCCATCCAGACCTGCAGGTGGTCAAGCTCCTGGGCTCGGGTTCGCTCAAGAAGCGGACGCACAACGCGAAGCTGAACGATATCGACATCGCCGCCTACGTGGACTGCGGAAAGGTGAGCGCGAGCTCGATCGCCGAGGTCGACGGAGACCGTTTGCTCGAGAACGTCTGCGCGACACTCCGACAGGTCTACGGGAAGACGAAGGACCCTGGAGACTTCGAGATTCGCTCAACCGCGGTGGCGATCCACTTCCACGGGTCTGGGCTTGACGTGGATGTCGTGCCCGTCGTGATTGACCATTCGTCTTCGGCAGACGAGGGGTGGGTGCTGCGGGGAAGCTCGACGCCTCTCCGAACGTCGATTCCCCGGCACGGTGCGTTCATCAAGAGCGTGGAGGATGAGCATCCTGGCTTTCGGCCTTTTGTGCGACTTCTCAAGTGGTGGCGCACCACCAACGAGGTGGGGGTCAGATCGTTCCTGCTTGAGCTCCTTGCTGCCCACCTCGTTCGCGAAGGCGAGTTCGCACCAAACCGGCCGCTCGATGCGTTCGAGGGATTCGTGGATTGGGTATCCCAGACGCGTCTCGATGTGGACATCTGGTTCGACGACTGGCACCCCGAGAGCAAGGAGCGTCGGGATAGACCCTTCGTGATGGACCCGGTCAATCCGGCAAACAACGCGGCGGAGAAGCTCCAAGAGGTTTGGGGGCCCTCTCAGCGACTTGAGGAGCTAGTGGAAGCTGCCGACGAGGCCGCCGCCTGGCTCTCCGAGGCCGTAGCTGCGCGAACACGAACGCAGGCGAGGGACTGCCTCGCTCGAGTTCTCGGCCCGTCTGCAAAGGCGGTGATCCAATGACCGCGACTGCGACCCGTACGACTACGTGGACCCACACCGCCACCAGAGCCCAGGTGAATCACTTCGGAACGAAGCTCGGTGGGGAGATTCGCAACCTGCTCGTCCGTCCTGGGCTGATGACGGAGGAGCGCGCAGTGGTGCTTCGCGACGATATCTGCGCCTACTTGTCCCGTGGGTTTGCCACCGGCGTGAGACTGCAGTTGGTCCGCGGGGACACGGTGGAGTTCGAGCTGAACTTCACCCTCGAGCAGTGGGACGGCGTGGCTGAAGACCAGCGAGGTCGCGGCTACAGGCGCCCAAACACCAGTGGTCTCTCGTGGAGCGTTCGAGTGGAGACGACGCCCTACTGGGACTCCAAGGGCGCGTCGGAGAAGCAGGCGTTCTATGACCAGCTGGGCGGCAAGTGGGGGCCTGGAGAGACTCAGCGCTACTCCGGTGCAGGCACCTGGTCGAACGATGTGCGCCATCATGTGCATTCAGGCTCGCAGCTCCGCAGAACGGTGTTCGGCGCATGACTTCCACCTCTTTTCAGTCGACTCATGACGGCGCTGAGCTCTCGCTCGACCTCGACGCCCTGTTCTCGGCGATTGAGCTCGAGTTGCCAGGGGTCGACCCGCTTCCCGAGGCGTGTGCACGCGTGCTGCAAACCCTCGGTGATCTTCGACGGGCGGATACCCGCGCCATCGAGCGAGCGCTTATGGAGGGGTTGCGAGGCGGCGAGTTCCCGTCGGCCGTCGTACTGGAGGGTCCGTTCGCCATGCAGAAGCGCAAGAAATCTGGCCTCCGGTCACCGAAGATGCCTGACCACGTCGAGGGGTTCGATGTCGTTGTCCATCTTCCGAACTCGCAGTCCGAGAAGAGGTACGCCTCTCTTTTCGGACTGGAGGAACACCAGTCTGAGCTCTTGGAGGTTGTTCGGGAGCTCCGGGATCCGGGACGATTCACCCGTTGGGCCGATCGCTGGCACCAGGGAGAGGACCTTCCGATCCTCGCTCGCCTCCACCGGCGGACGCCCCTCGTCGTCCTCGCCGGAGACGTTGGGAGTGGCAAGACCGAGCTGGCCGAAACCTTCGGCAGCGTCCTCGCACGGGAGCGCGACGAGCCGACCCTGCTTCTGCGGCTGGGCTTGGCCGCCCGTGGGACTGGCCTTCAGGGTCAGGCGACGTTGAAGATCCAGGCTGCGTTTGAGGCCGCAAGACGAGTGGCCGCCGACTTCCCGGTGGTCCTTCTTCTTGATGAGGCCGACGCACTTGGACAGTCGAGAGAAGAGTCGCAGATGCACCACGAGGATCGAGCGGGGGTGAATGCGCTGATTCAGGCGGTTGACCAGCTGCAGGACCTGGGTGGCCAGGTGGTCGTCGTGATGTGCACGAACCGCCACGGAGCCCTCGACCCGGCGTTGGTGCGTCGTGCCGCACTCGTGCTCAAGTTCACCCGTCCGAACGCCGCAGGTCGCGGCGCCATCCTCCGGGGTGCGCTGGGGGCGACCGTAGACGAGCAGACGCTGGCGGCTGTCGTCGCCGCGACCGGGGAAAGCGACGGTAGGCCGGGCTTCACGGCGTCTGATCTTGTCACCCGGCTCGTGCCGGCAGCGATTCGACGGGCAGTACAAGCCGACTCCCCGCTACAGGCGGAGCACTTGCTTGGTGTCGCTGCGGAGGTGCAGCCGACGCCGCCTTTCAGGGGAGCGTAGCCATCTTCAACCGCGGGAGCAGTGATGAGTGAAGTAAGTCTGGAACTGCTCTTCTCGGGTCTCCAGGAGGAGCTCGAGTCGAAGCTCGGGGGCGTTCGGCGAAGCGTCGCCCACGCTGGCGCCAAAGGCGCTGCCTCAGAGGGCGGGTGGAGGGAACTCCTGAACGGGCTCCTTCCAGCGCGGTATACGGTGTCGAAGGGATTCGTCGTTGATTCAAGTGGGAAGCGAAGCGATGAGATTGACCTCATCGTGCACGACCGAGTCTTTTCCCCAGTCCTGTTCCCCTACAAGGATGCGCTGCACATTCCAGCAGAGAGCGTCTACGCCGTCCTCGAGTGCAAGCAGGAGATATCGAAGGAGAACCTCATCTACGCGGGTCGCAAGGCTGCCTCTGTACGCGGGCTTCTTCGTACGTCTGCGACCATCCGGCATGCGGGCGGTACGTACCCGCCCCGAACGCCTCCAAGGATTCTCGCTGGCATTCTGGCACTCGACAGTGCCTGGGCGACCGGCCTGGGGGAGCATCTCGAACTTCAGCTCCGGACTCTGACAGGACTCGAGGCAGTCGACCTTGGCTGCGTCGTAAGGCACGGCAGCTTTGCCTTCGACGGGAAGTCCTTCGTCCGAAGCCGCGCGGCGCACTCACTCGCCTGGTTCTTGGTTCGACTGATCTCTGACTTGCAGATGATGGGGACCGTCCCAGCGATTGACTTCTCCGCCTACCTCGCTCAGGCAACCGAACCCGCCACCATGCCAGCGGCCGAGGGGGAATTGTCGTGAGAATCAAGTGTCGAGACTGCTCGTACAGCGAGAAGACGTCGGTCGAGACGTTCGTCAAGATTATCGGTGGGGCGATGCCGATTGGTGGCTACTGGGCGTGGGTGACGTATCTGTTCGCAGGAACTGGGCTGGCCATGCCCATCGTCGTGGCCATCATCGGTGGAGGAACGGCGATGCTGGTGTTCAAGGACCAGGTAGTTCAGTGGATCGTAAACCGTGGATACGAGTGTCCGAAATGCGGCTCGGTGAGCTGGGAGCCCTCATGAGGGCTTGTATGGGAGGTCTGACATGAGGCTTCGAGAACTGAGCAGTGGATCGGAGTCCTGGCGGGCTGCGCTACTGGTCCCTGGCTTCGGGTCTGGAGATAACTGGTCGGGCGCCACTGCCGCCGTTCAGGAGCTCCGCGCTGCTGGGTTTCGCGGGAACATCTTCCAGGTCGTCTGGGACGCGGGAAGGGGACCGGGCGGCGCACACGCAGCACCCTGGCTCTCATTGGTCACTCTCGTGGCGACGCGCGGTCTCGCGTGGGCGCTCGGCGCCGGGTGGCTGTCCCTGTTGCCGGTGTTGAAGTCCCTAGACTCAGCCGAGAAGCGCGCTTTGCGAGAGGGTGAAGCGCTCGCCGCTGTGATTGCCAATAGCACAGGAGTGGAGGTCTCACTTTTTGGTCACTCCGTCGGAGCTCAACTCGCGCTGGCTGCTGCCGGGCTTGCCCCGCGGGGGTCCGTTGCTGGTGTGTGCACCTTCGGCGCGTTCATCGAACCGTCGAGCCAACTGTGGCGCGCCGCGGCCTCGAGGACGAGGGTTCAGCACTACTACTCCGAGGCCGATAGTGCCCTGCGCTGGATCTGGCGACGCCCAGGTCAGTACCGACCCGCGGGACTGGGACCCGTAGGCCTCCGCGATGTCGAGAGCATCGACGTGAGTCGAGAGGTTGGGGCGGACCACTCCGGCTACTTCCGCGCCTACCGCCTGGTCGTGGAGCGAAGACAGTGGCGCAGTCCGACGCTCTCAGTGTGGTAGCTGACCGAGCGAAATGATTGACTGGGACGGAGCTTGGACTCCGAGAGAGGTGAGCGATGGCTGACGTGCTTGTGACGTGTGTGACGACGAACGAGGATGGGGACATCACCCACCTCGGAGGAGCGAAGTGGCGATGGACTAGTGGTCAGGTTATCGAGTCGGTCGAGAACCAGACCAACACCTTCCATACGCTTGTCGGTGGGAAGCGAGCCGAGGTGGGTGTAGCCACGGCGTCGAATGGACGGAAGTATCTCCGTACCCACGCAGATGGCTACTGGAACAACAACCTCGAGGCGCTTCCTCAGTGTGGCTAGCTGGACGCTGAGGTTCTGGTCGGTGTCAGCGGCTGCGCTTGATTAAGTGCTGCCCAAATGCTGCCCATCCTGTGGCAGCCGCTGACTGAAACGACCGACTTTAGGGCCTATCCCTGGCCCCGCCGCCAGACCGCTTCCAGCCCCCACTCTTGGCTAGGATTGGCGAATCTCTCGGCGCTCGGAGGTGTGTTCGAATCCCTCTCTCTCCGCCAGCACCAGTGCGGGTCTCTGACGCGCATTGCTGCTGTATTCCTAGCGAAGAAATCCAGTTCCGTGGCTCCTTGGAGTTCTTGCTGGCAGGACAACTGGCGGGCCGGCGATGCCCACATGATGTCCATCTGGGGTCGCCCCTGCCCCGAAGGCAACGCGGAGCATCGACACAGCACTCGCGAGGCTCTCATCGCTGACGTGGGCGTAACGCTGGGTCATCTTGATGTCCGAGTGACCCAGCAGGATCTGGACCGCGCGAAGTGGGGCGCCTGCCATGACTAGGTGGCTGGCGAAACTGTGGCGCAGCACATGCCATGTGACGCGCCTGACTCCCGCAACCTTGCACACTCTTCGCAGGCCGAGGTCTGCGGCCTTGTAGCCCATCTTCCGGCCGGAGCACCGCTCGAACACCGGACCTACCGGCTGGCGAGACGGTGCCAGCCGGTCACAGAGCGTCGGGGTCAGGGGAATCGCGCGATTCCGATGACCCTTCGGCGTTCCGACCACGCCTTTGACGATCGAGCGACGGACAACGAGTGTTCCTCGCTTGAGGTCGATGTCCTCCCACCGAAGAGCCATCAACTCGCCGATTCGAAGCCCGGTCTGCAGGGCCGTCGCCGTCATCAAGTCCCAGGGCGCAAGGCCACGCTCGACTAGCAGGGCTCTGCTCTCTGCTCTGGAGAGAAAGTCGATCTTTCCGGGAGCGACTCGGAGGGGGCGAAGCCGCGGAACACTCTCCAGTTCGCCCCATTCGACCGCGGTCGCGAGGGCCTTGCGCAGGATGCCGACGAGATTGTTGACCGACTTGGGCGAGAGCCCAGCGGCGAGCTTCGCGGCTCGAAATGCCTCGAGCTCAGCGGTGCCGATGTCACAGAGTCTCCTGGTACCGAAGGCGGGCAGGAGATGGGCACGCAGGGCAGACTCCTTCTTCCACCGGGTGGAGGGCTTGTTGTGATTCAGGACGTAGGTCCGCATCCACCTACTCGCGAAGTCCCTGAGCTTCGGACTCCGAGCTTCAGGTTGAATCAGCGGCTCGCCCATCAGGAGACATCGACGAAGGCGGACTTCGTAGGCCTCCGCGTCTGCCTTCGTGGTGCCGGGGCTGGGCTTCCGGTAGCGCTTCCCCTCGAAGCGGAAGTCTATCCACCACTTCCCGCGGACCTTACGTACCGCCATAGCTGCCTGGTTCGGCCTTCATCTCTTCGATGAAGTGCTCGACGTCTGAACGCTCGAAACGCAGTCGCCCGTAGACACGCACGCAAGGTAGGAGCCCGCGTCGGCAATACTGGTAGATGGTTGAGGTCGCGAGCGAGAGTCGCTTCGCCACCTGAGGAACCGTCATCAACGGTTCCCGCTCTGGTTGTTTCATAGATTTCTGGTTGTAGGGAGCAGCCGAGACCACGTCGTGGCCTTTGGGTAGCTCCTAGATTCTATCTTGGTATTGCTGGATCGGCCAAGTGGGATCCCGAGTGAACAAAGCAGCCTCCCGAAGTGTCCGGGAAGCTGTACGGGCGATGCCTGATTGGTGACTAGGCAGCGCTGAGGTGTGCGTAGAGCGTGCTACGGGCAATACCTAGCTGCTTCGCAGCGAGGGTGCGGTTGCCGCCGGTAGCGCGCAGAGCATCGAGGATGTCTCCTCGGCACACGCGAGACGGACGGGCCAGCATTTGCGCTTCTTCGGTCCCGCTCCGGGGGACCCCCGGACCGTCGAACTGGAGGTGCTCGGCACGGATGACCTTCTCGTCTTCTGCCCGGACGAGGGCCCGACAGAGCACGTTTCGCAATTCGCGGATATTGCCCGGCCAGGTGTGAGACCGGAGCAGAAGCAGGGCGGACGAGTGCAGCGACACTTGCCGATGTCCGAGGTCGGCGAGCACTGTGCTCACGATCTTGGAGAGCTCGGCTCGGCGCTCCCGAAGCGGCGGAACTCGGGCGAGAAGCACTGCGACCCTGTAGTACAGATCGAGCCGAAACCGCCCTGTCCGCGCCTCGGCAAACAGATCCTTGTGCGTGGCCGCAACCAGTCGGAACGCCGTGGGCTGCGCCCGGTCGCCGCCGACTGGAGTCACCTCGTGGCTCTCCAGGACGCGGAGGAGCGAGGCCTGCAGTTCTAGCGAGAGTTCCGCAACTTCATCCAGGAACAGAGTTCCCCGATCGGCCGCCTTGAGCGCTCCCACCCGTGGTCGCAACGCCCCGGTGAACGCTCCTCGCACATGTCCGAAGAGCTGCGAGCGCGCGGTCCCAGGATCGATGGCCCCGCAGTTCAAGGTCACGAGGGGGCCCCCGCGCCGTTGGAGGTTCGCGGTGTGAAGGAATCGGGCTACGCGGTCCTTCCCCGCACCCGTTTCTCCTTGGATGAGGACCGGCAGGTCCGCGTTGGCGAGTCGGATGTCAAGGGACGCCAAGTTCTACGCAGTTGGGGGACGCCTACATCTACGCACCTCCGGTGGTTGGGTGAGCGTCCTC
>ENA-OWNT01000428-OWNT01000428.1-seawater-metagenome-genome-assembly--contig:-NODE-428-length-101935-cov-9.597155_pt1 | contig 101935 bp, 98 predicted proteins | sample MGYA00238136_ERZ651165 | MGnify/ENA primary metagenome ERZ651165 (study PRJEB26861, sample SAMN08777766) | seawater metagenome | isolation source: coastal seawater | place: USA: Florida | collected...
TCAGCTAAGCCCTTAGCTTTTGCAAGAGGGGGGTCGCGATGCCGGCCACCGAGCAATACGGGCTTCCTGTCAGCCCGGGTTCTTTGAAATCGCCGAAGTCGAGAAGCCGGAGCCGATGAGGTGCCCTGCCCCTAAAGCGCCCTGATCAGCCGATCCGCCGCGTCCATTTCCGACCAGCGCCGGACGCGGCGGGTCTTGGCCTCGGCGTCCTCGCCCCATTGGGCGATGTTCCAGTCCTCGTCGACATGCGCCGCTTCCCAGGCCTTTTCGGCCGTGAGTTCGCCCTTCCAGACGGCAATCGCCAGCAGCGCCGAACCGGTCAGCGTGGTCATCGAGTGAAGCGCCGCCAGGACGACAGGGTCCGTGACCGTCTTCAGATGAATGCCGAGCCCGGCGATCGCCTCGCGCGGCTGGGCCACGTGGATGACGCCTTCGGCAAGGCTGAACCGCGCGCCCGCCAGGCTGTCCGCCCAGTCGACGACCGGATCCCAGATTTCGCGCTGCCGCGCCTCAAGCCCCTCGGGGCCATCGGCCCGATAGAACAGAAGATCGGTGCCGCAATAGCGCAGGATATCCTCCAGCACCGCCTGCATGTCGCTCGCCACGCCGTCGATCGCGGTGTTGGCCAGCCGGTAGCAGGGCATGGTGTTCGGATCGATCTCCTCGCCCTGCCCGTCGAATTCGGCGGCGACGAGGCCGGCGGCCTGCGGCGTCGAGAAGGCCAGCGTGTTCTTGCCGGGCGTCTTCACCGCGCGCCCGTCCAGCAGCACGTGGTGTGCCCCGTCGCGCTCGCCCGTCTCGACCGTTTTGTAGAAGCGCTTCGGCAGCGCCGCGCGCATGCTCGCCTGCGCGCTCACCATCGGGTCGCGCGGTTCGTCGGCCTTCGGATCGGAGAATGAAAGAATGTCGCGCACGAGAAAGTCCATCCGGCTCGTTTCAAACGGGCCGGATAGACCATGTCATTTGGGCCAATGCAAGGCGTCAGGCGTTGTTGGCGAGCTTCAGATTGCCTTCGATGACGACATTGTCGGGCGCCAGTGCGTGGGCGTTGGACAGCACCTTGCGGGCCTGTTTCATGTCGCCGCGCAGGATATAGGAATAGCCCTGGTTGTTCAGGATCGAGGCCTTGGCGCCTTCCAGCTTCAGCAGCTGCGCATAGGCGCGGTCGGCGAGATCGAACCGTCCGAGCTGGTCGTAGGACGCGGCGAGCCCGAGCCAGGCCGTGCCATTGTCCGGCGTCGCCTCGACCGCGGCGCGGAAATTCTTCTCGGCAAGGCCGTAATTGCCGGCCGCGAACTGCTTCTTGCCGGAGTCAATCTTGCGATCGGCGAGACTTCCCTGCGCATTCGCCTGGAATGCGGAAGTCATCGTCGTGTCGATGGATCCTGTCTGGCAACCGCCGAGCGCACCGGCAAGAAGCCCGATGGCGATAAGGCGAACGATCCGAACCTTCATGACGCTGTCCCCATGTCCCCGCCCGGTTTTCCGGGTCTGTTGGCGTCATGGTATCGGAAACCGGTAAAGATGCGGTCGTCAAACGCGGCTAAAATTTGGCAAAGCGGCACGGTTAAGCAAGGCTCAACGCAAAGCCTAAGTATTGAACCGCACGATGATCGGGATGATCGCGATCATCACGACTACCGGCAGGATGCACACCGTCACCGGGATCGACATCTTCGCCGGCAGCGCATGCGCCTTCTCCTCTGCGGCCGACATGCGCTTGTGGCGCATTTCGTCGGAGAACACCTTGAGCGCGCCGGAAAGGCTGGTGCCCAGTTCCTTCGATTGCTGCAGTAGCGTCGCGAAGGCGCGGACTTCGTCGACGCCGAGCCGGTCGGCCAGCGCCTTCAGCGCCTCGTTGATCGAGCGCCCGGCCCTGAGTTCCAGCGAGACCAGCACGAGGTTCTGGCTGAGCAGCGGATAGGTCAGGCGGATTTCCTTCGAGACCCGCTCGATCGACGCTTCCAGGCTCATGCCGGCGTCGGCGCAGACGATCATCAGGTCCATGAAGTCGGGGAAGCCGTTGCGGTACTCGGTGACGCGCTGGTTCACCTTCTGCTTGAGCATGAAGGCCGGCAGGAAATAGCCGCCGACCGAGAGCCCCGCCAGGATGGTGATGCCGCGCTGCGACAGCGGCGCCACATGCATAGCGAAGAGGAGGATGACGGCAAGGATGAGACCCGCGCCCATCGCGCCGAAACGCACCAGGAAGAATTTGCCCACCGCATCGGGATCGAGATAGCCGGCCCGCATCAGCGTCTGGCGCAGCCGGACGACATTGTCCGGGTCGGCCGTGGCGTAGAATTCCGCCGCGCGCCTCGCCGCCTTGTCGGCGATTTCCGCGTCGCGCCGCCGCTTGTCTTCCTCGACCGGCGCGCCGGTTTCCTCCGCGTCCTCGCCGAAATTGACATGCAGCCGGTTGCGCACGCGGCTATGTTGCTTGCGATCCTGCGTCAGCGAATAGACGAGTCCGCCAAGGCCCAGCACGATGATGAAAACGGCGGCAGGAATGATGAGGGATGAAAGGTCCATTGCTCGCACCGCCTCAGAACTTGAAGGAAGCCATCTTGAACATGATGGCGTTGCCGAGAACCAGCCACAGGAACGAAGCGCCGACGAGGTACCAGGTCAGCGTCTCGCTGACGACATCGCCGTAATAATTCGGCATCAGCACCATCACGGCGGCGACCAGCAGGACCGGAACGGCGGTCAGGATATAGGCCGACATGCGACCTTCCACCGAGATCGCCTTGACCTTTCGGCGCAGCTTGCCGCGCTCGCGGATGACCCCCGAAAGGCCTTCGAGGATCTCGCGCAGATTGCCGCCGGTGGTCGACTGGATCGAGACCGCGGTGACGAAGAGCGGCAGGTCTTCGTGGCCGACCCGCTCGTAAAGATTGCGCAGCGCGGTCACCATGTCGGAGCCGTAGGTGACCTCGTCGGAAACGATGCCGAACTCGGTGCCGATCGGGTCCGGCATCTCGCGCGATACCATCGACACCGCCACCGGGACCGGGTGGCCGGCCTTCAGGCCGCGCGTGATCAGGTCGAGCGCTTCGGGCAACTGCATGCCGAAGCGCTTGTGCCTCTTCTTGCGCAGCCATTTCAGCAGGAGGAACGGCACGGCGGGGATCAGCGCCACGCCCAGCATCAGCCCGAATTTCAGCTCGTGGACGTAGAGCCCGCCGCCAATGCCGATCGCCAGCGAGATCAGCGTAGTGACCGTCAGGAAGGTGGTCAGCGGCATCACCATGCCCGACTGCATGCGCAACTCGCGCAGCGCGGCGATCGGCGAGAACCCGCCCTGCCCGTCGAGCCCGCGTTCCTTGCGCAACTGCACCAGAACTTCCTTCTGGTTGACGTTGCGCTCCTTCAGCCGCATGCGCCGATTGATCGCCTTGCGCGTTTCCGCGCCGGACGAGAGCAGCATGTAGCCGGCCTCGGCGAGCATGATGCCCGCCCCGGCCGCGAAGGCGTAGACGATGTAGATCGTGACGTCGTCGAGTTCCATCATCCGGCCTGCTTGTTGGACGGATCGAAATAGTCGCCGGGGAACTCGACTCCCATGGCGAGCAACTCTTCCAGGAAGCGCGGCCGGATGCCCGTCGCTTCGAAATGACCGATGATATTGCCTTCCGCATCCATGCCGGTCCGCCGGAAGGTGAAGATTTCCTGCATCTGGATGACGTCGCCTTCCATGCCGGTGACTTCGGCGACGCTGGTGACCTTGCGCTTGCCGTCCGACAGGCGCGTCAGCTGCACGATCAGCCCGATGGCGCTCGAAATCTGGCTGCGGATCGAGGCGACCGTCATCGGCATACCGGTCATGCCGAGCATCTGTTCGAGGCGCGAGATCGCGTCGCGCGGCGTGTTGGCGTGAATGGTCGCCATCGAGCCTTCGTGGCCGGTGTTCATGGCCTGAAGCATGTCGAAGGCTTCCTCGCCGCGGCACTCGCCGAGGATCACGCGGTCGGGACGCATGCGCAGCGCGTTCTTGACGAGGTCGCGCTGGCGCACTTCGCCGATGCCTTCCGAGTTCGCGGGGCGCGTCTCCATGCGCGCCACATGCGGCTGCTGGAGCTGAAGTTCGGCGGCGTCCTCGATGGTGATCAGGCGCTCATCCTCCGAGATGAAGGCCGAGAGCGCGTTCAGCATCGTCGTCTTGCCGGTGCCGGTACCGCCCGAGATGATCGTCGTGATCCGCGCGAAGACGGCCGCCGCAAGCACCTCGGCCATCGGTTCGGTCAGCGCACCGAACTCGACCAGCTTGTGAAGGCCGAGCTTGTTCTTGGAGAATTTGCGGATCGAAACCAGCGGCCCGTCGACGCCGATCGGGCGAATGGCTGCGTTGAAACGAGATCCGTCCAGCATGCGTGCGTCGCACATGGGCTGGGATTCGTCGATACGACGGCCGACGGCGGCGACGATCTTGTTGATCACGCGCAGCAGATGCGCCTCGTCCTTGAACGGGATCTTTTCCTGGACCAGCTTGCCGCCGCGCTCCACGAAACAGTTCTCGTGGCCGTTGATCAGGATGTCGCTGACCGTCGGATCCTTGAGCAGCGGTTCGAGCGGCCCCAGCCCGACCATCTCGTCGACGAGATCATCGATCAGCGACTCGACCTCGGCGACGTTGAGCGCGAGCCTTTCATTGCGGACATATTCCGTGACGAAGGTCTGCACCTCCTGGCGCATGCGGTCCGGCGGCAGCGCTTCCAGCGCAACGAGGTTGATTTCCTCGATCAGCTTGCGGTGCAGCTTGACGCGAGCATCGAGCGTGCGTTCCTGCGACTTCGGCGCGGCGCGCCCTTGCACCGGCTTCGAAGACCGCTTGTTGGGAATGACAATCGGCTTTTCTTCATAGACCGGCGGCGGAGCCGTCTTGGGAGAAGCCTCGCGCGTGGAAAGCTGCGTGAACCTGCTTGTCATTATCGCACCGATACCCTGTTTATTGGCGCTTCCGATCTGTCGCCGGATTGCGCGGTCGCCGGCTTAGCCGGCTTTTTTCAGCAACCCTCTGCCAAGTCCCAGAAAGCCGCGCTTGCCGCCTGCCTCGAGCTGCATTTCCTCGGGAAGGATGATCCGCTTCAGGTCGCGCATGACATTGGCGTTCGGATCGACCTCATGCAGCGGCACGCCGCGGTCGACGGCTTCGCGAACCAGCTTGTAATTGTTGGAAATACCGCCGGCGAAGCGGTCGCCGAGCAGTTCCTCGACATCCGTCGCCTTCACCCCGCCTTCGAGGCCCTTCGGCGTGTAGCGGTTGATGATCACCCGCGACTTCACTTCCTTGCCGACTTCGGTCTCGATGGCGTTGATCAGCCGCTGCGTGTGGCGCAGGCAGGGCACGGTCATTTCCGCCGTGATGTAGACATGGTTCGACCCGCGCAGAACGGTCTCCGTCCAGGGGAACCAGATGCGCGGCAGGTCGATGACGACATTGTCGAAATAGGCCGAGACGAGATCGAGCACCTTGACGACGACATCGGTGTCGAAGGAGCGCATTTCCGTCGGCATGTTCGGGGCCGCGAGCACGGCAAGGCCGGACGGATGCTTCGACAGCAGCGCGTCGAGAAGCTGTCGGTCAAGGCGTTCGACCTGGTTTTCAACCTCGGTGATGTCGAAGCGCGGCTCCAGGTCGAGATATTCCGCGCAGGAGCCGTTCTGGAAGTTCAGGTCGACCACGCAGGTCGAGGCCGCACGGGTCGCCGAGCGATGCAGCAGGAATGCGGTCTGCAGCGCCAGCGTCGTGTTGCCGACGCCGCCGGCCGCCGGCATGAAGGCGCTGATATAGGCTTCGCCCGTATCGCTCTTGTCGACGCCCTTGAGCGCGCGAATGCAGGAACGGACGAGATCGGCCGTCGTGACCGGCTTGACCAGGAAATCGGCGACATGAAGCTGAACGATGATGCGCACCATCGCGGGATCGAGACCGCGGCTCACAACAATGACCGGCACCCGGTCCGTCAGCCTGCGGGTCACGCGCTGCAGCGCTTCCAGGCGCTCCAGATTGGCATCGTCGATATCGATGATGACGGCGCCGGCTTCCGCGTCCTGGATTTCGCCGTGCAACTCGGTCACCGCTTTTTCGATCGTCACCAGATTGATCGCGTCGGAAACCGAAAACGCAGTGCGTGTCGTCGCAAGGAATTCCTTGTCGGTCGACACCAGCACGATGCGGTTGCTCTGTTCCTTGTCTTCAGCCATTTTCCACGTCGTTACAATTAGTTGTCAGGCTAAGCGGATTATTTCCTAGAGCGCGGGCTGCGCGGTGACATCGGTCCCCACTGCCGCTGTGTCGCTGCTCTCGCGCTCGGCGGGGACGATGAGATCCGTGTCCTGCACGCCGGGCGGCCATGGATCGATGATCTGCAGCGCGCTGTTGTGGGCCACCGCATTCCCGGCGCCGAGGGTCACCCCCTCATTGTGGGTCTCTTCCGGGCCGACGCAGCCGGCAAGGGAGATGGTCGCGAATGCGATGATGGCGGATGTAATCTCTTTGCGCATTTGAATACTCCTATCCGCCGATATCGAGGCTCAGGATATGGCCCGATGTCTGCGGGACGAGCACGGCGGCCCCTGCCCCGGTCGCCGAGGTGCGGACTTCATCGACCCCGAGGACCACGATTTCGCTGTTGGTTGCGGGGCGCGATCCGTCGAGCGGGGTCGCCATCGGCGTGCCGGGCTGCACCGGCCGCACGAGATGCGGAGTCACGAGCATGACGAGGTCGGTTTCCTTGCGCTGGAACTCCTTGCTGGCAAACAGCGCGCCGATCACGGGGAGCTTGCGCGTTCCGGGCAGATTGCTGCCGCTATTATCGTTATCGGCCTGATACAATCCCGCCATCATGAAGCTCTGACCGCTCTTCAGGTCCACGGAGGTCTTGGCGCGGCGCACCGACAGGATCGGGAACCCGGTCGACGAGACTTCGTCGATGCTGGAGACTTCCGGCTCGATCTCCAGCGAGATCAATCCGTCCTTGAGAACCGTCGGAGTGAATTCGAGGCCAACGCCGAATTTCTTGTATTCGATCGAGACTTCGCCGTCCTTGCCGGTGACCGCGATCGGAAACTCGCCGCCGGCGAGGAAGCTGGCGGTTTCGCCGGACCGCGCGACGAGGTTCGGTTCGGCGAGACGCCGCGCAACGCCGCGGTCTTCCATCGCCTTGATCGCGACGTCGACATTCAGGCCGCCGCTAACCAGGGTGCCCATGAAGTTGCCGACTGATGCATAGCCAATCGTGGCGAGGTCGGAATTGCGGGTTTCCGAATTGTAGCTCAGCTCGTTGATCTTGACCCCGAGTTCCTGACCCGCATTGCGGTTGATCTCGACGAAGCGGACATTGAGCTGCACCTGCTGGGAAGACGTGACGTCGACCGAGTTGATGATCTCGTCCTCGTTTCCGGCGAATTTGCCGGCGATCTTCTTGGCGCGATCGGCGGAAACCTGGTCCGGCGCGGAGCCCGACAGGACGACCTGTCCGTTTGTCGTCGTAACCTTGATATTGGCGTCCGGCACGTTCTCACGGATCGCCGTCTTTAGGCGCGTCGTGTCGACGGACACCTCGACATCGACGGAGCCGATCAGGTTCTTCTGCTCGTCGAACAGCGCGATGCCGGTCGTGCCGGCGTTGATGCCGAGCACGTAAAAGGACCGGTTGGTCAGCGGCTGCACATTAGCGATTTCCGGATCGCCGACGACAATCTCATAGAAGGAATTGTGGGTGCGGATCGTCTTCGGTTTGCCCTTCTCGACGGTGATCAGGCTGGTCCGGCCCGTCGAAATCGTCAGCACGTCCTGGGCCTGCGCGCCGGACACCGGTATTGCGGCGAGCGCCAGCGCTCCCATGACACAGGCAAGGATCGTATTTCGGCCGCGAGGGATCATCGGTTCACTCCTTCGTCGCGGACATCATAGGTTTCCACCTCGGTCCGGCGTCGCACTGTCACCTTTGCCGTGGTCGCCACGATCGGTTGGATCGGCTCGATCTCCACGAAAGACGACGTCATTTCCTGGTCGATGCCGTGATCGGGCATCTTGAATTCATCGGTGGCGACATCGCCGGCCCGCCGCAGCTGCAGCGAGAGGCTGCCGGCGGATTGCGCCGCGGCGAGCGATTTCGCGCCCGCCGAGTCCACTTCCATCGTCACGGCGCGCACGATGACCGGGTCGGACTGGCGTTCGTCGGCGATCTGGTCGATCGACAGCACCTTGACATTGGCGAGGACGATTGTGGTCGCCACGAAACTGTCGGTCTCTCCGGTGAAGGTGCGGTCGCCCGCCGGCGAGATCTCGATCGGCGCGACGTCGTCGGCGCTTTCGCCGTCCTTCTTGTCGATCGTGAAGGTCCGGGTCAGCGCCACGTCGACCCGGTCGCCGGGGACGATGAAGCCGGCAACGCCGGTGATGTCGTCGACGCGGATCGTTACGGCGCGCATGCCGTCCTCGATACGGCGCGACAGCGTTGCCTTGTCGTTCGGATCGGTGACCTTGGAGACGAGGATCGGCTCGTTGGCGTCGATGGCGGCAAGCGCGATGCGTTCGCCACCGCCGAGGAATTCGTCGATTTGGGTGAAGGCGCCGGACGGCAGGTCGTCCTTCGGCCAGGGAAGTTCCTTCAGCATGCCGGCGTCGATCACCGTGCCGTAACGCATCGGTTCCGCTGCCGCGACAATGCTGGAGAACTCGACCGCCGGCGCGGCGGTGTCGGCAACCTCGACCGTCTCGACGACCGTCTTTACGTTGCTTTTGAGCCAGTAATCGGCGGCGATTATGGACAGGCCACCGAATACGATGGCGATGCCGCCCATGGTCAGGAGTTTCTTATTCACTGTTGCCCAGCCTCAATCCGCAGCGCGGATGCCCGTTTTCCCCGGTTTTATTGGGCAACGATGACCCGGAACCGTGAACAATCATGTAACGGGGCTGTTCAAACTGTCGGCTTTGGCGGATGTGGTTAAATCGCCGTAAACGCGCACTATGTCATGGCGGACCTGTTCGCGTTTGGCCCAAGCGCATGCATTATTGACGAATGATTCGGTCTTCGGACCGCGACGACTGACGGATGGCAATGGACGATAACAGCAGCGATCTCTTCTCCGCTATTGACGATACGTCAAGAAACGCGCGCGACACCACGACCGCCAAGGACACTCCCGCACCCCGCCAGAAGGCGGCGGCAAGCAAGGCCGCGCCCGAAAAGTCGGGAGAATATGATGCGTCGGCCATCGAGATCCTCGAGGGCCTCGAGCCGGTGCGCCGCCGGCCCGGCATGTATATCGGCGGCACGGACGACAAGGCGCTGCACCATCTCTTCGCCGAGGTGATCGACAACTCCATGGACGAGGCCGTTGCCGGCCATGCGACCTTTATCGACGTGTCGCTCGACGCGCAGGGCTATGTCACGGTCACGGACAATGGCCGCGGCATCCCGGTCGATCCGCACCCGAAGCACAAGGACAAGTCGGCGCTGGAAGTCATCCTGACGACGCTGCATGCGGGCGGAAAGTTCGACTCCAAGGTCTACGAAACCTCCGGCGGCCTGCATGGCGTCGGTGTCTCGGTGGTCAACGCGCTGTCCGACGATCTTGAGGTCGAGGTGGCCCGCAACCGCAAGCTCTACCGCCAGCGCTTTTCGCGCGGCCACCCGCTCGGCGGGCTGGAGGAACTCGGCGAGGTCGCCAATCGCCGCGGCACCAAAACGCGTTTTCACCCGGATCCGGACATCTTCGGAAAAAACGCCAAATTCGAGCCGGCGCGGCTCTACAAGATGGCGCGCTCGAAAGCCTACCTGTTCGGCGGCGTCGAGATTCGCTGGTCTTGCGACCCGGAACTGCTCGGCGAAAAGGACCAGACGCCGCCCAAGGCGGTGTTCCATTTCCCCGGCGGCCTGAAGGATTATCTCGAAGCGAGCCTCGGCGCCGAGCAACGCGTCACCGCCAATATCTTCGCCGGCAAGAGCGAACGTCCCGGCGGCCACGGATCGGTCGAATGGGCCATTACATGGCATGGCGGCGACGGCTTCGTGAACTCCTACTGCAACACGATCCCGACGCCCGAGGGCGGCACCCACGAAGCGGGCCTGCGCACGGTTATGACGCGCGGCCTGAAAGCCTATGCCGAACTGGTCGGCAACAAGCGCGGCTCGGTCATCACCACCGACGACGTAATGATCTCGGCCGCCGCGATGCTGTCCGTCTTCGTGCGCGAACCGGAATTCGTCGGCCAGACCAAGGACCGGCTGGCGACCACCGAGGCCCAACGCATCGTCGAGCAGGCCTTGCGCGATGCGTTCGATCACTGGCTCGCCGCTTCGCCGCAGGAAGCCAACGCGCTGCTCGACTGGGTGGTCGACCGCGCCGACGAACGGCTGAAGCGCCGACAGGAAAAGGAAGTCAACCGCAAGACCGCGGTGCGCAAGCTGCGCCTGCCCGGCAAGCTCGCCGACTGCAGCCAGAATTCCGCCGCGGGCGCAGAGATCTTCATCGTCGAGGGCGATTCGGCCGGCGGCTCCGCCAAGCAGGCACGCGACCGCAAGGTCCAGGCGATCCTGCCACTACGCGGCAAGATCCTCAACGTCGCCTCGGCCGGCCGTGACAAGCTGATGGCCAACCAGCAGATCGCCGACCTGATCCAGGCGCTCGGCTGCGGCACCCGCTCGAAATATCGCGACAGCGACCTGCGCTACGAGCGCGTCATCATCATGACGGACGCCGACGTCGACGGTGCCCATATCGCCTCGCTGTTGATCACCTTCTTCTATCAGGAGATGCCGGAGCTGATCCGCAACGGACATCTCTTCCTCGCGGTGCCGCCGCTCTACAAGCTGACGCAGGGCGGCAAGACGATCTATGCCCGCGACGACACACACCGAAAGGAACTCACCGAGACGGAGTTCACCGGGCGCGGCAAGATCGAGGTCAGCCGCTTCAAGGGTCTCGGCGAGATGTCGGCAAACCAGTTGAAGGAAACGACCATGGATCCGCGCGTGCGCACGCTGTTGCGCGTGGAAACCCTGGAAGATCAGGACGAAGCGACGAAGACGGTCGTGGACGACCTGATGGGCACCAAAGCGGAAACCCGCTTCCGCTTCATCCAGGAAAACGCCGCCTTCGCCAAGGATCTGGATATCTAGGCGGCTCGACGGTCGAAAACGCGCACTCAGAGGCAGCTCAACCCGTATAATCCTGTTATCCGGGTGACAATGCCGTCTTCAGCTTCCCAGTGAACCGACCAAATTGTGAGGCAAACAAGCGACTTTTCCGTGAACGTGGCGCGCCCGGATTTTTCGTCGACTGTAAAGCCCTCGGACCGCAACTGCTCCACCAGTTTGGAGGCAGGCATGGGCGCGACGTATCTCGTCGCCACCCTTGAGCGGAACTCCTCATCTGCCACGGAGACATTGGACGGAAGGTCTCGACCGACTTCCGGGATCGGGATTTCAGCTTGGGGATAGAGACCGAAATAGAGATATAGCGAGCCGCCGGCGAGAGCCAGAAAAATGGCCATTGCGGCAAACGAACCGATTTTCTGTTTTCTTCCCCACATAAGTCCGTCCGGCGTGATGGCCGGGCGATCCTACAGTTTATGCCGCAGCAAGGTCCATCGCATGCTTCCGGGCGTTTTGCCGGATCATGTCGAGATAGATCGAGCGTAGCAGCGCGAGGATGTCGTCATTGTCATGGCTCGGGCGCGGACCGGTCTCGGCCTCGAATTCCTCCATCACCATGCGGGTGACTTCCTGCGCGCCGATCTTCAGCCGGCCATTGGCGACATCGCGCCAGACACGGATGGCCGAGGAGAACAGGGCATGCACGGTCCGTGCGAGGCCTGCCGCGTCGAACAGGGCGCGAAGCTGCGTCTCGCGTTCGCTCACCAATATGGCGGTCACCCGCGCATAGGACTGGTCCGAAAGATCGGAAAGCACGCGGGCGACGAAGTCGATCTTGCCGGAACAGACCGCCCGGATCAGCAGCCGTGTCGTCAGCGCGCCGGACTGGCGCAATTCGCCGATCAATTCGTGGACGCCGTCATCGATCCGTCCCGACGCGAGCAGGACGAGCGCATTGGCGGCGGCGTCGCCGCTAACGCGCCTGGCGCCGGCATCGCCCAGGATCCGGGTGACGAATGGCGCGGCAGCAAAAGCCTGTTTCGATGCCTCCAGGAGCCTAAACCGATGAACGGGCGAGAGGTCCGGATCGTTCAACAATGCGCCGCGGACGGCCGCATCGCCGATATGCTTGTCGATGATTGTCTCGCGCACAGCATCGTCGACCCTTGCATTGGCGTTGGCGAGCAGCGTGGCGACGGCGCCCGGATGGCCGTGTTCGGCGACCGCCATGGCGAGGCCGGCGGAGACTTCCGGACGGTCCGCGATCAGTGTCTGCAGACGCGGTTCGGCGATCTCGACGCGGGCGATCAGATCGCCGTCGCGCAGCAAGGGAGACCGCGCGATCACGAGGCTGGCGATTTCATACTGGTCGCCGGCCAGAGCGGCGACGATTTGGGGCGGCGCGAAGCGGCTCGACGCGACCGCTTCCGCCAATGCCAGGCGCACTTTCGGCGACGGATCGTCGAGCAGAAGCGTCATCGCCGCATCGGCCCCGCAGCGTTCGTCAAATCCCATGTCGGAGGTCAGGTAGGCCCGCGCCAGCGCCGAGGCCGCAGTTGCCCGTTTCGACACGTCGGCCGACTGGCTCCATTTCAGGAAATGCTGAACGATCATCGCGCGTTACTCCCAGACTCGGCTTGTCGGGACTCACGCTATTGCGAAATGGTTTACGTTCCGTTCACCATGTTTGTTAGGGCCTTAGCCCTCGCCCGGCCTGAACATCTCGATCATCGGAGGCGTCAGGCCGAAATCGCGATAGCCGAGACGCGTGACCGGCTTCGCCTTGTTCAGATCGAAATGGCCGTCAGTGAGCATCGCATCGTCGATATGCACGCCGACGACCTCGCCGAAGACGATCCAGTTTCCGACCGGCTGCCGGTTGCGGCCCTTCAATTCGATGATGTCGGTGACCACGCACTCAAGCGCTGCCGGCGCGGCGGCGACGCGCGGCGCCTTGACGATCATGCACTCCGCCTCCGAGAGCCCGGCTTCGGCGAACTCGGAAATGCTGCTCGCATAGGCAAAGGACGTCTGGTTCATCGCTTTCATCAGCGCTTCGCCGACGAAATTGCAAACGAACTCGCCCATCGTCTCCGCATTCTGGACACTGTCCTTGTGGCCGGATGACGAGAACATCACCATGGGCGGCGTGTCGGCGATCGCATTGTAGAAGGAATAGGGCGCCAGGTTCGGCGTTCCGTCCGGCGCCCGCGTCGAGATCCAGCCGATCGGCCGCGGCGCGACAATGGCCTTGAACGGATTGTGCGGCAGGCCATGCCCGTCGGCGGGCTCGTAGAACATCGCCCTACCCCTGGTACTCGCCGGAATAATCGGAAATCAGCGAATCGATATCGGGACGCGGGCGTTCCGCGATTTCCCGGTCGCAACTGCCGATATGCACGATGCCAGCCATGCGCTCATCCGGCGAAAGGCCGAGGATCGCCCTGCCCTTCTCGTCGTCGCTATACCAGCCGGTCACCCAGTTCGCGTGATATCCGAAGGCGTTCGCGGCATGGACGAGGTTCATCGCCACCGCACCCGCGGACAGGAATTGTTCCCATGCCGGAATACTGGCGCTCTCCTTGATCGCGGAAACCACGCCGATCGCCACCGGTGCGCGGCGCAGCCGGTTACGCTCCCGATTGAGCTGATCGTCCACCATCGGGCCGTTGATCTCCTCGGCGCGTTTCGCCAGCTTTTCACCGATCTCCCGGCCCGCCTCGTCGCGATAGACGATGAAACGCCACGGCTCCAGCCGGCCATGATCCGGCGAGCGCGCCGCGATTTCGAGCATGTCGCGCAATTCGCTTGCGCTCGGCCCCGGCGCGGACATCATCGTCAGCGGAAGGGATTTGCGGGATTTCAAATAGTCGACGACGGCATCGGTCCTGGTCATGAAAAAGCTCGATTTTCCTTTTCTGGTCGCACCTCGATATGGCGCAGAAGGGTTGAATTTGCCAGCGCCATGGAGTTCATCTCCCGGGGAGAAACAGACGGTCTAGAGATGCGCTCCAATTATCGCCTCCTGAAATATCTGCTCATTGCCGCAACGGCGAGCGTCGCGGCTGATACGCGGGCGCAGGATGAGCCGTTCTCCGGCGACCTGAAGTTGCCCGGCATCGTCAACTACGCGCCCGCCAGGCTGGAAAACGGCGCGAACTCGCAATTGTCCGGTGTCGATCTCTTCCTCGATGCGCTGCTGACCGAGGAATCCAATGTCATCAAGACCGGCCTGATCTGGCGTATCTTCGGTTCGGAGCCGGGACCGGACGGAAAACTTCCGCTGCTCGCATCCGCGCAAGGCGGATCAACGAGGCTCCAGCTTCCGGCTGGCAGCTATCTCGTTCATGCCGCTTTCGGGCGCGCCGGCGCGACCACGCGCATCAAGCTCGGCGACCAGCCGCGCCACGAGACGATGGTGCTCAATGCCGGCGGACTGCGCCTCGAAGGCGTTTTACCGGACGGTATTCCGATGCGCGACCAGAAGCTGCGTTTCAACATCTACGAGGACGGCGAGAACGAGGAAGGCGAGCGGCAATTGATCCTTCCCAATGTCAGGCCCGGCCGCACAGTCCGCCTGAATGCCGGCACTTACCACATTGTCTCGAATTATGGCGACGTGAACGCCACGATCCGCGCGGATATCCAGGTCGAAGCGGGCAAGACCACGACAGCCAAGGTCGAACACCGCGCGGCCCAGGTGACGCTCAACCTGGTGCGCGGCAAGAACGGCTTTCCACTGGCAGATACCGCTTGGTCGGTCCTCGGCGCCTCTGGCGACATTATCGCGGAAAATGTCGGCGCCTTTCCGACCATGATCCTGGCCGCCGGCGACTACACGGTGATCGCCAAGAACAAGAACCGCGTCTTTCAGCGCGACATCACGATCCGGCCCGGCCGCGACATCGTCGTCAAGGTAGACACCGAGACCGCGGAACAGATCACTCAGTAGCGTTCGGAAATCGACGCCCTCGCCGATCGGCGCGGACGCTGCGAGGGATCGAGCGAAAAGACGGCCGCCTGAACTGTATCGAGCAGAAGTTTCCGGTCGCCGATTTTCGACAGATCGTCCCATGGCATCGTCTTGCCGACCCACGCCCTGATCTGCCTGCCGGAAAGGCGCTGGAATTCCCGGATCAGCAGCGACGTGCGCAGCGTCAGCGAGAACTGGCTGACCAGGTGAAACAGGCGCCCGTTCTGGCCGTCGAAATAGACCGGGATCACAGAGGCGTTCGCGGCCTGGATCAGCCGCGCGGTAAACATCTTCCACGGCAGATCCTCGGCGCGTCCCAGTCCCTTTCGCGCGGTCGCCACGCCGCCCGCCGGGAAGATGACGATCGTCACGCCTTCCTTGAGCAACCGGACCGCCTCCTTGCGCGTCTCCAGATTGAGCGCGACGGCTTCCTTCGTTTCCTCGAACGATATCGGCAACGAATAGGGGCGGATTTCGGGGACTTTCAGGAGGTCGTTGTTGATGATGACGCGGAACGGCCGGCCAAGCTGCTCGGCCAGCGACAGGAAGGCGATGCCGTCGCCGATGCCGTAGGGGTGATTGGCGACCATGACGATCGGGGTCGCGGGAATGTCTGCCGGCGGCCACTGGCCATCGGCCTGCAGGCGCAACTCGATGAGGTTCAGCATTTCGGTGAAGACGCTGTCGCTCTTGCCGAAAATCTCGTGGCGCCAATAGTCGTAGAGATCGGCAAGGCGTTCTCGCCCCGACATGTTCTCGATCGTCCGGATCATCCACCGCTTGAAAGGCGGATCGTCCGGACGCGCATAGGTTAGTTCGGTAAAACGGACCGTTCTTGTCGTCATCCGCCAGTCATCTCCGCCCGCGGCCAATTTTACTAAGCTGTATCTTCGAAGTCGAGTTGCAAGAAAAAAACCGGCGGCTTTCGCCACCGGTTTCGCGTATTTTGTCACGCGTCTGTCACATGCCGAGCTTGCGCTTGATGTCGGGCGGCGTCGCCTCCTCGACGAGCAGCTTCGTAATCTCGTCGACCGACTTGGATTCCTGGTCCCGCGAACCGAGCCGGCGCACATTGACCGTGCCTTCCTCCGCCTCGCGGCGTCCCACAACCAGAATGACGGGCACCTTGGCCAGGCTGTGCTCGCGCACCTTGTAATTGATCTTCTCGTTGCGGAGATCGGTTTCGACCTGCAGCCCAGCGGCCTTCAGTTTCTTCGCCACCTCGCTCGCATAACCGTCCGCCTCCTGCGTGATCGTCGCGACGACGACCTGCACCGGCGCGAACCAGAGCGGGAAATGGCCGGCATGGCTTTCGATCAGGATACCAAGGAAGCGTTCCAGCGAGCCGACGATGGCGCGGTGCACCATGACGGGCTGCTTCTTCTCCGAATCGCTGTCGATATAGAAAGCGCCGAACCGTTCCGGCAGGTTGAAGTCCACCTGCGTCGTGCCGCACTGCCATTCGCGGCCGATGGCGTCCCTCAGCGTATATTCGAATTTCGGGCCGTAGAAGGTGCCCTCGCCTTCGTTGATGCCGGTCTTGATGCGGCTGTCCTCGCGCGCCATCTTCTCGAGCGACCGCTTTAGAATATCCTCGGCGTGGTCCCAAGATTCGTCGCTGCCGACACGCTTTTCAGGGCGCGTAGCGAGCTTCACCAGCACCTCGTCGAAGCCGAAATCCTTGTAGACCGACATCATCAGGTCGTTGATCTTGAGGATCTCCGCCTCGAGCTGATCCTCGGTGCAGAACACATGCGCGTCGTCCTGCGTGAAGCCGCGCACGCGCATCAACCCGTGCAGCGCGCCGGACGGTTCGTAGCGGTGCACCGCGCCGAACTCGGCCAGCCGGATCGGCAGTTCGCGGTAGGATTTCAGCCCGTGCTTAAAGATCTGCACGTGGCCCGGACAGTTCATCGGCTTCAGCGCGAAGACGCGGTTGTCCTCCGCCTCCTCGTCGGCGCAGGTGACCGCGAACATGTTCTCGCGATACCAGCCCCAGTGGCCGGACGTCTTCCACAGAGCATTGTCGAGCACCTGCGGCGCGTTCACCTCGTCATAGTCGTCCGCGATGTTCCGGCGCATATAGGCGAGCAGATTCTGGAACATGCGCCAGCCCTTGGCGTGCCAGAACACCGTGCCCGGTCCCTCTTCCTGGAAATGGAACAGGTCCATCTCGCGGCCGAGCCGGCGATGGTCGCGCTTCTCCGCCTCTTCCAGCATGTGAAGATAGGCGTCGAGATCCTGCTGGTTGGCCCAGGCCGTGCCGTAGATACGCGTCAGCATCGGGTTGTTGGAATCGCCGCGCCAATAGGCGCCGGCCACCTTCATCAGCTTGAAGGCGGCGCCGATGCGGCCGGTCGAATCCATATGCGGACCGCGGCACAGGTCGAACCAGTCGCCCTGCTTGTAGATGCGGATGTCCTGGTCCTCGGGGATAGCGTCGACCAGTTCCACCTTGTAGGCCTCGCCCATGTCGGCGAACTTGTCCTTGGCCTGGTCGCGGCTCCAGATCTCCTTGGTGAAGGGCGCGTTGCGCTGGATGATCTCGCGCATCTTCTTTTCGATCAGCGGCAGGTCGTCCGGCGTGAACGGCCAGTCTTCGCGCGTGTCCGGGTGGACCCGCTTGAAATCGTAATAGAAGCCATTCTCGATCACCGGACCGATGGTTACCTGCGTGCCGGGCCATAGCTCCTGCACGGCTTCGGCCATCACATGGGCCGCGTCGTGGCGGATCAGTTCGAGCGCGCGCTGGTCATCGCGCGTCACGATCTCGATGGCGCCGTCGGTGACCGGGTCGGCGAGGTCGCGCAACTGCCCGTCGATCGCGACGGCGACAGCCTTCTTGGCGAGTGATTTGGAGATCGATTCCGCGACGTCGCGGCCGGTCGCACCGGCGTCGAACGCTTTCACGGAACCATCAGGAAATGTCAGGGAAACGGCCGCAGCCATGGTCAGGTCTCCTTTTCCAGTCCCGCCAACGAACGCGGGTGGTGAACAATGCGCGCGTCATAGGCAAAGCCCGTCGCCAAGTAAAGCCGGGTTTGGCACTCAGGCCGCGAAGGCGATAAGCGCCGCGATGCCGGCGGCGGCCAGCAGCCACACCGGCCAGAACCGGGTGGCGCGCGACGGCGCCACAATTCCGTTGCGCGCACGATAACGCGAAAAGCGCTTCCTCAAACTCGCGGCGCGTTCATCGGGGTCGTAAGGCCGGTCCAGTTTCCACGGCGTCGGCTTGTCTCGCATCAATCCTTCCTCGAGCCTGTCCACTTCAGATATAGGAAGCATCTCCCTGATTACACGCAGAAATCCGAAGACGACTGAGCTGTGACCAAGATCACAGATGGGCGCAGCGCGACAGATTAGGAGGACGGCTTCAATCGTCGGATCCCGGTCCAGGGGACGGACGCCAGACGGAAAAGGAAGACAGTATGAAACGCCTTCTCGGCCTTGCCATGGCCACCTTCGCTGCCGCCCTCGCCTTTGCGGCTCCATCCAACGCGGAAGATATCTATCTGCAATCGACCCACTCCGGACACTTTGTCGGAGAATCGGGCGGCTTGCTGGCCGCCAATGCGCGCAACGCCTCCGGGGCGGTCAGGCTCGAGATCGTGCGGCTCCAGGCCAATCGCGTCGCGTTCCGCCTTGCCGGCGGCAACAGCTATGTGGGCGCGGGCGTCGGACAGCAGACCTATCTGCAGGCCGGAAGCCCGCATATCCGCGGCTGGGAAATGTTCCGGATGTCGCGCCTTCCCGGCGGCTCCGTCGCCATCCGCTCCGAGCAGAACGGCAAGCTGGTGCGCGCCGGTGTCGGACAGGGCTCCCTTCTCGCCGCCGTGTCGGACGGCAATCCGCAGGCCTGGGAAAAGTTCCGCATCGTGCCGGCCTCCGCCATCGCGCAGCCGCAAGGCGGCCCTTACGCCGTTTCGACCGCGATCACCGGCGTCTGGCGCGTCCGCCATGTGGCCGCCCACCAGACGGGCTATCTGACGCAGCTTTCCGGCAGTCTCGCCGCGGCATCGCGGGTCGAAATCCGCGGCGACGGCGATTTCCGCGCCACCTTCGGATGCAACACGATGCGTTCGCGCATTGCGCAGTCCGGGGCGACCTGGAACGGCGGCTCGGTCATGACGACGAAGATGGCCTGCCCCAACCTGTCGGTCACCTCGGCGGAGCGCTCGCTCGCCAAGGCAACCGAGGATGCCGTGCGCGTCGGCCTTGACGGCGACCAGCTGACACTTCGCGACAGCTCCGGAAATCGCGTTCTCGTGCTTGTACGATAATCCGGTTCAGGGGGCGGCCGACGCCGCCTCCGCCGTGTCCTTGTCCACCCTCCCGAAAAAATAGAGGATATGGCGGGCGATCTCCGCCGCCTTTTCTGGCTCCATGTGACAATGATGGTGCCCGTCGACCGAAACGCTGGTCAGGTCGCCAATGGCCGTTTCGGCAAGCGCTGCAACATCCAGATCCCAGTCGCGCGTCAGCAATCCCTCGCTGGCCCAGACCGTCAGGACCGGGACCGACAGGGCGCGCAACGCAGCCTCGATCTGGCGCGCATTCAATTTTATGGCAGAGGGACTGTGGAGACGCTGGTCGTTGCGCAGCACGAAACCGTCCGCAGTCTCCTCCACCGCCCGTGCGGCGAGCCGAGCCGCGATATCCCGGCTGACGCCGTAGCGTTGCCGCCGCTCGATGAAGTCCTCGAGAGACGAGAAGCGCCGCTGTGCCTGCCTTGCAATGCGCGCCGTGTAACGAATGCTGTCATGCATCTGATGCACGAACTGCGCATCGTCCTGTGGCGATGGAACCAGTCCGTCCAGCGTGATCAATGCGTCCACATGGTCCGGCATCACCGCGGCCATGAGCGTTGCGATCATCGCGCCGCGCGAATGCCCGAGAAGCGTGCAGCGCGGCCAGCCCAGTTGCTCGATCACTTTGAGCAGTTGCGGAATATCGTCCCAGAGCAGATAGGCCGCGTCGTCAGAGCGGTGATCGCTGAGCCCGTGGCCCGTCAGATCGAGCGAGACAACGCGGCAGCCCTCAAGCATCGGCGCCAGCACCTCAAAACTCGCGGCATTGTCGAGCCAGCCATGCAGCGCCAGGACCGGATGTCCGTCAGCGGGTCCCCACGCCATCCCCGCAACGGTCAGGCCATCGACGGTCCAGCGGAGTTGTTCGGGGATATCCAGAGAGCCTTTCTGATTCATGCCGGGAAGCTGGCAGAATGGCGTCCCGGACGCAATCGCGGTTGTCCCGTGGAGAAGCTCGCAAAGACCTATCAAAAAACCTCGGGACAGGCTTGTGCGGCCATATCCGATTTGCTAAACGCGCCCAGCCGGTTTTACCGGCTTTCGTCTTTGGCTTGCGGTCGTGGCGGAATTGGTAGACGCGCAGCGTTGAGGTCGCTGTGGGGCAACCCGTGGAAGTTCGAGTCTTCTCGACCGCACCAGACACTCTCTCGAAAAATGGACAGGCATCTGGTCGGCAATAGCCGAGGCTTGCAACGCGAGCCTCGATGGCCCAAATCTGCTTCATGACCGGCCCTGTCACCATCGAGACGTCCAATGCGCGCGGTGCAATCGCCGCTTCCAGCCTGTTCTTTCCCGCCGACGGGTCGCCGCCGGTCGAGTGGCGGATTGCCGACGGGCTGACAGACTATGACTTCGCCGTGGCCGAGATGGAGGCGCGCGCCGCCGCGATCCGCGAAGGCACGGCGCGTGAACTGGTCTGGCTGGTCGAACACCCGCCGCTTTATACCGCCGGTACCAGCGCTGATTCGAGAGATTTGGTCGCGCCCGACCGCTTCCCCGTCTTCCAGACCGGGCGCGGCGGCGAATACACCTATCACGGCCCCGGCCAGCGGGTCGCCTATGTCATGCTCGACCTGAAGCGCCGCAGGGAAGATGTGCGCGCCTTCGTGGCCGCGCTGGAGGAGTGGATCATCCGCACGCTCGACCGCTTCAACGTCAGGGGCGAGCGGCGCGAGGACCGGGTCGGCGTCTGGGTTGTCCGTCCGGAAAAGCCTTCGACGGTTCCCGGCGAGCCCGCCGAGGACAAGATCGCGGCAATCGGCATCCGGTTGCGCAAATGGGTCTCGTTCCACGGCATCGCGATCAACCACGAGCCGGATTTGTCCCATTATGGCGGCATCGTGCCCTGTGGCATTGCCGATCACGGCGTCACCAGCCTTGTCGATCTCGGCCTGCCGGTGACCATGCACGATCTCGATCTGGCGCTGCTGGAATCGTTCCGGGAGGTTTTCGGTCCTGCCGGAACAGCTCAGACGTAGAACAGCCGGTGAAGGCTCCAGGCCAGCGCAATCGCATGGATGGCCAGCGCGGCGGCGAAGGCAAGGCCGAGCGCAACACGCTCATTGTTGGTCATTGGTCGCAATGCGGTCTTGGGCGCCACCCCCGTCTTCGATGTCAGCAGCGAAAGAACGGCGATCACGACGCCGCATATGATCAGCACTTGTGACGGCAGGCCCGCCGCCACGCCCGTGGCGGTCATGATGATCAGCGTCGCGAAGGATGCGGCCGCCATGCCCCTGTCCGTCCGGAAAAGCTGGCGAAGAACCTGTCCGCCGTCGAACTTCCAGACCGGCATGAGGTTGCCGAGATTGAATAGCGACATAATCATAAGCACCACTGCCAACGCGCCGCTGGCGACCGTGGGCATGTCGGAACCGAACGCTACCCATGTGAGGGCGGCGACCGGGAACGCGGAGAAACCGGCGCCCATCAGCGCCGCGAATCCGACCTCGAAATGCCGGTCATAGGGACGTCCGCCGATGGCGATGCCGCCGAGCAGCGGCAGGAAGATCACCCGCGCCGTCTGGTGGCCCATGATCCGAAACGCGACCAGGTGACCGAGTTCGTGCATGCCGACGACGATCGTCAGCGTGACGGCGAGAAATGCGCCCTGGAGGTTCAGGCCGAAGATCGGCCACAGGACGAGAGCGGAGAACGCGGCCAGGGCGACCTGTGTCGCGGGATGCTCGAAGGTCCCGCCCGGCTTGAATTCACCGGTTTCGGCCCATCGCCTGAGTTTCAGGGCCATACGCCGCAAGACGAAGAAACGAAAAATGAGAAAGGCGATCCCGCGATACCGGTCGGTTTCGGCGACCTCGGCAACGGCCCTGCCCTCGTGATCCCGGCCGATCTCCACGCTCATAGCGTGATCGTCCCAGAAACTCTGCGCAAGCGATGTATCGTCGGTGTAGCGCATGGTGAAACGCTCACCGTCGACACAGTCCTCTATGACGAATTCACGCTCGACGGGACGTCCGTCCCTGCCCATATGCGACGTCACCACACGGCCGGTCGCGTCTCCTGTCCGAGTCACCTCGGTGACCGCTCCGTTCCAGGTGAATTCCCGGCCGAAGGGATAGAGAGCATCCCAGAGCCTTGCCGGTTCGGTGCGCGCGACGATGCGCCGCCTGACCGTACGCTGTCCCACCGGCGCCGACATGACCAGCCACAACAGGATTACCGCAAATATCAGCAGTCCGAGTACGTTTGCCAACGCCACCCCCGGTTTTCGTTCGGTTCAGATTGGCAGGAAGCGGTTTCGATTTGCTGAACTCACGATCACGACTTCAGGTAATCGAGCAATCTGGCTTCGCCGATCCGCAGTTCGGAAACCTGCAACACGCCCTTGAGCTTCGCGGCGAATTCCAAGCCTTCGTCGAGACTCAATTCGGTCAGTTCGAAGACCTTGGGGTGGACATAGCTGCTGCGGCTGACGGCGGCGGTATTGTGCAAGACCGCCGCAGACGCGCCAGCCATCGTCTTGATGCTGGCCTTCTCACCATTGTCGAAAGAACTCAACCCGGCCTCGAAGGCTGCCAGCGTTCCCGCCCATGTTCGAAATGTCTTGAAACTGTGCCCTCCGCCCGAAGCATCCGCGAGATAGGCGTTGACCTGCCCCGATTCCACGGGCCGGAGAACGTCATTCTCGTCGCGCCACTGAAACAGCCTGCGGCCCGGCAGATCCGCGATCTTTTCGAGTATCTGATGCAGCCGCCGCTGCCTGAGTGACATTCGCACCCGCTTGCCGCCCTTGGCGCGGTAATCCAGCCGAATCCGGTCATCTTCGAGTTTCACATGCCGTTTAAGGAGCGTGGTAGCGCCATAGGTCCTGTTTTCGCTCGTCGCGCTGCGACTGCCAGGACGAAGCGCGGCCGCATCAGCGAGAGCAACGATCGCGGCCAGGGTGAATTCCAGATCGCCCGCCTCCGTGCGAAGGTCCGCGCGAACGCGCCGTCGGATGCGCGGCAACGCCTCTCCGAATTCCGCAAGACCGGCGAACTTCAATTGGTTGCGAAACTCGCTCCATTCCGGGTGATAGCGATACTGCTTTCGCGAGCGGTCATCCACACCCGTCGCTTGCAGATGCCCGCGCTCGTCGCTGCAAATCCACACGTCTCGATACGCGGGAGGAATTGCGAGCGCATTGATGCGGTTCTTCTGATCGGGATCGCGCAGAAGAGCGCCGTCAGGCAATCGATAGCAAAATCCACGACCTGACGGCTGCCGACGGATGCCCGGCTCGCTGTCACTGACATAAACGAGCCCTTTCGGTCCGTTGCCGAAAATCTGGTCCATCGACGTCTCCGTAATGTCGAGGAGAAACGTCGGGTGCGCTGTCCGGTTCCAGCGACGACTATCGCTGCCGCCGTTCCCGCCAGAACACGTAAAGCCCGGACCCGACGATCATCGTGACGCCGATCCATTTGGACAAGCTCGGAAAATCCCCGAAAAGCAGGAAACCCGCCGCCGCGGCGCTGACGATCTCCAGATACTGGAACGGTGCGAGCAGCGAAGCCGGCGCGATCCGGAACGCCAAAACGATAATGTAATGGCCTGTCATCCCGATACCGCCCATCACCGCCATCAGAACCCAGACGAAAATCGGGAACTCAATTCCAAGGTTGAGATTGCCGATCCCCAGGGCCGACCCCGCCGAGGTCGCCAGCGACAGCACAAGAACGCCGCCGATTCCGGCCGCGAATTGCATCACGACGGCGCTGTCACGCACGCCGGCGGCGCGATTGAGCGTCAGATAGCTAGCAAACAGCGCCGCTGTTGCGAGCGGAAGCAGCGATACGACACCGAACAGAGCATAACTCGGCTGGATGACGATCAGCGCCCCGGCAAAGCCGACAAGGATTGCCAGGACCCTCCGCCAGCCGACCGTCTCGTGCAGAAAGACCACCGACAGGATCGTCAGGATCAGCGGTTCGACGAAAAAGACGGAGATCGCATCGGCGAGCGGCATGTATTTGAGCGCGAGGAAGAAAAGCAGGCTGGCCGTGCCGAGCATGGCGCCACGGATCAGGTTCATCAGCGGCCGTTTTGGCCAAAGCGCGGCAACTCCGGCCGCGGCGACAACGATGGCTCCGGAGACAACCGCCTGGATAACGAAGCGCGCCAGTGTCAGTTGGCCCGGCGACACGCCCGCTTCGGTGGACAGCCATTTGGCTATCGCGTCCATCAGCGGCAGCATCAGCATCGCACCGGCGCAAAGCGCCATGCCGCGAACATGGTCGTCCGCCGCCGGAAAAGCGCCGATCTGGTCGGTTCCGCTCATGGTTTCACCGTGCCCCGGAAAGCCTGTCCGAAAATGCCGCCGCTGGCCGGTAACCGGCCGCTTGCGGGTTGAAAGATATGCCAAATCCTGAAAATGTCCTGCCGTCAACGGGAGAGGTTCCAAAATGAAGACTCGTGCAGCCGTCGCCTTCGAAGCGGGAAAACCGCTTGAAATCGTGGAAGTGGATCTCGAGGGCCCGAAGGCCGGCGAAGTCCTTGTCGAGATCAAGGCCACCGGCATTTGCCACACGGATGAGTTCACCCTTTCGGGCGCCGATCCGGAAGGTCTGTTTCCGGCGATTCTCGGCCATGAAGGCGCGGGCGTCGTCGTCGATGTCGGTCCGGGCGTCACCACGGTGAAGATAGGGGATCACGTGATCCCGCTCTACACGCCGGAATGCCGCGAATGCCCCTCCTGCCTCTCGCGCAAGACCAATCTGTGCACGGCGATCCGCTCCACCCAGGGCCAGGGCCTGATGCCCGACGGCACCTCCCGCTTCTCGCTCGACGGCAAGCCGATCCACCACTACATGGGCTGCTCGACCTTTTCGAACTTCACGGTCCTGCCCGAAATCGCCGTCGCCAAGGTCAATCCCGACGCCCCGTTCGACACGATCTGCTATATCGGCTGCGGCGTGACCACCGGCATCGGCGCGGTCATCAACACCGCGAAGGTCGAGATTGGCGCCACCGCGGCGGTTTTCGGCCTCGGCGGCATCGGCCTCAACGTCATCCAGGGCCTCAAGATGGCCGGCGCGGACATGATCATCGGCGTCGATATCAACAATTCCAAGAAGGAATGGGGCGAGCGCTTCGGCATGACCCATTTCGTCAACCCGAAGGAAGTCGACAACGTCGTCACCGAGATCGTCAACATGACGAAGCGCGGGGCCGACCAGATCGGCGGCGCCGACTACACGTTCGACTGCACCGGCAACACGACGGTCATGCGCCAAGCACTGGAATGTTCGCATCGCGGCTGGGGCGAATCGATCATCATCGGCGTCGCGGGCGCCGGCCAGGAAATCTCCACCCGCCCGTTCCAGCTGGTTACCGGCCGGTCCTGGAGAGGCACTGCATTCGGCGGCGCGCGCGGCCGTACCGACGTGCCGAAGATCGTCGACTGGTATGTCGAGGGCAAGATCGAGATCGACCCGATGATCACCCACAAGCTGAAGCTCGAGGACATCAACAAGGGCTTCGACCTCATGCATGAAGGCAAATCGATCCGCGCGGTCGTGGAGTTCTGATGCTCTTCCGCCCCACAGTCGCCGGCAGCCTGCCGAAACCATCCTGGTTGGCGGAGACCGAGAAGCTCTGGCCGAAATGGAAGCTGGAGGGGGCTGAACTCGACCAGGCGAAGCGCGACGCGGCGCTCATCTGGATCAAGCTGCAGGAAGACGCCGGCATCGAGATCGTCTCGGACGGCGAGCAGTTCCGGACCCATTTCGTGCACGGCTTCCTCGAGACCGTCGAGGGAATCGACTGGGACCTGAAAACGAAGATGGGCATCCGCAACAACCGTTATGTCGTGGATGTTCCCACCGTGACGGGTCCGGTGAAACGCAGCCGCCCGGTCCATCGCGACGAGGCAGCTTTCTGCCGCGCGCATACGCATAAGGGCCTGAAATGGACCCTGCCCGGCCCGATGACGATCTGCGATACGCTCGCTGACGGCCATTACGGCAAGCGCGCGGACATGGCGATGGCCTTTGCCGACATCCTCAACGCGGAAGCGCTTGAGCTGGAAGCGGCCGGAGTCGACACGATCCAGTTCGACGAACCCGCGTTCAATGTCTTCATGGAGGAAGTGAAGGACTGGGGCGTCGAGGCGCTGGACCGCGCCGCGCGCGGCCTGAAATGCACCACGGCGGTCCATATCTGCTACGGCTATGGCATCGAGGCCAATATCGAGTGGAAGAAGACGCTCGGCGGCGAATGGCGGCAATATGAGGAGACCTTCCCGGCCATCAACGGCTCGTCGATCGATCAGGTGTCGCTCGAATGCGCCAATTCGCACGTGCCGATTTCGCTGATCGGCCTACTGCCCGACAAGGATGTGCTGGTCGGCTGCATCGATGTCGCCACAACCGAAATCGAAACGCCGGAGGCCGTCGCCGCCGTCATTGGCGAAGCGCTCGAATACGCCGATGCGGAGCGCATCTATCCCTGCACCAATTGCGGACTGACCCCGCTCTCGCGCGATGTCGCGGTCGGCAAGCTGCAGGCGCTCGGCGCCGGCGCGGCGCTGGCCCGCGAGCGCCATTCCTGACTGAGCATTATAGCCCTGCCCCATGACGGATAGTTCCGACCCGGTCATCTATGTCGACGCCGACGCGTGTCCAGTGAAGGAGGAAATCATCCGCGTGGCGGACCGGCACGGGCTGGTTGTCACGCTGGTTTCGAATGGCGGGCTTAGACCTTCGCGCGATCCCATGATACGTCATGTGGTGGTTTCCAAATCCGCCGACGCCGCCGATGACTGGATCGCGGCTGAGGTGAAAGAAGGCGACATCGTCGTCACGCAGGACATACCGCTGGCCGCGCGTTGCGTGGAAAAAGGCGCGCTGGTCCTGGGAAACAGCGGCCGCGAGCACACGCCGGAAACCATCGGCATGGCGGTCGCGATGCGCGATCTGAAGCAGCATCTTCGCGAGACGGGCGAGGATCGCGGATTTAACCGGGCGTTTTCGCGCGAGGACCGGTCGGCCTTTCTGCAGGCGCTCGACCGCATCTGCCGCCGCGCCAAGCGCCCGTAAGGCAACGAAAGGAAAGTTCGAATGAAGACCGTCTCCGAATCGAAAGCCCATGGCGGCGTCCAGGGCATCTACTCGCATGACGCGGCGACGACCGGCTGCGAGATGACCTTCGCGGTTTTCGTGCCGCCTCAGGCGGCCGACGGCCCCTGCCCGGTGGTCTGGTATCTCTCCGGCCTCACCTGCACGCATCAAAACGTCATGGACAAGGGAGAATACCGCCGCATGGCAGCCGAACTGGGCCTGGTCATCGTCTGCCCGGACACGAGCCCGCGCGGAGAAGGCATCCACGACGAGGACGACTGGAAGATCGGAACCGGCGCCGGTTTCTATGTGGACGCGACGCAGGAACCGTGGGCGAAGAACTACCGTATGTATTCATACGTCACCGACGAATTGCCGAAACTCGTCGCCGGCCAATTCCCGGTCGACATGGACCGCCAGGGCATTTTCGGCCATTCCATGGGCGGCCACGGCGCGCTGACCATCGCGCTGAACCTGCCGGACCGGTTCCGCTCGTGCTCGGCCTTCGCGCCGATCGTCTCGCCGTCGACCGCCGACTGGGCGAGCAACGCGCTCTCTGCCTATCTGGGCTCGGACAAATCCGCATGGCGCGCCCATGACGCCTGCGCGCTGGTCGAGGACGGCAAGCGCTTCGACGAGTTCCTGATCGATCAGGGAGACGCCGATCAGTTCCTGGACGAAGGGCTGAAACCCTGGCTGTTCGAGGAGGCATGCCGCAAATCGGGCATTCCACTGACGCTTCGCATGCAGCCAGGCTACGACCATTCCTATAATTTTATATCGACCTTCATGGACGATCACTTGCGCTGGCATGCTTCGAAGCTCGGCGCGCAAACGGGATAGAAATGACCATGGCAGAAGCTACGATTTTCAGTTCGCCGCCGGACACCGACACGCTTGGGGGTCGCCTGTCGCGAGCCCGCGATTCGAGCGGCATGTCCGCGGCGCAGTTCGCCCGCCGGCTAGGCGTCAAGACAGCGACCGTCCAGGCATGGGAAAGCGATCGATCGGAACCGCGCGCCAACCGCCTGTCGATGATCGCGGGGCTTCTCAATGTCGGGCTGCCATGGCTGCTCTACGGCGTTGGCGAGGCCCCGCCTGACGATCCGCGCAACGACGCGATCACCGTCCTGCGCGGCCAGGTCGAAAAAGCGCGCCAGCTTCACGAGGAAACCGGCGCGGTTCTGGCACGCATCGAGGATGAATTGCTGCGCCTGCAGCGCCGCTAGCGCGGCGTCCGATCCGATTGAAACAATCAGATCGGTAAACTTGCCGCTCCAGCTTTGCTTGTGGACCGGTAACCTTTCCGATCATGTTTCATCATGATCGGGAACCGGTCCAGGCAGTCGCCGTCAGGCGACCTTTTCGAGCAGCGGCTGCAAGGCCGGATGAATATGCGGCGATTCGCGCTTCAGGAATTCGAGCAATTCGCGCTCGTTTTCATGCATCACGCCGTCGCGCCCGATCCGGTCCACCAGCCACTTGGCTTCCGAAACGGCGATCTTCTCCGTTGAAGAGCGCTTCTCGGCCTGTTCGGCATTCCGGCGGCCGTAATAGGCCTCGGAACCTGTTTCGAGGCGCACGGCCTCGAGATGGGCGTCCAGGCTGCCGGCAAACATCTTCGAGAAGAACCGGCCCAGATTGACCGATGTGTCGCCAAGCCACTCCTCGCGGTGCAGCGCTTCCTCGCGGCTCGGGGCTTCGTAACCCGAGGCGGCCATCACAGAATAGGCAATCGCCTTTGTGAAAAGCTCGGTCCAGGACAGGTGATTGTCGGCCTCGCTGGTGTTGTCGTTGATCCGGAACAGCACTTCGGCCTCGTTGCGGGTGATGGCGACATGGCTGTCCCCGCCGGCCGCGTAGAGGATCCGGCGCAGGAGGTTGACCTCGTCCTCGCCGATCCTGCCGGGCGTTAGCGTGCGGCCGCGGGTCAGCGCGCCCTTGCCCTCGACGACCGCAATGGCGACCTGGTCAAGCGCGAAGGCCGCAAGGAACGGCGGAACGCTCGTCGCGCGCTCCATTGCCTTGATCAGCAGTTCGAGTTCGGTGCGATAGTCCACCACGCCATCATGCGAGATGGCCTTTATCAGCCATTCCGCGTTGGCGCTGGAGATATATCCGCGCGGCGCTTCCCGCTCGACCAGATAGTCGGCGATCGCCTCGACGAAGAATTCACGCCAGCTTTCGGGCTTGTCCGCCACGAGATGATCCAGCGCGAAGATATCGCGGGCTTCCTCGCGGTTGACGACGCCATCGCCGTAGACGTCGCGGCGCAGCCGCAGGACATCGGCGTCGGTGACACGTTTCTTTTCGATCAGTTCGGCGATCGGCCGCGCATGTTCGTAGTCGTCCATAGCCAGTCCCCTTCGGTTAGAGCAGGCCCCCATTCGCGGAAATCATACGCCTTGCGCTTTGACATTTGGCTAAATGCCATGGTTAAGCAGCCCCTCTCGCAACTGGTTAAGAAAGTCCCCCATGCTGTCCGGAAAGCAAATGGAGCTGCTGACCTCCGCCTATAACGATGCACTGGCGGCGGAGAAGGCAGGCGACCCCGACAAGGCCGCCGCGCTCTACCGCACTTGCCTGGAGCTCGATCCGGCGGATACGTGCGGCGCATCGGTCCGGCTCGCATCGATGGGCCTCGGCGACGCCCCGGACAAGGCGCCGGACGCCTATGTCGCGACGCTGTTCGACCAGCATGCCGAGGTGTTCGATGACATCCTGACCGGCGATCTCGGCTATGCCGTACCGATGCAGCTCGCCGAGATCCTGCATGGCGATCCGGAACGCCATTTTGCCCGCATGCTCGATCTCGGCTGTGGCACCGGCCTTTCAGGCATGACGCTCGGCGACCTCTGCGACCACGCCACCGGCGTCGATATTTCCGAAAACATGGTCGACATGGCCGACGAACGCGCCGTCTACGATGCGCTCTTCGTCAACGAGGCCGTCCATTTCCTAGAGGAATGGCAGAAGGCCGAAGGCGAAGACTACGCGCCTTTCGATCTGATCGTCGCGACAGACGTCCTGCCCTATATCGGCGCGCTCGAGCCGCTCTTTGCCGGCGTCGCCGCGAACACCAATCCGGGCGCCTGCTTTGCGTTCTCGGCGGAGACCCTCGCTGATCAGGATTTCGGCGGCAAATCCTGGCGGGTGACCCCGAACCATCGCTTCGCTCACACTGCCACCTATCTCAAATCGCTTCTGAAGGAACACGGTTTCAGCCGCGTGACCAGTTTCGAGCCGATCACGGTGCGAAGCGAACTGGGCGCGCCGATCCCCGGTTGGCTGGTCGTCGCGTGGAAGGACTAGGCGGTTTTCACGCCACGGATCATCTCCCGCTTGCCGGCATGGCCGGGCCGCTTCTCCACCGAGAACCCGGCCGCCTGCAAATTTCGGCGCACCCATCCGGCCGCCGTGTAGCTGGCGAATGTTCCGCCCGGTTTCGTCCTGTCGGCAACCGCCTGCATGAGCTCCGCCGACCACATGTCCGGATTTCGCGACGGCGCAAACCCGTCGAGATACCAGGCGTCCGCCGTGCCGCGCCAGTTGCGCACCCCGTCGAGGGCGTCGCCCACAAAGACGGTGAGCGTCGTCCGCTCGTCTATCGCCCAATCCGTCGGCGTCCCGTTCAATGAAGGCCAATGTGCGAGCAGCTTCTCGGCAAGGCTGGAAAGGTCCGGCCATTGCGCCAGCGCCCGTTCGATCTGCGCCGCGGTCATCGGAAAGGCCTCGAACGAGACGAAGGACAGAGCCCCGACCGCGCCGCACTCGCGCCAGATCCGCCAGGTTTCGAGGAAGTTGAGGCCGGTACCGAAACCGAGTTCGCCGATGGTGAAATCGCCCGGTTCCTGCCAGCGATCAGGTAGCCCGTTGCCGCCGAGGAAGACATGGCGGCATTCGGCGCGCCCGTCGGACTGCGAATAGAAGTAATCGCCAAATCGCCGAGAATACGGCATATCCCCTTCGGACCAAGTCAGATCGTCCCGTTCGAAGTTAGCCATAGCCGATGCCGTCCCTTTCCGCCGCTTCCCATGACATCGCTGTAATCGGCGGCGGCATTGTCGGCCTTTGGACGGCATTTGAGGCCGCGCGGCAAGGCCGAAGCGTCGTCCTTATGGAAAAACGCCATATCGGCGCAGGCGCCAGCGGCGGCTTGCTCGGCGCGCTGATGCCGCATCAGGCGACGTCATGGAACGCGAAGAAGCAATTCCAGCTCGACGGCCTGCTGACGCTGGAAGATGAAATAGCCGCCCTGGAATACCTGACCGGCATGAACACGGGCTACCGCCGCTGCGGCCGCCTTATGCCGATCCGCAATGCCGAAAAACGCCGGCAGAGCGATGAATGGGCAGAGGCCTCGCATGACGCCTGGCCTTACCCCTACCGATGGATGGTGGCCGAGGCCACGATCTATTCTGGGTGGCTGTCGCCAACAGAAATGCCGCTCGGCACGAATGCCGACAATCTGTCGGCGCGGGTCGATCCGCGAAGCCTCATTGCCGCGCTGAAGAAGGCCCTGGAACTCTCGGACGTCGCAATCCTGGAAGAAACCGGGGTCCGGTTCGATGAAAACCGCAAACCGGTTCTCCCTGACGGCACGCCGGTCGCTGCCGGCAAAGTGATCCTCTCAGCGGGCTGGGAAACATTCGGCCTTGTCGATCCCGGCTTCGGCGAACCGACCGGACGGGGCGTCAAGGGCCAGGCGGCTTTGTTGCGGCCCGCCAAACCGGTCGATGCCGTTCAGCCGATCCTCTATGACAACGGCGTCTATGTGATCGCCCATGACAACGGATTGATCGCGGTCGGATCAACCTCGGAAGACAATTTCGAAGATCCGGCTTCGGCTGACGAGAAGCTCGACGCGGTGATCGAGCGCGCTCGCCTCCTCTGTCCGGCCCTTGTCGGCGCCGAGGTCGTGGAAAAATGGGCCGGCATCCGCCCGAGGGCATCGGGTCGCGAGCCGCTGGTCGGAGTCCTGCCCGGCTATGCCAATACGTTGATCGCAGCCGGCGGCTTCAAGATATCGTTCGCGATCGCGCATCTGATGGCAAAGGCTGTTCTGGCACAGGTGGATGGCGAAAAGCCCGGATTATTGCCGGAAATCTTCCTGCCGGAAAACCGGCTCAGACTTCGCCGCGACTGAGCGCCCGGAAGAACCGTTCACTGTCCTCCCTGACTGCTGCCACCTTCTCCTCGCCCATCCGATCGAGCGTCTTGTAGATCATCCTCATGCGATGGTTGTCGCGGAACCGGTCGCGGTTCTCGATCAGGAAATTCCAGTAGAGGTAATTGAACGGACAGGCCTTTGCCCCGTTCTTTTTCGTCACCGCATAGCGGCATGATCCGCAATAATCGGACATCCGGTTTATATAGGCGCCGGATGCAGCATAGGGCTTCGACGCGACCACGCCGCCGTCGGCATGCAGGATCATGCCGATGACATTGGGCATCTCCACCCACTCATAGGCGTCGTGATAGATTTCCAGATACCAGTCCTGCACCTGCTTCGGCTCGAAGCCCGCGAGCAGTGCGAAATTTCCGATCACCATCAGCCGCTGGATGTGATGCGCATAAGCGTTTTCGAGCGTCTCGGCGATGGATTGGCGCAGGCAGTTCATCTGCGTGTCGGCGGTCCAGAAAAAATCGGGCAGTTCCCGCTCGGCGCCCAGCGCGTTCGCGTCACGGTAGTCCGGCATCTTCAGCCAGTAGACGCCTCTCACATATTCCCGCCATCCGATGATCTGGCGGATGAAACCCTCGGCCGCGTTGAGCGGCACGCTCCCCTCGCGCCATGCCGCCTCGGCCTTCTCGCAACATTCCGCCGGATCGAGAAGCCCGCAATTGATCAACGCGGAGAGATGAGAGTGAAAAAGCAGCGGCTCACCCTCCTTCATAGCATCCTGAAAATCGCCGAATGAGGGCAAGGCCTCGCGGATAAACCAGTTCAGGTAGTAGGTCGCCTGACGGCGGGTAACCGGGTAGTTGAACGGTTCGAGTTTGCCCGGATGATCGGCAAACCGCTTTGCGACGAGATCGATGACGTCGTCGGTGATCCTGTCGATCGAGAAGTCGGGCCGCTTCGGCACTTTCGCATTGTCCGGAAGCGGGTCGCGATTGTCCTTGTCGTAATTCCACTGGCCGCCCTCGGGACCGCCATTTGCGTCCATCAGGTAGCCGGTCTTGCGGCGCATCTCGCGATAGAAGAATTCCATCCGCAATTCCTTGCGGCCTTTCGCCCACTCCGCGAATTCCTGCTTCGTCGCAACAAACCGGTCGTCGGGCCTGATCTCGACATCGATGCCAAGCGTTTCCGTCCAGCCCCGCTGCATTTCGAGCACGCGCCATTCGGACGCTTCCGTGACTATGACATGCTCGGCATCGTGCCTTCGCACGGCATCGCGCAGCGCCTCCGTGAAGGATCCGGAGCAGGCCTCGAAACGCACATAGTCGAGCGTGTGACCGGCGTCGCCGAGTTCCTCGGCGAAATGACGCATGGCCGAGAACAGGAAGGCGATCTTCTTCTTGTGATGGCGCACATAGGTCGCCTCCTCGGCGACTTCGCACATCAGCACGACATCGCCCGGGCCAATCCCCCGCAGGCAGGATATGTCCGCCGAAAGCTGGTCGCCCAGTATGAAGCGCAGTGTCTTTGCCATTCGCCCTGCCAAGCTCTCCTCTCCCTCTTACGCAGAGGGGCGCGAGCGGTTCACAGCACGGCGACGAAATCCTGAGAGCGCACATGAAAAAGCCGCCGGAAACGACTGTTATCCGGCGGCTTTTCGCAAGTTATTTGAGCGAAATTATTCGCTGGCTTCCTCGGCCTTTTTCTTCTTCGGCGCGGCCTTCTTGGCAGGCTTTTCAGCGTCGTCCTTTTTGGCCGCAGCCTTTTTCGGGGCCGCCTTCTTCTTTGCCGGCTTGGCCTCGGCCGCCTCTTCCTCGTCATCAGCCATCAGCTCTTCCTTGCTGACGGTCTTGTCGGTGACGGAGACCTGCTCGAGCAGGTGATCGACGGTCTTTTCCTCGAAGATCGGCGCGCGCAGATTGGCGACCGCGTCCGGGTTTTTCTTGAAGAACTCGAAGACCTGCTGTTCCTGGCCCGGATACTGACGAACCTGATTCATCACAGCCTGCTGCAGTTCCTGCTCGCTGACGGAAATGCCGGCCTGCTCGCCGATCTCCGACAGGACGAGACCGAGCCGCACGCGACGTTCGGCGAGGCGCATATATTCCTCGCGCGCTTCGTCCTCGGTCGTGTCCTCGTCCTCGAAGGTCTTGCCGGCCTGTTCGAGATCGTTGGTGATCTGCGCCCAGATATTGTTGAACTCGGCGTCGACGAGTTTGGACGGCGTGTCGAGCTTGTATTCCTCGTCGAGAGCGTCGAGAAGCTGGCGCTTGACCTTCTGACGGGTCACCGAGCCGTACTGGCTCTCGATCTGCTCGCGGACGACCTCACGCAGACGCTCGGCGCTTTCGAGACCCAGCTTGGTGGCCAGTTCGTCGTCGATGGTGATTTCGCCGGCGCTCGCCACTTCCTTGACGGTCACGTCGAAGACGGCGTCCTTGCCGGCCAGATGCGCCGCGCCGTAATCCTCGGGGAACGTCACCTTGACCTGCGTCTCGTCGCCGGCCTTCGTGCCGATGAGCTGCTCTTCGAAGCCCGGAATGAACTGACCGGAGCCGAGCACGAGATTGGCGTCGGTGTCGGTTCCGCCCTCGAAGGCTTCGCCGTCGACCTTGCCGACATAGTCCATCGTGACACGGTCGCCATCGGCGGCCTTGCCCGACTTGGTTTCGTATTCGACAGCCGACTGGGCGATCCGCTTGACCTGCTCTTCGACTTCCTCATCCGGGATCTCGACCACTTCGCGGGTGACCTTGATCGCCGAGAAGTCCTTGACCTCGATCGGCGGGATGACTTCGTATTTAAGCGAGAATTCGAAATCGGCGTCGCCGGAAAGCACCTTCTGCGCTTCCGCCTCGTCTTCCGTCATGTCGATTTCAGGCTGAGTCGCGGACTTCTCGCCACGGTCGGCCAGGACGGAACGGGGCGTCTCGCTCAGGATTTCGTTGACGATCTCCGCCATGAAGGACTTACCGTACATCTTGCGAAGATGCTGGACCGGAACCTTGCCGGGACGAAAGCCCTTGAGCTGCACCTTGCCCTTGGCGTCTTCCAGGCGGTCACCCAGTCTGGACTGAAGGTCCGCCTTGGGGACGACAACCTTGATCTCGCGTTTCAGCCCTTCATTGAGGGTTTCGCTTACCTGCATTGTTCAACCTTCGTTTTCTTGCCGCCTGCGTCCCGTAACGCAGCGCGTCGTTTGCCTATCCCGGCGGGTTAGTGGTGCGGATAGAGGGAGTCGAACCCCCACGCCTCGCGGCGCTGGAACCTAAATCCAGTGCGTCTACCAGTTCCGCCATATCCGCATTGTCCGTGGACATGACGAGCATGCCGCTTGATCGGGCGTCTATACCACCGCTCGCGCGCCGATCAATGAAAAAATGCCCGTAAAAGCGCCATGCGGGAGGCGATCGGCGTCAATATAGGCGCTCGGTATAGATCGTGTTTCCGGCCTGCCGCAGCGCCTTGATCTGCGCCCGGCCGTCCGCCGCGACCGCGACTACGACTTCGGTCACCTCTCCGTCGCGCATGCGTTTCTCGATTTCCGGGGCCTGCGCTTCGGGCGCATAGAAGCGCTCGATGCCGTAACGGACATTGGCCGGATTGTCGGTTGACGCCATGCGGAAGTATGTTTCTCCGCGGATCCAGACGCCGGCGCCATCGTCGGGTCGCGGTCCGACGCGCGCCTCCGCGGCCTGCCAGACCCCGTCCGCGCCCTCTTCAAGCCGCACGAAGATCGCCGTCCCGCTATCGAAATAGTCGGGCTTTTCTCCGGTGAAGGTGATCGGCGGCACGCGCGAGATGGAATAGTTCAGCCTTACATAGCGGCCGCGCAGCAGGTCGCGCGGGTCGATCGGCTGGGTTTTCAGGACGACTTCGCGTCCGTCGCGCAGGATCGCGGCGCGGTCCGCGATCATCCAGACCATGTTGGCGCATAGCACGACCGCGGAAACGAGCGCGGAGATGACGAGGAAAGGTTTCTTATGCATCGGCCTTCTTCCCCTTTCCGCGAGCCTTCCAGCGCCGTTCCAGCCGGTAGACCGCGAAAGCGACAATCGCCAGCACTACCCCCAACGCCAGGAAGAAACCGGACGTCCCCAGCATCGAATAGACCGTCTCGCCATAGACGACGAGTATCTCGCCGGCGAAGACCACATAGGAAATGTAGCGGATGGCCTGACGGTCGCGGCCATAACAGTAGAGCGCGATCAGCACATAAAGGACCGCAAGGCTGGACATGGCGATCAGGCCCGCATCGTCGCTCAGTTCGCCATGGAGAAAGGCGATCGTAAGCAGCCCCAGCGCGAATTGACGGCCGGCGCGCCTGGACGAAAAGACCGGTAGTCCTTCCAAAAGGGTCGGCCTGAAGCGGCCCACTATCAGTGCAAGTGCCGCGAACAGCAGAACGATCAGCCAGGCGGAAATGCGCAGCGTGACGGGAATCGCGTCATAGGTGTCCACGAGCCATTCCAGCGCCTCGAGGAAGTAATGCCCGACGATCGGCAACACCCCGATCGCGCCCGCCACATACCAGATCCGGCGCAGCCAAGCCGACTTCATCAACGTCGCAAATCCGATCCCCGCGCCGATCGAGAGCGCGAAGACCACGAATTGCAGCGACAGGATCGTATCGGCGTTCGGGCCGTCGACCTGCCAATAGACCATCCATCCGGCGGCAACGGCGACCAGCGCAAGCGAGCGGACGGCAAAGCCGGACAGTCCGAGCCCCGCGGCATAGAGCAGCGCTGCGTCCCGCTCGTCGCCCGAGATGTGGTACATCTGCCCGATCAGCGCGACACCGCCGATAAAGGCCGCGCCGCCGACAAGGTAGCACGCCTCCTCGATGATCCGCCGGCGCAGCCCGTATCTGGCGTGGACGAGCGCGCCACCCAGATAGCCGGCCACGATGACAGCCATGACGCCGCCGGCGCGCGCAATGCGCGGAACATAGTCCCAATTCGCGGCGATGAAGATCAGGATCGCGGCGGCAATGGAGATCGCGGCGAAGAATGCGACAACCTGGAAGAAGGAAAAGCGCCGGGCCGCCTTTTGGGTGCCTTTCCTTGCGCCAGCCTCCAGCGTGGCGCCGATATCGCCGCGCAGGGCCGACGCGACCTCCGCATCGATCACACCGCGCTTTTCCCAGTCGTCGATCTGTCGCTCGATCAGCGTCGCCATGAGATAAATTGACCTGTTTTTCAGACGGTTACCACGAACGTGGACTTTCACCTACCGTGAAATCGGGACTGTTTCGCTGCAATGCAAAAAACGCATATCTCCCATGCGAAACGAGCGCTTATTTTTTCAGCACGGAATGCCTATCTACGCGCCATCGCAAGAACAAGAACATAGAATTCATCCAAGGAACGATCATGAACCTCGCAAACTCCTATTTCGCATGGCGCCGCTACCGGGCGACCTGCAACGAACTCAACAAGCTGACCGCACGCGAACTGAACGATCTCGGCATCAATCGTGGCGACATTCCGTTCGTCGCCCGCAAAGCCGCCGGCTTCTCGCACGTATAACAATATTTCGCCGGGATTCCCTCCCTGGTACCGGCGCAATAAGGAGCGCGGCCCCTCCCTCCTCTTGAGGCCGCCGCTCCAAACTTCAACACCCGTCGCCCAACCGGCTGCGGGTGTTTTCTTTTTTGGGCGAATCGCGAACTCAATCACAACGCCGCGATTTGTGCATTGCACAATTTGCATAGCTGCATTGCAGCATCGACACTTATCAAATCGCCATGATCGATTATCTTCGGGTCGTGAACAAAATGACGCGTTCGCAACAGACCCAGAAGCCACGAAGTGGATAAGTAAATGAAACTGGTACGCTCTTTCAACGAATGGCGCCGCTACCGCGAGACGACACTCGAGTTGAACCGCCTGACCGGTCGCGAACTGGCAGATATCGGTTTTGTCCGCGGAGACATTCCGCACATCGCCCGCAAGGCCGCTCGCGCCTGACCCATTCAGTTTCCGCCAGGATCTATCCTCCTCCCAGATCCTGACGGTTTAAGGAACATCGCCCTATCCTCCTCCCAGGGTTGATGTTCCGACAGTAAAGCACCCGCCGCACCTCCTCCCGCGGCGGGTGTTTTCATTTCTTGAAGCGCTCCCCGCGACGCGCTATCTCCCGGCAATGACACCACGTCCCATTCACATCGTCGGCGGCGGCCTGGCCGGTTCCGAGGCGGCCTGGCAGATCGCCAGCCGCGGCATTCCCGTTGTCCTGCATGAAATGCGCGGCGTGCGCGGCACGGATGCGCACAAGACGGACGGCCTGGCCGAGCTGGTTTGTTCAAACTCGTTCCGCTCGGACGATTCCGAGCATAATGCCGTCGGGCTCATCCATGCCGAAATGCGCATGGCGGATTCGCTGATCATGCGATCGGGCGATGCCAATCAGGTTCCGGCCGGCGGCGCGCTCGCGGTCGATCGGGACGGCTTTTCGGCCGCCGTCAGCCAGGCGCTCGAAAGTCATCCGCTGGTCGACATCGTCCGCGAAGAGGTGACCGGACTTCCGCCCGAGGACTGGGATCTCGCAATCATCGCCACGGGACCGCTGACCGCGCCGTCGCTGGCAGACGCGATTGCCCGCGAAACCGGCGCGGATGCGCTCGCCTTCTTCGACGCGATCGCCCCGATCGTCCATTTCGACACGATCGACATGGATGTCGCCTGGTTCCAGTCGCGCTACGACAAGGTCGGGCCCGGCGGAACCGGCAAGGATTACATCAATTGCCCGATGAACCGCGATCAGTACGAGGCTTTCGTCGATGCGCTGATCGCCGGCGACAAGACCGAGTTCCGGGAATGGGAAGGCACGCCCTATTTCGACGGCTGCCTGCCGATCGAGGTAATGGCGGAACGCGGTCGGGAGACCCTGCGCCACGGTCCGATGAAGCCAATGGGCCTGACCAATGCGCACAAGCCCGACGAGAAGGCCTATGCCGTGGTTCAGCTGCGCCAGGACAATGCTCTCGGCACGCTCTACAACATGGTCGGCTTCCAGACGAAACTGCGCTATGGTCCGCAGGCCGAAATTTTCCGGATGATCCCGGGCCTCGAAAACGCCGAGTTCGCGCGCCTCGGCGGCCTGCACCGCAACACCTATCTCAACTCGCCGGTCCTGCTCGGAGAGGACCTGCAGTTGAAAAGCAGGCCGGGCTTGCGCTTCGCCGGCCAGATCACCGGCTGCGAGGGTTATGTGGAATCGGCTGCGATGGGCCTGCTTGCCGGTCGCTTCGCCGCCGCAGACCGTCTCGGAGAACCGGTCAGCCTTCCGCCCCGGACCACCGCCTTCGGCGCACTTTTGAATCACATCACCGGCGGTCACATCGTTTCCGAGGATGAAAAGAAGCGCTCCTTCCAGCCGATGAATGTCAATTTCGGCCTTTTCCCGCCGCCCGACGAAGGCGCATTGAAGAAACCGGAAGGCTACGAAGGCCGCTGGCGCGGCAAGGACAAGGCAATCGCCAAGAAGCGGGCGCTGACCGACCGCGCGAAACGCGACATGACCGCCTGGCTGGAAACAAGCATACCGCGCGCAGCCGCCGAATAGGTTTTCCACGGCATCTTCGAAAAATACTGACGCAGGGCTCTTTTACTGGGAGCGATCCCGCTCCTATAGTTGGGCATGACCGATAAGGACGGACTCCGCGTCCGTCGTCGTCAGCGCCAGCATTTCCAGATCGCAAAGGCACTCAGCGCGGCCCCCAAGGTTCAGCACGGTGCCCTGCCCTGGCGGTGGGTCGACGGTACGCTGGAAATCATGCTGGTGACCAGCCGCGAAACAGGCCGCTGGGTGATCCCGAAAGGATGGCCCCATGACGGCATGTCTTCGGCGCGCTCAGCGGCGCAAGAAGCCTTCGAGGAAGCCGGCATAACCGGAGCGATTACGAAAAAGGCGATCGGGCGGTTCCACTACCTCAAATTCATCGGTACGGACGATGCGATTGAGTGCATCGTTCACGTGCACGCGATGGAGGTGGAGGAAGAACTGTCACGATGGCCCGAAAAAGCGCAGCGCACGAGAAAGTGGTTTCTGCGCCCGGACGCTGCGGACGCGGTCGATGAGCCGGAACTGCGCGAACTGATCCTTTCCTTTACGCCGTAAGGCTCAATTGCGCAGCCGAAATAGTCGGCTGACGCGAACTGTGCTTCGTAATTTCCGCGAATCGCACCATATCCTTGGTCATGCAGGCGAAAGACGCAAAGACATCGCTGTTCAGACGCGCCGCCGACAAGGTCCTTAACTTCCCGACCTTGATGGCGTTGCCGCCGCGTGTCCAATACGCCGCGCTTCCATGGCGCATGAGCGACGGAACTCTTGAGGTGATGCTTCTGACCAGCCGGGGCACCGGCCGCTGGGTCATCCCCAAGGGCTGGCCGCACGACACGCTGTCATCCGCCGGTTCCGCCGCTCAAGAGGCCTGGGAGGAAGCGGGCATTCGCGGTCCGATCACCGAGGAGCCGATCGGTTCCTATCACTACGAGAAAGTCCGCGACGAAGGCGGCTCCGTCATGTGCGTCGTCTATGTGCATGCCTTGCAGGTGACCGAGCAGGCCGAAGACTGGCCGGAAAAAGAGCAGCGGGATTGTGAGTGGTTTCCCCGCCAGACAGCGGCCCGCCAGGTCCATGAAACGGAGCTGCACGACCTTATCCTCTCCTTCGCACCATCCCTGCCCTACACCTGAGTATGGTTATTTTTCCGGGGATTGTCGGCAATCGCGCGCTGGCTTTTCCTCGTTGTCGATTGTGGAAACCGTCATGAAACTGTTACAGGGCCCGCAAGAGGACCCACATGACCGACACGCGCGACACGGCCCGCAAGCAAACACTCGACAAGGATCTCGACAAGTTCGTTCGTCTCGAAGAGGCGGCGGGCTCGGTTTCGCGTGACTTTGCCCGCCCCGGCTTTGCCATCCTGTTCATCGCCGCCGCGGCGCTGTTCGCTTCGCTCTATGTCATCGGCGAACAAAACGGGGCGCTGATTGTCGCCGCCGCCATGCTCGGCGGCTACATGGCGCTCAATATCGGCGCCAACGACGTCGCCAACAATGTTGGACCGGCTGTCGGGTCGAAGGCCCTGTCAATGTTCGGCGCGCTGGTGATTGCCGCCGTTTTCGAAAGCGCGGGCGCGCTGATCGCGGGCGGCGATGTCGTCGGCACGATCTCCAAGGGCATCATCGACCCCGCCACGGTTGCCGATTCCGGCACCTTCATCTGGGCCATGATGGCCGCGCTGATCTCGTCGGCACTCTGGGTCAATCTGGCGACGGTGCTCGGGGCGCCGGTCTCGACCACGCATTCCGTGGTCGGGGGCGTCATGGGCGCAGGCATCGCGGCCGCAGGCTTTTCCGCCGTCAACTGGCCGACGATGGGCGCGATCGCCGCAAGCTGGGTCATCTCGCCGGTTCTTGGAGGTGTCATCGGCGCCGCCTTTCTCGCCTTCATAAAGATCAACATCATCTATCAGGACGACAAGATCGCTGCAGCAAGGCGTTGGGTGCCTGTTCTGCTCGCGGTCATGGCGGCCGCTTTCACCGGCTATCTCGCCATGAAGGGCCTGAAGAAGATCATCCATCTCGATGGTCTGGCGATCATGGCGATTGGCCTGGCCTGCGGCGTCCTGACCTATTTTCTCACGCGGCCGCTAATCCGTCGCCAATCGGAAGGTATGGAGAACCGCAACCAGTCGGTGCGCAAGCTCTTCAACATCCCGCTGATCTGCTCGGCCGCGCTGCTGTCCTTTGCCCATGGCGCCAACGATGTCGCCAACGCTGTCGGTCCGCTCGCAGCCGTCGTTCACACCGCCGAGGCGGGCGAAGTCCTGACCAAGGTCTCGATCCCGTTCTGGGTCATGTTGATCGGTGCGGCAGGGATTTCCTTCGGCCTGCTGCTGTTCGGCCCGAAGCTCATTCGCATGGTCGGCGAGCAGATCACCAAGCTCAATCCGATGCGCGCCTATTGTGTCGCCCTGTCCGCGGCCGTCACCGTCATCATCGCCTCATGGCTCGGCTTGCCGGTTTCCTCGACACATATCGCCGTTGGCGCGGTGTTCGGTGTCGGCTTCTTCCGCGAGTGGTACACCACGCGCTCGAAGCGCCGCCGTGACTATATGGCGCGCAAATACAACAGCCGCCGCAGGCAGGCGGAAAGCCAGCCGGAACCCGCCAAGAGCGCCACACAGCCCGAGGAGGCTCGCCGCCGCATGCTGGTGCGCCGTGCGCATTTTACCACCATCGTCGCCGCATGGGTGATCACCGTTCCTGCCGCCGCCGTTTTGTCGGCAGTTATCTTCCTGCTTCTGGATGCGGCCTTCTGATCGGTCTATAGGGCACCATATGCGCCCGCTTACCGCCATCGCCTTCGACGCCGACGACACGCTCTGGCACAATGAGCGTTTCTTCCAGGATAGCCAGCAGCGCTTCACGATGCTGCTCGAACCCTTCGCGAATCCCGGGAGGATCGACGCGGAACTTCTCGCTGCCGAACGGCGCAATATCGGTTTCTACGGTTTCGGGATCAAAGGCTTCACGCTTTCCATGCTGGAAACCGCGACAACGCTCTGCGGCGACGATCTTCCCCCCGCCATCGTGCGCGAAATCCTGAGCCTCGGCAAAGCGATGCTCGATCATCCGGTCGAATTGCTTCCCGGCGTCGTTGAGACATTGAAAGCGCTGGGCGGCCGTTACAAGCTGCTTGTCATCACCAAGGGCGATCTCTTCGATCAGGAGCGCAAGCTCGTCCAGTCGGGGCTCGCGGACCATTTCGACCATGTCGAGATCGTCTCCGACAAGACGCCGGAGGTCTATCGCCGCGTCTTCGACCGGCACGGCCAGGGGCCGGCCCGCGCGATGATGATCGGCAATTCGATGAAATCCGATGTCCTGCCGGCGCTCGAGGCCGGATGCTGGGCGGTTCACGTTCCGCATGACCTGACATGGGCGCTCGAACATGCCGTCGAACCGACAGGCCATCCGCGCTATCGTGGCGTTTCCCGCCTTTCGGTCATCCCCGCGCTGATCGCGGAACTGCAGCCGGATTAGCGCGTCCTATTCGCCGGGGACGAGTGCGTCGCTCTTCGTTGCGGCCGCCGGCCGACCCGGCAGTCCCGGCATGCCGGCCTGATCGGGATGGAGCCGCACATAATCCGCCTTCAGTTGCCCGGAGCCCTTGCGGCTGCCGTCATGGCTCCAGCCCGGCGGCATGAACAGATATCCGAGCCGCTGGCGGAACGTCAGATCGCGCTGAAAGGCGTCGCGCAGCATGTTGATCCATTCATGAAAGGCGACCTTGAAGGGATTGAACGTGCCGATATTCTTGACGATGCCATAGCGCGGCCTGTCCTCCTCCAGTTCCTCGACGAAGGTTCCGAACATGCGGTCCCAGACAATCAGCACGCCGGCGTAATTAGCGTCGAGATAGCGTGGATTGGTCGCGTGGTGAACGCGGTGATGCGACGGCGTGTTGAATATCGCCTCGAACCAACGCGGCATCTTGCCGATCGCCTCGGTATGGATCCAGAACTGGTAGATCAGGTTGAAGCCGAAGGTGAACGCGATCACGGCCGGATGCAGGCCTAGCAGAACCAGCGGCGCCTGCAGTACGAACATGCCGGTAAACAGCCCCGTCCATGACTGCCTGAGCGCGGTCGACAGGTTGTAGTGTTGGGAGGTGTGGTGATTGACATGCTCAGCCCAAACCCACCGCACCCTGTGCGCAATGCGGTGATACCAGTAATAGCGCAGGTCATCGAGCAGGAAGGCACCAAGGAAGACCCACCAATGCAGGCCGAGATCGAAGAAGCGGAACTGCCAAAGCCAGACAAGCGCCGCGTAGGAAACGATGCCGAAGATCATTCCGGCGACGACATTGCCCGTGCCCATTAGCAAGGAGGTCAACGTGTCGCGGGTTTCGAACCCCGCCTTGTTCCTGGCACCGGAGAGCCTCAGCCATGCGAGTTCGACGATCATCGCAAGAATGAAGAACGGGATTGCGAACTGCGTCACATCCGGGAATTTAGGCATTACCTGACTGAGATCCATTACGCTGCCCGCTGTTGCACGGGGCCGGCCAGCTCGGAAGCGAACATGCTGGCGACCTCGCGCGCCGTTTCATCGTCATCGAAAATCATATGTGCGCGCGGCCACGTCAGATCGCGGGTCATGAGATTGACGGCACCGGTATCGGTATCACTGGCTTGCGCAGTCATCTCGCCGCGCGACACGAAACGTGTGAGGTAGTTGGAGCCAATCGCGTGAACGAGGCCGACATGGCCGTCGGCCAGTTCCAGCACCGCATCGCGCCGATCCGCGGACAGAATGCATCGCACCGTTTCGACTTCGGGATAGTCGATGGCGAAACGATCCTGCGCTTGCTCTTCGCCTTCGATCGCAGCCACTCGAGAACCGCCGGTCAAGTGCACCAGCAGTACAACCAAAGCGATTCCAGCGGAAACAACAGCCACGAGAATGGGTAGCGGCAAAACGCGGGTCCTCCTCTTCCTCCGCCCGAATTGTAGCGAAATTGACTTTAACGTCAAAGTCAATTGTGTCGTATGTCGGGGGCGAATGAAGCGGAGCGGCCGCGGTTGCTTTCCCTGAGCTTGCCGCGCAGGTCGTCCGAGAACAAGCGGCGCAGGTAGACGCCGATTTCGGCGTTGCGCCTTGCCAGCGCAGCGAGCTTTGCCCCGTCGATCGAAAAATATCGGCCGTCGCCGCTCAGCGTCACCGTCGCGGTGGCGTCTTCGCCGGCAAGCGCCCCGCCCTCGCCGACCAGGGAGCCCGGCGCGCACAATGCAACCTCGGCGCCCCGGTATGTCACTCGGGCATGGACGTCGAGCAGATAGGACAAGGCATCGACCGGCTCGCCCTCGACGGTCAGGACATCGCCTTGCTTCCCGTCATGCCACTGCCCGGCATCCAGGAACTGCCGGAATTGCGCCGGCTCGAGCCCGGCGAATTTGCCGTCCTTCAGCATCAGTTCATGCGCGGCGAATTGCCGGGGGCGCTTGATCCAGTAGAGCCGCACGATGCCGGCAATGCTGATCACGATCCAGGCAATCTGAATCAGCGCCGAAGAAAGGTTGAACGCGCCAACGAGGCCGACGAGCGTACAAGCCGCCGCCAGCAGGTTGAGCGAGGGATAGGCATAGCCCCGGGCGCGCAAAAATCCGAGCTGAAGCGCAGCGTAGGCAGCGAGGTAGAGTACCACGCCCAACAGGCCTACCGCCGTCAATGCGGTTGCCGGCACCAATTCGCCGAAAAACAAATGTCACTCCAGGCCTCGATCGAACGAAGGCGGAGGCTAACTGCGAATGGCGCGCGTGACCAGCCTCAGATATGACGCTACGGGAGATTGGGATATCGGCTTTTCCCAGGGAGTCATGGAAGTCTTGGTCGACTTGTTGAAAGCGGGCGCGCATTCGCAAAGCGGCAGAAACGCCGGGCGTACCATCTTGTCTGTTTCCGATATGGCCGCCTCGGCCTTTTCGAGATGATCGCGTCCCACCTCGACAAGGATGGCTACCGCACGCGTCATGGCGACAGCGTCGGACCCCGCAACCCAGCCGGCCGAATCGATGCCGGCGGCGGCCAGGATATCTGTCGGGATCATTACACGCCCTCGCGCGCGATCGAGCGGCATCCGCCTTATGATCGAAACGATTCCGAGCGCTACACCCGCGTGACCGGCCGCGTCGGCGGTGCGGGGATCGGCACCGTCGGCCAGCACTTGCGCCGACAACTGGAACAGCGCCGATACGGTCTCGCCGAGATAACCCTCAAGCGTCACGCGATCAGGCATCGGATCGTCATAGAGATCGAAAACCCGCGCATCGACGAGACCGGTCAGAGCGGCACGGGGAAGGTTGAACGCTTCGATTGCCACGAGGAGCTCGCCTGCAACAGGGTTCTGGCGGGCTTCTCCGTCGCGTGAGCCCTCAACCACCTCGCGCCACCACTGCAGGCGGATCTCGCCCGGCATCGGCTCCGAAACGAGATCGCGAATGCGAGCCGTTTCCAGGTTGAAGGCATGGAGCGCTGCCAGGGCCCGGCGCTTGTCCTCCGGCGCGAACAGCACCGACAGATAAAGCTCCCGGTCTCCCGTGCGCAGCAGGTCCATGCAATGACGGAAGTCGTCGCTCATAATCGGCAATATAGCGGGATCAGGCCCGTTTTCCCGGGTCTTCGACCGCGATCAGCGCGGCAGCCACAGCGCGGTCCTCGGCCAGCAGGACATTGAAGGTCCTCACGGCCGAGCCGGTATTCATCGAATCCGTCACAATGCCGCTCTCGCGCAGCAGCGCCTGCATGTCTTTCGGCATTCGGAGAAAATCCATTCCCATGCCGACCAGCAACACCTCTATGCCGCCGGCCTCCGCCAGAACCGGCCGCAGCGCCGCCTCGGTGATCTCCTCGGGATCACGCACGTCCCAGCCATAAACGCCCGACGGCAGACAGAGGATCGAGCCGCGATGCGACATGTCGGCAAAGCGGAAGCCGCCGGCGCCGTAGGCGTCGATCGGCGCGCGCCCCGGATAATGCGCTTCGCGGATTTCGATCCCTTTCGCCATCAGCGATCAGGATGAACCGAGATCGACCGGCAGCGTATTCGCCGTCGCCTGCTTTTCCTTGTCTTCCGCCTTGTCCAGAGCGCCGGGGCGCAGCCGGAACAGGATCAGAAGCGGCGCGGCGATGAAGATCGACGAATAAGTGCCGACCACGACACCGAAGATCATCGCGGCCACGAAGGACTGCAGAACCTCGCCACCGAAGAAGAACAGCGCCAGAAGAGCCAGAACGGTCGTCAGCGACGTCTGGATCGTGCGCGGCAAGGTCTGGTTCATCGACAGATCGAGCAATTCCGGCAACGACATCTTCTTGTAGCGCCGCAAATTCTCGCGCACGCGGTCATAAACGACCACGGTATCGTTCAGCGAATAACCGACGATCGTCAGGATCGCCGCGATACTGGACAGGTTGAACTCAAGTCCCGTCACCACGAACATACCGATCGTCAAAAGGACGTCATGCGTGGTCGCGATGATAGCGCCGACGGCGAACTGCCATTCGAAACGCAGCCAGATATAGACCAGGATGGCGAACAGAGCGGCAACCACGGCGATCGTTCCTGCGCGTGCCAGTTCGCCGGAAACCGTCGGACCTACCACTTCGACGCGGCGGAAGTCATAATCCGACTCAAGCTCGCCGCGTACCTTGGTGATGACCGTCTGCTCGGCATTCTCGCCGCCGCCCTGCGCCTCGATGCGGATCAGTACGTCCTTTTCCGAACCGAAGCCCTGAACCTGGACATCGCCAAGGTTCATATCCGACAGACGGCCACGGATGTCGCCGATATCGGCGGCGTCGCCCTTCGCCTGCACCTCGATCAGCGAACCGCCCTTGAAGTCGATGCCGAGGTTCATATTGACCGTGGCAAACAGCACCATGGACAGGATGACGGTCGCCGCCGAACCGGTGAAGGTTAGGCGCCTCAGCCACATGAAGCCGATCTTGGTACCCTCGGGAACGAAGGTGATCGGACCTCGCGGCAATTCCTTCGGCTTGGACCGGCGTACCCAGAAGGCGATCAGCCAGCGCGTCAGCACGAAGGCGGTGAAGACGGTGGTGATGATACCGATGGCAAGTGTAACCGCGAAACCGCGGATCGGGCCGGAGCCCAGATAGAACAGGATCACCGCGGCGATCAGCGTCGTCAGGTTGGCGTCAACGATCGTCGCCAAGGCTTTCTGGAAGCCGGTATCGATCGCCTGGATGACGGATCGTCCCGCCGCCCTCTCCTCGCGTATTCGCTCGAAGATCAGCACGTTCGAGTCGACCGCCATGCCGACTGTGAGCACGATGCCGGCAATACCCGGCAGCGTCAGCGTTGCACCAAGTCCGGACAGCGCTGCGATGACCAGTATGACGTTGAAGATAAGCGCGACATTGGCGATCAGGCCGAACAGGCCATAGGCGAGGATCATGAAGACGACGACAAGAGCCGATCCGATAATGCCGGCGACTTCGCCTGCCTCGACCGAGTCCGCGCCGAGGCTTGGACCGACGGTGCGTTCCTCAACGAAGGTCGGCGTGAGCGGCAGCGCGCCCGCGCGCAGCAGGATCGCCAGGTTGTTGGCGCCCTCGACGGTGAAATTGCCGGAGATCTGGCCCGATCCGCCAAGGATCGGCTCGCGGATCACCGGCGCGGAGATGACCTGATTATCGAGGACGATGGCGAAGGGCCGGCCGACATTTTCCTGCGTCGCGCGGCCGAAACGCTGTGCGCCCGTGCCATTGAAGCGGAAGGAAACAATCGGCTCGTTGGTGCGCTGATCGAACCCGGCCTGCGCATCCTCGAGATCCTCGCCCGTGACGATCTCACGCGTTTCCAGGAGATAGGGTACAGGCGGATCGTCCTGCGAATAGAGCACCTCCGTACCCGCCGGAGGGCGCGTGTTGATCGCATCCTCGACGGGCGTCGAGGTGTCGACCATCTGAAAAGTCAGTCGCGCCGTCGTGCCGATAATGTCTTTCAGGCGCTGCGGATCGTCGAGCCCCGGGACCTGCACGATGATGCGATCCGTGCCCTGCCGCTGGATAACCGGCTCCGTCGTACCGAGTTCGTCGATGCGGCCGCGCAGGACTTCAACGGTCTGCGAGACCGCCTGGGTCATGCGGTAATCGAGCCCCTCGTCGGTGATATTCAGCCGAAAGAGACCGGGTTCCGGTTCATCGAGCGTAACTTCCTGGAGGATACCGCCAGAAAGAAGGCCACCCGACTCAGCCTGCGTAAGCGGCGCGAGCGCCTCTTTCGCCTTGTCGATATCGGCCTGGTCGCGAATACGCACGGTGACCGTCTGGTCGCGACCGCTCAGCCCGGTATAGCCTATACCTTCCGCGCGGAGCAGGCGGCGGGCCTCGTCGCGCACCGATTCGAGCCGGTTTTCGACCAATTCGTTGCGATCCAGCTTCAGCTGCAGATGCACACCGCCCTGCAGGTCGAGGCCGAGCGCAAGCTGGCTTTTCGGAAGGAATCCCGGAAATGACTGCAGTGTCGCGGGCGAGAACAGGTTCGGAATGGCGAACAGGATGCCGACGATCACCGCCAGCCAGATCAACGCCGTTTTCCAGGGGGAGAAATAGAGCATGTCGCCTGCGTCTCGCTATCCGTGACTTACAACCGGGTTCGGGCACCGCCTCGAAACGATGCCGACCCTTTTCCGCTAGTGCCGCGTCCAATACGCCGGAAAGAAGGCGTGGACCCGACGCCCGGACTTATTTTTTCGCGGCGTCGTTCGCCGGTACGGGCTCGCCCTTGACGCGAACTTCCGACAACATGGCGCGCGCGACGCGGATCTTCACATTCTGCGCGATTTCGACTTCCAGTTCGTTGTCGTCGATAACCTTGCTGACCTTGCCGATGATACCGCCGCCGGTGACGACCGTGTCGTTGCGGCGGACTGCATTGAGCATTTCCTGGCGCTTCTTCATCTGCGTGCGCTGCGGGCGAATGATGAGAAAATACATCACCACGAAAATCAGCAGGAACGGCAAGATGCTCATGATGACGTCTGCGCCGCCGGCGGAACCGCCGGCCGCCTGCGCATAAGCGGGGGTTACGAACATGAATTACTCCGTGAACGGGTGCCGAGGCACGCCTTGAAAATTTGTCGCGAATATAGTCAGCAAAAGCCCCATTGCAACCAAAAGCGGGACGGGCCGGACATGACCGGCCAGAAGCCGCCGGGGAACTGACCATGTCCGATGCCGTCGCCACGCTGAACGAAAAACTCGACCGGCTGATTGCCGCCATGGATCGGCTCGCTCCGCCGGAGCCGCCCGCTCCGGACTTCGACGCCGCCGATTGCTTCATCTGGGAGGCCAGCATCGGTTCACTGGCGCCGGTTCCCGTCGTCAACCGCGTCGATATCGGCCTCATTCAAGGCGTCGATCGGGTCCGTGACATCTTGATCGACAATACCCGGCGCTTCGCGGAGGGCCTCCCAGCCAACAACGTGCTGCTTTGGGGCGCACGCGGGATGGGGAAATCCTCGCTGGTGAAGGCGTCTCATGCCGAAATCGGCCGCATGACAGGCGCGAAGCTGAAACTGATCGAAATACATCGCGAGGATATCGACGCCCTGCCCCGTCTGATGCAGTTACTAAAGCGGGCGGCCGGGCGTTTCATCGTTTTCTGTGACGATTTGTCCTTCGATCAGGACGACACGTCCTACAAGTCGCTGAAGGCCGCTCTCGACGGCGGCGTCGAAGGCCGTCCGGACAATGTCATCTTCTACGCCACATCTAACCGCCGCCATCTTCTGCCGCGCGACATGATCGAGAACGAGCGATCCACGGCGATCAATCCGTCAGAGGCCGTGGAAGAAAAGGTCTCGCTGTCCGATCGATTCGGCCTTTGGCTCGGCTTCCACAAATGCAGCCAGGACGACTATCTGGACATGGTGCGCGGCTATGCGAACCATTTCGGCCTCGATGTCGATGAGGAAGAGTTGCGGCGCGACAGCCTGGAATGGGCGACAACGCGCGGGGCGCGTTCGGGCCGTGTCGCTTGGCAATATATCAACGATCTGGCCGGACGGCTTGGTAAAAAGCTCGAACCCGACGGATGACCCGCGGCAGTAAAAACATACTGAAAAGCATGCCGCCTGCGCCAAGGCAGGCGACATTGATTGGACTTCGGAAGTTTCTTACTCCGCCGGCGTCGTGACCGTCACGTCCGGCACTTCGATCGACACGCTCTTGTCGCCACCCGTTATAGAGCCGCCGAAGATCCAGAACAGCACGCCAACGACAAGCACCGCCGCGATGATACCTCCAACGATACCGGCGCTTCCACCGCCACCGCTGGTCACCACCGTTTCACGTTCCACCGGACGCTCAACCACTGTTTCGCGTTCCACAACCATCTTGTTCTCCTTTATCGTCAGCAACACGAGATCAGCACGTCCGCGCAACGCATCGGACTTTTCGCAGAAATCTCAGCCGGATAACGATTTCGACAAGCGGTCGTTCCAATGCGGCCGCGAACTACAGGCGCTCGTAGCCATGAAAAAGCCGATCCGGCGACATCACCGGATCGGCTGGAGATGAGAAATGCCGCTTCGATCTACTGCAGGTAGCCCGACGGGTTGATCGGCTTGGAGTTCTTGCGAACCTCGAAGTGAAGCTGCGGCTGCTTCGCGGCGCCGGACATGCCCGACGAAGCGATCTGCTGGCCGCGCTTGATGTCGTCGCCACGCTTGACGTCGATCTTCGAGACGTGGCCGTAAACCGTCACAAGGCCGTCGGCATGGCGCACCAGGATAGTCTTTCCGAGTTCCTTGAGCCCGTCACCAGCATAGATGACTACACCGTTCTCGGCAGCCTTCACGGGCGTGCCCTGCGGCACGGAGATGTCGATACCGTCATTCGGACGGCCGCCATCGTTGGAGCCGAAGGCGTTGATGACGCGGCCCTGAACCGGCCAGCGCATCGTGTTCACGCCGGTCGAGTCAGGCGCCTTCGCGGTGACCTCGGCCTCGATCTTTCGGATCGCGCCTGTTTCGGTCGCCTGCTTCGGCGGCGTGTATTCCTTGACCTCGGCCTTCTTGACCTCAGTCTTTCTTGCCGGCGCGGTCTGGACGCTACTCGTCCTGATAGGATCCAGCGGCTTTGCGGATGCCGTCGTGACCTTTTCGTCGCTCAATCCGGGAATAATCAGCTTCTGGCCGAGGCGAACCGTGTCGCCGGACATGTTGTTAACCCGCTTGATCGCGTCGACGCTCGCCCCGGTCTTGAGCGAGATGCCGTAAAGCGTGTCTCCAGAGACGACCGTATAACGGCCGCCATCAGCGATCGCCGCGCTGCGCGCGGGCGCAGCCGGCTTCTGCAGCGAAGCCGTTTGAGCCGCCGGACGGGCGGACGGCGCCGCCGTCAATGTCTGGGGAGCAGCGACGGTGGCGCTGGCCTTCGCAACGGCCGGATTGCTGTCCGGCGCCGACACGCCGACGCCCTGCGAATAGGAATAGGTCGGGATCGTGATCCTCTGGCCGGCGCGCACGGCGGTCGCGTCGGAAATCCCGTTCGCCTCCATGATGGACTTGGCCGGAACGCCGTAACGGCGGGACAGGTTATAGATCGTTTCGCCTTCGCGCATCGTCACCTGCGTGCCGCCGCTCGTCGACCAGCCGGTGCTATTCGTGCTGGCAGGCGCGGCCGGCGCGCCGTATCGCTCGGCGGAGGGTTGGACAGAAGCAGGCGCAACCGAAGCCGTTGTCATGGGCGACACATTCGCCGGAGCCGCCGGATACTGGTTCGTCGCCTGCGGCGGATAGGTCGGCGCGGCCATTCCTACCGATCCGGAGGGCTGAGGCGCGCCTACCTGCGAATCAGACGGCCTCGGCAGCGCCGCGCGCCCGACCTGCCCCGTCTGAATGCTGCCGGTCATCGACGGATCGACGCCTGGATTGTAGTTCGGCTGACCGTAGGAATCCGGGGCCGCCGCGACGGCCTGCTTGGGCACCGCGCCGGTATAGAAGCCGTCATTGAAACGAACGACGTCCGAACTACACCCGGCCGTTACCCCGCCGATGGAGAGGATCGTCGCTGCCTTGAGAAGTCGCAGAAGCTGCGAGCTTGTGAAATTGATACGCATCACGCCACTCATATCCCTTCGGATCACGGCATGATTAAAACGCGTTAATGTTACTGCACGGTTAAGCCCCTGTCAGGCTTTTGGAGTCCTGTGTCGATTCTGCACGGAAAAGCCGGATTTACAGGACCGACGGCAGCCCGTGCGCGATCGGCTGGAAACGGACCGTGCCGATGTCCTCGCGCTCGAAGCGGCTACCGACCTTGGACATGCGCACCAAAGTCTGCGCCTGGTCGGCTTCGCCGATCGCGCAGATCATGATTCCACCGGAGTTCAACTGCTCGACGAAATTGCGCGGGGTCGTCTCGAACGCCGCCCAGCAGACGATCCGCTCGAATGGTCCGTCGCCGGAGCCGGACGACCCGTCGGCATGGTCGGCGATGACGTTGGTCAGGCCGAGGTGGCGCATGCGCTGCACCGCACTGGCGTGCAGCGTCCGGTAGCGCTCCATTGTGTGTACTCGCTTGGCCAGCCTCGACATCACCGATGCCGAATAGCCGGTTCCGGTGCCGATCTCCAGCACGCGCTGCGTGCCGTCAAGTTGCAGGGCGTGGAGAATGCGCGCCTGCAGGTCGATGCCTTCCAGCGCTTCGCCGCACGGGATCGGGATGGTTCCGGCGCCCATGGCGACATGATGATATTCGGCATCGACGAAGCCGCGGCGCGGCACCGATTCGAACGCCGCCATCAGCGGCTTGTCGTCGAGGCCGATCCCGCGCATGCGCAGAACGAACGCCGCGAAATCCTCCCGCTCGGCCTCCGACAGCGCGCGCTTCTCGTTCACGCCAGCGCCTCCTCCAGCCGCGCGACGACCTCATGCGCGGTCAGGTCGAGCTTCAGCGGCGTGACCGAGACATAGTGGTTGCGCAGGGCGGTGATGTCGCTGCCCTCCGGCGCCTCGATCGGCGAACGGCCGAAACGGATCCAGAAATAGGGAATGCCGCGCCCGTCCTTGCGTTCCTCCATGAACAGGCCGTGCAGCAGCTTGCCTTGGTGGGTCACCAAGGTGCCCTTCACCTGATCGGCCGGGCATTGCGGGAAATTGACATTCAGGAAGGTGCCCGGGTCCATGTCGACCGCGACCAGCTTCTTCAGAAGGTCAGGCGCAAGGGTTTCGACGACATCCCACGGAACGACGCGGCGCTGGTCCTCGAAATTATAGGCCTGCGACAGGGCGATCGAGCGTATGCCAAGCAGCGTGCCCTCCATCGCGCCCGCCACGGTGCCCGAATAGGTTACGTCATCGGCAAGGTTCTGGCCGGAATTGACGCCGGAAAGCACGAGGTCCGGCTTTTCCGGCATCACATAGGTCGCCGCCATGATCACGCAATCGGTCGGCGTCCCGCGCAAGGCGAACCGCTTCTCGCCGATCTGGCGCAGCCTCAGCGGATCGTTGAGGGTCAGCGAATGGGCGAGCCCGCTCTGGTCGGTCTCGGGCGCAACCACCCAGACGTCGTCGGACAGGGTTGCGGCGATGCGCTCGAGGACCGCGAGGCCCTCGGCATGAATACCGTCATCATTGGTAATCAGGATGCGCATCGTTTTCCCTTCATACTGCTTCAGGCGCCGATGACCTCAAGGCCGCCCATATAGGGCTTCAGCGCATCCGGCACGCGAATCGACCCGTCGGCATTCTGGTAGTTCTCCATGACCGCAATGAGGGCGCGGCCGACAGCAACGCCGGAGCCGTTCAGCGTGTGGACAAAGCGCGTGTCCTTCTCGCCTTCGGCGCGATAGCGCGTATTCATGCGCCGCGCCTGGAAGTCGCCGCAGACCGAGCAGGACGAGATTTCGCGATAGGCGTCCTGTCCGGGCAGCCAGACCTCGATGTCGTAGGTCTTGCGCGCGCCGAACCCCATGTCGCCGGTGCACAGCACGACTGTGCGGAAGTGCAGGCCGAGTTTTTCAAGGATCGTCTCGGCGCATTTCGTCATGCGTTCATGCTCGTCGATCGACGTGTCGGCCGCGGTGATCGAGACGAGTTCAACCTTGTAGAATTGGTGCTGGCGCAGATAGCCGCGCGTGTCGCGCCCGGCAGAGCCTGCCTCCGAGCGGAAACAGGGCGTCAGCGCGGTGTAACGGCGCGGCAGCGTGGCGCCATCAAGGATCTCCTCGCGCACAAGGTTGGTCAGCGAAACCTCGGCGGTCGGGATCAGCCAGAAACCTTCCCGGGTCTGGAAAAGATCCTCGGAAAATTTCGGCAGCTGCCCGGTGCCGTACATGGCGTCGTCGCGCACCAGCAAGGGCACGTTGACTTCCGTGTAGCCGTGCGCCTGCGTATGCATGTCCAGCATGAACTGGCCGAGCGCGCGTTCCAGCCGTGCGATGCCACCCTGGACGACGGTGAAGCGCGAGCCCGACAATTTGGCCGCCGTTTCGAAATCCATCTGGCCAAGGGCTTCGCCGAGTTCGAAATGCTCTTTCGGCGTGAAGTCGAAGGCCGGTTTTTGTCCGCTCATACGCACTTCAACATTGTCGTTCTCGTCCGCGCCGACAGGCACATCGTCGAGCGGTACATTCGGAATGCGAGACAGCGCGTCGTTCAACTTCGCGGTCAGTTCGCGCTCGGTATCCTCGCCGGACTGGATGAAGGACTTGATCTCGGCGACTTCCGCCTTCAGCGCCTCGGCCTTGTCGGCATCCTTGGCAGCCATGGCTGCACCGATCTCCTTGGAGGCGGCATTGCGGCGCTGCTGCGCTTCCTGCAGCTTGGTGATATGCGCCCGGCGCATTTCGTCGAGTTCGATGAGGGCGGCGCTTTCGGGTGCGGCGCCACGTTTCTTCAGCGCTTCATCCAGCGCCTGCGGATTGTCACGGATCCAGCGGATATCAAGCATGACTCACGTCCTGTGAGAAAAGGGGATTCTGAGATCGGGTGGGGTGTCGCCTAGAAGCCGGCAACGGTCAAGAGCAGCGCGCGCCGCGCCGCCCTCAGGACGACTTCGTGTCCGTCTTGTCGTCGTCTTCGCTCGCCGCCGTTTCCTCGCCATCGCCGCCGTCGTCGCCATCCGCGACCGCTGCCGCTTCGCGTTTCTGCTTTTCGATATAGCGGGCCGAGATGATCGATATCTCGTAGAGAAGGACTGTCGGTAGTGCGAGGCCGATCTGGGTCAGCGGATCAGGAGGCGTCAGGATCGCAGCCGCGACGAATGCGAAGACAATGGCGTATTTCCGCTTGTCGGCCAGCCCCTCGGTCGTCACGAGGCCGGCGCGGGCAAGAAGCGTGATCGCGACCGGCAACTGGAACACCAGCCCGAACGCAAAGATCAGCGTCATGATCAGGCTGAGATATTCGGAAACCTTCGGCAAATGCTGGATAGACGCGATCCCCTGGCCGCCCGTCTGCTCCATCGACAGGAAGAACCACATGGCCATCGGAATGACCATGAAATAGACGAGGCAGGAACCAAGGAGGAAAAGGATCGGCGTGGCGATCAGATATGGCAGGAAAGCCTGCCGCTCATTCGAATAGAGACCTGGCGCGATGAAGCGATATATCTGCGACGCGATCATCGGGAACGCCAGGATCATGCCGCCGAAGGCGGCGATCTTGATGCGGGTGAAGAAGAATTCCTGCGGCGCGGTATAGATGAACCGGACCTGATCCTCCGGCAGATTTTGCCATTCGACAGCCCATTGGAAGGGCACGACGAGCAAATTGAAAATCTGCGCTGAAAAGGCGTAGCAGAGGATGAATGCGACAAAGAACGCTGCCACGCTCCACATCAGCCGTGTGCGCAACTCGATGAGATGGGACATCAGCGGCGCGGCCGATGCTTCCATCGCCTGTTCTTCATTGGACCTGTCGCTCACGATTGATCCTTAGCGGCTGATTTTGTGGTCTTGGTCGCAGCCTTCGGCTTCGCCGCGGCTTTGGTTTGCGCGGTCGATGTCCGGGACTTGGGCGCAGCAGCAGACCGGGTCTTCGCGGCCGCCGGCCTGGATTTCGCAGATTCCGGCTTGGACTTCGCGGCAGAGGTTTTGGCTGCAGCCGGCTTTGTCGAAGCCGTCTTGCCGGCAGGCGCCTTTGCTGCGGCGGTCCTGCTCGCGGATGCCGACTTTGCAGCCGGCTTCGCCGCTGCCTTTGGCTTTGCCGCGGGCTTCCGGGTGGTCTTGCCGGTCGTCTTGGCTTTGGCTGCCGGTTTCAGATCATCGGCCCATTCGGAAGCGGCCTCGATCGCCTTGGCGCTGTCGGCGGAAACCGACGGCTTGGTCGTGTCGGTCTTGGCCTTGGCGGTCTCGGATTTATCGCTCTTGGGCTTGTCGGATTTCTCGATATCCGAGGCCGCCTTTTTGATCTCGCTACTGATGTCCTGGCCGACCTTGCCCAGCGGACTGAGCGTGTCCTTGATCTGGCGGCGCGGATCGAGCCCTTTCAGATCGTTGGCGATCTGCCGCACATCATCCAGTTCAGCCTCTTTCAAGGCATCGTCGAACTGGCGCCGGAAATCGCCCGCCATCTTGCGCAGGCTCGTCGTCGTTTTGCCGAAGGTGCGCAGCATCTTCGGCAAGTCCTTCGGGCCGACGATAACGATCAGCACGATGGCAATGACGAGCAGTTCACTCCAGCCGAAATCCGGCAACATGGCGGCTATCCATCCGCGCCATGGCGCAGCCGGCCGAGTTGGCCGGGCACATGGCGCTTAAAGGCTGTTCAGCTTTTTTTCTTGGCGGCGGCTGCGGTGTCGACAGCCTCTTCGGACTTGTGCTCAACCGTTTTCGTGCCGTCTTCCTTCGCATCGGAATCATCCGAGAGACCGCTGCGGAAATTCTTGATCCCTTTGGCAACGTCACCCATCAATTCCGGAATCTTGCCGCGGCCGAAAAGCAGCAACACGATTACCAAAACGATGAGCCACTGCCACCATCCAAACACACCCATGAGAATGAACTCCTCGAACCTCTGTTGTCGTGTGACACTTAGGCGTTTTCGTTTTCAGATTCAAACAGCATTATGTCCCCCGGACGTACATAAATGGTCACATCCCTAATGCCGGGCGGAAGTTCGTCTGCGCGAATGCGCGCCCTGACCACCTCGTCGGCGCCGGGGACGGCCAGGACGAGGCTCTCGGTGACGCCGAGAAACCGCCGACTGACGATGCGCCCGGGTATGCCGCCGGCCATATCGGACCGATCGGGAGGCCGCACATCGAGGCCGACCGTGCGCACGGCGACGGTCACCGGCTCGCCCTCCCCGCCGCGTTCGCAGGCAAAGGATCCGAGCGGCGTGTCCGCCCGACCGTCGCGACGCACCGAGGAAAACAGATTCAGTTCGGCAAAGAAGCCCGCGACGAAGAGATTGCGCGGCGCGTGGTAGATCTCCTGCGCGGTGCCGGCCTGGACGATCTCTCCCTTGTCGAGAAGCGCGATCCTGTCGCCCATCCGCATCGCTTCCTCGGCATCATGCGTCACGACGATCGCCGTCGCGCGCGTTTCGCGCAGGATCGCCAGCGTTTCCGCGCGCACACTGTCCTTCAGGCGCGTATCGAGTCCCGAAAACGGTTCGTCCATCAGGATGACGGAAGGCCGCGGCGCCAGCGCCCTCGCCAGCGCCACGCGCTGCTGTTCGCCACCCGACAGGACGTGCGGATAGGAATTGACATGGTGTTCGAGGCCGACGCGCCGTATCGCAGCCAGCGCCTCGCGGTTGGTATCGGCGGCGCTCATCTTGCGAAGCCCGAACTTGACGTTGTCCAGGATCGTCATGTGCGGAAACAGCGCGAAATCCTGGAACATCAGCCCGACCGAGCGTTTTTCCGGCGGCGTGAAGACGGTATCGCTCGCAACCTCGCGCCCGTTCGTGAGAACCCGGCCGGAGGATTGCTGTTCCAGCCCCGCGGCAAGCCGCAGCAGCGATGTCTTGCCGGAACCGGACGGACCGAGAAGGCACAGGATCTCGCCCGGGCTCGCCTTCAGCGTGATGCCTTTCAGCGTGTGAACGTCACCGTAATGGAGATGGATGTCCTCGAACGACAGTTCCGCCGCGAAGGTGACGCCCGTGCGCTGATGGGAGTGCTGTGGATTTTGAACCATCGGGTGCGATCGAGGGTGAAACGGATCGGACGGCGAACGCCCGCTCCGTCTCAATCATCGCCGCCCTTGGGTGTCAACAGACCTAGTTCCTCCAAATCGATGTCGGTAAGCTCGTCTTCTTCCTCGGTCAGTTCGTCCGGATCCAGGTTCGGGAGCGGCATGGAGAAACTCGCCGGCATGCGCGAGGACAACAGCCCGGCGCCCTTCAATTCCTCCATTCCCGGCAGATCGCGGATTTCCGACAGGCCGAAATGATCGAGGAATTCCGTCGTCGTGCCATAGGTCACGGGACGTCCCGGCGTCTTGCGCCGGCCGCGCATTTTCACCCAGCCGGTCTCCATCAGCACGTCGATCGTGCCCTTCGAGGTCTCGACGCCGCGAATCTCTTCCATCTCGGCGCGGGTGATCGGCTGATGATAGGCGATGATTGCGAGCACTTCGAGCGCGGCGCGCGACAGTTTGCGCTGCTGCACCTCTTCGCGTTGCATCAGGAAACCGAGATCGCCGGCGGTCCGGAACGCCCAGGCATTTTCGATGCGAACGAGATTGACGCCGCGCTTGTCGTAGAAGTCCCGCAATTCCTCCATCAGCGCGCGCACGTCGACACCGTCCGGCAGCCGCGCGGCGAGCGCCTTCTCGCTGACGGGATCGCTCGACGCGAAGACCAGGGCCTCGGCCATGCGCATAGCCTCGGCTTCCATCAGCCGGGCGGCGGGATTGTCCGCCGCGATGTCGACATAGGCTTCGCCGACAGCTCCGGGCTGGTCCTCGAAATAGCCGCCCAGGGCTTCGGCACCGCCGGTTTCGTCGATCGTGTCTGTCATTGCTCCGTCCCCGCCACGGGCACATCCCGCATGTAGAGTGTTGAAAAAGGTGCGTCCTGGCGGATCTCGACCACCCTTTCGCGCACCAGTTCAAGACTTGCCGCAAAAGCGCTCGCGATCGCCGTGCGCCGCAATTGCGGCGTCGGCGCATAGGCGGCGATATAGCTGTCGAGCGCGGTCCAGTCGCTCATGTCCCCGACCAGCTTGCGCAGGAGCTCGCGCGCCTCGGTGAGCGACCAGACGGCCCGCTTTGCGATTTCGACATGGTCGATCGCGACGCGCTGGCGCTGCTGTGCATAGGCCGTGAGAAGATCGTAGAGGGAGGCGTGATATTCGGACTTCTTGTCGACGATCACCATCTCGGGCATGCCGCGCGCAAAGACATCGCGCCCTAACCGGTTGCGGTTGATCAGCCGTGCCGCCGCATCGCGCATCGCCTCCAGCCGTTTCAGCCGGAATTGCAGGATCGCCGCCATCTCCTCGCCGGTCTGCTCGCCCTCGACCTTCGGCTCCGGGATCAGCAGCTTCGATTTCAGGAAGGCGAGCCACGCCGCCATGACCAGATAGTCTGCGGCCAGTTCAAGCCGCAGCGCCCGGGCACGTTCTATGAAGACGAGATATTGGCGGGCCAGTTCGAGGACCGAAATCTGCGTCAGGTCGACTTTCTGGTTGCGCGCGAGGTGCAACAGCAGATCCAGCGGCCCTTCGAATCCGTCGACATCGACGACCAGCTCCGGTTCGGAGGTGGTGCGATCCGGCCCGTTGTCCTGCCAGACGGCTTCCATCGGCGCGGGTTTTGCCGCGCCGCCCTTTCCGCCTGCCTGCTGCTCCGTCGCACCCAAGGGCTCCGCTCCATCTGCACCGCGTATCCGGCGCCTTCGGATGCCGCCCGGTTCAGACGACAGCCGTGAAAAATCCGTTCAATTCGTCCCGCAAACCGGCGACATGGGCCGTATCGTCGAGCCGTCCGTCATGGTCGTCGAGCCGCTTCAGCGCCTTCTCGGCCCGGTCCAGCGCCTTGCCCCGAAGGATTGGCGTGTTCGCGGCGACGGCCAGCATCTCGTCCATGACGCCGTTGCAATGTAGGACAACATCGAGGCCCGCGCCAAAGATGCTTTCGGTCCGCGCGCCGAAATCCCCAGAAAGTGCGTTCATCGAGACATCGTCGCTCATCAGCAGGCCGTCAAAGCCCAGTTCGCCGCGGATGATGTCCTGAACGACAATATGCGACGTGGTCGCAGGACGTTTCGGATCGATGGCCGTGTAGACCACATGCGCCGTCATCGCCATCGGCATGCCGGAAAGGGCCAAAAAGGGTGGAAAGTCGTGGCCGCGCAATTCCTTGAGCGGGGTATCGACCACCGGCAGCGCCTTGTGGCTGTCGGAAAAAGCCCGCCCGTGACCCGGGATGTGCTTGATCACCGGCAGAACGCCGCCTTCCAGAAGCCCCTCGGCGGCCTCGCGGCCGAGCTTGGTTACGGTTTCGGGATCCTTGCCATAAGCCCTGTCGCCGATCACGTCATGCGCGCCCTCGACCGGCACATCGAGGACCGGCAGGCAATCGGCATTGATGCCGAGCGGACGCAGGTCGGCGGCATGCAGGCGAGACATGAGCCGAGCCGCCCTGAGCCCCGCGGCCGGATCGCGCCGATAGAGCGCTCCGATGGTCGCGCCGGGCGGATAGGATTGCGCGATCGGTTCGCGGATGCGTTGCACCCGCCCGCCTTCCTGATCGATGAAAACCGGCGCATCGTCACGCGCGACCAGCAGCCGGAAATGCGCGGTGAGCATGCGTATTTCCTCGGCCAGGCCAATGTTGCGCGCGAACAGGATCAGCCCCCAGGGTTTCTCGCGCTCAATGAACGCGATTTCGTCCTGGGTAAGCATCTTGCCGGCGCAGCCGACGATCATCGCTTTTGATTCGGTCATGCCGAATCATAGGCCGTTTCGGCCGAAACGAGAAAGGGCGGCCCGAGGACCGCCCTTCGAAGAGACTTTAGTGATCCTAGCGGGTGACGAAGCAGCTGCCGCCGGCCCGTTTCAGGGATTCGCAGAGTGCAACGGCATCGTCGCGGCCCGATGCGGCGACGCGGACACGGTGGAACGTTCCGCGACCCTCGATTTCTGCCTGCTGGATCGAGATCGCCCGTCCGCCGAGGAGGTTGCCGAAACGCCGCGACAGATCGGTCGCCGACTGCTGCGCGAGCGCCGCGGACGGCTGCGAGGAAATCTGCACCATGTAGCCGCCGGGAACAGCCGGCTGGGTCTGGATGGCTGGCGCGGGAGCCGGGGCCGGCTGCGAGGCGACCTGCACCGGCTGGTTGGTCGGACGCTCCGGAATGACGGCCGGTGTCGGGATGTTGCGCGATGCGGTCTGCGCCGGCTCGGGAGCGGCCGTCGTCTCCGGCTCGGACACCGACGCCATCTGCTGCAGCGCCTCGGCGTCGTCCTGCTGCGCGCCCTGCGTCGCGGACACCTGTGTATCGGTCGCGGCCGGCCGGGTGGCTTCCGGCTGCGTCACCGCGGCTTCGGCCGTCTGCGGCGCCGGTTCCGGCTGCGCCGTAGCGGTGGCTGTGGGGGTCGGAACGAAGGAGCCGTCCGGCTTGACGATGACGGTGCGCACGCGACGCGGCGGCAACAAGGCCTGCCCGTCGTCGCCCGCGGCGCTCATGCCGTCGGACGAAACAGCTTCCGGCATCAACCGGTCTTCCACCTTCGCAGTCTCGGTGATCCCGCTCGGCAACGATGCCGATCCGCCATTCAGGTCGATCGGTTCCTCCGATGTCGAAACCAGCGTGTCCTGTGTCGGGGCGGTTTCGCCATTGCCGTCGACTTCGCCGTAGACGGCGCGATCCTGGTTCGGCACTTGCCTGCCGCCCGGATCCTCCGGAACGATCTTGACCGGATCGGAATCCGCCTTGACCAGGACCGGGCCGCCGTCGTCGCCGACATCGCTGCCCATCAGGGCGAAGGCGCCGAACGCTCCGAGAATGGCAACGCCGCCGACGATGGCGGCAATCATCATGCCGCGGCCGGAACGCGGGCGTTCGACCGGCTGAGGCGCGATGACGGGCTCGTCGAATTCGTCCTCGAAACCTTCGAAATCGTCTTCCTCGGCGCTTCGGGCTTCGAGGTCATGGGCCACATAGTCCATGTCGCGGGCGAGATCATTCTCGATCGCGTCGAGGTCGTAATTGGCAGCCGGCATGGCGGCAGCAGCGCCCAACCGGGTTGTCGGCTGGTCTTCATACTGGTCGTATCCGGTCAGCGCCGCATCGAGCTCGCGTTCGATATCGTTCGGCTCCGACCGCACGGTCTCCTCCGCCTGCTGCGGAAGATCCAGCGGATGCATCGCCTCCATGTCGCCGCCGGAAAGATCGGCGGTATCGAGGACCGGCGGCATGCTCGGCCGCGCCGCCGAAGCAATCTCGTTCGCGGCACTCTCGATTTCACCGATCGCCTCGTCCTCATCGGCGGCGGCCGCTGTTTCATAGGTGCGATCCAGATCGAGTTCGTCCTCGATCGAGAAGTCCGAAGAGAGATCTTCCTGCGCGTGCGCCTCTTCCTGCGACATCTCGTCGAGCGAGATCGAAAGGCCCTCGCTCAGTTCGCTTTCGAATGCATCCAGAAGCGCGCTGTCCTCATCCGGCTCCAGCTCGACCGCCGGCTCAATTTCCGCTGCCTGCTCATCGACTGTTTCGACGCGTGCGTCGGCGACCGGTTGCTCGACCGGTTCCGGCTCATCGAACCAAAGCGGTCGCGGCGCGGTGGACGGCGGTTCGGCGACAGCCTCCGGCTGCGCTTCCTCAACGTCCACATCCGAGACATAGGCATCGAAATCCGGCTGCTCGACAGCCACCGGCTCATCCACAACTATTTGCTCGACAGGGGCCGGCTCGGCCGTCCAGGGCGCCTTGGCCTTCTCGCCGATGCTGCCCAGAAGGTCCAAAAGTTCGTCTTCAAGCGAATCGGATGCCGGCTGCGGAGCGGGTTCCGGCTCGGGTTCGAAGCGCGGTACTTCAGCGAAAACCGGTTGCGGCGCCGGCCCGGATTCGAACTCAGGCTGGAAGAGTTCGGCCTCCATCGGATCCGGCTCGTCCATATCCACCGCGTCAACAACAGGCTCGGGCGCCACGGGCTCAGGCCTTGCGGGTTCGGGAACCTTGAACACGCCGCCAAAGTCCCGCTCGAACTCGCTGTCGAAATCGAGCGGATCGGAAGAATAGGACTGTTCCGGCGCAGCAATTGGCTCGACCGGCTCCGGCTCGGAATAGTCTTGATAATCAGAGACTTCCGCTGAAGACCTGCCGGGTACGGGAAAGTTGTCGAGTTCCCGCAGCAATTCCTGCTCAAGATCGACGTTATCGTCTTGCCCCTGTCGCGGTTGTTCCGGCTCCGCGGGTCGCGAAAAGCCGATGATCTGCGACAGCTCATAGAGCGGATCGTCCCGCGCTATGTCGCCAAACTCGTTGTCCTTGACGTCCAACTTTCGATTGGTTGCGTCCGTCATGCCACTACCCCGTACACCTTACCCAGAGGACGCCATGCCCCCAGAATACGCTCATTGCCAGCGCAATATGGGCAAAAGGTGACAGGGTTTTACCGCATTTCCGCAGGTGAATCAGCCCCGACAATCGACAGGCCGGACCGCAGAACGTTGAGGACGCCCTGCACCAGACCCAGTCTGGCACGCGTCAATTGTGGATTGTTAACCTTAACAAAGCGTAAGGCGTCGTCGTCCGTGCCCCTGTTCCAGTGCCCATGCAGGGCGCTGGCAAGGTCATAGAGATAGAATGCGATGCGGTGTGGCTCATGCGCCTGGGCCGCCGCTTCGATGACGCGCGGATATTCCGCGAGCTTGCGGATCAGCGCGATCTCGGTCTCGTCGGTCAGGAGATCGAGCGCGGACGGATCCGCCTCGACAGGCGCGCCGAACTGCTCTGCGGCCTGCCGGAACACGGAATGGCAACGGGCGCTCGCATACTGGACATAAAAGACAGGATTGTCCTTCGACTGCTCCGTCACCTTGGCGAAGTCGAAGTCCAGCGGCTCGAGGTTTTTGCGGTAAAGCATCATGAACCGGACGGGATCGCGGCCGACTTCGTCGACCACGTCGCGCAGCGTCACGAACTGCCCTGCCCGCTTGGACATGCGAACCGGCTCGCCATTGCGATAGAGCTTGACCAGTTGGCAAAGCAGCACCGTCAACTTGGCCCTGCCGCCGCTGACGGCGCGCGCCAGCGCTTCCAGACGCTTCACATAGCCGCCATGGTCGGCGCCGAGGACGTAGATCATCTCCTCGAAACCGCGCTTGTACTTGTCCATGAAGTAAGCGACGTCAGCGGCGAAATAGGTATAGGACCCGTCCGACTTGACCAGCGGCCGGTCTATATCGTCGCCAACGGCTGTGGAGCGGAACAGGGTCTGCTCGCGATCCTCCCAGTCGTCGGGAAGCTGACCCTTCGGCGGCGGCAGCTTGCCCTTGTAGACATGGCCATTCATCGTCAGTTCGTTGATCGCGGTGCGGATGCGCTTCTCGCCGTCCGCATGCAGATCCCGTTCCGAGAAGAACACGTCATGATGGATATTGAGTGCGGCGAGATCGTCGCGGATCATCGCCATCATCGCGTCGATCGCCCGCCCCTTGACGATCGCCAGCGCCTCGTCGTCGGGCATCTGCAGCAGATCGCGGCCATATTCCTCGGCCAGCGCCTCGCCGACCGGCACGAGATAATCGCCCGGATAGAGCCCTTCCGGGATTTCGCCGATCTGGTCGCCGAGTGCTTCCCGGTAACGCAGCAACACAGACCGGGCGAGCACGTCGATCTGAACGCCCGCGTCGTTGATGTAATATTCCTTGGTCACGTCATAGCCGGCGAAACCGAGCAGATTGGCGAGGGCATCGCCGACGACCGCGCCGCGGCAATGGCCGACATGCATCGGCCCGGTCGGATTGGCCGAGACATATTCGACATTGATCTTCGTGCCGCCGCCGAGATCGGAACTGCCGTAGCCGGCCTCCTGGGCGAGGATCGTCGCAAGCTGCTTGCGCCAGAAGCCGTCGGACAATTTCAGATTCACAAAGCCCGGTCCGGCGATGCCGGAGGTTTCCACGTCGCTGTCCTCGCCGAGCTTTTCGGCGATTTTCTCGGCGAGGTCGCGCGGCGCCATGCCGACCTGTTTCGCCAGCACCAGCGCGGCATTGGTGGCGATGTCGCCATGCGAGGCGTCGCGCGGCGGTTCGATTCCGAGCTTAGCAAAATCCAGCGCGCCGCCGTCCTTCGCTTCCACGCCCAGCGCTTCCACGGCCTTGACGACCCGATGCCGAAACTCGGTGAAGATGTTCATTGTCACTGTCCTGGATGATGTTGCCGATCCGCCGGGCGGTTCGTGCGGGCGTCGCTAACGCAATTCGGGTGTGCGGTCAAACAGCCGCCGGTGTTCCGCCTGGGCGAAGGTGTCGGTCATGCCCGCGAGGTAGTCGGCGACACGGCGCGCGAGCGCCGGCTCATCGAGTTGCGGCAGCTGCGCCGCCCAGACCCCGCCCATTCGCTCAGGCTGCGCCATGAAGGCGGCAAAAAGGTCGCGCACGATATCTTCGGCCTGCGCGCGCACCCGCATGACGCTTGGATGGCGGTACATGTTCGCGAACATGAAGGATTTGAGCTCTTTTTCCATCGCGGCCATCTCCGGCGAGAAGGTGGCCAGCGTCCGCCCGGCACCGTAAACGCCGTGAACGCTGGCGGGCCTGACCTCTTCCAGATTGGCACGCGTCTGGCCGATCACGTCCTCCACCATGCGGGTGATCAGACGCCGCGTCGCCTCGTGGCCGCGCCGGTTGTCGTCGAGACCCGGATAGCGGCTGTCGACCTCCTCCAGGATCTCGCGGGGCAAAGCCACCTCGCGCAACATGTCGAAGGTCAGTAAACCCGCCCGCAACCCGTCATCGATATCATGCGTATTATAGGCGATGTCGTCGGAGATCGCGGCCAGCTGGGCTTCCAGCCCGGCATGTTTGTCGATTTCCAGATCGTGCAGTGCGCAATAGTTGAGGATCGTGCCGGGGACAGGACCATGGGTCCCCTCGCCTGTCTCGGCATCGAGCAGCGGCCCGTTGTGCTTGACGAGCCCCTCCAGCGTTTCCCAGGTCAGGTTCAGCCCGTCGAACTCGGCGTAGCGGCGTTCCAGCTTGGTCACCACGCGCAGCGCCTGCGCATTGTGATCGAAACCGCCATATCCGGCCATGCATTCGTCCAGCACGTCTTCGCCGGTATGTCCGAAGGGGGTATGGCCAAAATCATGCACCAGCGCAACGGCTTCGGCGAGATCCTCGTCGAGGCGAAATGCCCGGGCCAGAGCGCGGGCGATCTGCGAGACCTCGATCGTATGCGTCAGGCGCGTGCGATAATGATCGCCCTCATGGCTGAAGAAGACCTGCGTCTTGTGCTTCAGCCGCCGGAAAGCCGTGGAATGGATTATCCGGTCGCGATCTCGCTGGAATTCGGTGCGCGTACGACTGCGGGCTTCGTCATAAAACCGGCCACGGCTTCGCGCGGGATCGGTCGCGAAGACCGCCCGTTCGCCAAGCCCGAAACCGATGCCCCGCAAGGTTTCGTCCGAAACCGGCCGCATGATCACCCCTTCTCATCCCGCTATTGACGCTGGCAGTGCTGCCTCATACCTATTGGCGAGTAGCTTGAACACAGCAAAACCCGCCGCGCCCAAGGATTGAAACCATGACCGCGCATCCGAACATGGCCGCAAAAGATGTCACCGTGACAGACGCCTGCGCCGCCCGCGTCACGAAAATCGTCGAGAACGAAGCCGAGAACAAGGCATTGCGCATTTCGGTCGAGGGCGGAGGCTGCTCCGGCTTTTCCTACAAGTTCGATCTGGTTCCCGCCGCGCAGGACGATGACATCGTCATCGAGAAAAACGGTGCGACGATTCTCATCGACGAGCTTTCGATGGTCTACATGGCCGGCTCGGAAATCGATTTCGTCGACGACCTGATCGGCCAGTCCTTCCAGATCAGAAATCCCAACGCGGTGGCAAACTGCGGCTGCGGGACATCCTTCTCGATTTAGAGGAAAGGCCCGGATTGCTCCGGGCCTCATTTCTTACGCCGGTTCGTCTTCGCCGAGTTCCTGCGGCAGGGCGAGATTGAGGACGATCGATATCAGTGCCGCGGGCAACAGGCCGGACGTCAGCAGGACCTGTAGCGTTTTCGGCAGGTGCTGAAGCGCCGCCGGTTCCAGTTGCAAGCCAAGTCCGATCGACAGCGAGACGGCGAAAATCACCATATTGCGCCGATTCCAGGCGACGTCCGCCAGCATTTTGACGCCGGCCGCCGTCACCATGCCGAACATGACGATCACGCCGCCGCCGAGTACGTTGATCGGCACGGTCGCGACTATGGCGCCGAATTTCGGAACCAGTCCGCACAGGATCAGGAAGACCGCGCCGAAGGTGACGACGTGGCGGCTCATCACGCCGGTCATCGAGATCAGCCCGACATTCTGACTGAAAGAGGTGTTCGGCAAGCCGCCGAAGACACCGGCAATCGCTGTACCCAACCCGTCGGCGAAGGTCGCGCCGGAGATTTCCCGATCGGTCGCCTCGCGACCGGCGCCGCCCTTGCAGATGCCCGACGTGTCGCCCACGGTCTCGATCGCCGACACGACGGCCATCAGACACATGCCGATGATGATCGCGGCGTTGAACTCGACGCCCCAGCGGAACGGCGCCGGCAGCGCAAAGGCCGCCGCGTTGCCGACATTGCCGAAGTTCACCTGCCCCATGAAGAGAGCGACGATATAGCCTGCTATCAGCCCGCCGAGCACCGCCGCCACCGCGAGCAGCCCCCTGGCGAAAAACTTCAATGTCAAAGTAACCAGAACGACGACGACGGCCGGCAGCCACATGGCGAATGAACCATATTCCGGCTTGCCGATCAGAGGCACGCCGCCCGCTGCATACTGGATGCCGACGCGGATCAGCGCCAGGCCGATCATCAGCACGATCAGGCCTGTTACCAGCGGCGGCAAGGCGAAGCGGATACGCCCGATCACCGTCCCGAGCAGGAAATGGAAGCAGCCGCCGATGACGACGCCGGTCATCAGGCCGGCAAGCCCCGAGACACCCTGCCCCGCGACCGCCGGGATCATCACCGGCAGAAAGGCAAAGCTCGTGCCCTGCACGATTGGAAGCCTCGCCCCGACCGGCCCGACCCCGATCGTCTGAAACAATGTCGCGATACCGGCAAACAGCATCGACATCTGGATCATGTAGATCATGTTCGGGAAATCCGGCGAGTTCGATCCATAACCGAACCCGGCCGCGCCGGCGACGATGATAGCCGGCGTTACATTGGCGACGAACATCGCCAGGACATGCTGGATGCCGAGCGGAACGGCATGCGCCAGCGGCGGCGTATAATCAGGATCACGTAATTGTTCGGCTGTCCCCAGCGCTGTATCGGCCATAATCTGTTCCTTCCCCTCGATCGCCTTCCCTTGGCGATTAAAAAAGGCTACGCGAATGCGACCGCCTGACAAGGAAATGTTGCGCGCAAACCGGCGTTATCGGCAGGAAAATCATGAAAATCGCCACCTGGAACATCAACGGCGTCAAGGCCCGCATCGAGACGGTGAAGAGCTGGCTTGAACAGGCCGCGCCGGACATCGCCTGCCTGCAGGAGATCAAGTCGGTGGACGAGAACTTCCCGCGCGAGGCCTTCGAGGACCTCGGCTACCATGTCGAGACGCATGGCCAGAAAGGGTTCAACGGCGTCGCCATCCTGTCGAAACTCCCCTTCGACGAGGTCAATCGCGGCCTGCCGGGTGACGACGAGGATGTCCAGGCCCGCTTCATCGAGGGCGTGTTCTCGGTTGATAGCGGCGTGTTGCGCGTCGTCTCGCTCTATTTGCCGAACGGCAATCCGGTCGACAGCGAGAAATATCCGTACAAGCTGGCCTGGATGGAGCGACTGCATGCATGGGCCGAGGACCGGCTGGCGCTCGAGGAACCGCTCATTCTGGCCGGCGACTACAACGTCATTCCCCAGCCGGAGGATTGCCACGACCCGAAGGTCTGGGAAGGCGATGCGCTTTTCCTGCCGCAAACCCGCGCAGCGTTCCGCCGCCTCGTCAATCTCGGCTTCACCGAGGCTGTCCGCAACGTCACCGAGGCGCCGGGCACCTATACGTTCTGGGATTACCAGGCCGGCGCCTGGCAGAAGAACAATGGTATCCGGATCGATCATCTGCTGATGTCGCCGGAAGCCGCGAACCGGCTGCGTTCGGCCGAGATCGACAAGCATGTGCGCGGATGGGAAAAGCCGTCCGACCATGTTCCAGTCGCGATCGACTACGCGGCCTGAACCGCCGAAATTTGCCGATCCTCCGGCCCGTGCTATGCTCGCGTCAGGAGGTGCCGGCCCATGGCGCTACGTCCCGTCCTGTTTTCCGCGGTCATCGTCGCCATGGCGATTATGGCGCATCCGGCCTTGTCGGCCGGCAACTGCACTTGCCGCGGCAATGGCGAGGATGTCCCCGAAGGTCAAACCATCTGCCTGAAGACGGCGTCGGGCGCGAAATTGGCCCGCTGCGAACGCGTCCTCAACAATACGTCCTGGACAATCCTCGACAAGGATTGCCCGACGGCATCGCTGCCGCAAAGCGCAATCCGCCTGTTCGATCAGGGATAGGCTTGGTCAGTTCTGCGCCGCCAGCGCCATGGCGGTGCGCCGGTCGGCTTCAGACGCGACGGCGAAGGCTTCTTCCTGCAGGGCGCGGATCCAGTGGATGTCGGGCTCGTTCGCCTTGTCAAGAGCCCTTGTCATGTAGGACAGGCCCTTCACCGTCTTGCCGGAGTCGAAGAGGATCTTGCCGAGCATCGCCTCGGAGCCGACATGGCCCTTGTGCGCGGCAAGATTGAACCAGCGCGCCGCCTGGACGGGATCGGCCGGGCCGCCCTCGCCGTTCATATACATGCGGCCAAGCTCGAACTGGGCGTCGGCGTCGCCGAACTGGCTTGCGGCTTGAAGATAGAGCTGGCGGGCTCGCAGCGGATCGGGCGAGATCGGAGAATCGGGAATGCCGCGGCGCAGATAGTTGGCGAGCGACATCAGCGAATGCGCGATGAAGGTTTCGTCGCGCGTGCCGGGCGCCGCGCCTTCATTGACCAGCCCCTCATAGAGCCGGAACGCCTCGTAATCGTCTTCTTTCACGCCGTCGCCGGACGCATACATGGTTGCCAGCTTCCAGCGTGCGCCAGCATGCCCGTGCTCGGCCGCATCGCGATAGGCCTTGAGAGCTTCGTCCTTGCGGCCGCTCTTGTAGGCCGTGAAGCCGAAGCGGAACATTGCCCACGGGCCCTTTTGCTCGCCATCGCCCGACTGGGCGAAAGCCGGAGCGGACTGCACTGCCGCCAGTCCGAGCGACACGCCGAACACGGCCGCGAGAGACGCGGCGCGCAAGCGTGGCATATGGATTTTTCCGGACCCTGTCGTGGTCATGATACTCGTCTTACATCCCGGATGCCGGCGCGCCTTCGCTTGCCTTGCTGCTCCGCCGGACTGTCTGGCCCGATCGACCTGCGAAGGGAAAACCGGCGGCTCTGCCGCTGGCCGAAACCCTTCCTGCCGAGACAAACCTGACATCCAAAAATTCTGTCCCTTGTCCGCCCAAACCTGTCGCCTCGAACGGAACCACACTGCGATGCTCCCGGTTTATGGCGGCAAATGGGCACATGCCACTCCATGCGTTCTAGCGGCATTCTTACCGTAAAGGTGTTGCCAATTCGTCACAAAGCGGGCGATTTCAGGGAATTCAGCGTCACGCGCGGAAAAGCCCAGGTGACGCAGGCGCAAAGAAAAACCCCGCCGGGATGCGGCGGGGTTATCAGAGTCTCGCTATCCGAACTGTCAGAACGGGCGCTTGTAGGACGCGCCCAGCGCGAAGGCCCAATCGTTTCCGACCGTGTAGGCGAATGCGCCTCCGGGGCCGTCACCGCAATCACCGGGCGCTCCGCCGCCGCAGTTGCCAGCCTGAGCCACCGAACCGCCGGTCAGATATGTGATGCCGCCGCCCAGACGCAGTTGGCCGCCAGCGGAATCCGCTACCGAAATACCGCCGCTGACGCCGAACGTGTCTTCGTTCACATCCTCGGTGGTCGAGACCCCGGAATTCCAGGTGAAGGAAAGCGATCCGGAAATCATGTCGTTGAATGCGTGACCGACACCGCCCGAGACCGTCCAGCCGTCCTGATAGAAGAACTCCTTCTGCCGCGGACCGGTGGTGGTGTAGTTGAGCGTCTGCAGAACGCTCCAGTCGGTCCAGGTGACCGATCCGAAGGCGAGCCAGCCGGGCGCGATACCGCTCTGCGCTTTGAGCTCGAAGCTCTGCGGCATCGTTGCCGCGCCGACCGAGCTGAAAGTTCCCAACCCATCGACGGAGAACGTGCCAGTCAGGCTGTGTTCGACCGCGGACCGATACATCCCCTGAACGCGCAGGGCGATCTCGGGAATTTCGTAGGCCGCGCCGATCCGGTAGCCGGGCACGCTGCTTTCGGTAAGCGACAGCACGGCAGCCGTTCCGAGCACCGCGTCGCCGATCATATTGCCTTCTTCATAGGAGATGGACTCGAGGAAGCCCCCTCCCAGGATCCAAAGGTTTCCGCGGCCGACATTGAAGCGATATCCGCAAGTCACCCCGAATTCGTCAGTCGTGAAATCGGTGAAACTTGTGCCGGAAGCGCCATTAACCGGAACACTGTCGGCCAGATCCGCGTTAATGCCTGCCTGGATCGCCTGGGGACCGTAAGTCGATTTCGCGCCAAATGGCTGGGTATAGGTTCCCGCGCAGCTGAGATTGTCACTCAGAGCCAGCTTTCCAGCGAAAGAGGGAATAATATAGCTATCGCTATAGTTCGGATCCGTCGCGGCCACACCGCCGATCGTGTCGTATCCGCGTTGCGGCATCACGTAGGCGACGCCGTTGCGCATAACGAAACCGCCAGCTTCATAAAGAATATCCGTGTCGGCCGAGCCGCGGCTGAAGCCGCCCGCCATTGCCGAGCCGGAAATCAAGGTCGCGCCGATCAGGCCGATTATAGTTGTTTTAGTGCCCCTGGGCATGAGTTCCTCCAAACCATGTCCGCTTATTCTTGTCGGAGGGACTGCTGCTTTTTCAAGCAGAAAATGGACAAAGAAACGCCACATTCGAGCCCGGCGACAGGCGCGGCCTTTCGCCACTCCGAAGGATGCCGGCTTTTACGTTTACGTCAACGACACATATGAGCCGAATTCTGTGAAAATTGCCCGATTTGGCCGAAATTTGGTCTCCCGGAATGCAAAACGGGCGCGGAACGCCCGTTGTTGCATAAGTGACACATAAGCCACCTTTTTCGTGCGGCGAACGTATCCCATCCCTTGATGACGCAACGGAAATTAGCCGATTTGCTCAATTCGCGTCAGCGCGGTCTTGAGCGAATCGCACTCGCGCTGCGCCTCCTCCAGCTTCTCGCGTTCGCCGGAAACGATTTCCGGCTTGGCGTTCGCCAGGAATTTCTCGTTGCCCAGCTTCTTCTCGAGCTTCTGAATATCCGCCTCGACTTTGCCGATGGCCTTGCCCAACCGGGCGCGCTCGGCATCGACATCGATCAAACCGCCGAGCGGAAGACAGGCCGTGGCCTCCCCGACGACCATCTGCGCGGACCCCTTCGGCACGTCGCTTTCGAGAAGGATATCCTCGACGCGGGCCAGCCGGCCGATCGCCGCGTCGTGATCCAGCAGGCGACGGCAGGTCTCGCTGTTGGCGCCGACCATGACGAGCGGCACCATTGCCGAGGCGGGCACATTCATTTCGGCGCGCACCGAACGGATCCCCGTCACCAGGTCAATCAGCCAGTTGATCTCGCCGGCGGCTTCCTCGTCCTCGAAGTCCGGACGCGGCCATTCCGCATGGCAGAGCAACGTGTCCCGGCTTTCCGCGGTCAGCGCCCACAGTTCCTCCGTCATGAAGGGCATGAAGGGATGAAGGAGCTTGTAAACACCGTCGAGCACATGAGCGGCGCAGGCCTGCGCTTCGGCCTTAGCCTCCTCGTCGTCGCCATTGAAGACCGGCTTCAGCAGTTCGAGATACCAGTCGCAGAAGGTGTTCCAGACGAAACGATAGGCCGCGCCCGCCGCGTCGTTGAAGCGATACTGGTCGATGCCGTCCGCGACCTCGCGCGCCGTCCGGGTCAGTTCGGTCAGGATCCAGCGGTTGATCTGCAGTTTCGCGTCTTCCGGTCTGAAGCCGGCATCATGCGTGACGCCGTTCATCTCGGCGAAGCGCGTCGCGTTCCACAGCTTGGTGCCGAAGTTGCGGTAGCCGGCGATGCGCGCCGGGTCCAGCTTCACGTCCCTGCCCTGCGCGGCCATGATGGCGAGCGTGAAGCGCAGCGCGTCGGCGCCATATTCGTCGATCAGTTCGAGCGGATCGATGACGTTGCCCTTGGACTTCGACATCTTGGCGCCGAACTTGTCGCGCACCAGCGCGTGGACATAGACGGTCTCGAAGGGCTCGACCGGCGTGCCGGTCTCGTCCTTCATGAAATGAAGGCCCATCATCATCATCCGGGCGACCCAGAAGAAGATGATATCGAAGCCGGTGACGAGCACACTGGTCGGATACCAGGTGGCAAGTGCCTCGGTCTGTTCCGGCCAGCCGAGCGTCGAGAACGGCCACAGCGCGGACGAGAACCATGTGTCGAGCACGTCCTCGTCGCGGGTGAGAACGACGTCCTCGCCATAGTGCGCGCGCGCGGCCGCGGCGGCCTCCTCCTCGCTCTTTTCGACAAAGACGGCGCCGTCCGGTCCGTACCAGGCCGGGATCTGGTGGCCCCACCAGAGCTGGCGCGACACGCACCAGGGCTCGATGTTCTCCATCCAGTTGAAATAGGTGTTTTCCCAGGTCTTCGGCACGAACTGGGTGCGTCCCTCACGCACCGACGCGATGGCCGGTGCGGCCAGCGTCTTCGCGTCCGCGAACCACTGGTCGGTCAGCATCGGCTCGATGACGACATGGGAGCGGTCGCCGAAGGGCTGCATGATCTTCTTGGCCTCGACCAGCGGGATCGCGTTGCCGTCCTCGTCCGTGGTCATCACGGCAAGGCCGTCCGCGTTGATGTCGGCGACGATCTTCTTGCGCGCTTCGAGGCGGTCGAGCCCGCGATAGGCTTCCGGCACCAGATTGATCGCATCGACGTCCGCTTCCGAAGGAAGCGCGCCCGACTCGATGATCTCCATCGCCTTGCCGGCTTCCTCGGCATAGGGCGCGCCGTCAGCGCGCATCGCGGCGGTTTCGTCCATCAGGCGATAGAGCGGAATGTCGTTGCGCTTGGCGACCTGGTAGTCGTTAAAATCGTGCGCGCCGGTGATCTTCACCGCGCCGGAACCGAATTCCGGATCCGGATACTCGTCGGTGATGATCGGGATAAGGCGGCGATGCTCCTTCGGCCCGACAGGAATTTCGCACAGCTTCCCAACGATCGGCGCATAACGCTCGTCAGAGGGATGAACGGCGACCGCACCGTCGCCGAGCATGGTTTCCGGACGCGTCGTGGCGATGGAGATGTAGTCGCGCGTCTCGCGCAGCGTGACGTTGCCGTCGGCGTCCTTCTCGACATATTCATAGGTTTCGCCGCCGGCCAGCGGGTACTTGAAGTGCCACATGTGGCCGTCGACTTCCTTGTTCTCCACCTCGAGGTCGGAAATCGCGGTTTCGAATTTCGGATCCCAGTTGACCAGCCGCTTGCCGCGGTAGATCAGCCCTTCCTTGTAGAGCCGGACAAAGACCTCAAGGACCGCGGCCGACAGGCCGTCATCCATGGTGAAGCGCTCGCGGGACCAGTCGCAAGACGCGCCGAGGCGCTTCAGCTGATTGAAGATCATGCCGCCGGATTCGTTCTTCCAGCGCCAGACGCGTTCGACGAATTTTTCGCGCCCCATCTCGCGGCGCGTCATGTTCTCGCCGCCCTCGGCCAGCTGGCGCTCAACCACCATTTGCGTGGCGATGCCGGCATGGTCCATGCCCGGTTGCCACAACACGTTTTTGCCGTTCATCCGCTGGTAGCGGATCATAATGTCCTGCAGGGTGTTGTTGAGAGCGTGTCCCATATGCAGCGAACCGGTCACGTTCGGCGGCGGAATCACGATGCAATAGGGATCGGCGCCTTCCTTTGCTCCGGCGCCGGCGGCGAAAGCGTCCGCGCCCTCCCAGATTTTGGCAATTCGAGGTTCGACGCTGGACGCGTCAAAGGTCTTGTCGAGCATGTGGAAATGTCCGCGAGCAAAGTCGGTAATTCAGCGCCCGTGTAAATCCGAAGCGCGCGGGACTGTCAACAAAGGCGCTGTTCGAAGGCGCGGCGTCAGGCGTCGCGCGGGTCGCCCCGGGCTATCCGCTCGATCTCAGCACGGACGAGACGTTCGACCAGGGACGGAAGATTGTTGTCGAGCCATTCCTGCAGCATCGGCCGCAGCATTTCCTCGGCCATGGCGTCCAGATCCGGCGCCTGACTGCGGGGCGCAAGATCGGCAAGACTGGCCAGCGACTGCGAAACGCTCTGCGACACCATATCCGAGACCAGCGCCGTCGAGTGCCGCGCAGTCGCCTCCGGCGATGCGGTTCGGGTCGGATTCACCGTTTCACGCAGCAAATCGCCGACCTTCCGGAATGTGCCAACATCGTCCTCGCTGAACCGCCTGTCATATTTCGCCTGGCGATCGGCGAGCAGATCGCGGTCGATATCGGAAAACTCTTCCAGCAGCGCCGCCTCGGCTTCCGATATTTCCGGCGAATCGGACATGTCGATGGACAGATCCAGTTCGATGTCCGCGTCATCGGCAGCCGTGGATGCCGCCGAATCGGCGTCCCGCCCCGTATCCTGCGCAACGATGCCGGTTTCGGCCTGACTTACCGCTTCGGGTTCCGGGTTCGTCCTGGCGGCAGCCGCCTCCCCGGCCTTGTTTTCCTCGGCAAGGTAATCGCTGACGGCGGCGGCAATATCGAAATCGAAGTCGTTTTCGGGGGCAGAACCCTCCCGCGGCGCGACATCGGCAGGTTCCGGCGCGCGCCGGGTCAGCGGCTGCTGCGGAAGTATGGAGGGCGGCGCGGCCGGCCGCTTGCCGACCGGATCATTGGCCGGCTGCGGCGGAACGGTTTCAACGGCTTCGGCGGCTTCAACCTTTTCTTCGACGGGCGGCTTAACCTGAGCCTCGCCCGCATCGATGATCTTGCGGATCGATGCAAGGATTTCATCCATCGAAGGCTGTTCGCGAAGCGCGCTGCTTTGTGACATTTTCCTACCGTCGCCTGATGCCCCGCCGGTCCATCCGGCGAATCATCGGTCAAGCTTAGCGGATGATCCGACAGATGAGAATCCGGCCGCTGGCAGCGACCGGCTCCACCCACAGAAATGAGCTGTTGTTGTGGTTAACGCCCGTCAGGCGTGCGCAGGCCGAACCACTTGTCCTTGACCGCGTTGTAGTGCTCCTTCGGGTCATGGAGCGCGACCTGGAGACCAAGGTTCCTGGCGGTCAGTTTGCCGATCGCGGACAACAGCGCATAGCTGGAGACGACGACATCGCGTTCGGCCTGGGCAAGCGAGATTTGGGCGTCGAGGACGGTATTCTGGGCGTTCAGGACGTCCAGCGTGGTGCGCTGGCCGACGTCGCGTTCCTGAACAACTCCGTCGAGCGCCAAACGGCTGGCGCGAAGCGTTTCGCGGTTGGCGGTCACGGCCGCGCGCGAAGCCGACAATTGCGTATATGCGGATGTCACGGCCGCACGCACCTGATCGCGCGACACATCCAGACCGATACGAGCCTGGCCGAGCGACTCCTTCGACTGCCGGACCGTCGCACTCGCCGCGCCGCCCTGGTAGATCGGAACGGTTAGGGTTGCGCCGACAGACGCGCTCTCGCTGGTGGTGGAACCGCCGGTATTGGCCGAAAAGCTAGAATGGTTCCGCGAAACGGATGCTGAAAGCCCGACCTGCGGCAGGAACGCACCTTCGGCCGATTTCACGTTATAAACACCGGCATCGATCAGGTACTTGCTGACCAGGATCGCGGGGTGCTGCGCGAAAGCCGTCGCCAAGGCCGTATCGAGAGACCGGGGCAGACCCTTCGCGACCGCGTTCGCCGGGGACAGATTCGTCGGATCGGAACCGGTCAGCTGCCGGTAGATGGCAGCGCTCGAAATGGCTGCGGCGCGTGCCGCCTCCAGCTGAGCCTGAGCGCCCGCGCGGCTGGCCCTTGCCTGCTCGACATCGGTTCGGGTGCCCTCGCCAACATCGAAGCGCGCAGATGCCGCGCGTACCTGTTCGTCCAAAAACGCGAGGTTACGCTGGCGGAACATCGCGATGTCGCGGTTCTGCAGCACGTCCATATAGGCCTGCGCGGTGTCGAACAGCACGTTCTGCTCGCTGTTGCGCAGGTTCTCGCGCTGCGCCAGCACGTTCAGTTCGGCGGCGCGAACGCCGTTTCTCGTCTGGAAGCCGTCGAACAACGACTGGCTGATCGTGATGCCGAAGCTGTGGCTGGTGATGCCCTTGGAGCCGGTCGACCAGGAATTCGTGATGCCGGCCGTTCCCGTTACGCGCGGCCTGTAACCTGATTTCGCAAGCGCCACGCTTTCATCGGTAACGCGCATGCCCGCCCGCGCCGAATTGAGGCTCGAATTGTTCTCGTAGGCCTTGGCCATGGCGCCGAAAATCGTTTCGGCGCGAACGGCCTGCGGGGCAACGATAACAGCGACGGCGACAGCAGTTGCGAGAAAGGAATGGCGCATCCGGACGGTCCTGATTGACGATAACCAACCGATGGTTGGCGTTAGTTTATTATTAATCGCTCACCTTGACGGCAATACCGGCCTCCGAACTTATCGGCGGGTGTTGCCCTGCAGCAACCATTCACGCCTCGCTCAGAACGAGAATTCAAGCTTCCGCTCGAATCCCGGCAACGCCTTCACACTGAGATTAAAGGCTTTTCTCCCGGAAACGTACGCTCCGTCCTTTACATAGAGTGTGGCAAATCCGCCCAGGCCATGTCCTTCGACAACCACGAGCTGGCCACCATCCTTCAATTGATCGAAAAGAACCTCGGGAACCGAATCGACGGAACCGCCGATAAAGATCACATCATAGGGACCTTCGCCGGCGTAGCCGGCATCAAGCGATCCGGTCACCACCGCGACATTGTCGAACCCGTTTTCCAGCAGGATGTCGCTCGCCCGCTCCGCAAGTTCCTCGTCGCTTTCGAGCGCGATGACGGCGTTGCCGAGCAGCGAAAGGACCGCCGAGGAATAGCCTGTACCGCAACCGATATCGAGCACCAGATCACCCGGGTGCACGTCGGCGAGTTGCACGAGCTTTGCGAAAGGCGACGGCTCCATAAGGAAGCGGCGCGCCTCGGCCGTCGGGCCGGAAATCTCGATGTCGTCGTCGATATAGGCAAATGGTTTGCGCTGGTCGGAGACGAATGCCTCGCGCGGAACCGTGAGAAACGCGTCCACAACACGCAGATTCGTCACGTCGGTCGTGCGAATCTGGCTGTCGACCATGGTTTGACGCAATTCGTCGTAAGAGTACGCCATGGTTATCACCCGCTTCCGTCGATCCCGCCTTGCCGCCCTGTCAGGCAAGCAACCGGTGGAGGCCTCGCCCGGAATCGAACCGGGGTGCAAGGATTTGCAGTCCTCTGCGTAACCACTCCGCCACGAGGCCGATATCCACCGTTGTCGTTGATCGGATAGGGATTTTCGAATTGGCGGTCAAGCGCCATTCTCAACAGTTTCCCGCATCGATCCGAATTGCCGCCGACCCAACGGCATCCGCGACCTGAAAACACGGAGCAAATGCGCGAGCCATGCCCGGACAGGCCGCGCTAGCGTCCCTTTCGCCGCCGGCGTTCCCAGCGAACAATAAGATTGCGACGCCATCGGCGGATGCGCGGCACATCCTGCGCCAGAACGAGCAGGCCGAGCGGCAGCATCCAGAAACCGACGACAGGAAGAAATCCAAGAGCCCCGCCAACGACCAGCGCCGAGCCGAGCCCAATGCGTCCGGCTCGCGTCGCCGGCACGGGGAAATGCCGGTTGAGCACCCTTATCGTGTGTCGCGTCGGCCGCCCGCCTTCGCCGCTTTCCTGCGTCCTGTTGATATCAGCCATCGACCTAAACCGTTGTCAGGCGCAGATATGCCCGGAATGCGGTTATTTCCAGCCATTCCAATCGTCGGGACAGTTGCATGCAAAAAAGTTTCATTCACAGCTTGGCAAATCGGAAAGACCTTTGATATAGGCTCCGCTCAGCTTGAGCGCTGTTCCCCGGTAGCTCAGCGGTAGAGCAACCGGCTGTTAACCGGTTGGTCGCTGGTTCGAATCCGGCCCGGGGAGCCATTCTTTTCCAAAGGGGTCAGCGAAATTCGCTGACCCCTTTGCCATTTCGGCTTTCCGTCCGCCGCGTAGCCTTCGCGCAAGGGTCGGCCGCTAAGACTGTCTCATCGAAGCATTCGCGAGGCTCATTCGGGTGGACAACAGGAAAGTCCGGCGCATCGGGATCGGGGCGGCATGTCTGGGCGCGCTACTCGCCCTGTCCGGCTGCTATTCCAAGCCGCTCGGCGTGATGGCGTCGGAAGATCCATCCTTCAAGGGCATGGACGTGCAACTGGCCGAGGCGCGCCTGCACAATTTCCTCAGCGATCACGGAACGATGTCGCTGGCGCTGCCCAATGGCGACCAGTGCAAGGGCAAGTGGACGAGTTACAAGAAGCGTTTCGCCGGCGTGCCGAGAGGGTCATTGCTCTATGCGATGGGCCCGCTGACCGATCGCAACGTTTCGATCGTCGGTAACCAGGCAAGCTCGAGAAACGGCAAGGCGACGCTCTATTGCTGGCAGGGAACGACTGTCGAAGTCGACTTCGTCACCCGACGCGGCACCGCGGATGGCTATGGAGTCGCCATGGATTCAGGCGGCAGGTATTACCTTCTGGATTTCGCCTGGCCGTGAAACCGGCCTGACGTCAGTGCCGGGTAGCGCCAGGCTTGGGACCGAAATCGAGTATGGCGTTGTCGCGCGCATCGGAAATACGGTCCTGCACAAGGCCCAGCAGCGCGTTCGAGATCTCGTCCTCGTTCCAGCCTGCGGCCAGTGCCTTGACCACCAGACCTTCAATGCCCGCTTCGAGATAAGTCGAACAGTCCAGATCGCGGTCACCGGTCATCGCACCGTCGCCGCCTGCCGTCGCATCCTTGGTCGTCATGGGGCTGACCTCTGTTCCTCGAAAACTCTTGCTCCAACTCGGCGCATCGCGCCCTAGCGTCATTGACGCCACTCAAGAATGAGCCCGAGATGGTAAACGAATTCCTAAAATACTCCATATCGGCGGTACACGTAAGGTGCGATTCCCACGGTAGCGATCCAAACGCACGGCGCACGCGTAACGGACAGGAACAGTATCCAGCCCGACAGATAGATGAACGATTTCAAAGGTCCCGACCTTCCACAAGCTCCCGTGATCGTCTGGTTTCGCAATGATCTGCGCGTCACCGACAACCTTGCGCTGAGCGCCGCTTCACAGGCCGGCAATCCGGTTGTACCCGTCTATATTCTCGAAGATGACGACGAAACGGTGCCTCTCGGCGGGGCGCAGGCCTGGTGGCTGCATCACTCGCTGACATCGCTGTCGGAGGCGCTTGAACGCTTGGGCGCGCCGCTGGTGTTTCGTCGCGGCGATCCGGCGGAAATTCTGAAGGACATTGTCAAGACGACCGGCGCCTGCTCGGTTCTCTGGAACCGCCGTTACGTTCCGGCGCAGATGGATCGCGACGCGGCGCTCAAGTCGGATCTTCGCGATGAAGGCGTGACGGTTGAAAGCTTCGACGGACAGTTGATGCACGAACCGACACAGCTGAAGACCGGGTCGGGCGGCCCCTATCGCGTCTATACGCCGTTCTGGCGCGCCTTCAGCGAGAATTGCCATCCTCGCCCGCCGGTCGGCGCGCCGAAGGAACTTGTCCGGTTCGAGGGTGAGCTCGCGTCGGACGAGTTGGAATCCTGGTCGCTGCTGCCGACCAATCCTGATTGGGCCGGCGGCATCGCCGAGGCATGGACGCCCGGCGAGGACGGCGCCCGAGCGCGGCTTGAGGAGTTCATTTCGGAGGCGCTCGACGGGTATGCGGACGGGCGCGACTTTCCCGGCAAAGAAAGCACGTCGAGGCTTTCGCCTCATCTCGCTTTCGGAGAGATTTCACCCTTCCAGATCTGGGGCGCGACGGAAGAAAACCGGGACGACGCGCCGGCTCGCGACTTCACGACCTTCCGCAAGGAAGTGGTCTGGCGGGAATTCTCCTGGCACCTGCTGGTCAATTTCCCCGATCTGCGCACGAAGAACTACAACAGCGATTTCGATGCTTTCCCGTGGCGCGCGCCGGGCGAAGAGTTGGAGCGCTGGCAAAAGGGGATGACAGGCTACCCCTTCATCGACGCCGGCATGCGCCAGCTTTGGCGGACCGGCTGGATGCACAATCGCGTCCGCATGGCGGTCGGCTCCTTCCTCGTCAAGCATCTGCTGATCGACTGGCGGCATGGCGAAAGCTGGTTCCGCGATACGTTGGTCGATGCCGATCCCGGATCGAACACGGCCAGTTGGCAATGGATCGCCGGATCAGGCGCCGACGCGGCGCCCTATTTCCGCATCTTCAATCCGATCCTGCAGGGCGAGAAATTCGATCCCGACGGACACTATGTCCGCCAGTTCGTGCCGGAGCTTGCGGACCTGCCGGACAAGTATCTGCACAAGCCTTGGGAAGCGCCTGAGGCTACGCTGCGGAAGGCAGGGGTGACGCTTGGGGAAACCTATCCGCACCCGATCGTCGAACATCGCGGAGCACGGCAGCGCGCCATGGCCGCCTATGAGGAAATGAAGCGCAACTCGGCGTGAAACGCACCGCGAAAGCCGCTTGGCAGGCGAAATAAAATCCGGTTAGTGTGGCCCCATGAGTGCCGATTGCGAAGCAAAGACGGGATCCGCGCCGACAGGGGCACTTGCGGAACGGATCAGGCAGGAAGCGGTGCATCTGACGCCGCACGACATTCGTCGTGCCCTCAAAGGCATCCCCCTGAAGGCGAAACTCGCCCTGCGCGCCGCGACGCTGCTCCCGCAAGGATCCCTGACCGTCCAACTGCCCGACAAGCGCGTTTTCAAGGTCGGCGGCAACGCACCCGGCCCGGAAGCGGTCCTGATCCTGCATAATTGGAACCTGCCCCGCCGCGCCCTGTCCGAATCCACCATCGGGGTCGCCGAGACCTATATGGACGGCGATTGGGAAAGCCCCGACGTGACAGCGGTTCTGGAGCTTTTCGTCGCCAACGAGACGCTGGGCTACCAGATCGTCAAGGCGAACCACCTGTTCCGCGCCTTCAACGCCTTCCGGCACTGGCTGAACCGGAACACGCGGGACAAGGCGAAGCGGAATATTTCGGCGCACTACGACCTCGGCAACGAGTTCTACGGGCGCTGGCTCGATCCTAGCATGACCTACTCCTCCGCGCTGTTCGCGGACGGCGCCAACGACCTCGAATCGGCGCAGGCCGCCAAGTACCGCGCCCTTGCCAAGGCGACGGATATCGGGCCGGACGACCATGTCCTCGAAATCGGTTGCGGCTGGGGCGGCTTCGCCGAATTCGCCGCGCGCGAGATCGGCTGCCGCGTCACGGGACTGACGATCAGCCGCGAGCAACTGGAATTCGCGCGCGACCGAATTCGCCGCGCCGGCCTCGAGGATCGCGTCACCTTCAAGTTCCAGGATTACCGCGACGAGCCCGAGACCTATGACCGCGTCGTGTCCATCGAGATGTTCGAGGCGGTCGGCGAGCAATACTGGCCGACCTATTTCGGCAAGCTGCACGAAGTGTTGAAGCCGGGCGGCAAGGCCGGCCTGCAGATCATCACGATAAATGAGCGCGCCTTCCCCGAATACCGGGCCAATCCCGACTTCATCCAGCGCTACATCTTTCCCGGCGGCATGCTGCCGACGCCGCAGATCCTCGACGGGCTGAGTTCCGACCACGGCCTGAAGAAGTTTGCCGAGCGTGTCTTCGCGCAGGATTATGCGCGGACGCTCGCCATGTGGCGCGACCGCTTCCATGAGAGCTGGGAGCAGATCAAACCGCTCGGATTCGACCAGCGTTTCCGCCGCATGTGGGAATTTTACCTGCATTATTGCGAGGCCGGGTTCCGCGAGGAATTCATCGACGTTCGGCAGATCGTCTACGCCCGGTCCGACTGACCCTTATCGCCGCGGCCATTCCCAGCGCACGTCCTCCGCACCGTCGACCACCGTTTCGCCAAGCTCCTTCCTGAGCTCGTAGCACACGGTTCCCTCACCGCCCTGCAGCGGCTCGACCAGCGCCGCCGAGTGCGAGACGACGATGATTTGGGACCGCCGAGCCGCCCGTTCGATCAAGCGCGACAGCGCCGGCAGGAGGTTCGGATGCAGGCTGGTCTCCGGTTCGTTGAGGACCAGAAGCGGCGGCGGCCTCGGCGTCAGCAAGGCAACGACAAGCAGCAGATAGCGCAAGGTCCCGTCCGACAGTTCCGCAAGACGCAAGGGCCTCAGCAGTCCCGGCTGCCGCATCGCTAGTTCGAACATCCCGTCCGAAACGGCCAGTTCGACGGAGCTGCCCGGGAACGCATCCTCGATCGCCTCGTCCAGCGCCTCGGCATCGCCAATTTCCCGGATGGTCTGGAAGGCGGCCGCGAGGTCGGCTCCGTCGGAGGCTAGCGTTGTCGTCCGCGTTCCGATCTGCGGAAACCGGGACGGCGCGTCGCGGTCGGTACGCAGATGGTCGTAAAAGCGCCACGACCGCATCCTCTCCCTGACGGCGAGCAGTTCGGGCGTTTCGCCCGGGTCCGCGGCGTGCGTCATCACGCTGTCGAACCCCGCGAGATCCTTGAGGACGGTGCGGCGGGCGCCCTTTTCCGTGAGCACCTGGACATGGGGGCCGGTACGGTTTGCGATCTCGTTCGACCGGCGCAGGCACTCGCCGACCCACAGCGCCTCGGCCTTGATCTCCGGATCGGCGTTGAACACCGAGCCCGGCGCGGGAATCGGCATGCCGAGATCGATGGCGTAGCCGTAATCCTCGTCGGCAAAGCCGAGCTTCAGGCTGACGGGACCGGTCCTGACCGTTCCCTGAACGGGTTGCTGACCCGCCTTCATCGCCCGCGAGAAGGATTCCGGCCCCGCCCAGAGCGTCGATTGCAGCCCGCCCTCCTTCGCGAGGGCGCCAATAACACCGCCCTGCGCGACCTCCGCCAGCAGCCGGATCGAGCGATAGAGGCTCGACTTGCCGCTTCCGTTGGCGCCGGTGATCACGGTCAGCCGGTCAAGCGGCAGGACGAGATCGCGAATCGAGCGATAGCCGGAAACGGCCAGTGTAATGATCATCCGTCCACCCGCATGCTTCGTGACTCGCCGACTATAGGAAAAGACGTCCGGCCCGCAATCGCCGCATCCGGCGTCCGCGGCCCTGATGGTCCGCGCCAATGCGCCGCAAGCGAATTTGCCGCAAAAGAAATCCGCCTATTCGGGTTCCCGCAGAAGGAGTTGTGCCTTGAAGCGCCGATACCGAAACCATACTGTCTGCAAAAACATCAAGGACGGATCATGTTCAATTCGGTGCTCGAGACCATCGGCAACACGCCGCTGATCAAGCTCAAACGCGCGTCGGAGGAAACGGGCTGCACGATTCTCGGCAAGGCCGAATTCCTCAATCCCGGCCAGTCGGTGAAGGACCGCGCCGCGCTTTTCATCATCCGCGACGCCGAGGAAAAAGGCCTGCTGAAACCGGGCGGGGTCATCGTCGAGGGCACCGCCGGCAATACCGGCATCGGGCTCTCCATGGTCGCGCGCGCGTTGGGTTACCGTGCGGTGATCGTCATTCCCGAAACCCAGTCGCAGGAAAAGAAGGACGCGATCCGGCTCTATGGCGCCGAACTGATCGAGGTTCCGGCCGTCCCTTACCGCAATCCCAACAATTATGTCCGTGTCTCCGGCCGGCTCGCCGAACAGCTGGCCGCATCCGAGCCGAACGGCGCGATCTGGGCCAACCAGTTCGACAATGTCATCAACCGGCAGGCGCATGTGGAAACCACGGCTCCGGAGATCTGGCGCGACACGGGCGGCATGGTCGACGGCTTCATCTGCGCAGTCGGGTCCGGCGGCACGCTTGCCGGCGTCGCCGAGGGGCTGCGGGAGAAACGGCCCGACATCAAGATCGGCCTGGCCGACCCGATGGGCGCGGCGCTCTTTTCCTATTACAAGACCGGCGAGTTCAAATCGGAAGGATCGTCGATCACCGAGGGGATCGGCCAGGGCCGCATCACCGCGAATCTGGAAGGGTTCGCACCGGATTTCGCATACCGGCTTTCAGACGACGAAGCGCTGAAGATCATCTTCGACCTTGCGCAGGAGGAAGGCCTTGTGATGGGCGGCTCGACCGGCATCAACATCGCCGGCGCGATAGCCATGGCGAAGGAGATGGGGCCGGGCCATACGATCGTCACCGTGCTCTGCGACTACGGCAATCGCTACCAGTCGAAGCTTTTCAATCCGGAGTACCTGCGCGGCAAGAACCTTCCGGTGCCGGCATGGATGGAGACCCGGACCGAATATGACGTGCCCTTCGAGGACGTGGAATAATGGCCCATTCAGTCAAGGCGCTCTTCCGCGACGACGCCTATCAGTCCGTCGCGGAGGGAACCGTGCTCGCGGTCAATGAGCGCGGCGGCATCATTCTCGACCAGACCTGCTTTTATGCGACATCCGGCGGCCAGCCGGGCGATACCGGTTTTTTCGAACGCGAAGACGGTTCGAAAATCGCAATCGCGGCGACCGTCTGCGGCGAGACCAAGGACGAGATCATCCATGTCCCCGCGCCCGGCCAACGGGTGCCGGAGACCGGCGAGAAGCTGACTCTGCATATCGACTGGGACCGCCGTTACAAGCTGATGCGCATGCACACGGCCTGCCACCTGCTGACGGTGGTGTGCCCCTATCCGATCACCGGCGCGTCCGTCGGCGAGGAGGAAAGCCGCGTCGATTTCGACATTCCGGAATTCGACAATGACAAGGCCGCGATCAGCGAAAAGCTGATGGCGCTCGTTGCCGCCAACCACCCGATCTATGTCGAGACGATTTCCGACGCGGACCTCGCCGCCAATCCGGGCCTCGTCAAATCGAAGAACGTCCGTCCGCCCACCGGCAGCGGCTCGATCCGCCTCGTCTGCATCGGCAAGGAGGCCTCTATCGACAGCCAACCCTGCGGCGGCACCCATGTCACCGAGACGCAGGAAGTCGGCGACATCCATATCGGCAAGATCGAGAAGAAGGGCCGCGAGAACCGCCGTTTTCGCATCCGCTTCGGCCCACTGCCGGCGGCCTGAGCCACAACAGTGCAATCGGCGGCAGGGCTGGCCACCTCTTGCGTTCCCGCCGCCACTCCTGCCTTTATGGCACGCGGCATTCCGCCCGTCTGTTATGTGAAAAGGTGCGCCCGTGAGCGAAAAGAGCCCGTTTGTAGTCTCGCCGGAATGGCTGGTGAAACATCTCAAGGATCCCGGCCTGTCGATCGTTGACGGGTCCTGGTATCTGCCAGCGCAGAACCGCGACGCACGCGCCGAATACGATGCGGCGCATATTCCAGGCGCGGTCTTCTTCGACCAGGACGCCGTGGTCGATCCCGACAGCGACCTGCCGCATACCCTGCCCTCGCCCTCGGTCTTCGAGCAGCATGCCAGCGCGATGGGCATTTCGCGCGAGGACACGATCGTCGTCTATGACGGGCCGGGCATGTTTTCCGCGCCGCGCGTCTGGTGGCTGTTCCGCGTCATGGGCGCTGACAAGGTCTTCCTCCTCGATGGCGGCTTCGACAACTGGAAGAAGGACGGCCATATCGTCACCGCGACGCCGACCAAGATAGCCTCCACGGCCTTCCTGCCCAAGTTCGACGCCTCGAAGGTCGCCTCGCTTGCCGACATGATGACGATCGTCAAGGACGGGTCGAGCCAGATCGCGGACGCCCGGCCGGCCGGCCGGTTCACCGGCGAGGAGCCGGAGCCGCGTCCCGGGATACGATCCGGCCACATGCCGGGCGCGCGCAACGTGCCGACACCGACGTTTTCGGAGGGCGGCTACCTGAAGGATATCGACGGGCTGCGCCAGGTACTGAGCGAAGCCGGCATCGATCCGGCCCGTCCGGTCGTCACGTCCTGCGGGTCCGGCGTGACCGCCGCGGTCATCTCGCTGGCGCTGGAATCGGTCGGCGCGACGAGCCACAGGCTTTACGACGGCTCGTGGACGGAATGGGGATCACGCGACGATACGCCGGTCGAAACGGGGCCGGCGAAGGGCTGATCAGGATCATGAACGCCCGCGCCCGATCGCTCGACACGACCATCACCTTTCTTGAAATGACCACGATGCCGGCGAAGCGCTATCCGCTGCCGCTCGGGGTCAACGCGGCGATCCTGCATGCCGAGAGGCCGCAGCTCGCTTTTTATCGCTTCCTGCAACTGCAGGTGGGGTATGCCTGGAACTGGGAATACCGGCTGCGCATGGATGACGAGACGCTGCTCGCCGCCATCCATGCCGACACGACCGAGATCTATGTGCTCTATCTCGACGGCGCGCCGGCCGGCTTCTTCGAGATCAACCGGGCCGACCCCGCAGCGACCGATCTCGCCTATTTCGGGCTGATGCCGCATGCGGCGGGCCGAGGGCTCGGCCGATGGTTCCTGTCGCGGGCGATCGAGGCGTGCTGGGCGAACGGCCCGGAGAAGATCACCGTCAATACCTGTACGCTGGATCACCCGGCCGCGCTGTCGCTCTACCAGAAGCTCGGCTTCGTGCCCTACAGACAGGCGCCCGGGAAAATCCGCCCCCTGACGAAAAAGGAGATCCACGGCCTCGCCGAAGCAGCGCTGCCGAAAGGCTGAACGCGCCGTTCAAGCCCGGTTCATCCACGCAGGGCTAACCCTGACACACAACATCGAACCCCAAGGAGTGTGTCATGAACCGCCGCAACTTTCTGAGATCCGCCGCTGCCGCCGGTGCGGCGGCCCTGATCCCCGCCCTGACCGAAACCGCCTTCGCCCAGTCGACCCCGGACGCAGCCACGATCCTGCGCCAGCTGAAGCGCACGCCGGAAAAGAAGATCGCGCCGAAAGCGCGCGTCACCATCGAACAGTTCAAGCGCACCCCGCGGCTGCGCCACATGGCGCCGTCCATCGACATCCAGTCGATCAACTTCGCCTTCGGTTCCGCGGCCATCCCGGCAAGCCAGCGCTGGAAGGTCGAGCAGATCGCCATCGCGATCAACAACATCCTTCAGGGCAATCACCACGAAAGGTTCCTGATCGAGGGCCATACCGACGCCGTCGGGTCGCGCGCCGCCAACCAGGCTCTTTCCGAAGCCCGCGCCGCGTCGCTCGCCCAGGTGCTGGTTCAGTATTTCGGCGTTCCCTACCGCGCCCTCGACACGATCGGCTATGGCGAGGATTACCTGCTCGTGCCGACACCGGCCGCCGAATGGCGCAATCGCCGCGTCACATTGCGGCGCGTCACCGACTTCGTGACGATGTACTGATCGCGCGGCACTGACCCCGCATGAATCGGGTGGCGGGCAACCGCCGCCCGATATTCTATCCGCCCATCGACCGGCGCGGCGTCCGCTCTGATTGTAGCAATCAGATCGGCAAAATGCCGCGCCAGCTTCTTTAATGGGACCGGTAACCTTTCCGATCATGAGCCTTCATGATCGGGGACCGGTCCAGAGCTCTGGAGCCCGCGATGGATCGCCTCACCTTTTTCGCAATCGACACCGGGGCGGCCCGCGCCATCCAGCGCGGCGGCCCGGACGCCTATGGCCAGCAGCCGACGAAAGTCGTCTCCGACGGTGACGGGATGCCGTGCCGGCATTGCATGAAAAACATCGAAGCCGGCGAGGACTATCTCATTCTCGCCTGGCGACCCTTCCCGAGCCATCAGCCCTTCGCGGAAACCGGGCCGATCTTCCTTCACGCCCGCGAATGCGAGGCCATGGAGCCGGGACCGCAGGTTCCGGATGTCCTGCACCAATCGTCGCGCTATCTGCTGCGCGGCTATGGCCGCGACGACCGGATCGTCTATGGCTCGGGAAAGGTCGTGCCGCAGCCCAGGATCGAGGCCTACGCCCGCGAGCTCTTCCAGGATCCGGCGATCGCCTATGTCCATGTCCGCTCGGCGACCAACAATTGCTACCAGGCGCGCATCGAACGCGCCTGATATCGACGGGGTTCTGTTCTGAAAACAAATACGGCCGGTCGTGACCTCTCTCGACCGGCCGTATCGCGCTGTCGGCCTGTCAGGCGACCTTCAGCGCGTCCTGCGGTGCAGCCATCTCGTAACCGAGGGCGTCGGCAACCGCCTTGTTGGTAATCCGGCCGCGATGGACATTGAGGCCGTTACGCAGATGCGGTTCGTCGACCAGCGCCTTCAGACCCTTGTTGGCCAGCATCAGGCCATACTGCAGCGTCGCATTGTTGAGCGCCTTGGCCGAAGTGACCGGCACCGCGCCCGGCATGTTGGCGACGCAATAATGGATGATGCCGTCGATCTCGTAGGTCGGCTCGGAATGCGTGGTCGCCTTCGAGGTTTCGAAGCAACCGCCCTGGTCGATGGCGACGTCGCAGAGCACGGCGCCCTTCTTCATGCCGCCGAGCATCTCGCGGGTGACGAGCTTCGGCGCCGCGGCGCCCGGGATCAGCACGGCGCCGATCACGGCGTCGGCGGAGAAGACCTCCTCTTCCAGCGCCTCGATCGTCGAGTAACGGGTGTGTACGCGGCCGTTGAAAATATTGTCGAGTTCGCGCAGGCGCGGGATCGAACGGTCGATGATCGACACATCCGCGCCGAGGCCGACGGCCATCTTGGCCGCGTTGAGGCCGACGACGCCGCCGCCGAGAACGACGACCTTGGCCGGCAGGACGCCCGGCACGCCGCCAAGCAGGATACCGTGGCCGCCATGCGCCTTCTGAAGCGCGGTCGCGGAGGCCTGGATCGCCATGCGGCCGGCGACTTCCGACATCGGCGCGAGCAGCGGCAGGCCGCCGCGGTCGTCGGTGATGGTCTCGTAGGCGACGGCGGTGCAGCCGCTTTCGACCAAGCCTTTTGTCTGCGCCGGATCGGGCGCGAGGTGAAGATAGGTGTAGAGGATCTGGTCGTCGCGCAGCATCGCCCATTCCGACGGCTGCGGCTCCTTCACCTTCACGATCATGTCGGACTGGGCGAAGACCTCTTCCGCCGTCTTCACGATCTTCGCGCCGGCGGCGACATAGGCGGCGTCATCGGCGTCAATGCCGAGACCGGCGCCGGTCTCGACGATGACGGTGTGACCGTTGGCGACATATTCCCGCACCGAACCCGGCGTCAGACCGACCCGGTATTCGTGGTTCTTGATTTCCTTCGGACAACCGACGCGCATCGTTTTCTCCCTGATGATCCGGCATTGCTCCTGACGGACATGATCATCGAAACCGCTGCGAATGTCCTTGCAAAGTGGGGATGCGCCAGACCGCCTTTTCGCATATTATTGCAACAGAGCGTTCCAAACCGACGAAAGATTGCACGCATGCAACTCGATTCGATTGATCTCGCGATCCTGACCGTCCTTCAGACCGATGGCCGCATGTCGAATGCGGCGCTTGCCGAAAAGGTCGGCCTATCTCCGTCCGCCTGCTCGCGCCGGCTCGACAATCTGGAGAAATCGGGGGCGATCCGCGGCTATCACGCTCGCGTTTCCAACAAGGCGCTCGGCTACACGATGACCGTCATCGTGCATATTTCGCTTTCCGGCCAGTTCCAGAAGACATTGCGCGAATTCGAGGAAGCGGTCAGGCGCTGCCCCAACGTGCTGGTCTGCTACCTGATGAGCGGCGAATACGATTACATCCTACGCGTCGCCGCCAAGGATCTCGCCGACTACGAGAGGATCCACCGCGACTGGCTTTCGTCCCTGCCGCATGTGGTCAAGATCAACTCGTCTTTTGCGCTGCGCGAGATCATCGACCGGCCGAATGTGGGCATAGATGTCAGCCTCGCTTGAGAGACCGTTTCTCCGTCAGGCCGCCTCGGCGATCTTCATCGTCACGCCGAGCGAGGCGAGCGTATCCCAGTAAGCGGGAAAGGTTTTCGCCACGCAGCCGGGATCGAGGATCGTGACGCCGCACGTCTTCAGTCCGGCCAGCGCGAAACTCATGGCGATGCGATGGTCCGCGAAGCTGTCGATCGTGGCGTCAACGGTCGCGCCGGCGAGCTTCGGATCGCCGTAGACGATCAGGTCGTCTTCCTCTTCTCCGGCGAGACCCTGCCTGATCCCGTTGAGACCCTTGTACAGCGCCGCGATCCGGTCGCATTCCTTGACGCGCAGATTGGCGATGCCGGTGAAGCGCACCGGCCGCTCATTATAGGCCGCCAGCACCGCCAGCGTCGGGATCGCGTCCTGCATCTGCGATCCCTCGATCACGGCAGGCATCCGAGGGAACTCCGCGATGATCTCGCGCGCCTTCGCATCCGGCTGGGTGAATGCATCGGCCGGCACGCCGAGGTCGATTGCGCCGCCGGTCAGCCTTTCGGCAGCCCACAGATAGGTCGCGGCCGACGCATCGGGCTCGACCAGGAAATCCGTCGCCTTGTAGGCGCCAGGCTCGACAAGCCATTCCGCCGCACCGCGCTGTTCGGCTGTCACGCCGAAGGCACGCATCGCCGCAAGCGTCAGATCGACATAGCCGCGCGCGCCGATCTGCGGCCCCGTCAGCGCGATTTCGACCGGACCGTCAGCCAGCGGCGCGGCCATCAAGACCGCGGAGACATACTGGCTGGACAGGCTGCCGTCGATCTCGACCCGGCCGCCGGGGAAGCCCCCCTGCCCGCGAATGGTCACCGGCGGATAGCCGCCGATCGATTCCGCATCGATGCCCATCTCGCGCAGCGCCTCGACCAGCGGCCCGATCGGGCGCTTGCGCATATGCTGGTCGCCATCGACGACGACGGTCCCGTCAACGGTCGCGGCGGCGGCCGTCAGGAAGCGTGTCGCGGTGCCGGCATTGCCGAGGAAGAGCGGCGCGTCCGGCTCGGACAGCCCGCCTTCGCTGCGAACGACGAATGTGGTCGCGTCGGGCTCGTCCACCTCGACGCCCATGGCCCGGATGGCGGTCGCCATATGGGAGGTGTCTTCGCTCTTCAGCGCACCGGTGATGCGGCTCTGCCCCTTGGCGAGCGCAGCCAGCAAGAGCGCCCGATTGGTGATCGACTTCGAGCCCGGCGGCATGGCCTTGCCGGTCAGCGGCGCCTTGACCGGGGCGACCGTCAGGGCGGAGGCCGAAAGATAGGGATTGGCCAGCATGGCGTTTCCAGGTCCTGGGAATGGGGGCTGCGGGAAAGCGCCTAAGCCAGCCCGCCGTTCCGGTCAAGCAGATGCGCCGGCGCCGGGTGTCAAACCGCCCGGTCTTCGCCCCGCCACAGGCCGTCGCCATTCTGGTCGACGATCAGCCTCGCCTTGCCGAGCGTCGCGCTCCTGGCGGTATCGGGATCGGGCAGCAGATCGGCGCGCACGAATTTCCGCTCAACGAGAGTGCCGTCGACCTGCTTGCGGATCATCCCGGCAATGCGCCACTGGCCGCCCTCCTTGACGGGTCGCGCGAACAGTTCGACTTCGTTGTAAACCTCGTCGGGCTCGTTGGACTGCGGCTCATTCTCATTGGCCGCCGAACCGAACAGACGTTTGAAGAATCCTGTCATGTGTATCTCCTGTCGCGCCAGCATGTGGCCGGGGACCATGCCTGTCAATTCTCGCCCCTGTCACAGTCTTGACACCGATCTGCAATGCGACTGCAATCATTTGCCGATTGGTTGGGCCAATCAGGAATCGCTCTAGCGGAGGAATGCCATGTCTCAGTTGAACCCGAATATTGCCTTGCATCCGATTACCCGCCGCTCGCTGCTGGCAGGCGCGGCGGCGACGAGCGCGATCATCGCGCTGCATCCCTTCTCCGTCCGGGCGCAAGCCAACCAGGCGCATCTGCGCATCATGGAAACGACCGACATCCACGTGGCGGTGCTTCCCTATGACTATTACGCCGACAAGCCGAACGACACGATGGGCCTCGCCCGCACCGCCTCGATCATCGACGGCTTCCGCAAGGAAGCGACCAACACGATGCTGATCGACAATGGCGACTACCTGCAGGGCAATCCGATGGGCGACTGGATCGCCTATGAACGCGGCATGGACGGCGACGTGGTCCATCCGGTGATCGAGGCGATGAACGTGCTCGGATATGACTGCGGCACGCTCGGCAACCACGAATTCAACTACGGCCTGTCCTTCATGGACAAGGTCAATTCCGGCGCGAACTACCCGATCGTCTGCGCCAATCTGGTCAACGGCACCGAACTCGCCGCCAATCCGCGCGACGACAAGCTTTACATGAAGCCCTACATCATCCTCGACAAGACCGTGACCGATGGCTCCGGCGAGGAGCAGACCGTGCGCGTCGGCTTCATCGGCTTCGTCCCGCCGCAGATCATGACCTGGGATTCGCGCCATCTCGTCGGCAATGTCATGACCCGCGACATCGTCGAGACGGCCAAGGCCTGGGTTCCGCAGATGAAGGAGGACGGCGCCGATATCGTCATCGCGCTTTCGCATTCGGGGATCGACGGCGTCCAGACCGAGATGATGGAAAACGCCTCGCTGTTCCTCGCCGGCGTGGACGGCATCGACGCCGTCTTCACCGGCCACCAGCACCGGGTCTTCCCGGGCGATTTCGACGGCATCGAGGGCGTCGACAACGAAAAGGGTCTGCTGATGGGCAAGCCCGCGGTACAGGGCGGCTTCTGGGGCTCTCACATGGGCCTGATCGATCTGATGATCGAGCGCGACGGCAATAGCTGGAAGGTGGTCGACTCGACCGTCGAGACGCGGCCGATCTCCAAGCGCAACGAGGATCGCTCCGTCACCGCACTGGTCGAAAACCTGCCGGCAGTCGAGGAAGCGGTCACCGACGAGCACGAGTCGACGCTCGCCTATGTCCGCACCCCGGTCGGCAAGACCTCCGCGCCACTCTATTCCTATTTCGCCCTCGTCGCCGACGATCCGTCGGTGCAGATCGTCAGCCAGGCGCAGATCTGGTATGTCTCGGATCTCCTCAAGGACGGCGAATACAAGGACCTTCCGGTTCTCTCCGCCGCCGCACCCTTCAAGGCCGGCGGCCGCGGCGGGCCGGAATACTACACCGATGTCGCCGCGGGCGATGTCGCGATCAAGAATGTCGCCGACCTCTACCTCTATCCGAACACGGTGCGCGCCGTCGCTATTGACGGCGCGACGGTGAAGGAGTGGCTGGAAATGTCGGCGGGCATCTTCAACCAGGTCGAGCCTGGCAAGGCCGACCAGCCGCTGATGAACCCGGACTTCCCGTCCTACAATTTCGACGTGATCGACGGCGTCACCTACAAGATCGATCTTTCGAAACCGGCGAAATACACCTCCAAGGGCGAGATCGCCAATGCGGACTCCAGCCGCATCGTCGACCTGATGTTCGACGGCAAGCCGATCGATCCGGCGCAGAAATTCGTCGTCGCGACGAACAATTACCGCGCCGGCGGCGGCGGCAATTTCCCGGGCATCAACAATGACGTGGTCATCCTTTCAGCACCCGACACGAACCGCGACGTGATCGTGCGCTACATCGTCGATCAGGGCACCATCAACCCGTCGGCCGACGCCAACTGGACCTTCGCTCCGGTCGAAGGCGCCACGGTGATCTTCGAAACCGGGCCTAAGGGCGCGCAATATGCCGGCGATGTGAAGGGCGTGACGATCGAGCCCGCAGGAGATGGCGAAGGCGGTTTCGCGAAATTCCGCATCACGCTCTGATTGACATGACCCCGACGTGATGATCGCCGCTCTTCGGGGCGGCGATTTTCTTATTGAATCCTATACCAGAGATTCAACTCCAGATTGCCAACCCGCCGACTGACCTTTACGACTACGTCAATCGAAGCGCGGAGGAGCGTGACGCTGCAATGTCGGATCAGAAGCCCCGAAAACGCCGTTCACGGATCAAGACCGTGCTGACCATTCTCGTTCTTATCGTCGTCGCTCTCGCGGCCGCCTGGATCTTCGGCCCGCGCACGCCGGTCGACATGGCCGTCCGCTTCGACCCGGCCGCGATTGGCGACGATCTCGACGCCTATCTGGCGCGCGAGGAAGGCAAGTTCGACGACATCCGCCCGGCGGCCGCCAAGGAGATCGTCTGGGCCTATCCGTCTTCGAAAGCGAAAACACCGATATCGCTCGTCTATCTGCACGGCTTTTCGGCCGCCAAGGCCGAGGTCCGGCCGGTGCCCGACATGGTCGCCGAAAAGCTCGGAGCGAACCTTTATTACGGCCGCCTCGCCGGCCACGGAAGAGACGGCGACGCGATGGCCGAGGCGACGGTCAATGCCTGGATCCAGGACGCGGCCGAAGCCGTCGCCATCGGCGAACGCATCGGCGAGAAGGTGGTGATGGTCGCGACCTCCACCGGCGGCACGCTGGCGGCGCTCGCCGCATCCGAGCCGGAACTCAGGGACCGGATCGACGGCCTGGTGCTGATCTCGCCCAACTTCAAGGTGCGCGCATCCGGCTCAGGCCTTCTAACCTGGCCCTTCGCGGAAACGATCGTGCGGCTCGTCGTCGGCAAGGAACGCGGCTTCGAGCCGCAAAACGCGGCGCATGGCGAGAACTGGACCACCCGATATCCGTCAAAGGCCGTCCTGCCGATGGCCGCGATGGTCAAGGCGGCGGGCGCCCTGCCCTTCGAACAGATGCGGACCCCTGTCTTGTTCGTCTTCAGCCCGGACGATCAGGTCGTCGACCAGAGCGTCACGGCCGGAATCGCGGAACGCTGGGGCGGCCCTTCCGACGTGTTCGAGGTCACCAGCGCCGAGGATCCGTCCAATCACGTGATCGCGGGCGACATCCTGTCCCCGTCGAACAACGAGAAGGTCGCGACCGCGATCGAGGCCTTCGCTCAAGGCCTTTGATCGCACTGCACCGCACAAAGTCGGTTGCCATCGTGGTTGCAAAGTCTGCCGCAATCTCCACAATGGCCGGAACATAACCGAACTGCGGGATAAAATGCAGGCCCACGATCGTTTCCGGAATCTCGTCTACGGCATGGCGCTGGCGCTCATGATCGGCTGGATTCTCTATATCGGCCAGAATGTCTTCGTTCCCGTCATCGCCGCCATCATCCTGACCTATATCGTCGTGGCGCTGGCGCGCCGCATGGAAATGCTGCCGGTGGTCGGCAAGCTGTTGCCGGGCCCGGTCCGCTTCCTGATCTCGCTGCTTGCCATCGCGGTCATCATCACCGGTTTCGTGCTGCTGATCATCCAGAACATCAACCAGGTCATCGCGTCGGTGCCGCAATACCAGGCCTCGCTCCTGCGCATCATCCAGGGGCTGGCGGTGCAGTTCGGCTTCGAAACCGAACCGACATGGGCGACCATCCGGCGCGACGTGTTCGGCGAAATCCGGCTGCAGTCGCTGATCGGCTCGACGGTCACCTCGATCTCCGTGCTTGTCGGCACGGTCTTCGTCATCACCGTCTATACCGGCTTCGCGCTCGGCGAACGCAGGGTCTTCGCCCGCAAGCTCGCGCGCATGGCGACCGACCCCGCCGACAGCGCGCTGATCAGCCAGATCGTCGACACGATCAACGACCGCATCGGCGACTACCTTGCCGCCAAGACCTTCATCAATCTCGTCCTCGGGCTGATCTCCTATGTGGTCATGCTGGTGATCGGCCTCGACTTCGCCGCCTTCTGGGGCGTGCTGATCGCGATCCTGAACTATATCCCCTATCTCGGTTCGATGGCCGGCGTGGTCGCGCCGACCGCCATCGCCATCGTGCAGTTCGAGGGCGACTGGTCGATGATCGCCACCTGTTTCTTCGGCCTCACCTTCTGCCAGGTCTTCGTCGGCTCGTTCCTCGAACCCAGCCTGATGGGGCGCTCGCTCAATCTGAGCCCGCTGATGATCCTCGTCTCGGTGACCGCCTGGGGCTCGGTCTGGGGCATTTCCGGCGCGCTGCTGGCGGTGCCGGTGACCGCGATCCTCGTCATCATCTTTTCCGAATTCGAGGGTACGCGGCCGATCGCCATCCTGCTGTCGCGCTCCGGCAAGATACCGCCTCAACGCCACCAGGCGATCCGACGAAGCAGCCGGGAACGGGCCCAGATCATCCCGACCATCGACAGCATCATGGAAGACGACGCCGCCGAGTGATCAGACCAGGATGCCCGACATCAGTTCGTTGTCGGTGATGTCCTGCCAGGCGAGGCCGTTGTCATTCATCCGCGCCATCAGCCCGGCGAAATTGGACGGATCCCGGGTCTCGATGCCGATCAGCACCGAGCCGAAATTGCGCGCCGACTTCTTCAGATATTCGAAGCGGGTGATGTCGTCTTCCGGACCGAGCAGGTCGAGGAAGTCCTTCAGCGCGCCGGGACGCTGCGGCATGCGCAGGACGAAGTATTTCTTCAGCCCCTCGGCATGGAGCGCCCGCTCCTTGACCTCGGCCAGACGCTCGAAATCGAAATTGCCGCCCGACGCGATGCACAGCACGGTCTTGTCGACGCGCGCCGAGGGCGAAAGGTCCTTCAGCGCGTCGACGGTCAGCGCGCCAGCCGGCTCCAGCACGACGCCCTCGACATTCAGCATCTCGATGATCGTGGTGCAGAGCCGGTCTTCAGGCACCAGGGTCACATCGCGCGGCTCATAGCGTTTCAGGACATCGAAGGGCATTGCGCCGACCTGCCCGACCGCCGCCCCGTCGACGAAATTGTCGAAGCGCTTGAGCTGGACACGCTCGCCCGCCTCGAGGCTCTTCCTCAGGCTCGGCGCACCCGCCGGTTCGACCAGCGTGAAGGCGGCCGGCTCGCCGGTCTCGGCGAAATAGCGGGTCAGTCCACTCGACAGGCCGCCGCCGCCGACTGCGACGATCACCCGGTCGAAAGTGACGCCCGCCGGGGCCTGCGCCAAAGCTTCGGCGGCGACCGAGGCCTGTCCTTCGATGATGTCGGCATGATCGAAGGGCGGCACCATGACCGCGCCCTCCGCGGCCGCATAGTCGAGCGCCGCGCGATTGCAGTCATCGAAATAGTCGCCGATGAGCCTGATCTCGACATTGTCGCCGCCGAAGGCGCGGGTCTTGTCGATCTTCTGCTGCGGCGTGGTGACCGGCATGAAGATCACGCCCTGCTTGTCGAAATGCTTGCAGACGAAGGCGAGCCCCTGGGCATGGTTGCCGGCCGAGGCGCAGACGAAAGGCCCGTCGAGACCTTCGGCCAGACGCTTGCGGATGAAATTGAAGGCGCCGCGGATCTTGTAGGAGCGCACCGGCGACAGATCCTCGCGCTTGAGGAAGATGCGAGCCCCGTATTTCTGCGACAGGAAGGCGTTTTGCTGCAGCGGGGTTTCGGGAAACAGCTCCCGCATGGCTTGCGTCGCATCGGCGACGGCTGAAATAAAATCGCTCATGAAAGGCGTTCCAACTTGCGCGGCATGTGAGAATCCGGTGGTTTTCACCTGGAAGCGGGTCTATAGGCCCGCTACCGCTTTGACCAGAGCGGCCGCCCTGGGATGCGGCCGCAGGAGAGGCCATGAAAGGCAGAAATCTGCGCGCGGCAATTCATGTCAGCGCCGTCTTCGCGACCTGGCTCGCGGCCCTGATGCTGATCCCGGCGCTGACCGACCTCTATTACGGCAATTCCGACTGGATCGTCTTCGCCATTTCCTCGGCCGTGATCGCGGCGCTGGCGACGATCATAGCGGCGGCGACGCGCGGCATTCGCCCCGCCTACTCGACCCGCTTCGCGTTCCTGCTGGTCAACTGCCTGTGGCTGACCTTCGCCATCGCCGGCGCGGTGCCCTTCGTGGAATCCTCGCTGAAGCTCTCGCTCGCCGACGCGTTCTTCGAATCCATGTCCGGCATTACCACGACCGGCTCGACGGTGATCTCCGGTCTCGACGGCCTTCCGCCCGGCCTGCTGCTGTGGCGTTCGATCCTGCAATGGGTCGGCGGGCTGGGCGTGATCGGCCTCGGCCTGTTCATCCTGCCCTATCTGAAGATCGGCGGCTCCTCGATCTTCAAGCTGGAATCCTCCGACCGCTACGACCGGCCGTTCTCGCGCATGTCGACATTCGCCACCTCGATCATCTCGATCTACGCGACCTCGACCTTCATCTGCGCGACGCTCTACGCGATGTCCGGCATGTCGGGCTTCGACGCGATCAACCATGCGATGACGACGGTCTCGACCGGCGGCTATTCCACCCACGACGCCTCCTTCGGCTATTTCCCGAACCTGTCGACGCAATGGATCGCGATCGTCTTCATGCTGGTCGGCGCGACGCCGTTCACGGCGCTGGTCGTCCTGATGCTGCGCCGGCGCATCGACATGTTCCGCGACAACCAGGTGATCGTCATGCTCGGCTACACGCTCGGGCTCGGCGTGATCCTGGCGTTCTACCTGCGCATCAACCACACCGAGGATTTCGGGCCCGGCCTCGAACATGCGATCTTCAACATCGTCTCGCTGGTGACGACGACCGGCTACGCCAATGCGGACTATCTGCAATGGGGCCCGTTCGCGATCTCGCTCGTCTTCATGGCGACCTTTCTCGGCGGCTGCTCCGGCTCGACCGCCGGCGGCGTGAAGGCCTATCGCTGGATCGCCCTCTACGGCATCATGCGCCGGGCGCTCGACCGCTTCATCTATCCGAGCTCGGTGGCGAGCGTACGCTCGGGCCGCGACACGGTGGACGAGGAAACGCTCGAAATCGTGCTGCTTTTCTTCACCGCCTTCATCCTCATCTGGAGCCTGCTGACCGTGGCGCTGACGCTCACCGGCACGGACTTCATCACCTCGATGTCCGGCATCCTGACCGCACTGGCCAATGTCGGCCCCGGCCTCGGCGACATTATCGGCCCGGCCGGCAATTTCGCGCCGCTGTCCGACATGGCGAAATGGATCCTCTCATTCGCCATGCTGTTCGGGCGGCTCGAGATTTTCACCGTGCTGGTGCTGACGGCCCCGTCCTTCTGGCGCGAGTGAGCCCCTCGCCTAGGCTTCTTCCTGCCGCGCCAGCATGATGTCGAGGGCGGCCCGGAAGCGCTCGGCGCCTTCCGGATTGTTGAAATAATGCGCCGCCTCGATGCCCCTGCACGCCATATCGAGGAAATCGACACGCTCGGTCGCGGCGTCCGCCGGGGCGCCAAAACCGTCGAACTGCAGCGTCATGGTGATGAAGGGCGAACTGACATCGACCGTCATGCGGCCGGCGCGGATTTCCGCGTTCACCCAGTCGCGCATCTCGTTACGCGTCATCGAGGTGAAATCGGCCCGCCCGGCGGCGTCGGCGGTCTTGTCGCCGGTCTCCGCCATCGCGGCCGCGAAGGCGGCGGATGCACCGGCGTCATGCGCCCGGACAGCCGCCGCCCGGTTGATGGACATCCAGTCCGATCCGTTGTCGACCTTCATGAGGCTGCTCCACTGTTGCGTAGTGTCCCGGACCTTTTTGCACGCCCGGGTTGCCCCGGCCTTGCGACCGGTTGTGCGAGGGGGTGGCGGTGTGTTCGGTCTCTTCTGCGCGTGTCTCGGGCATCGCGACCCCCCTCTTGCAAAAGCTAAGGGCTTAGCTT